>WNEY01001342.1_pt1 | contig 17279 bp, 15 predicted proteins | sample 5400531 | NCBI WGS metagenome assembly WNEY01 (sample SAMN13153338, study PRJNA577476) | soil metagenome | isolation source: 200 cm saprolite under Douglas fir tree site 1 | place: USA:California | collected 2015-04-18
ATTCTGCTGAGGGTTTCCCCGCGCCAGTCCCCGAGTTCGGCGATTCTTTTCGAGATGAGCTCCGATGCCGACTGGCCTTGGCTCGCGCCCGACTTTTTCATGTTCTCATCCTAGAAGTTCCAGATATATTTCATTTGCATCTACTGGAACGCGATTCGCGATCACCCCGGACCGAGGATTTCGGCGCGAACTACTGTCGCGGCGTCCTCCGTCTCGTATTCCAGCCGGCCAGTTATGATCTCCTCTGTCTCAAACGCGCGAGGCAGGATGAGGGGTAAGTCAGGCGGGACCGGCAAGGAGTGCAGCTGGCCGATCTCCACCCATGCCAGTTCTCCCTCATCAGACGCAACCGGTTCCCCCGGCGGTGCGGCGGCCGTGAAGACAAAGATAGTCCACAGATCGCCCGTCGACCTCACAGAGATCACCAGCAGCGCCCGCAGGGCGGGCTGGTCGATGGTCAGACCGGTCTCCTCGCGGACTTCTCGGATACAGGCCGTGAACGGATCTTCGCCGGGCTCCAGCTTGCCGCCGATGCCGTTCCACGTCCCGGCGTTCGGAGGGTTGCGGCGGTGGATGAGCAGGACGCGGGTATCTCGTCGCAGGAAGCACAGCGTGCGCAGCGAGATCAGGACGGGCCAGCCCCCCGCGCGCCGACCGCGTCGATCGCCTCCCGGAGTTCGCGCACAAACTGCTCCAGGTGGGCGACCCGGTCACCAGGCTGCTCCAGCAACGCCACCAGCGCGCTGCCGACGATGACGCCATCGGCAATCTCCGCTACCCGCCGGGCCTGATCGGGAGTGGAGACTCCACACCCCACGCACACAGGCAGCCGGGTCAACCGTTTGATTCTCCCGACCAACTCCCGGATCTCCTCGGGCAGCCGGTCTCGCACGCCGGTCACCCCAGTGACTGAGACTCCGTAGATAAACCCGCTCGACCGGCCGGCGACCACCCTGATCCGCGTGTCGGTGCTGGTCGGGGCGAGGAGAAAGATCGTGTCGAGACCCACCGGACGCGCCGCGGTGACCAGGTCGTCGGCTTCATCGGCGGGAAGATCGGGGATGACAACTCCATCCACGCCGTGCCGCGCCGCGTCTGCGCAGAAGCGGCCCACGCCGTACTGCACAATGGGATTGTAATAGGACAGCAGCACGACGGGGACGGCAGGCCGCGCCTGGCCGACCAGCTCAATCACGTCCCGCACGGTTACCCCACCGGCCAGCGCACGCTGGTACGCCCGCTGATTGATCGGACCGTCGGCGACGGGATCAGAGAAGGGCACGCCTAGCTCGATCATATCCGCCCCGGCCCGGGCGAGGGCCCCGACGGCCTGCCCGGTTGTCGCCAGGTCGGGATCTCCTGCGACCACAAAAGGCACGAGGGCCTGCCGGTGCTCACCGTGCAGCCGGTCGAACGTCGCCGCGATTCGACTCACGGCGGCCCGCCCTGAGCCTTGTCGGCCGGGGTCCCTGCGAATTTACTCTGGCGAATTCGCGGGGTGGCGTCGGAGGGTCTACTCGAAGCGTCATTCAAAGATTCTACGATGCGAGACACGTGCTGCACATCCTTGTCGCCGCGACCGGACAGTCCCACCACGACGACATGCTCACGGCTGAGGGTGGGGACCAGTGTGCGCAGATACGCGATGGCGTGCGCCGGTTCCAGCGCAGGAATAATGCCCTCGGTCTGCGACAACGACCGGAAACCCTCCAGCGCATCCTGGTCGGAGACTGCCACATATTGCGCGCGGCCGGTGTCCTTGAAGTAGCTATGCTCCGGCCCCACGCCTGGGTAGTCGAGCCCTGCGGACACTGAGTGCGTCGAGCTGATCTGCCCCGCGCCATCCTGCAGCAGATATGAAAATGCGCCGTGCAGCACGCCGGGCGTCCCGGCAACGAGCGTGGCGGCATGATGCCCCGTGGAAACCCCCAGCCCGCCGGCCTCCACCCCGACCATCTTCACCTCTGGGTCATCTTTGAATGGATAGAAGAGGCCCATCGCGTTGCTGCCGCCACCGACACAGGCGACCAGGTAGTCGGGCAACCGCTCGATCTCGGCGGTAATCTGCGCCCGGACCTCCCGGCCGATGACGGATTGGAAGTCGCGCACCATCGAAGGATAGGGGTGGGGCCCCACGACCGAGCCGATAACGTAGAAGGTCGTGCGCACGTTGGTGACCCAATCCCGCAGCGCCTCATTGATAGCATCCTTGAGGGTGCGGCTGCCGCTCTCCACCGGGATCACCCGTGCGCCGAGCAGCCGCATCCGGAACACGTTGAGCTCCTGGCGCACCATATCCTCGACGCCCATATAGACATCGCAGGCCAGCCCAAACATGGCCGCCGCCGTCGCCGTGGCCACGCCGTGCTGCCCGGCGCCGGTCTCCGCAATCACGCGGCCCTTGCCCATCCGCTGGGCCAGCAGGACCTGGCCCATCGTGTTGTTAATCTTGTGCGCCCCCGTATGCAGGAGGTCTTCCCGTTTGAGATAGATGCGCGCGCCGCCCAGCGTGTCTGTCAAACGCTCCGCGAAGTAGAGCGGGGTGGGCCGTCCGCAGTAGCGCTGCAGGTAGTAGGCCAGCTCTTCCTGGAACAGGCGATCTTGCCGGTAGCGCACGTATTCCTGCTCGAGCTCATCCAGTGCCGGGATGAGCGTCTCCGGGACGTAGCGGCCGCCGTACTTACCGAACCGACCTTTCTGGGTGACGCTACTCATCGCTCACCTGTGCAACCCCAGTGACCAGAGTAACCAGTAGCCAGTAGCCAGTGGCCGCCAGATCTTCTCGACTCCGAACTGTGACCGGCTACCGGATAGTGGCTACCGGATACTGATGTTCAAAATCCCACTCTCGCACGCGCCTGACGAAATCTTTGATCTTCACATGGTCCTTGCGGCCCTCGGTCTCCACGCCGCTGCTCACGTCGACGCCGTGCGGGACGACGCGGGTCAGCGCATCCAGGACGTTCATGGGAGTCAGGCCTCCGGAGAGGATGGTTCGGTGCGTCCGCGCAGCCTGGACGGCCAGAGACCAGTCGAACGTCTGGCCGGTTCCTCCAAGCGCCGACGCGTCGAAGGTGTCCAGCAGGAACGCGTCGACCTGGTAGACACCCATGCACGCCAGCGAGGACGCGTCTTTCACCCTGATCGCCTTGATGACGGGAACGCGAAAGCCGGCGCAAAACTCAGGCGGTTCAGCGCCGTGGAGCTGCACGGCCCCCAGGCCGCACGCGGCGATGAGCTCTTCGATTCGGCTGCGCGCCTCGTCGACAAAAACCCCTACCTTCGTCACGAACGGGGGCAGCGCCGCCGCAATCTGCTTGGCCTGCGACGCGGTGACCCGCCGCCGGCTTGGGGCGAAGACCAGCCCGATGGCATCGGCGCCGGCCTCCGCCGCGACCAGGGCACTGGCGGCATCGCTGATTCCACAGATTTTGATGCGGGTCATCGAAGCCCCATTCTCTTCCTGACTTCTTCCATGGTCGTCTGTGCGACCGGACGGGCCCGCCGGGCCCCGCCGGCCAGGATGTCGCGGATCTCGTCCGGCCTCTGCACCAGCTGCGCGTAGCGCTCGCGGACCGGCGCAAAGGTCTCCACGATGGCATCGGCGAGCGCCTGCTTCATCTCGCTGTACCGGATCGCGCCGTTGTGATAGGCGTCGGCAAATTCCGCATACCTTGGGGGGGCAAAGACTTCCAGCAGCGTAAACAAGTTGGCTACGCCCGGACTGGCGTCGTCCAACTTCGACCCCTTCTTGGGCGGCCCGGGGTCGGTCACGGCGGCGCGCACCTTCTTGCGAATCGAGTTGGGATCTTCCACCAGCGCGATGTAACTGCCGGGGACGCTCTTACTCATCTTCGCGGCCGGGTCATTGAGCGCCATGATCCGCGCACCCTTGGTCAACCGCGCCTCGGGAAGTGGGAACGTGTCGCCACATTGCTTGTTGAACCGTTCGGCGATGTCGCGCATCAGCTCGACGTGCTGCACCTGGTCCTCGCCCACCGGGACAAGCTTCGCCTTATAGAGCAGCACGTCGGCGGCCTGCAGGACGGGATAGTTGAGCAGCCCGGCCATGACGCCGGTCTTGGCGCGCCGGCTCCGTTCTTTATATTGTGTCATGCGCTCCAGCTGGCCCACGGGGGTCAGCACGTTCAGCAGCCACATCAGTTCGCAATGCTCGGGCACATGTGACTGCACAAAGAGCACCGACTGGTCGGGGTCGATGCCGGCGGCGACGTTGGCGGCAGCCGCGTCCAGAACCCGCTGGGGGAATTCGGCAACGTCATACGGACCCGTGATCGCATGCAGGTCCACGATACAGAAGTACGACTCGAATTCCCGCTGCAGCTGGGCCCACTGCCGGATCGCCCCGACGTAGTTGCCAATGTGCACCACACCGGTCGGCTGGATGCCGGAGAAGACCCGTACCGGAATCCTCGGACCTCCGGCCGGCGCCGGCCGTGCCTGCTCCTGAACTCTCATCAGCGACCCCTCACCCCAGTGGAGTGACCGACCCCCCGCAACTCGCGCAATTTGGCCGCAGGGTCAGCGCTGGCCATCAGACTGGTCCCCACCAGCACCGCATCCACGCCGGCCCGCTCGACTTTCTCCACCTGCGCCCGCGTCGCAAACCCACTCTCGCTGACAACCACAATCCCTGGCGGGATCAACGGCCGCAGCCGGACGGTGGTCTCCAGATCGACGCGCAGGGTCTCCAAGTCTCGGTTATTGATCCCGATGAGGTCCGCGCCCGCATCGACCGCCACCGCCACTTCATCCGGGGTGTGCACCTCTACCAGGGCGTCCATCCCGCGTCTCCGCACATCGTCGAGAAAGCGCCGCAGCTGCGCCCCGTGGAGAACCGCGGCGATCAGCAGCACCGCCGCCGCGCCGGCCGCCATCGCCTCGTCAACCTGATATGGGTCGATGATGAACTCTTTGCACAGCGCCGGCAGCCGGCAGGCCCGGCACACGGCGGCCAGCGCCTCCCAGGATCCGCCGAAGTACTTCGCATCAGTCAAGACGGAGAGCGCGGCCGCGCCGCCGGCCTCGTACGTCCCGGCCACGGCCACCGGGTCGACGCTGGGACGGATCGTGCCGGTCGATGGCGAAGCGCCTTTGATCTCCGCGATCACGGCCAGCCCCGGCGATGACAGCGCCCGGCGGAATCCCGTCGCCGGCCGGGGCCGCTCGGCGGCAGCCGCCACAGCGGCAGACGGCCGCATGGCCTTTCTCGCGGCCACTTCGGCTCGCTTGTGCGCTACGATCTCGTCAAGAATCATCGTGGCGACCTTCCGCCGTCAGTGCAAAGGACATGCGTTATCACGATACGGCAGCCCGAGTGTGCGCCCGAAGCGCTTCGAGTTTCTCGTAGGCGGCGCCGGAGTCAATGGCCCGTCGGGCCAGCTCGATCCCATCCTTCCAGTCGCCGGCCAGTTCGGCCGCGCACAGCGCCGCGCCGGCATTGGCCAGCACAATATCGCGGCGCGGGCTGCGTTCGCCCTGCAGGACGGCGGTGGTGATCGCGGCGTTCTCATCCGGACGGCCGCCGGCGATCGCCTCGGGCGAGGCCTTGGGAAGTCCAAGGTCGTCGGGTGCGATCGCGTACGTTCGCACACTGCCGTTCCTTAACTCAGAGACGCGCGTCGACCCCACCGTCGACACCTCATCCACGCCATCCAGCCCATGGACCACCAGAGCACGGCGGGCCCCCATCTCGCCGAGCACGTGGGCCATGATCTCAGTCAGCGCGGGATCATAGGTCCCCACGACCAGGTAGTTCGCGTTGGCGGGGTTGGTCAGCGGCCCGAGGATGTTGAACACCGTGCGGATCCCGATCTCCTTGCGCGGGCCGACGGCGTGCTTCATCGCCGTGTGATAGATCGGCGCAAACATGAAGCCGATGCCGATATCCTCGATGGCGCGTCGCACCACCTCGGGGGGCACCTGGATCTGCACGCCCAGCGCCTCCAAGACATCGGCCGCGCCGGACAAACGCGACACCGCCCGGTTGCCGTGCTTGGCCACGTATCCGCCGGCGGCGGCGACCACGAACGCGCTGGTCGTGCTGATGTTGAAGGTGCTCAGCCGATCGCCGCCGGTCCCCACGATGTCGATGAGCGCCTCAGCCTTGGGCGTGATGCGGTGGGCCCGCTCCCGCATCGCCCGGGCGAATCCGGCGATCTCCTGCACCGTCTCGCCTTTCATCCGCATCGCGGTGATCAGCGCCGCAATCTGCGCCGGGGTGGCCTGCCCGTCCATCACCTCGCCCATGGCGCTCCAGGCCTCGCTCTCGGAGAGATCCTCTCGATCGACCGCTTTCTTCAGCGTCTCTTTAATCGCCACACTGGCCTCCCGTGTTCAACTCGTAGGCAGTAGCCAGTACCCACTAGCCAGTAGGCAGCAGGGACCAAGCGGTAGGTAGTCACTGGTGACTGGCTACTGGATCCTGGCTCCTGTCGTGTACTCTCACTCCCGCCAGCCGAAGAAAATTGCGCAGTAGATCTTTCCCCGCCGCCGTCAGCACCGACTCGGGATGAAACTGGACACCCTCCACCAGCGCGTGCTTGTGCCGCACACCCATGATAGTCCCGTCGGCCAGCTGGGCCGAGACCTCGAGCACCCCCGGCAATGTATCGCGATCGATCATCAACGAGTGGTACCGCGTCCCCACGAGAGGGTTGGGCAATCCGTCGTAGATCGTACGTCCATCGTGACGGACCTCCGACACCTTTCCATGCACGGGGGCGGGGGCCCGGACAATCTTGCCCCCGAAGGCTGCGCCGATGCACTGATGACCGAGGCACACACCCAGGACCGGCACCTGGCCTGCCAGCTCCGCCACCAACGGCGCCGAGATGCCGGCCTCGTGAGGGGTGCATGGGCCCGGCGAAATCACCACCGCGTCGGGCTGCATCGCGCGAATCTCGCCCGGTGTGGTCTGATTGTTCCGGAACACGCGGACGTCGCCCGTCAACTCGCCCAAGTACTGCACGAGGTTGTAGGTGAACGAATCGTAATTGTCGATGACAATGATGGCCATGTCGCCTCTATCGATATCCCGGATCGGTGCCTCGCACCGTACGCCCCACTCTCTCGAGCGCACGCACCAGCGCTTTCGCCTTGTTCACCGTTTCCACATACTCGCGTTCCGGGACGGAGTCGGCCACGATGCCGGCGCCCGCCTGCACGTAGGCACGATTCCCGGCCATGACGATGGTACGAATGGTGATGGCCGTATCCATGTTGCCCGAGAAGCCGAGATAGCCGACCGCGCCGGCATACGGGCCGCGCGAAACCGGTTCCAGCTCGTCGATAATCTCCATGGCGCGCACTTTCGGAGCGCCGGTCACGGTGCCGGCAGGGAAGCACGCCCGCAACACGTCCATCGCGTCCAGGTCCCCCCTGAGGCGGCCCTGCACATCCGAGACGATGTGCATAACGTGCGAGAATCGTTCCACGCTCATCAGATCCGTCACGCGCACGGTCCCGTAGTCACAGACCCGGCCCAGGTCATTCCGCCCCAGGTCCACCAGCATCACGTGCTCCGCGCGCTCCTTCTCGTCGGCCAGCAACTGCGCTGCCAGCCCCCGATCCTCCTCGTCCGTCTCCCCCCGCGGCCGCGTGCCGGCGAGCGGCCGGGTTTCCACGACGCCGCCTTCTAGGCGCACCAGCAGCTCCGGCGAGGATCCGATGATTTTCGCGTCTTCGAAGTCCAGGAAGAACATGTACGGCGAGGGGTTCACCGTGCGCAGCGCACGGTAAATGTCCAGCGCGTCCACATCCTCGACCACCGCGGAGAACCGGCGTGACAGCACGACCTGGAAGATGTCACCGGCGCGGATGTACTCCTTGGCACGCTCGACGGCCCCGAGGAACGTGGCCACCGGCATATCGGTGTCCATCGCGGGGTGGATCCTGCCGCCGCCCTGAACCGCCACGATCGGCATTCGCAGCCGCTCGTAGAGTTGCTCGACTTTCTCAACGGCACGCCGGTAGGCGGCACCTCCGTCGCCGTCCACGGCCGCGTTCGCCACGATCTTCATCGTGTGCCGCACATGATCAAAGATGACGACGGTATCGGCCACGGCCAGATAGCAGGTCGGCAGGCTCAGGTCATCCACCGGCCGGTTGGGCAGCCGCTCCCATGAGCGCACCAGGTCGTACCCGAAGTAGCCGACGGCGCCGCCGGCGAACCGGGGCAGCGAAGGATCCGGCACGGGCCGGTGGCGGCGGAGCAGGCGGCGGGTCACGTCCAGCACATCGGCCGTCTGGCGTTCCACCCGCCGGGCCCGGGCACCATCGCCCGGCGGCCCCTCGCGGATCTCCACCTGATCGCCTCGCGAGACGATGGTCATCATCGGGCGGCTGCCGATGAACGAATAGCGGCCGATGCGCTCGCCGCCTTCCACGCTCTCCAGCAAGAAGGCGTCGCCGTCCCCGCGGACCTTCATGAATGTGGAGATGGGTGTTTCCAGATCGGCCGGCAACTCGCAGGACACCGGGATGAGGTTGCCGCCGCGGGTACGGCTGAGGAACTCCGTTTTGGTCGGTTCGATATCCAGGACCGTCGCCATCACGTCACCGACTAGCGCGGAGGCTTATCGAATGGTACGCCGTCCACGGGGGCTCGACGCCGGCTCCGCTGCAACAGGATCTCCAACGGCTCTTCGCCGTCCAACGCGCGTTCCAACCGGTCCAGCTCCCGCCGGAACTGCCCCAGCGCCCGCCTGATGGCGGCACGATTACTCCGGCAGATCTGGACCCACAGTTCGACCGGGCCGCGGGCGATGCGGCCCAGCCCACCGAACGCCGGACCGCCGATGCCGATCGCCCGGTCCGTGGCCGCCCCCACCACTGCCACTGCCATCAGGTACGGAAGGTGGCTGACCTGCGCCACCAGATCATCGTGATCATCCGGCGACAGCAGCACTGGCAGCATGCCCAGCTGCTCCGCAACTTCTGTCATCATCGACACCGCGGCAGGATCCGTGCGGTCGGTCGGCGTCAACAGAAACGGCCGGCCCGTCAGCAATGCGGGATCGGCCATGCGCGCGCCCCGGCCTTCGGAGCCGGCCATCGGATGCCCACCGATGTAGCGCACGCGCGCGGCCAGCCGCTCATCCAGCGCGCGCACGATCTCCGCCTTCGTGCTGGCGACATCGGTCAAAATGCTCTCTCGCCTCATCACCGCGGCCGCCTGCACCGCCGTGCTGACCACATCGGCCGGCGGCACGGCCACGACGACCAAGTCGGCGGGGCGCAGCGCGCCCAGATCCGCGCCCCCGGCGTCCAGGGCGCCGATCTCGCGCGCCACCGCGATCGCCTGCGCGTCGATGTCGACGCCCACGACCTGCCCGGCCACCGCCCGCTGCCGGAGGGCCATACCGATCGTGGCGCCGATCAACCCCACGCCGACGATCCCCACAGTGCCCAAACGGTCCACCGCTACACACCCAGTGACATCATCGGGATAGCGCCGGGGCCTGCACCCTTCGTCCGAGTGCTTTCGCCAGCGGGTCCAGCTCCGCCATCAAGGTCCGAAAATGTTCCGGGGTCAACTGCTGTGGGCCATCGCTGCGCGCCTTTTCAGGGTCGGGATGGACCTCGATGATCAACCCGTCGGCGCCGGCGGCCACGGCCGCCCGCGACATGGGCGACACGTATTTGCGCTTCCCCGTCCCCTGGCTGGGGTCGATGATCACGGGCAGGTGCGAGAGTTCCTTGAGGACGGGGACAGCGCTGAGATCGAGCAGATAGCGCGTGTAGTTGTCAAACCCGCGGATGCCGCGTTCGCACAACACCACCTGGTAGTTGCCCTCGTTCATGACGTACTCGGCCGCCAGCAGCAACTCTTGGATGGTGGCGCTGGGGCCGCGTTTGAGCAGCACCGGGTACTTCGCGCGACCGGCCTCGCGCAGCAGCGTGTAGTTCTGCATGTTCCGGGCGCCGATCTGGATCATGTCGGCGTATTTCGTGACCAGCTGCAACTGGTACGCGTCCATGGCTTCGGTGACCACCGGCAGGCCCGTCTCTTTCCGCGCCTCCGCCAGATAGCGCAGGCCCTCCTCCTCCAGACCCTGAAACGAGTAGGGCGACGTACGCGGCTTAAACGCGCCGCCGCGCAGCATCACGGCGCCCGCGGCCTTCACCGCCTTCGCCGCGGCAAGAATCTGCTCGAGACCCTCCACCGAACACGGGCCGGCGATGACGGCGAGCGACCCGTCGCCGAAGTGGACGCCTTGGACGTCGACCACCGTGTTATCGGACTTGAACTCGCGGCTGACGAGTTTGAACGGCTGGAGGATGGGGACGACTCTCTCCACACCGGCCGTCGCCTCCAGCGACTGGCGCAGGAGCTCCTTGGTGTGGCTGTCGCCGACCACGCCGATGACTGTCCGCTCCACGCCTACCGACAGATGCGTACCCAGGCTGGCGTCCTGAATCTTCTTGACGACAGCATCGATCTGCTCGCGCGTCGCGCGCGGTTCCATGACGACAATCATGCTCTCGCCCCCGATGAAAAGGCCCATTCTGGCAGTTCCTTCTCGGTCGTCATCGTCTCTGCCATCCAGAAACACAAATACCTCTCACCCCATCAAGGGGGCGAGAGGTATTAAAACTCCCGCGGTGCCACCCGGCTTCCGGTCCTCACTACCGAGGTGAGGACCGGCGCTCGTTACTCCGAAGTTACGGTGGAGGACCGGCGCAACCTACTCCAGTGAATAGTGAAGAGTGACGAATCACTATGCACTCGTTTGGTGCGCGCCTCACGAGCCCATTCCCTCGCCGTCTGGCTGCCGCGTTCTCACCGGTCCGCGGCTCTCTTCGCAACGCGACGGCGGGTACTCTTCTCGATCATTGGCCAGTATGGAATTGGTAAGCGGAATTATAACACAACTGTCAAGGACCAGCCGACGTTTTGATGCGTTCGAGGGCTTCCCGTGCCCCGGCAATCTCGGACAGTCCCGGCAGACGCGGCGAATACCGTGCCCGCACGTAGGCCTCGGTCACGGTCTCGATGTCCACTCCACGCGCCGGCAGCCGGCCGGCCAGCACCGGGCGATACTCATGAGGAGTCTGATGCCGCGCGCGGGGGGAGTCCGCCGCCGCACCAATGCGCAGCATCTCCCGGTAGATGGCCCGGATGGCGCCCACGGCCGCGAACTCGTGATCGCGCCCCGCGGGGCGCAGGCGGCGCCAGAGCCTCCGCCATGCCTCACCCAACCCGCTGAGCGCGAGCTGGCTCGACCATACCGATTCGCGCTCATCGTCATCGTTTCTGCGCATCCGCCGGCGGGCCCGCACCACCGAGACCGCGACGAGAATTACTAGCACGGCGATGGCCAGCGCCACCATGCCCCACCGCGCCCCGCTCACCAGCTGTGGCGGTAAATCCTTTAACAGGTCGCGAAACGACGGAGGCGTCGCCGACGGCACGGGGGAGATCATCCGGCGGAACGGCAGCCGCGCGAACACGAAGACGAGCGCGCGCGCGACCACCATCGCCACAGCGAAGAGCACGTAAAAGAATGCCTCCGCCAGGGGGGCCAGCGGGCGCAGCAGCCTGGCCAGCACCGGTCGAAACTCCACGTGCACGGCCGTGGCCAGCACGGCGGCCGAGACGAAGATTACCCCGACGACTCCGAGGAGCAACAGCAACCAGTGCCGGTTGGCGGCCAGCGCCTGCGCCGGATCGGCGTGTGTCTCGTCCCACAACATCAGCAGCCGGGTGATGGACAGCGTCATGAGGCTGAGAGAGAAGAACGCGAGCAGGTAGGCTGGAGCCGCCGCCGTCAGCGTGAAGCCGCGAGTATCTCCATAGGCGGCCAGCAGAATTACAAACAGCACACTCCAGCCGATCCCCCGGCGGAAAGCCCGGTCCACTTCGAAGTAGCCGAACTCCCGCTCACTCAACGCCACGCCGCGCCACCACAGCACCGTCGCCAGGAGCGCGGCCATGACGGCGGGCGTGATCGCCGGCAGCGCGTTGTGCGCGGCCAGCAGGAGCGTCCCGATCCAGCGGACATCCAGTGGCCCGCGCCCCGGATAATACGCAAGCCTCACCGCGGTCATCCCGCTGAGGAACCCGGCCGCAACCACCATCACCCGCGTGTCGCGCAGCGACCAGGGCCGCGTCACAGCCGCGCGGACAGCAAGAAACGCAAGCGCCAGCAGTGCGAACGCCGAGGCCGGAGGAAGCAACGGCGCCGCCGACGACCCGTAGAAGGTGCCGCTCACCAGCAGCACCCACGGGTAGGCCCAGGTGAACTCGATGGCGACGATGGTCAGCGCACCCAGTTGCCGCACCCCGACCTTCATCGCACCCTCTCCGGCACAATGCCATCGAGCGCCTGCCAACCGCGCGCCTCAGGCACGCGATACGTTGCCACCGCCATGTCCGGCGGGGCCACCTCGTCACCGATGAGAATCACCACGGTGGCGTGTCCGGCGTCCGCCAGCCGCGCCAGTCCGACCCGAAGCGGATCATCCGTCACAGCAGTCACCACAACCGCGGTGGTGCCCCACGGCAGGGCGGAGGCCTCCAGCTGCATCAGGTCTCCAATCGGCATGACGGGGGTGGGAAAGATCTTGGCCAGTGCTTCGAGCACCGATGCCAGCTGGCTGGTCCCGGCCGCCGGCGGAATGCGCACCCATCGCAGCCCCTGCGGGAGGTAGCCGTTGGCGAAGAGCCCGAGGTGATGCCCCGACTCCACAGCCCAGTTCGCGATCGAGGCGGTGACCATGATGTTCAACTCCAACAGCGGCCGCACAAAGCCTCGGTACTCCGCATACCTGCCCAGTGTGTCGAGGTTGACGAAGATCACGAGGCGATGGCTGGCCGAGGCCTCGTATTGCTTCGACCGCAGCGCTTGCGCCCGCGCGGTGGCCTTCCAATGAATCGCGCGCAGGGGATCGCCCGGAGAATACTCGCGGGTGCCGGCAATCCGCGTGGGATCCTCGAGCAGATGCCGGCGCCGGACATCGCCCAGCGGGTAGAGGGCGGGGAGGCCCAGCGCGGCCAGGGGAACGACCCTGGGATAGACGAGCAGGTGATCCACCTGCTCGCTGTCGATGCCGCGCACGGTGAAGCCGAAGATATCGCCCGATCGCAGCCTCGCCGGGCCGAGTGGAAAATAGCCACGAGCGTCACAGCGCAGCGTCGTGTGCCGGCGCACCCGCTCGTACCAGCGGACGCTAAAGAGATTCACCAGATGATGGCGGCGCTGGCGCACGCTGGGAATCACACGGCCGGACAGGGGCACCAGCTGCTGCGGAAGTTCATCGACCACCTCCAGCCAGGCCAGCGGCAGGGGTTTTCGGTTCGTGACCTCCATGGTGAAGGTCACCGTTTCGCCGTAGAACGCGCGACGGGGCGTAAACGCGCGGCGGTATTCTACGCGTGCCAGGCAATACCGGTCCCACAAGTATGATGCCGCCGCGCTGCCCAGAACCACCAGCCCCAGCAGAAAGGCAAACGCGTGCCGGGTGGCCACGCCGACGGCGAGGAGAAACCACGCCAGGAGGAGCCAGCCCTGCGTGAACATACGACCCTACTCGGCTTCCACCGGAGCAGGAACCGACTTTAAGATCTCGCGCGCAATTTCGCGCGCGCCGCGCTCACGCAACCGGGCCTGTGATGTGGTGATCAGCCGGTGTGGTAAGACATACGGCACAAGCGTTTTGATGTCATCGGGAAGGACAAACGACCGGGCATGGATGGCGGCCAGGGCCTGAGCGGTCCGGTGCAGGCCTAGACTGCCGCGAGGGCTGGCCCCGAGCTCGATCTCAGGATGGGACCGGGTGGCCCGCACGATGGCCACAATGTACTCTTCCACGGCCGGACTCATATGCACGTCCCGCACCATTCGCTCCATGGCCACCAGCTCAGCGGCCGAGGTCACCGGCTGCAGATCCTCTAACGGATTGGACGTCCGGAACCGGCGCAGAATCTCCGCCTCTTCCTCCGCGGACGGATACCCCACCGGGAGCTGCATCAAGAACCGGTCCAGTTGCGCTTCGGGCAGCGGGAAGGTGCCCTGCAGCTCAATCGGGTTCTGCGTCGCGATCACCATGAACGGCCGCCCCAGCGGCACCGTCCCGATCTCCAGGGTGACCTGACGTTCTTCCATACACTCCAGCAGGGCGGCCTGCGTGCGGGGGGTGGCGCGGTTGATTTCATCGGCCAGCAACACGTTGGTGAAGACCGGCCCCGGCCGGAACTCGAATTCCTGAGTTTTCTGATTGAAGTAGTGGAGGCCGGTAATGTCGGTCGGCAGCAGATCTGGGGTGCACTGCAGCCGGCGAAACGTACACCCCAGCGATCTGGCCAGGGCTTTCGCCAGCATCGTCTTCCCGATGCCCGGCACGTCTTCGATGAGCAGGTGGCCTTCGCAGAGCAGCGTTACCAGGGCCAGATCGATCACCTGGCTCTTGCCGACGATCACCCGCTCGATGCTGGCGCGGAGGCGACCGGCAACCTCCGCGACCGCCGGCTGCGTGCTCATGAGACCGTCACCGCCCGCAGGGCATCGGTGAACTGGGGAAAGGACACTGCAATGGCTTCTGCCCCTTCCACCGTCACCGGTCCGTCCGCCAGCAGTCCGGCCACGGCGAATGCCATCGCGATACGATGGTCACCGGTGCTGGCCACGCGGCCACCGCGCAGCCGTCCCCCGGTGATGATCATCCCGTCCGGCCGTTCCACCACCTGGACGCCGAGGGCCCGCAGCCCTCGAGCCATCACCCCGATGCGGTCTGATTCCTTGACGCGCAACTCACTCGCGTCGGCGATCACCGTGTCGCCGCCGGCCAGCGCCGCGGCCATGCACAGCACCGGCAGCTCATCAATCACACGCGGAATCATCTCGCCGGCGATCCGCACTCCACGCAACGACTGACCGCGGACAACCACATCCGCCACCGGTTCCCCGCAACGGACGGTGGGGTGGCGGACCGCAACATCGGCGCCCATGGCGCGCAGGACGTCGAGCACTCCGGTCCGGGTGGGATTCAGGCCAACGCCTTCCACGATGACCTCCGAACCCGGCCGAGCGGCACCGGCAGTGAGGACAAACGCGGCGGACGAGATGTCGCCCGGCACGGCGAGCTCGCGGCCGCGCAACGCGCCGGACGTGACCGATACCCTCCCCGGCTGCCGATGGATCTGGGCACCGAACCAGGCCAGCATGCGCTCCGTGTGATCCCGGGTGAGGGTGGGTTCGATGACGGTCGTCTCCCCCTGGGCAAACAGTCCGGCCAGCAGCACGGCGGATTTCACCTGCGCGCTGGCCACCGGCAGCGTATACGAAATCCCGCGCAACAACCCGCCCGTGATTCGTAGCGGCGGGAAGCGCCCGTTGCCCAGGGCGGCAATCCGCGCGCCCATCTGCGACAGGGGTTCCACGATGCGATCCATCGGCCGGCTCCGCAGCGACGCGTCGCCGGTCAGTTCGGCCTCAAAAGGCTGCCCGGCCAGGATCCCCGCCAGCAGCCGCATCGTGGTCCCCGAGTTCCCCGCGTCCAGCGGGGAGGCCGGGGCGCGCCACTGCGGTCCCACCCCGTGGACGACGACGCGGCTGCCGTCGTCCTCAATCGCCACGCCCAGCGCCCGCAAGCAGCTCAGCGTGCGCAGGCAGTCCTCGGCGCGCAAGAAATTCTCGATGAGCGTATCGCCGTGGGCGAGCGCACCGATCAGCGCCGCACGGTGCGAGATCGACTTATCACCCGGGACCCGGAGGCGGCCCTGAATGGTGCGGACGGGCGAGATCGTGATCTCCATCGACTCGCCTAGCGGCGCGCGCGAAGGTCTGGCCGCAACGCAGTGGCACGCCGCAGGTACACGTGGACGATCTCCTCCTGTGACCGCGCCGTGTTCCACAGGATCAGCACGCGGATGCACATCGGCACGCTGTCGGGCACCCCGATCTCCGTGGCGGACATCAGCGGGACGTGTATCCACTGCAGCTGGCGCGCCGCCTCAGCGGGAAACGCGGCGGTGAGGTCGGGGGTACAGGTGAACATGATCGCGGCAATCTCGTCGGGCTCGACGTTGTTGTCCTGCGCCAGTCGCCCGAGGAGCTCACGCGTGGCATCCAGGACAGCCGGCTCGGAGTTCTCCTCGACCGTCGTCGCCCCGCGGATCCCTCGGATATGCATGACTACCGGGCCTCGGGCCTCGGGGGTCGGGCCCCGTCACTCACCAGGTCGATCGCGGCGCGGAGGCCGAGCAGGAAGCTGTTCGCCCCAAAGCCATAGATCAGGCCCCGGCACGCCGGCGCGAGGACCAGCGACGTCCGGAACTCACCCCGGGCCACGACATTCGTCATGTGCACTTCGATCACCGGAATCTGAATCGCAGCGATCGCCTCGCGCAGCGCATAACTGTAATGGGACAGGGCGCCCGCGTTGATCACCACGGCGTCACTGGTCTGGCGCGCCGCGTGGAGGTGGTCAATGATGGCGCCCTCGCTGTTGGACTGGAAAAACTCCACGTCGGCGTCCTCGCGCCGGGCGACCTCGGCCAGTTTCGCGTTGATCTGTTGCATCGACTCGCGGCCGTAGATGTGGGGGTCGCGTTCCCCCAGCAGGTTGAGGTTAGGCCCGTAGACGACGAGAATTCTGGCCACCGCCCAGCACCTCCCGCAGCAGCGTATCCGGCACTTCCTGTTCGCGCACAACTTCACCGATGCCTACCGGCAGCGGGCAGCGCAGCACCCCGTCGCGGATCTTCTTGTCCAGGGCCATCGCCCGCCACACCGCTCGGCGGTTCACGGCGCCCAGTTTGGTCGGCAGTCCGGCTCGAGCCAGGAGCGTGTTCTGACGGTCTACCACCTCAGCAGCGGCGACCCCCAGGCGCTGCGCCACGCGGGCTTCTAGTGCCATCCCGATGGCGATGGCCTCTCCATGGGTCAGGCGCCGGAATCCCGCGGCGGCCTCCACGGCGTGGCCGATGGTGTGCCCATAATTGAGGATGCGGCGCTCCGATCGCTCGCGCTCGTCGACCTCCACCACCCGGGCCTTGAACGCGGCGCAGCGCGAGATGACTTCGACCAGGGCCGTCGTCTCGCGCCGGAGCACGGCTGGCAGGTGCTGTTCCAGGAACTCGAACAACACCGCGTCCCCAATCACTGCCGTCTTGATCACCTCCGCCAGACCGCTGCGCAGTTCGCGCTCGGGTAGCGTGGCGAGCATGCGCACGTCCGCCACGGTGAGCGCGGGTTGGTAAAATGCGCCGACCAGGTTCTTCACCCGGGCGTGGTTCACCCCGGTCTTGCCGCCAA
>WNEY01001343.1_pt1 | contig 17271 bp, 14 predicted proteins | sample 5400531 | NCBI WGS metagenome assembly WNEY01 (sample SAMN13153338, study PRJNA577476) | soil metagenome | isolation source: 200 cm saprolite under Douglas fir tree site 1 | place: USA:California | collected 2015-04-18
CGGCGGACCCAAAGCGCGATCCGAAGGCCGTGATGCTGCCGCGGCTCGACTACCTCGAGGTGCTCAACCGCGGCATCGAGGTGATGGACAACACAGCGCTCACGCTGTGCATGGACAATGACGTGCCGATCGTGGTGTTCAACCTGCTCACGCCCGGCAACATCGAAAGAGTCGTGCTCGGCGAGGAGATCGGCACCCTCGTCGGTGCCGGGACATGATCGATCCCATCCTTCGCGACGCCGAGTCGAAGATGGCGAAGTCGGTCGACCACTTCGGGGGCGAGCTCGCGACCATCCGCACGGGCCGCGCCAACCCAGCGCTGATCGACAAGGTGATGGTCCCGTACTACGGGACGCCGACTCCGCTCAACCAGCTGGCGCAGATCAGCGCGCCCGAGCCGAGGCTGCTGGTGGTCCAGGTTTACGACAAGAGCCAGATCGGCGCCATCGAGAAGGCGCTGCGCTCGGGCGACATGGGCCTGAACCCCGCCAACGACGGCCAGCTGATCCGCGTCCCGATCCCGCCTCTGACCGAGGAGCGGCGCAAGGAGTACGTGCGGCTCGTCAAGCAGAAGGCGGAGGAGGCCCGGGTGGCGATCCGCAACGTCCGCCGCGACGACATCCACCGCATCGACCAGATGACCAAGAACGGCGAGGTGGCCGAGGACGATTCCAAGCGCGCGCACACCCGCCTGCAGAAGATCACCGAAGCCCAGGTCGAGCGCGTGGATGCGCTGGCGGCGCGTAAGGAACACGAAGTCCTGGAAGTCTGAACCGCCGCCCCAGGGCCGCGCCGGTACGCTTGAGCATCTTGGACTCCCCGGCACCCCGCTCGAATTGCGTGGCCTGGGCGGCCGGGTTCACCCCGGCCGCGACTCCGCGTCCACTGTGAGTCACTTCGCGCGGCGAGAAGAGGGGGGCCCGCGGGGGGATCCTGATCCTCCCGCGCCGGTCCCCCGTCACATCGGAATCATCATGGACGGCAACGGGCGCTGGGCTCGCAGCAAGGGGCGTCACGCGAGCTTCGGCCACCGCGCCGGCGTGCGCGCCATCAAGCGGGTGCTCGAAGGCTGCGAGCAGCTTGGGGTCGAGGTCCTTTCCGTCTACGCGTTCTCGACGGAGAACTGGTCGCGACCGCGGGCCGAGGTGCGCGCCCTGATGCGCCTGTTCCACGAGACCATGCAGCGCGAGATCGACGAGATGCACCGGCGCGGCGTGCGCATCGTGGTGAGCGGGCGCCGTGACGAGCTGTCGCAGCGCATGCGCGAGCGCATTGACGAAGCGATCGCGCGCACGTCGCGCAACGCAAACGGCGTGCTCAACGTTTGTCTGAACTATGGCGGCCGAGCCGAGGTGGTCGACGCGATGCGTAGGGTCGCAGCGGAGGGACTCAAGCCCGAACAGGTCGACGAAGCGGCCATCGCCGCTCGCCTTTACAACCCGGACCTGCCGGACCCCGACCTCATCATCCGAACCGCGGGTGAGCACCGGGTGAGCAATTTCCTGCTCTGGCAGTCGGCGTACTCGGAGATGGTCGTCACCGAGCGCCTATGGCCCGACTTCGACGTCGACGACCTCAAGGCCGCCATCGACGAGTACTCGTCGCGCATCCGGCGCTTCGGCGGCCGGCCCGACACCGAGCCGAATCTGAAAGCCTCGAGCGGCGCGCGCACGTGACCGCGACCCGCACGCCGGCCGCTTGGAGCATGAAGCCCAGCCCGCTCATGGTCCGCATCGTGAGCGCAGCCGTCTTCATGGGCGTGGTGGTCGGCGCCCTCTTCGGCGGCACGTACACCGTGTACGCGCTGGTCGTCGTGCTGGCGGGACTCGCCTTGTGGGAGTTCCGCGGGCTGTCGGACGGGATGGGCTTTCGCGCGCCGCTCTGGCTGCTCTTCCCGCTCGGCGCCTTCTTCGCGTTCAGCGGCACGGTGCTCAAGCACGTCGACGTCGCGGACGTACTCTCGCTCACGCTGGTCGCCGGACTCGGCGCGTTTCTCGTCGTGCCCGGCCGGCGGCAGGGTCTCGGCCGCTGGGCGATGGGCTTGGCCGGCGCGCTCTACATCGGCATGCCGTTCAACTACTACCTGCAGCTGTACACAGCGCAGCCGCATGGCCTCGTCTGGGTGGTCTTCATCGTGTTCGCGGTCATCGCGGGCGACGCGGCGGCGCTGCTGGTCGGCAGCCGCTTAGGCCGCCATCCGTTCTTCGCGACGATAAGCCCGAAGAAAACCGTCGAGGGCGCGGTTGCCGGCGTCGTGGCCGCCGTCATCACCATGTTCGTCGGAGTGTCGGGAGTGCTCGGCATCTCGCCGGTGCATGCGGTGGTGCTTGGGGTGCTCGTCGGCCTCAGCGCGATCATGGGCGACCTGGTCGAGTCGCAGATGAAGCGCATCGCGGAGGTCAAGGACTCGTCGAACCTTGTCCCCGGCCACGGCGGAGTCCTGGACCGGCTTGACTCGATCCTGTTCCCGCCGATCCTCGTCTACTTCTATGTGTCGATGTTCGGGCTGCTGACGCGGTGACCCGGCCCGCCAACGTCGTCGTCCTCGGCGCCACCGGCTCCATCGGCCGCCAGGCTCTCGACGTGATCGATCGCAACCCGTCGCGCCTGAAGCTGTTCGGTCTGACCGAGGGCACGCGCACGAGCGCGCACAGCGCCGAGTACCTGATCCAGGGCCAGGCCGGCGACCCCGATTTCGATGCGCGCGTCGAGACGATGGTCACCGATCCTCGTTGCGACCTCGTCCTCGTGGCCATCCCAGGTGCGCGGGCGCTGCGTCCCACGCTTGCAGCACTCAAGGCGGGCAAGGAGATCGCGCTCGCCACCAAGGAGGTGCTGGTCATGGCCGGCGCGCTGGTCATGAAGGCGGCCGGCGAGCGCGGCGTGCGGCCGGTCGACTCGGAGCACAGCGCCATCTGGCAGTGCCTGTGGGGCGAGCAGCGCGAGAGCGTGCGACGCCTCCTCATCACAGCGTCTGGCGGGCCGTTCTGGGCCCATCCCGACCTCGACCTCGATCGGGTTACGGTCGAGCAGGCGCTGAACCACCCTCGCTGGTCGATGGGTCCGAAGGTCACGATCGACTCGGCCACGCTCATGAACAAGGGCCTCGAGGTGATCGAAGCGCACCACCTGTTCGACATCCCGCTCGACCAGATCGCCGTATCCATCCACCCCCAGAGCGTCGTTCACTCTGTCGTGGAGTTCGTCGACGGGTCGCTGAAGGCCCAGCTGGGCCGCCCCGACATGCGCCTGCCGATCGCGGTGGCGCTCGCCTATCCCGACCGGCTGCCGGACGCTGTGCCGCCGGTGCCGCTCGAGGAGCTGTCCGGGCTCGAGTTCCACGCCCTCGACGAGAAGCGATTTCCAGCGGTTGGGCTCGCGCGCGAGGCGAGCGCGTCGGGCCAGGGCAGGCCAGCCGTGCTGAACGCGGCGAACGAGGAGGCTGTCAGTGCGTTCCTGTCCGGCGAGCTGCCGTTCAGCGCGATCATCCCGACGGTAGAGCGCGCCCTGGTGGCGTTTCCGGGCGGTGGGGAAGACCTCGACGACGTGCTCGAAGCAGATCGCTGGACGCGGGATTACCTAAGCACCAAGTTCGGTAGGCTGAGGGCGTGAGCGGGATCGGGTCGGACCTCCTCGTCGTAATCGGGATCGCCGTGATGTTCCTGGCCCTCATTGCCCCACACGAGGGCGGCCACTTCCTCGTGGCGAAGCTGTGCGGCGTCCGGATCATCGAGTTCTCGGTCGGGGCCGGCACGAGGCTCTGGTCGACGACCCGCAACGGCACGCTGTACGCGATTCGCCTCATCCCCATCATCGGCTACGTCCGCATGGGAGGCATGGAGGCCGGAGACTTCGAGGAGCCAAACGGCTTCCACTCCAGGGCTCCGTGGCAGCGCATCGCGATCCTGCTCGCCGGTCCGGTGGCGAACTTCCTGGTGGCCATCGTGCTCATCACGGGATTCGGACTGAGCCAGCTCAACAGCGACCCGGGGAAGGTGGCTGGGGTCTTCAACCCCTCTGCTGCGGCGACCGCCGGGATCCGTCCCGGCGACCACATCAAGACCGTGAACGGCAAGCTGATCACGGCCCCCGAGAACATCCAGCAGCAGGAGATGGCGGCGGCCGGCGAGCCCGTCACGATCACCGGCACCCACGCCGACGGCACCCAATTCACGGTGGTGGTCACGCCCGTATGGCAGAACGGCGGGTGGAAGATCGGAGTACTGATCGCGCGCGTGACCACCCCGCTCACCGCGTTGCAGGACGGCGTCACCTTCCCATTGCAGGCGACGCAGGTCATCGTCCAGGGCCTTTCCGCTCTGGTCACCGGCCAGGTGCCCGGCGGCCTGTTCGGGAAGGAGGGGCTCACAGGCCCGATCGGCATCGCTGCGATCACCTCCGACGCGGTCAACCAGGGCCCGACGACATACATCTGGCTGGTCGCGCTGCTGTCGGTCGCGCTCGGCGTGACCAACCTGCTTCCGCTGCTCGCGCTCGACGGCGGCCGCATTGTGGTCGTGATCATCGAGTGGCTGCGACGGCGTCCCTTCGACCGCAACAGCGAGCTCAACTTCCAGCGCCTGGGCCTGGTCGCGCTGATCGCTCTGGCCGCCGTGATCAGCTTCCTCGACATCCAGCGCATAGCCACCGGGCAATTCCTCGGAGTCCATTAAGAGATGCGTCCAGCGATTCCGGCCGGATCTTTGGAGCCCATGCGGACCCATCCGTGCGTTAGGGGGCCCGTCCCGTCGTCGCTGCCCCCGCGCCCCCGACGCGAGGACCCCAGAAGGTGTGCGCTCCTCCTAGGTCCACCCCTGCCTTCGGCTGGGCCACGCCTGGATCTCCAAATCTCTCGGCCGGAACACCGGCCGCATCTCTGATGGTCTCCCGCCGGAAGTCAATCCCGGTCAACGTCGGCGGCGTGGTCATCGGCGGCGCGGCGCCCATCGCCGTGCAGACCATGACCAAGACCGACACGCGCGACGTCAAGGCGACGCTGCGGCAGATCCACGAGCTCAAGGACGCTGGATGCGAGATCGTCAGGCCCGCGGTTCCGGATCACGAGGCCGCGGAGGCCCTGAAGGACATCGTCAAGGGCTCGCCGCTGCCGGTGATCGCGGACATCCACTACGACCACACGCTCGCCCTGCTCGCGATCGAGGCGGGCGTGCACTGCCTGCGACTGAACCCGGGCAACATCCCCGACCGCGACAAGGTCATCAAGGTCGTCACCGCCGCCAAGGAGCGGCAGATCCCTTTCCGCATCGGCGTAAACGCGGGCTCGCTGCCGGAAGAGGTGCACAAGAGCATGCGCGAGAAGCACCAGATCAATCGCGACGACCGCGAACGCACCGCGGAGCGCATGGTCGAGGTGGCGCTCGGCCACTGCAAGATCCTCGAGGACCTCGACTACGGTCCGGGCTTTGTCAAGGTCTCGCTGAAAGCGACCGACGTCTGGACCAATGTGCTCGCGAACCGCAAGTTCGCCGCCGCGCGACCGTACCCGATCCACCTCGGGGTGACCGAGTCCGGGCCGGTCCAGGCCGGCAGCATCCGCAGCGCGGTCGGGATGGGCATCCTGCTCAGCGAAGGCATCGGCGACACGATTCGCGTGTCGCTGGCGACGTCCGATCCTCGCGAGGAGGTCCGGGTCGCGCACGAGATCCTGAAGACGCTTGCCATCCGCATCGAGAGCCCGACCCTGGTCGCCTGCCCTACGTGCGGCCGGCTCGAGTACGACATGGTTCCGACGGTCAAGGCGGTCGAGGCGCACATCGCCGCGCTCAAGGTCCCGATCACGGTTGCGGTCATGGGCTGCGTGGTCAACGGTCCTGCCGAGGCCAGGCACGCCGACATCGGCGTGACGGGCGGTCGCGGCAAGGGCGTGATTTTCAGGAAAGGTAAGCTGTACCGCACGGTGCCCCAGGAAGAGCTCCTGCAAGTGCTGCTGGCCGAGATCGACGCGATCGCGGCAGAGCACGCCCCCGCGCCGGCTCCGCTCCCGTCGTAGCCCCCGCGCATCTCCCCACGAAGTGGGGAGGCAGGGAGGGGGCGCCAGACTCACTTCGAGCGATCAAACACGTAGTTAGAGAATGAAAGAGACAGTGGAAGAGCAGCAGGATTTCGTGAAGGACATCACCAAGATGTCCGACGACTTCGACCGTTGGTACACGGACGTCGTGCGCAAGGCCGAGCTCGCGGACTGGTCCGGTGTCCGCGGCATGATGGTCGTTCGCCCCTACGGGTGGTCGATGTGGGAGGCGATCCAGCGCGCTTTCGACGACATGATCAAGGAGAGCGGGCACGAGAACTGGGCCTTCCCTCTGCTGATCCCCCGCGAGTTCCTGATGAAGGAGGCCGAGCACGTCGAAGGCTTCGCCCCCGAGGTCGCGTGGGTGACCAAGGCCGGGGCCCGCATGGAGGAGCTCGAAGACCCGCTGGCGGTGCGGCCAACCTCAGAGGCGATCGTCGGCGCGATCATCAAGCGCTACATCCAGAGCCACCGCGACCTGCCGAAGCTGACCAACCAGTGGAACAGCGTGGTCCGGTGGGAGATGCGCTCGCGGCTTTTCCTGCGCAGCCGCGAGTTCTGGTGGCAGGAGGGACACACGTTCCACGCCTCGGCGCAGGAGGGCATGGACGAGGCCAACCTCATCCTTGGCTACTACCGCTCGATCGCCGAGGACTGGCTGGCGGTGCCAGTGCTTGTCGGCAAGAAGTCGCCATCAGAGACATTTCCGGGCGCGGTCTACACGCTGACGCTGGAGGGCTTGATGCGTGACGGGCTTGCGCTGCAGATGGGCACGTCGCACTACTTCGGTCAGAACTTCGCGCGCGCCTACGACATCTCGTTCTCCAACAAGGACAACGAGCGCGAGCTGTGCTACTCGACGTCGTGGGGCATCAGCACTCGCATGGTCGGCGCCATCGTGATGGCGCACGGCGACGACTCAGGCCTGATCGTTCCACCGAAGGTCGCACCGGTGCAGGTGGTTGTCGTGCCGATATTTCGCGACGCTGAAAGCCGCTCGAAGGTGGAGAAGTTCATCAACAGCTGGGCGCCCGAGCTCAAGGCCGCTGGCATCCGCTTCCGCGTCGACTGGCGCGATGAGAGGCCAGGCGACAAGTACGCGCACTGGGAGCTCAAGGGCGTGCCTCTGCGCCTGAACGTCGGCGGGCGGGACGCGGACGCCGGTCAGGTCGAGCTGGTCGACCGGCTGTCGCGGGAGAAGCATTCGCTGCCGGTCGCGGGGCTCGCGCAGACGCTCGCGGCCGAGCTGGAAAAGTTCCAGGCCAGGCTGTTGGAGCGAGCGCAGGCGTTTCAGCGGGCGAACACGTTCGAGCTCGGCACCCTGGACGAGGTGATCGCGCACTTCCGCGATCGAGGGGGCTTTGTCTGGGTGGAGTGGTGCGGTGACGATGCGGAGGAGGCGCGCGTCAAGACTGACGCCGGCGGCGTGACCATCCGCACCATCGACGATGACGCCAAGCCGACCGGCAAGTGCTTCGTCTGCGGCAAGCCGGCGACGCTTCGCGTCGCTCTCGCCAAAGCCTACTGACGCTACTGCTGGGTTGGGCCTTTCAATCGAGCCGTTGGCCGCGGATCGTCGGGCATCGGGTTCTCGAAAGCCCCGATCGCGGGGGCGTCTTTGTAGAACGACTCCTGCGGGATGAGCTTTAGCGTGCCGTTGTGCGCCGCATCGAGCACTGCCTCGGCCACGTCGGGGTGGAAGTGCGTGCCGGCGCCCTGCCGCACCTGATCGATCGCGACCTCGATCGACATGCCTTTGCGATAAGGCCGGTCTGAGGTCATCGCGTCGATGGCGTCGGCCGCGCTGGCGATCCACGCGAAGATCGGCAGGTCGTCCCCCTTCTTGCGGTCGGGATAGCCCTTGCCGTCGAAGCGCTCGTGATGCGAACGCACGATGACGAGCTCGTCGGTCAACATCTTGAGGCCGCTCAGGATGTTGAACCCGACGGTCGTATGGGCCTTCATCTTGGCGAACTCTTCATCAGTCAGCTTGCCGGGCTTCTGCAGCACCGCATCGGGCACGCCGATCTTGCCGATATCGTGCAGGCGGACGCCACGCTCGAGCCGGACCCAGGCGGCCTGGTCCTTCGGCGAGTACTTCATCTGGCGCGCGATCATCAGCGCGTACTGCGTCACGCGCTGCGAGTGACCCGCCGTGTATGGGTCGCGCGCGTCGACCGCGTTCGCCAGGGCTTCGAGGGCGGACAGGATCACCTCTTCGCGGTCCTTGAAGAGGCGCGCGTTGTCGATCACGACCGCCGCCTGCGCCGCCAGCTCGGTGACCAGCTTGCGGTGGTCGCTGGTGAAGACGCGGCCCACCTGGTAGTTGGCCAGGAAGAGCACCCCGGTCGGCTTGCCGCGCAGCGTGATCGGCACGCACAGCACGGCGCGCGGATTGAGGGGGCTGTCGGTGCCCGGCTTGACCTGCATGGCCTCCATGAGCGGTTGGCCGGAGGACATGACATCGCGGCAGATGTCACCTCCGAGTCCCAGGGTCAGCTTCTCAGCGGTCTTGGCGTCCGTGCCCATGCCGGCCTTGAGAATCAGGCGGCCGCTCTCCTCCAGCGCCAGGCAGCCGATCTGTGCGGAGGAAGCGTTGGCGGCACCCTGGAGCACCCGCGTGAGGACTTTGGTGAGCTCCAGGGTCTCAGTAGCGGCCTGCAGCGCGTCCTGCAGGTTCTTCAGCTCCCAGATGCTGCGCTTGTTGTCGTCGTACAGCTCGGCGTTTCGGATCGCGACGACTCCCTGGTTGCCCAGCGTCGCCAGAACGCGTTGGTCGTCCTCGGTCCATTCGCGGGGGCGCACGTCGAAGACGCTGAGCGTTCCCCATATCTTTCCGTCCTCGAGCATTGGCGTGCACAGCGCCGAGCGCAATCCGTAAGCCTTCAGGTCCGGAGGCGAGCTCAGATCGAAGCTCGCGCTCGTGTCGGCGAGCGCGGTCACAGCCTCGCTCAGCATCACCGCGCCGACGATGCCCTGGCCGTTGTCGAACTCCATCTTCTCGACCTCGGCGGGGAATCCGAGCGACATGATCACGTGCTGAGTGCCATCGGGAGTAGTGCGAGTCAGCAGGCCGGCGCTTGCGCCCGTGACGCGCGCCGCAGTTTCCAGGGTCTTCTGTTCGAGCACGTGCGAGCCCTGCGTCACCGTGGTCAGCGCCTGCGAGATCTCGCCCAGCGCATCCAGGGCGGTGTCGAGCTTCGAGGCCTGGCCCGTGACCGTCGCGAGGATGCGCGAGTTCTCGACCGCGACGCCCGCCATCGAGCCGAGCTCTTCCAGCGCGGCCGCGTCCTGCTGGCTGAACCCGCTGGTCGCGATGCGGCCGAGGCAGATCGCGCCCAGCACACCGTCCTTGCCGCCAATCGGCGCCAGCAGCTCGTTCACCGTGCGCGCGGTCGTGCTTGGGGCCACTCCGCTGAACACCCCATCCTCGGCGGCCGCATGGCTGCGGATCACCGTCTCGCCCTTCCGCACGCGCAGCATCGGACCTTCGACCGGCGCCGACGCGCTCTTGCCGTCGATGAAGGCGAAAGTGTCGTCGGGCTGGAACAGGGCAACCCGGCCGGAGTCGAAGTGCAGGACCCGGCCCACGCGATCTAGCACGAGGTTCAGGACCTGCTGCATCGTCTTGCCCGACGCCTCGGTCACCAGCTCGTTCATGAACGTGTAGCGCTCGGACTCCCGCTGGCTCAACGCGACGGCATGGGCGCTCGCGAGCTGCGTGCCGGCGCGCCGGATGAGCGTCATGCCCAGGCGCCGGTCGTCGTCGGTGAAGCCGCCCGGCTTGTTGCCGAGCAGCACGAATCCACCGACACGATCGCCGATCACCATGGGCAGCGCGAGCAGGCCCTCGACGGCCAGCTCGTCGGGCACGTAGTTGACGAGCTCCGTCAGTCCCGACTTGTCCGCGCCGAGGAACTCCTTGCCAGAGTCGATCGATCCCAGCAGCGGCCCAGCGTTCGGCGCGCCGCGCGTCACCGCCTGCGGGTGCAGCCGGCCAAGCCCGACCCCAGGGGGCTGGGGCAGGTACTGCCGGCCGTCGGCGGAGATGAGGTAGTCGCAGGCGAACGTCGCACCCAGCTGCTGCGCGAGACGTGCGGTTAGAGCGGTGGCGTCGCCCGGCTGGGCAACGCCCTCGGCGTCCTGCGTAGCCACCATGAAGGCGCGGTGCTTCTCTTCCAGCTGGGACTGCAAGTTGGCGAGCGAGTCGTGGTCGCGCGCCAGCGCGTCGTTGAAGCTCCGGTAGGCCGTGACCCCTGTCAAGCCGCCGAGCGCCAGAAGCAGAAGGCCGCCCAGCTCGAAGGGCAGGGATCGGTCATTGAAGTTGAAGTGCACGGACAGAAGCGCCACCAGTAGGGCGCCGACGGCCGTCGGCCCTGCGATGGTCAATTCCGAATAGGCGGCTCCGGCTACCGCGGCCAGGAGGCCGGCGATCGCGGGCACCAGGATGTCGGCTCCGGAACGTCCAGCGACGTTCATCGAAGCTCCGGCCAGTACAAGAACCCCGGCCGCGGCCGAAAACGCGATCCTCATGGCTAACGACGCCCGTGGTGCCACTGCGGTTCGAAATTCTAAGAGTGGGTATCACGGACTCAGACTTGGTAAGCGCGTAGCTCTCCTAAACTCAGGACCACCTCGATGACCGTATCTGAGCTCCTTCGGATAGCCGACCACCTGGACCGCACGGATCAGGAGATAGTCCGGCGGGCCTACGAGCGAGCTCTTGACGCCCACGCAGGGCAGCGGCGCCTCTCAGGTGAGGAGTACGTGAACCACCCGATGGAGGTCGCGGCCATCCTGGCCGACCTCGAGCTCGACGCCGAAACCCTGGCGGCGGCGCTCCTCCACGACACCGTCGAGGACACCCCGCTGACCTCGGAGGCGGTGGAGCAGGAGTTCGGTCCCGAGGTCGCCCGCCTGGTCGACGGCGTGACCAAGCTGGGGCGCATCTCCCTGCGCTCGGACCAGCAGCAGCAGGCGGAGAACATCCGCAAGATGATGGTCGCGATGGCCGAGGACCTGCGCGTGGTCCTCATCAAGCTCGCCGACCGGTTGCACAACATGCGGACGCTGGACCCTCTGCCAGAGGTCAAGCGCCGGAAGATCTCTCGCGAGACGCTCGACATTTACGCGCCGCTCGCTCACCGGCTCGGCATCGGGCAGATCAAGTGGGAGCTCGAGGATCTCGCCTTCCGCAACCTCGAGCCTGACGCGTACGAGGACGTGGCGAAGCGAATCGCCCGGAAGCGCCACGAGCGCGAGACGATGGTGACCGACCTGAGCGACGTCCTCGCCCGCGAGCTCGAGAAGGTGGGCATCATCGCCGACATCACGGGCCGGCCGAAGCACATCTACTCGGTGTGGCAGAAGATGACGCGCGACCAGAAGGACTTCACCGAGATCTACGACCTGTCGGCGATCAGGGTCCTCGTCGACACCGTGCGCGACTGCTACGGCGTGCTCGGCGTGGTGCATTCGCTCTGGAAGCCGGTGCCTGGGCGCTTCAAGGACTACGTGGCGATGCCGAAGTCCAACGGCTACCAGTCGCTGCACACCACCGTCATCACATACACCGGCGAACCGATCGAGATCCAGATCCGCACGCAGGAGATGCACCGCGTCGCCGAGTTCGGCGTCGCAGCGCACTGGACGTACAAGGAAGGCGGCAAGGCCGCGAGCTTCGACCAGAAGCTGTCGTGGCTGCGCAGCCTGCTCGAGTGGCAGAACGAGGTGGGGGACGCCGAGTCCTTCGTCGACACGGTGAAGGTCGATCTCTTCCAGGACGAGGTCTATGTCTTCACGCCGAAGGGCGACGTGCTCAACCTTCCCGCGGGCTCGACGCCTGTCGACTTCGCCTACCGCATCCACACCGAGGTCGGTCACCGATGCGTTGGCGCGAAGGTCAACGGACGCATGGTGCCGCTCGACTACGAGCTCAACAACGGCGAGATCGTCGAGATCGTGACCACCAAAGCTCCGCACGGACCGAGCCGCGACTGGCTGGGCTTCGTCAAGAGCGCTTCCGCCAAGGAGCGCATCCGAAAGTGGTTCAAGAGCCAGCGGCGCGAGGAGAACGTCGCAAAGGGCCGCGACCTGCTCGACAAGGAGCTGCACCGCATGCACCGCGTCGAGCTCGCCGACCTGCCTGAGAACAAGCTCGCCGAGATCGCCGGGGTGCACAAGTTTGCTACGCCGGACGACTTCCTCGCCGCCATCGGCTACGGCGATCTTTCGCCGCACTCGGTCGTCATGCGCATGGCCATCAGCCATGAGGGCGCCGGCGCCGACCTGCGGTCAATCCCGCTCATCCCCACCGTGCAGCCGACGCCGCGCGTGCTCGTGCGCGGGGTCACCGGCCTGCTCACCAAGATCGCGCCCTGCTGCCAGCCTGTTCCCGGCGATCCAATCGTCGGTTACACGACCCGCGGCCGCGGCGTCACCGTGCATCGCGTCGACTGCATGAACGCGATCAACGCCCAGGATCAGGCGCGGGTCGTGCCCGTCGAGTGGGACGTGGGGGCAAATCACCTCTATCCGGTGGCCATCAAGATCGAGGCATTCGACCGTCAGGGCCTGATGCGTGACATCGCCACGGTCATCGCCGAAACCCATGTCAACATGTCCGCGCTGGACGTGAAGGTCCACGAGGACAAGACCGCCATCGTGTCCGCCACCGTGGAGATTGACTCGCTGGCCCAGCTCTCGCGTCTGATGGAGAAGATCGAAGGCGTTCGCGACGTGCACACGGTGGGGCGCGAAGCGTCGTGACGGAGATGAAGCACGAGCTTCACATGAGCGCCACCCCGGACGCCGTGTGGCAGGAGATCACCAAGCAGGGCAGAAACAACTGGTATTTCATGCTCGAAGTCGATGGCAACTTCGCGTCCGGCCAGCGCATCGTCTGGAAGGCCGGCGGCGACATCGCTGAGGAGGCGGAGGTCGTGCAGGCCGATCCGCCGCGCCGGCTCGAGCTGCGCACCAGGCTCCGCTTCGCGCCCAACCTGGCCGCGCTCCCGCCGCACCGGCTTGTGTGGGAGGTCGTCCCGGCTGAGGGCGGGTCGCTCGTGACGCTCTCCTGGGAGGCGGCTCCGCAGGCCAGCAACCTGTACGAGTCCGAAGGCGAGGGCATCCTTCGCGGCCTCCGACTCGCGGTTGACCCGTTGGCATCGGCCGAGCTTGCACGGCTGCCGGAGATCGGCGACATCGACGTGCGCGACGTCACGCCGGAGCGCGTCGCCGACTACCTGGACTTCTTCGACAACCGCGCGTTTCGCGATTTCCCAGCGTGGCAGTCGTGTTACTGCATGGAGACGCATCGCCACCACACCGACGAGGAGTGGTCGGCGCGCACCGGCGTGGACAACCGCGCAGACATGCAGGCGATGATCCGCGACGGGCGTGTCACCGCCCTGCTCGCGTTCGTCGACGCCAGGCCGGTGGGGTGGTGCAACTACGGCGAGACCACGCGGCTCAGCGGCGTGATGATGAAGCTGAAGCTCGACGCGGCCGAGCATGCCGGCGTGGGCTCGATCTCATGCTTCGTCATCGCCGCGCCGTACCGCGGACACGGAGTGGCGACGAAGCTGCTCGATGCGGCGATCGAGAGTATGAGGGCGCGCGGCTTGCGGGCTGTGGAGTCTTATCCGCGACGCCAGGAGGACAGCTCGGCGCAGGCGCACTACCGCGGCTCGCTTCGCATGTACGAGAAAGCCGGTTTCGAGCCGTACCGCGAGACCGAGCGGTACTTCGTAATGCGCAAATCGCTGGCGTGAACCTCCGCGTCGAGTCGACAGCGGATCGCCAGTTCGCGACCAACTCTTTCTTGGTTGAGGACGACGACACTCACGACGCGGTGATCATCGACGCCAACCTCGAGCCTGAGCTGATGGTCGATCTCGTCAAGAAGCGCGGCTCGAAAATCAAAGCGATCCTTCTCACGCACACCGACGTCGATCACATCGCGGGACTTCCCCTGCTCCTGCACGAGCTGGGCCTGGTGCCTGTGGCAGTCCACGACGCGGAGCGCTCAGTCATCACCGAATCGAAACCACTCCGGCGCCAGTTCCCTGTGCAGCTGCCGCCAATCGAGACGGTGACCGCTCTTGCGGAGTCCGAGAAGTTTCGGGCGGGGTCGCTCGAGTTTGAAGTGCTGCACACACCCGGACACAGCCCCGGTGGGGTCTCGCTGAGAATCGACGGCCACGTGTTCACCGGCGATGCGCTGTTCGCCGGTTCCATCGGGCGGTCGGACTTTCACAACTCCGACCCGCAGGCGCTGCTCGATGGGATTCGCACACGGCTGATGGCGCTGCCGGACGAGACGATCGTGCACAGCGGTCACGGGCCCGACACGACCATCGGGCGGGAGCGGAAGACGAACCCGTTTCTCTAGTCGAGTCTTCGCGCGAGTGCCGGCACTCGCGCACTCAACTTCGTAGGCACTAGTGCCAGTGCCGGCACTCGGGCTACACCGCCCCGCTAGTGGGAGTTGATGCTGATGATCACGATCAGCGCCGGGCCAAGGAGAATCAGCCACAGCGTCGGGAACACGCAGCCTACGGTTGGCAGAAGAATCTTCAGCGAGGCGCGTGCAGCGTCGGCACGAATCTTCAGGCGGCGCTTGACGCGCATCTGCGCCGCGTGCGCCGCGATGGTCCGCGCGATCGGCACGCCTGTGCGCTCGGCATGCAGGATCGAGCGCACGAGGCCGGCGAAGTCCTCGACGCCTGTCGCCTCCGCCATCTCGTTCAGCGCGTCAGCGCGCGGCCGGCCCAGCTCGATCTCGCGAAGGGCCCGCGCCACCAGCAGCGTCAGCGGCCCTTCCTGGTGGCGGACCAGCTGCTCGAGCGCGCGGTCCAGGCCAAGGCCGGCCTCCATGCTGATCGCGATCACGTCCAGAGCGTTCGGCAGGACCGCCTCGAGCTCTCCGCGCCGTTCGCTGACGAGCTGGCGCAGCCAGAACATCGGCAGGTAGAAGCCGAGCACCGCGCCGCCGACGAGCCCAACCGCGACCGCCAGCGGCTGTCCGATCAGGATTCCAAGCGCCGTTCCAAGCGCGCCCAGCCCGGCCGCCGCGGCGATGCGCAGCGTCTGCACGCCCGCGGGGTCCAGGCCGAATGGGTTGCCGATGAAGTCGAGCTCGCGCTGGAACCGGGCGGCCTGGGCCGCCGGGGTCAGACGGGTCATCTGGCGCGCGACCGCCTGGCGCAACGGATCGAGCAAGCGCTCGAGCAGCGGACGCTCGAGCTGGAGCGCGATGGCGCTCTGGCCGAGCCCAAGCTCTTGTCGGATCAGGCGCTCGCGCAGCAGGGAGGTCGCGTCGGTGGCCTGGGAGGCACGCATTCCGAGCGCGACGAGCGCCACGCCCGCGGCGGCGACCACGCCGAGCAGCACAGGGATCGTGTTCACTGGATCGCCGTGATGCGGCGGATGATGAACGTCCCCGTCGCCAGCAGCAGCGCCGCGAAGAAGAGGATCACCCAGCCGAGGAAGTTGGTGAACAGCGGGCGGAAGTAGTCGGGCAGCACGAAGTAACCGAACGCCGCGACCACCAGAGGCAGCAACGTGATGATCACGCTCGACGCGCGCGACTGGGCGGTCGCCGCCAGCACCTCCTCGCGCATCTCGCGTCTCTGGCGCATGGTGTCGGCGAGCGTCGTGAGGATCGCGGGGAGGTCGCCACCGACCGCGTGCTGGATCGTGATGACCATGATCATCAGGCGCAGGTCGCTGCTGCCCATGCGCTTTTCTATATTTGCCAGCGCGCTTTCGACGGACGCGCCCAGCTCGATCTCGCGACGCGCGAGGCGGAACTCCTCCGAGACCGGCGGGCGCGCATTCTCAACGACGGCCGTGAACGACTGAGCCACCGACTGGCCGGCCTTCATCGAGTTGGCGATCAGCTCCATCGCGCGTGGCAGCTCGTCGTCGAACTGGTGAAGGCGATGCCCACGCCGGTTGCGCAGGTAGAAGGCGGGGAGGACGTAGCCGATGACCGCCGCCACAGGAATGGCGAAGCTGACGTTGAAGCGGAGGAACGCGATCAGCGCGAGCGCGAGCCCCGCGCCGACCTGGAGCAGCCGGAACTCGTAAGGCCGAAGCTGGAGGTCGGCGCTGGCAAGGTCGCGGGCAAGCGCGTTCGTGTTGGGCCCCGCCACCCACACCGGCGCGCCCGTGGGCTCGAAACGCCGGCGCAGCTGCTCACGGACGTCAGCCAGCGTCCGGTACGTGACGCGCGCACCGACGCCGGACACGAGTTCCTCATCGCGATTGCTGGTGACGATCCCGTACACGACCAGCGCCACGCCGAGCGCTGCGCCGACCGCTACCACGATCGCTATGGAAGGCATCGGCTCAGGGAGTCGTGAAGCTCCAGCGCTTGTTCACGGCGACAGGGCCGGCGCCCTTGGCGGCGAGAACCGACTCGCACGAAGGGTCGGGCTGGGTCGGGGTGGCGCCGTAGTCGTGGTACGACTCGAGCTCGTACTTGAGCGTCGCGTTGTTGATCAGCCAGAACATGTACTCGGAGTCGCACGCCGTCATCAGGACGGTCAGGCTGGTGCTCACCTGCGAGGTGGCCTGCCCGCTGGTCGCGGGTCCGACGCGCAGGACCATGAGGTCTCTGAACACGGTGCGCACGGCCAGCACCGCAGGGCTCGCTCCGAGCACCTGCGTGTTGAGGCTCGCGAGGATCGAGATTCGGTCGCCCACCTGCACGTAGCCGGCGACGCCGGCCTGCTCAGATGTCGGGATGGCGACGGCGACGTAGCCCTGCGGGATCGGCAGGTAGGTCACGTCACTGCTGCTGACCAGGTCGGGCGCCGCGGCGATGACGTTGGCGGTCACCGGCTCGCCGGTCGGGATGTCGACCCGTGCGCCCTTGCCCACGACCGCCGAGATGTTCGTGAAGGACTCGGGCGGGATCGGGGTTATGGCGCTCATCGTCAGGTCCTCTGCGGTGATGCGCGTGCGCGCGGGGATGTTCGTCTTGGCCACCACCACCTTGGTCCCGAGCGGGCTGGCGGGGAAGAGGAATGGGGCGCTGGCCAGGCTCGCGGCGGCCAGGAACGCGACCACCGCCAGGACTGTGCCGATGATGATGTACTGCCGGCTGCGGCGCCCGCGGCCGACCGGCGCAGAGGTCGCCATTTCAGTCTGAATCCGGTGCGGTGCTCATTTGGCGCAGCAAATGATGCACTTAATGCTCGGGTATCACTCCACCAATACGGCCTCAACCGTGG
>WNEY01001344.1_pt1 | contig 17268 bp, 14 predicted proteins | sample 5400531 | NCBI WGS metagenome assembly WNEY01 (sample SAMN13153338, study PRJNA577476) | soil metagenome | isolation source: 200 cm saprolite under Douglas fir tree site 1 | place: USA:California | collected 2015-04-18
CGAGCGCGAGCACGATGAACGGGAACGCGAGCACGGTGTCGATGAACCTGGCGAGCACCGAGTCGATCCAGCCGCCGAAGTACCCGGCCACGAGGCCGATGCTGACCCCGGCGAGGGTAGCGAGCGCGGTAGTGAGGATTCCGACGTACAGCGAAATCCGCGCGCCGTAGAGGACCCGGACCAACAGGTCCCGGCCGATGTAGTCGGTGCCGAGGAGGAAGCCATGCTGGCCAGGGCCGACCGGAATCCCGGCGGAGGACAGGCCGGTATTGGTGAACGCCTGGTATACGCCGTGCCCGATCAGGCGCGCGAACAGCGGCGCCCCGATGGCCAGCACGACCATGAACGCGATGACGGCAACTGAGGCCATGGCCACCTTGTCGTGACGCAGCCGCCGCCAGGTGAGCTGCCACTGGCTGCGGCCCTCGACCGCCTGCTCGGGCGCGGCCTCAGCCGCATGGGCCTGGAACTCAAGCTCGGTGAGGCTCATCGCCGTTCCCTTCCGGCCACCCTGGCCATGATCTCGCCCGCCTGCACGGGGAAGTGGCAGGCGGCCTGGTGGATGGCGGGGTCACCGAGCTTGCTCTCAAGCACGGGCTCCTGCTGGCTGCACAGCTCCTGCGCCTTCGGGCAGCGGGGATGGAACCGGCAGCCGCTGGGCGGATTGATCGGGGACGGCACGTCCCCGGTGAGGATGATCCGCCGCCGCTCGGCCGCCGCGTCAGGATCCGCGGCCGGGGCGGCGGACAGCAGGGCAACCGTATAGGGGTGCCTGGCCGTGTCGTACACCTGGTCTCTGGGCCCAGACTCCCCGATCCGCCCCAGGTACATCACGGCGACGTCGTTGCTCACGTGCCTGACGACTTCCAGGTCGTGCGCGATGAACAGGTAGGACAGGCCGAACTCGCGCTGCAGGTCGGCGAGCAGGTTGAGCACCTGGGCCTGGATCGACACGTCGAGTGCGGACACCGGCTCGTCGCAGATGATCAGCTTGGGCCGCAGCGCCAGCGCCCTGGCGACCCCGATCCGCTGCCGCTGGCCGCCGGAGAACTCCGCCGGGAAGCGGTTGAAGTGCTCGGGATTGAGCCCGACCCGCTCCATCAGTTCCTGTACGGCCTTCTTCCGCTCGGCCCCGCTCGCGGTCTTGTGTACGGCGAAGGGGTCACCGATGATCGCGCCGACCCGGCGGCGCGGGTTCAGCGAGCCGTACGGATCCTGGAAGATCATCTGGATCTCCCGGCGGACCGGCCGCATGGCGCGGCGGGACAGGTTGGTGATGTCACGGCCCTCGAACGTGACGGTTCCCGAGGTGACCGGGATCAGCCCGGCGATGCAGCGGGCCAGGGTGGACTTGCCGCTGCCGGTCTCGCCGACCAGGCCGAGCGTCTGGCCCCGGCGCACGACCAGTGAGACCCCGTCTACCGCCTGGACCTGGCCGACCACCCGCCGGATCAGCCCGCCGCCACGCACCGGGAAGTACTTGACCAGGTTGTCCACCCGGATAAGCACGTCGTCTTCCATCGCCGCCTCCGGGGGCAACGGACGGGCGGCATCGCGCGGCAGGGTATCGCTCATGCGATCACGCTCCCCTCGGCCTCCGGGCGTTCCGCGATCTCCTCGGCGATCCTCGCGGCGGCTTCCCTGCGGCCCTGCCCGACCGCCCGCCTGCGCAGTTCCTCGGCCTCGTCGGCCAGCCCGGCCGCCATGACGGGCAGAAAGCACGCGGAGACGTGATCGCCGCTGTCGCCGACCGGCGCCAGCCGGGGCTGCTCGGTGAGGCACCGTTCCATCACGTACGCGCACCGAGGGTGGAAGGCGCAGCCGGACGGCAGCCTGATCAGGCTGGGCGGCTGCCCGGTGATCGGCCGGAGCCGGTCGCCCGCTGCCGAGCTGTTCGGTATCGACTCGAGCAGGCCCTTGGTGTACGGGTGATGCGGCCGGTAGAAGATGTCGTGCTTGCTGGCCTTCTCCGCGGCCTTCCCCGCGTACATGACCAGCACGTCGTCGGCGATGTCGGCGATCACCCCGAGATCGTGCGTGATCATGATGAGCGCGGTGTCGGATTCCTGCTGCAGCCGGATCAGCAGATCGAGGATCTGGGCTTGGACGGTGGCGTCCAGCGCTGTGGTCGGCTCGTCCGCGATGATCAGCTTGGGGCTGAGCGAGAGCGCCATCGCGATCATGGCGCGCTGCCGCATCCCGCCGGAGAACTGGTGCGGATAGTCGTTCACCCGCTCGCGGGGCCTGGGGATTCCTACCCGGCCCAGTAGCTCGACCGCCCGGTCGAGCGCTTCCTTCCTGCTGACCGACTTGTCGTGCGCCCGGATCATCTCGGTGATCTGCCAGCCCACCCTGTACAGCGGGTGCAGGCTGGTCAGCGGGTCCTGGAAGATGACGGAGATCTGCGCGCCGCGGATCTGCCTGAGCTGGTCCGGCCGGAGGCTCAGCAGGTCCGTCCCGTCGAAGACCGCCTTCCCTTCGACCTGTCCGCCCGGTGTCAGCCCGAGCAGGGTCTGGGTGAGCACGGTCTTGCCGCTGCCTGACTCACCGACGATGCCGAGCGTCCGGCCGTTCTGGACGCTGAACGATACGCCGCGTACCGCCTGCACGAGGCCGTCCGCGGTCGGGAAGCTGACCCGTAGGTCGGTCACCTCGAGCAGGCTCACTAAATCCCTCCGATGCGGCCGCCCGGCGCCCGGCCGGACGTGCCCGGTGTGTCAGGCTCGCTCGGCCTGCCCTGCACAGCGTCCCACCCGGCGTTATCCGTGACCAGAGCGTACCGGTTGGTCCGCGGACCTGAGTCCGGCCGGGTATGCACCTGGCATACCCGGCCAGACCTGGCGCTATTCGATCAGGGTGTGCTCGGGTTGAGCCAGAGGTTGGTGATGTCCGGGTCGCCGATGTTGGGCTGCATGGCCACCGCAGACGCGCCGACGTTGTGCACCCTTGTGCTGGAGAAGTACGGGAACTGCTGGCTCAGCAGCGGCACGATCACCGCGTCCTTCATGGCGAGCGCATCCGCCTGATGCCAGAAGTTTCCGGCCGCGCGGATGCTCGTCGCGGACTCGGCCTGGTTGATCAGCTTGTTCATCGCCGGGCTGTTGTAGCACCCGTAGTTGATCGTGTTGACCACGCAGTTGGTCTGGAAGAACGGCGGGATGAACGTCCGGCCGTTGTTGCCGAACCAGTCAGGGATCCATCCTGCGCTGGTCGCCACGTCCCACTGGCCCGGCTTGTTGTTCGATGGCGCGTTGCCGAGGTCAGTGAAGTAGCTCGACCCGGGCTCCGGCTTGCTCTTGAGGTTGATCCCGCAGTTCTTCAGGCTCGCCTGGATCGCCGAGAACGCCTGGGTGTTAATGCTGTCGTTGACGTACAGGCCGGTGAGCGTGACGCCGTTCGGGTAGCCGGCCTGCGTGAGCAGCGCCTTGCACTGGGCGACGTTGCCGTTGCCGTTGTTGTCCGGGTACGGGTTGGAGTTCACGTAGCCGACGTTGCCGGGCGGGATCACGGTGTTGATGATCTTCGCGACGTTCGGGCCGCCGTACGCCTTCTGCACGGCCACCTTGTTGATGCCGAATTCGAACGCCTGCCGCACCTTCACGTTGCCCATCGCGCCCTTCGCGTCCGGGCTGCGCAGGTTGAACACGAGGTAAGGGACGGTGTCGCTCCATGGCCAGATGTGGAACTTCGGGTCCTTGCTGGCCAGCATCTGCGGGATGGCGGTCGGCTCGAAGCCGACGTCCTGCGAAAGGTCGTAGGTGTTGGCCTTCTCGTCGGCAAGCTGGGTCTGCGAGGAGGAAACCCCGATCGTCAGCGTGATCTTCTTGAGGTACTGGTGCCTGAGCGGATCGGCGGACTGCTTCCACGCGGGGTTGTCGGTCATCTCGAGCGACTTGCCCGGCACGACCGAGCTGATCTGGTACGGGCCGTCCGACATGACGTGCTGGTTGAACTGCGCGCTGGCAGGCACGTACTTGTCGTACTCCACCGGCCGGGCCGACGAGAACGGCATCGCCATCATGTAAAGGAAGTCGGCTGCCGGGTGCTTCAGCTTGATCTGCAGCGTGGAGGAGTTCGGCGCGGTGATCCCGGAGATCGTGTGCGTGTTCTGGAAGTTGCTGATGTTGGTCGCGGTCGGCTTGTGTGCCTTGCTCGCGAAGTACTTGGTCTCCGCGTTGTCGTAGGCCGTCAGCCCGGCGATCGTGGCGTTGTAGTAGAACGGCGCGCCGACCGGCTGCACCGGGTTGTAGAAGGCCTTGAACTCGCGGATGAAGTCGGTCGAGGTCACCTGGCGCGGCGGGCTGCTGTTCCACATCACGCCCGCCCTGATGTGGAAGGTGTAGGTGAGGCCGTCGCTGGAGATCCCGCCGTTCGCGGTGCTCGGTACCACCGTCGCGATGTCCGCGGCCGGCGTGACCGACTTGTTCCAGCTTGCCGATCCGATGGCCGACGGCGCCGCGTACGGGTAGTCCAGCAGATGCCGGGCATACGCCCGCTCCAGCATGTAGTCGGCGGTGTAATAAGCGGCCACGGTGTCCAGGTGGGCAAATCCGCTTGCGGCGACAATCCGCAGCGTGCCGGCCGGCTTCGACGGCGGCCCTCCGGCACTCGGTGTGGTTGGGGTAGTGGACTTGCCGCATGCGGCAAGCCCGGCAGCGGCCAGTACCGCCACTGCAAGGGCAGCAAGTCGCTTGGGCATGGGTGTCATGAGCGGACTCCTTCGAGCCTGGCGACGAGCGCAGGCATATCAGTGGTCACCCCTTTGTGGGTACACGCACCAGCCAGGGCTGTCTACCCGCCTGGACGAAGCGGTCGAAAGCATTTACGGAACCGCAACCGGGCTGTGACAATGCCTGCCGCGGAGCGCGGGTTTGCGCTGGCAGGCGGCAGGGGAGCTGCCGGCGGCCTCAGCCTTCAAGCGCGTCCTGCATCGGCCGGAATTTCGCCTGTGCCTCGGCAAGCTCGGCCTCGGGGTCCGAGCCGGCCACGATGCCGCAGCCGGCGAACAGCCGGGCCTGCCGCCCGCTCAGCTGGCCGCAGCGCAGCGCGATTCCCCACTCGCCGTTTCCCCGCGCGTCCACCCAGCCGACCGGGCCCGCGTAGCGCCCCCTGTCCATGCCCTCGAGTTCCCTGATCAGCTCCATCGCGGCATCGGCGGGCGTGCCGCAGACGGCGGCCGTCGGGTGCAGCGCCGCGGCCAGCGCAACGGCGGACACCTCGCGGGCCAGCATCCCGCTGACGCCGGTGGCGAGGTGCTGGACATTAGCCAGCCGGAGCAGGGACGGCCGCGGCTCGATGCTGAGGCTGTCGCAGAGCGGTGCCAGCACGTCGCGGACGGAGTCGACGCTGTAGGCGTGCTCCGCCGCGTTCTTCGCCGAGCTGAGCAGGGCGGCACCGAGCCCGGCATCCTGCGCGGGGGTGCCGCCGCGGCCCGCCGTGCCCGCGAGCACGACCGAGCTGACCCGCCGCCCTTCGCGCCTGATCAGCAGCTCGGGGGTCGCGCCGGTGAGGCCGCCGCATGCGAACGCGTAGCAGTCCGGGTACCTGGCCGCCAGGCGGCGCAGCACCACCCTGGCGTCGATCGGCTCCCCGGCGGTGGCATGCAGGTCACGCGCGAGGACGACCTTGGAGAGCGCGCCGGACGAGATCCGGCCGACCGCCGCGGACACGGCCCGCTGCCATTGCGGCGGGGACAGGCTGCCGTCGTGCCAGCGGATGCCGGCTGGCCCGGCCGGCCCCGCCGTGCACCCCGGCTCGCCGTCCGTCCCGGCGCCGTCCGGCCCGGTCCCGTCGCTGATGGTGGTCCGCCATGCCCGGCCGCCCGAGCGGCCGATCACGGTGCGCGGCACCACCAGGACGGAGCCGTCTGAGGTCGGATCGAACGTGAAGCTGCCGAACGCGACCAGCCCGCAGCCGGCCAGTCCGACCCGGTCATCGACGTCGGCCGTGTCGAAGAGCGCCCGCAGCCATTTCTCCCCGGCGGTGAACCGGTCCTCGCCGGCCGGCAGCGTGATCCTCGCGGCCTCGCCCCAGCCGGCCAGCCCGGCGCCGCGGCGGACCCAGGCGACCGCTCCGTCCCGGGGGAGCAGCCCGAGTAGATCGCCGTCCGCGGCAGCCGGGACGGTGCGGACCACCAGCCGGTCAGGTGTCCGCTGGCCTGCCCCCGCGCGGTCCGCTCCCACGGCAGCCAACTGTACGTGGCGCCGCCGGCTGCCGGCGACAGCGCTGCGCCGGCCAGCCGCGGCAGCCGGCCGGGCCGGCTAGATCCGGCCGGGCCGGCCGCTGGCGTGCGCTAGATCCGGCCGGCCGGCAGCTGGCGTGCTAACGTGGCCGCACATTTTCCCCATGAATACGATCGGATTAATAGGATGTATGCGGATGACGTAGTCCAGGTCCAGCCTGGCCAGCTGCCGCTGGCCCAGGTCGCTGGCGCCATCGCGGCGCAGCCGGCGCGGTGGCGCGATATCGTTCGGTTCGATGCCAGCCGGCGCTGGTACCACCGCCTTGAGCTGACCGACGATCACGAGGTGTGGCTGTTGAGCTGGCTGCCCGGTCAGAGCACCGGCTTTCATGACCACGGCGAGGCCGTCGGCGCGTTCGCTGTCGCGCAAGGAGAATTGCGCGAGCGCACGGTCCCGGCCAGGCGCCCCCGGGCCAGCAACCGGACGGTGCGGGCCGGGCAGGTCCGGCCGTTCGGCGCGGGTCACGTGCACGACGTGGTCAATGTCTGGACCGAGCCGGCCGTCAGCGTGCACGCCTACTCCCCGCCGCTTACCGCGATGCGCCGGTACGAGCTCACCGCGGGCGGGCTGGTCCATACGACCACCGAGCACTCGGAGCTGAACTGGTGACTACCGCCCGGCCGCCCGGCGCGCGGACAATTGACCAGCTGCTGGCCGAGGCGCGGAGCCGCCTCGACCGGGTCAGCCCGCAGCAGGCGATGGCAGCCAGGCGGGCCGGCGGGCTCATCGTCGACATCCGCCCGGCCGCCCAGCGCGCGGCCGAGGGCGAGGTGCCAGGCACGCTCGTGATCGAGCGCAACGTGCTCGAATGGCGCTTCGACCCGGCCTCCGCCGCCCGGCTGCCGCAGGCGGGCTACGACCTGCGCGTGATCGTCATGTGCTCGGAGGGCTACACCTCCAGCCTGGCGGCTGCCGCCCTGCAGGATCTCGGCCTCCGCAATGCGACCGACCTGGACGGCGGGTTCAGCGCCTGGGCGGCGGCCGGCCTGCCGGTCGGCCCGGCCGGCGCAGCGACGGCTGGCGCAGCCCGGTCGCATTCAGAGCAGTGACAGCTGGACGTCCTGGCTTACCGTGGCCGGCTGTCTTGCCGTGGCGGGCTGTATTGCGGTGGCCCGTCCGCCCGTGCCAGCCCCGGCCCGGCCGGGCCGCGGCAGCCGCCGGGCCTGCGCCGGGCCGGCCCGCCCGACGCCATGCCGCTCCGCCAGCTGCCGAACCTGCTCGGTGATGTGCCGCTGGTACCCGCGGGGGGCGTACGCGCCCGTCCCATAGAGCTCCCGGTAACGCGGGACCAGCCGCGGGTGCTGCTCGCCGAGCCAGCGCAGGTACCACTCGCGGGCGCCGGGCCGCAGATGCAAGACGATCGGGGTCACGTGCGCCGGGCCTGCCGCCGCGATCTCCCGGACGGTTGCCGCCAGCTGGCCGGGGGAGTCCGTGAGGAAGGGCAGTACCGGGGCCATCAGCACCCCGCAGCGCAGCCCGCGCCCGGTGATGGCGGCGCACGCCTCGAGCCGGCGCTGCGGGCTTGGCGTGCCCGGCTCGACCGAGCGCCAGAGCTCGGTTTCCGTGCACCCGACGGACACGTTCAGCCCGACGTCGGTGACTTCCGCGGCCGCGGCGAGCAGGTCGAGGTCGCGCAGGATCAGGGTGCCCTTGGTGAGGATGGAGAACGGATTGGCCGCGTCCCGCAGCGCGGCGATGATGCCCGGCATCAGCCGGTACCGGCCCTCGGCTCGCTGGTAGCAGTCCACATTGGTGCCCATCGCGACATGCTCGCCCTGCCACCGCGGCGCCGCGAGCTCCCGGCCGGCCAGCTCGGCGGCGTTCACCTTGACCACGATCTGAGAGTTGAAGTCCAGCCCGGCATCCAGGTCCAGATAGGTGTGCGTGTTCCTGGCGAAGCAGTACGTGCATGCGTGCGAGCAGCCGCGGTAGGGATTGATGGTCCAGCGGAACGCCATCCGCGATGCGGGCGGCACCCGGTTGATGATCGTGCGGGCACGCACCTCGTGAAAGGTCATCCCGCGGAATGCCGGAGTGTCGAAGGTCCTGGCCACCGGGCCGGCTTCGAAGAGCGGGAGGGTGGCCCCGCCCGGCCCGCGGCCCGGCGCGGCGGCATGATCGCCCAGGTTGGCCCAGCGCACGCGGCCAAGGCTAGAACAGCAGTTCGATTTGAGCAAGCGCATATCCGCGGCCGGCCACCGCTGCCGGCCGCCGCGCCGGCCGGACCCGCTGGCAAAGGGCGGATAAAATCGCGGCGTTGGGGGATAGTAGAAGGCAGTTCCCCACCCATGCGCTAGGCGGAGGTGGCGCCATGGCGCTCTCCATGGATGAGCAGCGCATTCTCGCTGAGATAGAGCGCCAGCTTGCCGACGACGATCCGTCGCTCGCCGCACGCCTGACAACCTTCGGGCGCCCTGGCCTGGCGGCGAGCCTGCGCACGCGGCGCGGCCGGGTGCTGGCCTCGGTCCTGGTTGTCGTCGTCGTCGCCTTGGCGTCCCTGATGGTGTACTCGCTGATCCCGCTCCGCGTGCTGCCCGCCCCCGGCACGCAGGTGCGGTCGACGGCCGTGCCGAGCCAGTCCGGGCGGACGGCGCCGGCCGCCCGGCCGGCCACGGCAGGCACCGCGAATCCGGTGGCCGCGGCCTGGCAGGCGCCGGCCGCTGCCAACAGGGGCGGGAATCTCAGCACGACCAGGGCGCCAGCCAGGCAAGCGGCCAGCCCGCAGCAGGCTCGCTCGGGCTGAGGCGCGGACGGCCAGCAGGCCGGCCCGCGGCCAGGCCGAGGCGCGGACGGCAGGCTGCGTCAGGCCTCGCGCCAGAGCTGCAGCAGGTACTGCTCCAGCCCGTCCAGCTGTTTGCGGGCCCGCTGGAAGTCATCGCCGAGCGGGTCGAAATCCCGCTCGAACAGCTCGCCGTACAGGCGCACCACCTCGGCCCGGTTGCGGGCATAGACCCGCACGCCGTAATCACCCACCCCGCCAGCAAGGCGCAGGCCGGAGATCGCGTGCCCGGCCGTGCCCATGTCCACGCTGAGCTGGCCGCGCAGGTAGAGGACGCACTTGGCCTCGTCCTCGTAGCCGTCGCTGAACGCGGGCGGCGCGCTGTCCCATTCCTCGATGGTGACCCGCACGCCGACGTTCTCCTGCAGGCTCATGACCAGCATCTGATCCCGGTTAGAGCTGACCAGGCCGTCGCTTGGCGGCACGAGGCCACCTGGCGCGTCCGCATCGACGGCCGCGTCGTGTATCCGGAACATCCGCCGGTCCGGGAAGACCGGTATCTCGAGCCGGAGCAGCCTGCGACTCACAGGGCCCCCCTCTTTCAGGCGCAGCATCGCACTACCTAGCATGCCTCGGATAGATGCGCCGGAGGCGCGCAATCGGTCACAAAAGTGCAGTTGTGACTCTGCGTGGCGAAACTTTGCAGTCCGTAGCTGCCATCATCGGGTTCATCCGCGAGCTCTAGCCGCGGCCCTTCGACGGCCGCAGCCCGCTGCGCGCCCGGGCCTCCGCCCAGAGCTGCGCGTAGCCGCGCGCCGCGCTGCTGCGCGGCGCGAACGCGGTCACCGGGGCGCGCCGCACCGACATCTGCTCGATCAGCGACAGGGCCGGGATGGCCGTCGCGGCCATGTCCGATCGCTGCCCGGGCAGCGTGGCGGCGATCTCCTTGTGCAGCGTCTTGCGCCGGTCGATCATGGAGAAGAACGCGATGATGTCCGGCCGGCGGCCGTCGAAGCCGGCGATGAAGCCGGTCAGCTGGTCGAGCGTGCGGACCGACAGGGTGGTCGGGATCAGCGGCACGAGCAGGGTGTCGGCGGCATGCAGCACGCTCTCGGACAGCAGCGAGATGCCCGGCGGGCAGTCAAGGAAGACGACGTCATAGTCGGATCGCAGCGGCCCGAGCAGCCGGCCGAGCTTCCGGGCAGGCTTACTTGCCGCGTCAAGCAGCAGGTCCAGGTTCCGGTAGGTGAAATCGGCGGGCAGCAGGTCGAGGTTGTCGAAGTCGGTGCCCTTGATGGCCCCGTCCAGGCTGCGGGTGCCCTGGATCAGTGCCTTCCCGCCGCCCTTGACGCGCGGCCGGACGCGGAACAGGAACGTGGCTGCCGCCTGCGGGTCGAGATCCCAGAGCAGCACCCGGTAGCCGTCCCTGGCGGCCAGGTAACCGAGGTTGACGGCGGTGGCGGTCTTCCCGACCCCGCCCTTGATGTTGTACGTGGCGAATATCTTCATGCCGCCGCGGCCCCGGTCATGGCCCGGATCCGGTCCTGGCTGGCCGGGCTGGCGAAGTCACGGAACCGGCCGGCGAACTCGCTGCGCGCCTGCCGCTGGCGGATGGCGAGCCCGGCCGCGATCTCGCCCATGGCAAGCAGCGTGACCGCGGGCGCGGTCCGCTCGTCCATCATCTGGGCGGCGAACGCCCGGATCTCGCCCTGCTGGACCTCGGTGTCCTGGAACTCGCCGAGGCAGTCCTGCAGCGCCTTCAGCTCCCTGACCGCCTGCCAGTGCTCGGCAGGGTCGTAAAGCGAGCCGAAGATCTCCAGCAGGTAGCGCAGCTCCTTGCCGCGCTTGCGCAGCTCGTGCATGCATTCCGGGGCGGACGCCGCGGTGATGGCGCCGCCGTCGGCGAGCACCCGCCGGTGCGCCTTGCGGATCCGGCTGGCCGCGAGCTGGCCGGCCGTCGGCCTGGCCTTGCCGGAGGCCGCCGCGCTCGCGAGGGCGTCCAGCCATTCGCCGGTGAGCCGGGAAAACCGGGTATTACGCAGCCCTCGGGCGAGCTGCCGCTGCTCGGCCGCCCGCCGCATGGCCAGATGCTCGCGGAACGGCATAAGCTCGGCCGGTGACGCCGCGACCAGGCCGGCCGCCATGGCGTCAAGGTCCATCAGGTACACGTCCAGGTCCCTGGTCGGCGTCGTCAGGTCGCCGAGCCACTTGAACTCGGGCCGGAACCGGCTAGCCAGGCCGGCCGGCAGCACGTCGCCGGCCAGCTTGAGCGCCGACCTGGTGCGCCGGACGGCGACGCGCAGATCGTGCAGGAACTCCGAATCGATGTCGCGCACCACGCCGGCCACGTTGGCCTGCATGGTGCCGAGCAGTTGCTGGAGCACGGCGGCGACCGCCGTCACGGCCGGCGCCTGCGGGGACAGCCGGACGCTGATCTTGCCCGTGTAGTCGCCGGGCTGGCGCCCCGCGGCCGCCAGCGCCGCCTCAAGCGCGCCCGCCGCGGGGTCGCTGACCCCGCGCGCCGCGGCCAGGATGCCCGCCAGCTTGTTCGCCTGTGCCTGGTAACCGCGCAGCGCGGTGACCGTCAGCCGGGGCGCCAGCGCCGCCCGCGCCGGGTAGCTGACCGACATCCGGTCCACGATCACCCGGGCGACCGTCTTGTCGTCGGAGTTGAGCACCCGAAGCTCGTGCACGGCGCTGGCTGCCCGGGCGACCGGCAGCAGCGCCCGCACCCCCACGACCGGGCGCAGCCGCTCCCGCAGCGGGCCCGCCGGCAGGGCGCCGAGCAGGGCCGGCCATCTCGGCCTGCTGCCCGCGGTCCCGGCCGGCTGGGCGGCCACCACGGCGCCGTCCCGGCCGGTCAGGGTCAGCTCGGCGGCGCCGCGGCTGGTGGCGAGCTCGAGCGTCAGCCCGGCCCGGTAGAGCCGCCAGTCGAAGGTGTCCAGCCAGGCCCGCCGGACGGTCCTGGTCCGGCCGTCGCTGCGCCAGCGCAGCTGCGGTCCGAGCGCCGCAAGCTCATCGTCGGGCCCGGGCAAGCTGCTGTCGTCGAGCACGAACTCCCACAGCGCATTGCGCAACTATGGCCTCACGGAAAAATGACTAATGCACTGGCATCGAAGAGAGGGATAAAATAGACATTGGATACTAATCAGGTAATAACTAGTCTAGCAGCGCGCGACCTGCGCCGGCCAGCGACGGCGGTGATCGCCTAGCCTTGTCTTCGTGACAAACCCCGACTGGGCGACGATCGCCTCGCTCGCCACCGCGGGCGGCACGCTGGTCCTGGCGGTTTCCACGTTCGCCGCGGTCAAGTCGGCGAACCGGGCGGCGCGTGCCGCCGAGCAGTCCCTGCTGGTGGGCCTGCGCCCGCTGCTGATGCCGTCACGGCTGCAGGATCCCGAGCAGAAGATCTTGTTCGCGGACCGGAAATGGCTGCGGGCGCCCGGCGGCGGCGGGGACGCGCAGGCCGACGGTGACGTCGTCTACCTGGCCTTGTCGCTGCGCAACGCCGGCAGCGGGGTCGCGATCGTGCACGGGTGGCGGTTCGCGGCCGACCGCGTGCTGACCAACGAGGATCTTCAGGGGGCAAGCTTCCGCCGCCAGAGCCGCGATATCTACATTCCGCCGGGTGATGTCGGGTTCTGGCAGGGAGCCTTTCGCGATCCGGCCGACCCGCAGTACGAGGACGCGATGAAGGTCGTCAGGAAACGGCAGGATATGACGATCGAGCTGTGCTACGGGGATCACCAGGGCGGGCAGCGGGTGGAGACCCGGTTCACGCTGCTGCCCAGGGACGACGGCAAATGGATCGCGTCCGCGTCCCGGCACCACAACGTGGACCGGCCGGATCCGAGGTAATCCGGGCCCCGTCCGCCGGCCGGTGACCCGGCGGGCTTTCAAAAGGCGGGCCGGCATGGTCACACTGGTGATCGTGCATGACTTCGACTTGCTGGTCATCGGATCGGGCCCGGGCGGCCAGAAGGCCGCCATCGCGGCGGCCAAGCTTGAGCGGCACGTCGGCATCGTCGAGCGCCCGAACATGATGGGCGGGGTGTGCCTGAACACCGGCACGATCCCGTCCAAGACGCTCCGCGAGGCGGTGCTCTACCTGACCGGGCTGGATCAGCGGGAGATGTACGGGCAGAGCTACCGGATGAAGGACGAGATCACCATCGCTGACCTGTCGGCCCGCACGCAGCACGTGGTCAGCAGGGAAAACGACGTGGTCCGCAGCCAGCTGATGCGCAACCGGGTCAGCATCGTCACCGGCACCGCGCGGTTCGCCGGGCCGAACGCGATCGAGGTCGATGACGGCCAGGGCAGGCTGCGCGCCATCACCGCGGACAAGGTCGTGATCGCCACCGGCACCACGCCGGCCCGGCCGGCCAGCGTGGCCTTCGACGAGCGCACCGTTATCGACTCGGACGGGATCATCCACCTGGAGCGGGTGCCGCGCTCGCTGGTGGTCGCCGGGGCCGGCGTGATCGGGATCGAGTACGCCTCGATGTTCGCCGCCCTCGGCACCAAGGTAACCGTCGTCGAGCAGCGCGACCGGATGCTGGAGTTCTGTGACCTGGAGGTCGTCGAGGCGCTCAAGTACCACCTGCGCGATCTCGGCGTGACGTTCCGGTTCGGCGAGACCGTGTCGTCGGTGGAAGCCAGGCCGGGCGGCGCGATCGCGCTGCTGCGGAGCGGGAAGAAGATCCCTGCCGACACCGTGCTGTACTCGGCCGGGCGGCAGGGCATGACCGACGAGCTCCGGCTGCCTGCCGCTGGCCTTTCCGCCGATGCCCGCGGCCGGATCGCGGTGGACGAGTTCTTCCGCACCGCGGTGCCGAACATCTACGCGGTCGGCGACGTGATCGGCTTCCCCGCGCTGGCGGCGACGTCGATGGAGCAGGGCAGGCTGGCGGCCCACCATGCGTGCGGCGAGCCGCTGCACCCGGCCAGCAGCACCCTGCAGCCGATCGGGATCTACAGCATCCCGGAGATCAGCTTCATCGGGAAGACCGAGGACCAGCTGACCGAGGATTGCGTGCCGTTCGAGGTCGGCGTGTCCAGGTACCGCGAGCTGGCCCGCGGGCAGATCATCGGCGATTCCTACGGCGTGCTCAAGCTGCTGGTCTCGCCGGAGCACCGGACGCTGCTCGGCGTGCACGTGTTCGGCACCGGCGCCACCGAGCTCGTGCACATCGGCCAGGCCGTGATGGGCTGCGGCGGCACCATCGACTACCTGGTGGACGCGGTCTTCAACTACCCGACGCTGGCCGAGTCGTACAAGGTGGCCGCGCTGGACGCGACCAACAAGATGCGGCAGGTCGAGCGGTTCGCCAGCTAGCCGGCCGGGCGGGCCGCGCGGCTCGCGGTCAGAACGGGGTGCGTTCCAGCCACCGGGTCAGCCGCAGCCGCAGCTACCGCCGCAGCAGCCACCACCACCACCACCACCACGGCCGGCCGGGCTGGCGCTGGCCCGGCCGCCGACCGCGACCGTGGAAAGCAGCTTCACGGTGTCGTCGTGGCCGTCCGGGCACCGGCACGAATCGGCTGATTCACTCATCGGCCTGGTCTGCTCGAACGTGGCTCCGCAGGCGCGGCAGCGGTACTCATATCGCGGCACGGGCCAAGCCTACGCCAGATCCCTGCGGCCCTGATCTGGCAGCGCCGGGCCGGCCGTCGCCGTGGGCAGCGGAGCCACCGGCCGGTCCGCGTAATTCCCGGAAGCGGCTGGCGGCGCGGGCCCGCGCGGTGCTTCCCCGGTTCCCGGCGAGTCGTAGTAGAACTGCCTGCCCCGGGTGAGCGAGACGAGCGCGCCGAGCACCGACATGCCGATCGCCGCGGTGAAGACGATCACCAGGCCATGGTGGAACGGGCCGGAGATCAGGTGCGGGAAGAACTGCTTGCCGGTCAGCACGGTCACGCTATGGTGCGGCAGCCGGCTGAGCTCGCCCGATGGCCGGAGCAGGTTGCGGACCGGGTTGTAGCCGAGAAAGGACGCGAACAGCGTGCTCACCGGCGGCAGCCCGGCCACGTGGGCGGCAAGCTGCGCCGGGACGCCCTGGGCGCGCAGCCCGCCGGCCAGCGTGCGGGGCAGGCTCGACGCGAGCCCGGCGATCATGAGCGAGAAGAAGATCCCGATCGACAGCGACACGCCGGAGTTCTGGAACGTGGCCCGCATGCCGGACGCCGCGCCGCGGTGCCTGGCCGGGACGCTGCTCATGATCGCCGACGTGTTCGGCGAGGCGAACAGGCCGGACCCGACGCCGTTGCAGAAGATCAGCAGGCCGAACGCCCAGTACGGGAAGTCAACCGGGAGCAGCAGCAGCCCGGTGAACGCCGCGGCCGTGAGCAGCAGCCCGGTAGTGGCGAACAGCCGCTGCCCGAACCGGTCGGACAGGTAGCCGGAGACCGGCCCGGCCAGCAGGAACCCGGTGGCCAGCGGCACCAGGTAAATGCCCGCCCACAGCGGGGTGTCGTTGAAGGCGTAACCGTGCAGCGGCAGCCAGATGCCCTGCAGCCAGATGATCAGCATGAACTGCAGGCCGCCGCGGGCGATCGCGCTGAGCAGGCTGGCGATGTTGCCGGCCGCGAAGGCGCGGATCCGGAACAGGCTCATCCGGAACATCGGCTCGGTGATCTTCGTCTCCAGCACGCAGAACGCGATCAGCAGTGAGATCCCAGCCGCCAGCCCGCCGAGCACGAACGGGCTGGTCCAGCCGGTCGGGTGCCCCCCGTACGGCTGGATGCCGTAGGTGATGGCGACCAGCAGCAGCCCGGCCCCGGCGGCGAAGGTGATGTTGCCTGCCCAGTCGATCCTGGCCTGCCTGGTGGTGGCGATCTCGTGCAGGCTGCGGTACGCCCAGACGGTGCCGAACAGGCCGATCGGCACGTTCACCCAGAACACCGCGCGCCAGTCCCAGGCGGCCAGCAGCCCGCCAAGCAGCAGCCCGATCAGCTGGCCGGAGATAGCCGAGATCTGGTTGATGCCGAGCGCCATGCCGCGCTGCCGCGCCGGGAACGCGTCGGTGAGGATCGCCGCGGCGTTCGCCATCAGCATCGCGCCGCCGAACGCCTGCACGATCCGCCAGCCGATCAGCCACAGCGCGCCGGCGCTGCCGGCCAGCGGGTCGAGCGAGAGCGCGATAGAGGCGGCGGTGAAGACGACGAAGCCGAGGTTGTAGATCCGCACCCGGCCGTAGATGTCGCCGAGCCTGCCGAGCGTGACCACCAGGACCGCGGTGACCAGCAGGTACCCGATGATCATCCAGAGCAGGTAGCTGACGTTGCCGGGGGCCAGCGGGTCGAGGCGGATGCCGCGGAAGATGGCAGGCATCGAGATGATCACGATCGACGCGTCGATCGTCGCCATCGTGATGCCGAGCGTGGTGTTCGACAGCGCTATCCACTTGTAGCGCTCCGCGGCCCGCCCGGTCCCATCCTGCCGTGCCTGGCGGGCCTGCCCGCTCAGCCCGGAGAATCGCCGCACGTCTATCGACCTTACAGCCGGTCAGTTGCTTGATGGCAACTACCTAACGGCAAGCCGTATCAGGTACGTCCACCACCAGGTGCGCGGGTGGGGGAGGCGGCCACCGCGCGCAGCGCGGTCAGGCCCAGTTCGTCCTCGGTCGCGCCGTCAGCAAGCGGGCGATATCACCCGGACCAGGGCAGCGGGTGGCGTGGGCCGGGCGGCGTCGTATGCGCTGGCGAAGCCGGTGAATCGGGAGACGGCGTCAGGCACCTGCCGGATTCTCCGGTGCCTCGCCGCTGGCGGCCCGGTTCCAGACGAACGGGATCGTCGTGGCCACCGGCGCCATCCCGAGCCTGGCCAGCACTGGCTTGCTGTCCGGGGAAGCGTCGACCTGGATGAACCGGAAGCCCCGGCTCGCGGCCAGCCGGGCCCGGTAGGCAACGGTGGCACGGTAGATGCCGCGGCGGCGCCAGCGGGGGAGCGTCGACCCGCCCCACAGCGACGCGAAGTCGGTGCCCCGGTGAAACCTGATCCAGCCGGCGCATACCAGCTGCCGGCCGGCCTCGGCCGCGACCACCACGCACGGGTCATCGGGATCGGTCAGGCCGCGCCCGAGCACGCCGGGCAGCCAGTCGTGATCGTCGCCCCAGACGGCCTGCTCCATGTCCCGGATCCGCTCCAGGTCCGCTCGCTTCGTGACCTCGCGCAGCGTCACGCCCGCCATCCGGCCCGGGTCCGGCCCAGGGCCCGTGCCCGTGCCCGGGCCTGCGGCCAGCCGCGCGCTCTCGCCGATCAGCAGCGTCTCGGTGTCTTCCGGCACGAACCCGGCGGCGGCCAGCCGT
>WNEY01001346.1_pt1 | contig 17253 bp, 16 predicted proteins | sample 5400531 | NCBI WGS metagenome assembly WNEY01 (sample SAMN13153338, study PRJNA577476) | soil metagenome | isolation source: 200 cm saprolite under Douglas fir tree site 1 | place: USA:California | collected 2015-04-18
TGCGCCTGGTCATCTCGATCGCCAAGAAATACACCAACCGCGGCCTGCAGTTCCTCGACCTGATCCAGGAGGGCAACATCGGCCTGATGAAGGCGGTCGACAAGTTCGAGTACCGCCGCGGCTACAAGTTCTCGACCTATGCCACCTGGTGGATAAGGCAGGCCATCTCCCGCGGGAGCGCCGACCAGGCCCGCACCATACGCATCCCAGCGCATATGATCGAGATGACCAACAAGATCGTGCGCACCTCGCGTCAGATGCTCAACGAGATCGGCCGCGAGCCGACGCCGGAGGAGCTCGCCGGGAAGCTTCGCATACCGCTCGAGAAGGTGCGGAAAGTTCTCAGTGTCGCCAGGGAGCCGCTCTCGTTCGAGACGCCTGTTGGCGACGAGGAGGATTCCCACCTCGGCGACTTCATCGAGGACAGGAACGCCATTCTGCCGATCGACGCGGTGATCCAGTCGAACCTGCGCGCAGCGACGACGCGGACGCTCGCCATGCTCACGGCGCGCGAGGAGCGCGTGCTGCGCATGCGCTTCGGCATCGGCATGAATACCGACCACACGCTCGAGGAGGTCGGCCAGCAGTTCTCGGTGACCCGCGAGCGCATCCGCCAGATCGAGGCCAAGGCGCTGCGCAAGCTCAAGCATCCGAGCCGGTCGAGGGTCCTCAGGAGCTTGCTCGATAATTGAACCGGCGGGGGGCAAGACCCAAGGTCGGCTTCGGGCGCCGACCGGAGAAGAGCCGAAGGCAATGCGAGGGTTGATTTCGTAGCTGACAACCCCCATATGTCGGTGTGTTCGGGCTTTGCCTGGCTGCTTCGAACCCTTCAGAAGATCCAAATCTTCTTCCAAGAATGAGGCATCAGGCCCGGCGGCCTGGATACCGGAGCAGCCTGCACTTTGCTCACGTCCCTGGGTGATCGCGATGCCGCCCGCGGCGTATTCTTCGGACAATGGCAGGAAATCAAAATGGCACGGAAGCCGGCAACACGGGTTGAATTCACTCTTTTCGACGTGATTTACGAAGACGGTTCTCAGCGGTCCAATCGCAGAGTGCCGAGCGAGCTCCTCGGCGGCCTCGATGGCGATGCCTCCGCGCGCGCCTTCATCGAAGAACAGGACCGGCTCATCGCGGAGAAGTCGGGCGCTCCGGCCATTGCCGTCAAAACCATCCATCGATCGGGCGCGAAAAAGGCCAAGGACGCCGTGCGATCGTCGCGATACGCGTCGGCATCGGATCGATGACGATGCCTGATCATTCGATGGAACGCGATCGAGCCGAAGCGCGGTTCAAACGGGCGCAGAAAGCGACCCAGGATGCCAAGGAGGCCTGGGCGCACTATGAGTCCGAGGCCAGGGCTATTCGAGAAAAGACCGCAAGACTGAAGGCACTTCGGTTGGCCAGGGATGCGGCCGACGTGCAGAGGGCTGGCAAGAAGCCGGGCACAAAAGCGCCGCCCGCCATTTGATCAGTGACCGATAGAATGGCGCCACCCTAGCGGCGCGTGGATGCTTTCATTCGATTGGCGTCGCCTCGGTCCGTGCCCACCCCATGATCGGTAGATGGCGGCACGCTAGCCTTCGGCGCGAGTGCGTTCGGTTTTCATTAACCAGCGGCGGAAATGCGCCGGGAACGCTTCGTCAACATTTTGCTTGATAAGTTGGTGCAACTTGTCTGCAACGGCATCGTCATGACTGACCGCTCGGACGAATACCGCAAAGCTGCCGCTGACTGTCTTGCATTGGCACGAAGCACGATTAGCGTCGGCACACGCGCAAGCCTGCTCTTGATGGCGCAGAAGTGGTTCGACATGGCGAACGGGCCGCCGTCCACCGGTAACGGCTTTGATGGCGGCTTGCGGGGCTTCAATGACGAGCAGATGAGCAAGCCGCAACCGGCTCCTCCCCCCGAACGATTGCCGCGGGGGTACTCTTGGTGAGTGCGACAGCATGATACGCTGCCGTAGAGCATTCTCAGGAAAACGCCTGACCCGGACTTGATCCGGGGTGGGAACCGGTTTTCCGTCCGAAAATGCGACCACGCAAAAAGACTGGAGCGCATTCGGTTTTCATCGAAACTGAATGCGCTCCGCCAAGACCGTTTCCGGGCAACGTCATGAAACTTGCACGTCGGCAATTTCTGCGCATCGCAATGGTCGCGGGCGCGCTGCCGGCGTTGGCGCGGATCGGACGTGCACAGACCTATCCCGCGCGGCCGGTGCGCATCGTGGTTGGCTTCGCCGCCGGCGGCACGGGCGACGTCCTGACCCGCCTGATCGGGCAATGGCTATTGGAACGGCTCGGCCAGCCATTCGTCATCGACAACCGGCCGGGTGGTGGCGGCAATCTCGGCGCCGAAGCCGTCGTGCGTGCGCCTGCGGACGGCTATACGCTGCTTCAGGTCGGCACCTCACACGCAGTCAACGCGACGCTCTACGACAAGCTCAACTTCGATCTGATCCGCGACATCACGCCGGTCGCGGGGATTGCCCGCGCGCACCTGGTCGTGTTGGTCAACCCGTCGTTTCCGGCCACCACGATTCCCGAGTTCATCGCCTACGGCAAAGCCAACCAGCGCAAGATCACCATGGCATCCGCGGGCAGCGGCAGCTCGCCTCGCTTGGCCGGCGAGCTGTTCCAGATGATGACCGGCATCGAGATGATCCATGTGCCCTATCGGGGTGGCGCGCTCGCCCTCAGCGATCTCATTGCCGGGCAGGTGCAGGTGATGTTCAGCAATCTGCCCGCGGGCGACTACATCAGGGCCGGCAAGCTGCGAGCGCTGGCGGTGACGACCGCGACGCGCTCGGCCGAGCTTCCGGATATCCCGACCATCGGCGAGTTCGTGCCGGGCTACGAGGCGAGTGCGTGGTATGGGATCGGCGCACCGAAAAACACGCCGGCCGAGATCGTCGGTGCACTCAACAAGGAAATCAACGCGGCCCTTGCCGATGCCAAGATCAAGGCGAGACTTGCCGACTTCGGCGGCATAGGGCTTCCGGGCTCGCCCGCCGATTTCGGTGGGCTTCTCGCCGAGGAAACCGAAAAGTGGGGCAAGGTGATCAAGTTTGCCGGCATCAAGTCGGACTGACTCGGACTGACATAGGTTCCCTTATCACATACGCGTTCCGCGAAATGCCTGAGGGTGTCGATGACCGCTCCGGCTCGATCGCGACCGAGCCGCCCGACGATTTATTTCCGGCGCGCCCCAAAACCCGACATGAATTCAAGGCTTGGGCCTTGTCGCGGCTTGCTCGATCTTTCTCCCTGAACTACATAAGCCGCCTCCGTTCCGGGGGGCGTCAGAGTGCAAAGCGTGCAAGATTTTCGAGGCATCTGCTAAGCCATTGAAATCATTGGCGGGGTAGCTCAGCTGGTCAGAGCGGCGGAATCATAATCCGTAGGTCGCCGGTTCGATCCCGGCCCCCGCTACCAACCAAATCGTTTTCACTCTCCCGCGTCTGCTGTGCGCGTGCTGCCCGTCACGTGGCTGGATCGGCTGGTGTGCTTGACGCGCGACCTGCCCAATGTCCTGGATGCGATCGGAAAGCAGGGCGCCCGCTTCCGCTCCCCTCAAGGACAGCTGGACCGATACCATGACGCCGCACGGTCGCCTCATGCTCACGGTGCTCGGCGGGTTGGCCGAGTTCGAGCGCGAGCTCATCCGCGCGCACCGGTGAGAGGCCGCAAGCGAGCGACGGAGCGAGGGATCAAGTTCGGCGCCCCGCCCAAGCTGACGCCCCGCCAGCGTCAGGAAGCCGTCTCCAGGCTGGCGAAACGCAAGCCGATCTCGCGCGGACGTTCGCCGTCGATCCGACGACGATCGGCCGGCTTGTCAACTGAGCCGAGCGGGACCCGCTTTCGGGCCTAGCCATACACCCGCACGAACCGCCAAGCGTAAAGCCTTCCGTACTCGGCGGCGAAATCGTGCAACGTAGCAGCCATATGCAGGTCTCGGTTCTTGAATTGCAGCAGAGGCAGCTTCGGCACGTGTGGCGAGACCGCGAGCAATCATTCGATCAACTCGTCCGCGTGCAGCAGGAACGGCTCGGGAATCGTGCGGCCGATCGCCTTCGCGGTCTTGAGAGGTGGCAACAGCGAGTCAGGCGAGTGCTTGTCGGCAATAGCGCGCTATTGACCATCGCCTCACCCGCGTCCACTGGCCTCGCGGCTGCGCCTCCATTGCGCTGTTGCCCCGAACGAGAATTTCCGATTTTCGGCAGCGTGATGTGTCCGATCTCGCAAGTCGCCAAGCGTAGTGCGAAATCGCGCGCCGTCGCAGCTTTACCGACTGAGATGCGTACAGAGGCCGCGGCATCATAGCGCCACGGTGAACGAATAGTGCCCATCTTCATCGACCGTGGCGCGCCAATTACTTTTGCCAAGTATTGCTTAAGATCATGCGGGGGCGTTGTTACGCCTCATTTCCCTCTCGCCCGCTCCATCCCCTCCACGATCATCCGCTTCGCCTGCGCGGCGTCGGCCCAGCGCTTGATCTTCACCCACTTGCCCGGCTCCAGATCCTTGTAGTGGGAAAAGAAGTGCTCGATCTGCTTGATCGTGATCTCGGGCAAATCAGTGTGGTTCTCGATGCGGTCGTAGCGTTGCGTGATGTGGCGCGAGGGCACCGCGACGATCTTCTCGTCCTCGCCGGCATTGTCCTCCATCATCAGCACGCCGACCGGGCGCACGCTCATGACCGCGCCGGGAACGATCGCGCGCGTGTTCGCGATGAGCACATCGCACGGGTCGCCGTCGCCGGAGAGCGTGTGCGGGATGAACCCGTAATTCCCCGGATAGCGCATCGAGGTGTAGAGGAAGCGGTCGACCACGAGCGTGCCCGCCGCCTTGTCCATCTCGTATTTGATCGGCTCGCCGCCGATCGGCACCTCGATCACCACGTTGACGTCGTGCGGTGGGTTTCTGCCGACCGGGACCGCGTCGATGCGCATGGCTCGCCCCTCCAGTTGACCAGCCTCATCTTGGGGAACTAGTTAGGGCACGAGCGGAGCGAGCTGCGCAAGCCTTGTCACCTCGCTCACGGTCGGCTTCTATGGAGCCCACATGGGACCGCGCAGTCGTAATCCGGCGCCCGGACATCCTGGCATTCCCGCGCGCTGGACCTCGAGCGCGAAGAGCGGAGTCGGCACCGCGCCCGCGGTCGGAAGCCGGGTGTGGTTCACTTTGAGCCACGGCATTCTCGACGAGATCTACTATCCCCGTGTCGACTATGCCTGCACGCGGGATTTCGGCCTCATCGTCACCGACGGCCGCGGCTATTTCTCGGAAGAGAAGCGTGACGCCGCGAGCATGATCCGGCCGGTGGATGATGGCGTGCCCGCCTTCATGCTGCGCAACGTGTCGCGCGACGGTCGCTATGTCATCGAGAAGCTCGTGCTTGCCGATCCGCGCCGCGATGTCGTTTTACAGCATGTACGCTTCAAGGCCCAGAGCGGCGCGGTCAGCGATTACCGCCTCTATGCCCTCCTCGCGCCGCATCTCGTGAATCGTGGTGCGCACAACACCGCTTGGCTCGCCGACCATAAGGGGCGCGAGATGCTCTTCGCCTCGGGAAGTGGCAATGCGCTGGCGCTCGGCTGCTCGGCGCCGTGGCGCGTGCGGTCGGTCGGTTTCGTCGGCGCCTCCGATGGATGGCAGGACCTTACGCGGCATTATGTGCTCGCATGGGCCTACGACCTCGCCGAAGACGGTAATGTCGCGCTCACGGGCGAGATCGATCTTGCCGCGTGCGGCGGGGAATTCGTCCTGGCGCTCGGTTTCGGCCGCAGGTCGCAGGAGGCGGCACATCGTGTCATAGCCAGCCTGAATGATGGCGTTGACGCGGCGCTGGCCGATTACACCGCGGGCTGGCGCACGTGGCAGGCTGGGCTCTTGCCGCTCGATCGACCTTGCGGCAATGCCAATACCTATCGCATCAGCACCGCCGTCATTCGCACGCATGAGGCGAGTTCGTTCCCGGGCGGAATCATCGCGAGTCTCTCGATTCCGTGGGGCTTCAACAAAGGCGACGAGGATCTCGGTGGCTACCACCTCGTCTGGCCGCGCGACCTTGTCGAGACGGCGGGCGCGCTCGTCGCGGCGGGCGACTTCGAGGATGCACGGCGCGTGCTGCATTGGCTCGAAACCGCCCAGGAGGCGGACGGCCATTGGCCGCAGAATTGCTGGCTCGATGGCGTCCCCTATTGGACCGGCGTGCAAATGGACGAATGCGCCTTTCCCATCCTGCTCGTCGATCTGATGTGGCGCGAGGGTGGATTGCGTGATGACGAGTTGCGGCGGTTCTGGCCCATGGTGCTTCGCGCCGCGGGATTTGTCGCCCGCAACGGTCCGGTCACCGGCCAGGACCGTTGGGAGGAGGATGGCGGCTACGCGCCCTTCACACTCGCTGTCGAGATCGCGGCGCTCCTCGCCGCAGCCGACATCGCCGATCAGGTGGGCGAGCAGGCGGCAGCCATGTACCTGCGCGAGACCGCCGATATCTGGAACGATCAGATCGAGCGCTGGACCTATGTCACGGGCACGCCGATCGCCGGGGAGACCGGCGTCGAGGGTTACTATGTTCGCATCGCCCCGCCCGAATCGGCAGAAGCCGCCTCGCCAGCCCACGGCTTTGTGCCGATCAAGAATCGTCCCCCAGGCGAGACCGATCACCAAGCTTGGTCGATCGTAAGTCCCGACGCCCTCGCGTTGGTGCGCTTCGGGTTGCGCGCGCCGGACGATCCGCGCATCCGCAACACCGTCGCGGTGATCGATGCGCTTCTCAAGGTAGAGCTGCCGGCCGGACCATGCTGGCGGCGCTACAACGGCGACGGCTATGGCGAGCACGACAACGGCAGCCCGTTCGATGGTACGGGCATCGGCAGATTGTGGCCGCTCCTTACCGGAGAGCGCGCCCATTACGAGCTCGCGGCCGGCCGAACCGCGGAAGCCGAGCGCTTGCTGCGCACATTGGAGGCGTGCGGCAGCGACGGCCACCTCCTACCGGAGCAGGTCTGGGACGGCGCCGATGTTCCGGAGCGCGAGCTCTTCCGCGGCCGGCCCTCCGGATCGGCGATGCCTCTCGTCTGGGCCCATGCCGAGCATATCAAGCTGCTGCGCTCCCTTCGGGACGAGCGCGTCTTCGACATGCCGCCGCAGCCGCGCCAGCGCTACCAGGTCGATGGTGTGCATTCCCGGCGCGTGTCCTGGCGCCCCAATCATAAAACGCAGGTCATCGCCGCCGGAAAGATCTTGCGGGTCGAGCTTCCCGAGCCCGCTCTTGTCCATTGGAGCCGCGAGAACTGGCGCACCAGCCGGGACGTCACGACCACGGCGGCGCCGTTCGGTATGCATGTGGTCGACCTCGACACCGCCGATCTCGCCGTGGGGGACGAGATCGTGTTCACGCTCTATTGGAACGACGAGCGGCGTTGGGACGGGCAGGATTTTCGCATCAGGATCGTCTAACGCGAGCTCATCCGCGCGCACCGGTGAGGGCCGCAAGCGAGTGACGGAGTGGGGGATCAAGTTTGGCGCCCCGCCCAAGCTGACGCCCCGCCAGCGTCAGGAAGCCGTCTCCAGGCTGGCGAAACGCAGGCCGACATCGCGCGGACGTTCGCTGTCGATCCGACGACGATCGGCCTGGCTGTCAATTGAGCCGAGCGGGGAGGGCGGTCACTCGATCACCTCGTCGGCGAGCGCGAGCAGCGTCGGCGGGATGTCGAGGCCGAGCGCCTTCGCGGTCTTGAGGTTGAGCACGAACTCGAATTTGGTGGACCGCATCACCGGCAGGTCGCCGGGCTTCTCGCCCTTGAGGATCCGTCCGGTATAGATGCCGGCCTGGCGATAGGCGTCGGTAATGCTGGTTCCGTAGCTCATCAGGCCACCGGGCTCTACATACTCGCGCTGGGAATAGCTCGCCGGCAGCCCATGGCGAGCCGCCAGCGCGATGATCCGGTCCCGATTGGAGAACATGAATGCGCCGCTACCGGCGAGCAGCGCACCAGCCCCGCCCTGGACGAACGTTGCAAATGCCGGCTCGATGTCGCCCTGGCTGGTGGCGGTGAGAACGACGAGCTGCTGCCCAAGCGTTTTCGCCGCCTCCTGCATCTCTATTCGCTCCGCCACGGTGTCGGAACTGTCCGGGCCGACGAGGACGGCAATCGTCGTCACCTTGGGCACCAGCTGGCGCAGCAGCTCCAATCGCTTCGCCCCCAGCAGGGCGGCGAAGAAGCTGACGCCCGTGACGTTGCCGCCCGGCCGGTTGAGATTGGCGACGAGGCCGTCCGTGACCGGGTCGCTCCCCGTTGCGAAGACGATCGGCACGGTCGTGGTTGCGGTCTTGGCCGCGACCGCCGCCACGACATTTCCGACGATCACGGCGGCCGGCCGGCCAACCAAATCGGCCACGAGCGCCGGCAGCCGATCGTAGTGATTGTCCGCGTAGCGGAATTCGATCGCCACGTTCTTGGCCCTCGATGAAGCCCGCTTCCTTCAGGCCCTGGCGGAACGCGGGCACGAGGTGCGTGGCGTCGGCGAGCGACGTGCTGCGGAGGAATCCGACCACCGGCAGCGCCGGCTGTTGCGCGCGCGCGGCGAGTGGCCACGCAACCACCGTACCGCCGAGGAGCGTGATGAACTCGCGTCGGTTCATTCGATCACCTCGTCGGCGCTTGCGAGCAGCGTCGTCGGCACGGTGAGGCCGAGCATTCTCGCGGTCTGGTGGTTGATGACCAGCTCGAACTTCGACGACTGCATGACCGGCAGGTCCGCGGGCTTCGCGCCCTTGAGGATGCGGCCCGTATAGACACCGACCTGACGGTACGAATCTACAATGTTGGACCCGTAGCTCATCAGCCCGCCGATTTCAGCGTATTCGCGCCCTTGGATATGTCGCCGGAATCACGTGGCGTGCCGCCAGTTGGACCAATTGGACACGCCGCACGTTCAAGAAAGGGGCGTTCCCGACGAAAAGGGCTTCGAGCCGCTCGCGCGCAATCGTTGCGAAGGCCGCATCGATCTCACGGCTGGTACTGGCGCGAACGACCTGAATTTGCAGTCCGATGGCGCGCGCAGCCGCTTCCACATCTCTCAATGTCGACTCGGTATTCGCAGCATCGGCCGGATTGACAAGCACAGCAATGCGAGCAGCCCCGGGCACCAGCTCGCGCAGGAGCTCCAGGCGCTTTGCCACCAATTCACCAGTAAGAAAATTGACGCCTGTCAGATTGCCGCCAGGCCGGGCGAGGCTTGCGACCAGACCGAGGCTGACCGGGTCTTCAGCGACGATGAAAATGATAGGGATCGTGGTGCTTGCCGCTTTTGCAGCAGATGCCACAGCGAAACCCCCACTCGCGGCGATCACGGAGACCGGTCGGCGTGCCAAGTCGGCCGCCAACTCCGGTAGCCGGTTGAGTTTATTCTCGGCCCAGCGGTATTCGACCGCTACGTTCTCGCCCTCGACATAGCCGGTGTCTTTGAGGCCCTGGCGAAATCCGCGCAGACGATCCACGAACGCGTCAGGCGATCGGAAATCGAGGAACCCGATCACCGGCATCGCCGGTTGCTGCGCGCGCGCCGCGAGCGGCCACACCGCCGCCACGCCGCCAACGAGTGTGATGAAGTCGCGTCTCTTTGTATGACGGGAAAGGAGCATTGTGAGGTCTGACAGGGGTTGGGTCGTCATGGCTCAGCCCCCGTCGCGACCGGAAGCCCGAAGTCTTTTTGGATCCCAAACCGCGAATGAGCTTGGAGCTCCAGTCGCTTCTTCCATACCCGAACGGTTGCCTAGGCGCGAGCCCGCATCAGCAAGAAGGGGATACGCATCGAGGCGCGGCTCAACCCATGTGAGGCCGTGGTCTTCGTCTTCTCGGCAAGACCGCGAGCAATCATTCGATCAACTCGTCCGCGTGCAGCAGGAACGGCTCGGGAATCGTGAGGCCGATCGCCTTCGCGGTCTTGAGATTGACGACCAGCTTATATTTGGTCGGGAACTGCACCGGCAGGTCGGCGATTTTGGCGCCGCGCAAGATGCGGTCGACGTAGGACGCGGTGCGCCGGTATTGGTCGACCGGGTCGGCCCCATAGGAGAGCAGGCCGCCCTCGGCGGCGAGAGCCCGCTGAGGGTAGATTGCGGGCAGCCGGTGCTGGGCCGCCAGCTTGAGGACCGCTGCGCGATCGGCGATGAACGGCGGCGGCAGCATCAGCAGGCCGCCATTCGGCTCCGCCGCGAAAGCGTCGATCGAACGCACCAGTTCGACGGCGTCGCGGAAGGGCGCCTTGACCGTCTGCACCGCCAGCGTCCGCGCTGCGGGCTCGATCGAAGCAAGATAACTTGGGCTGGCTCGAGCAAGCTCGGGGTTGAAGACGATCGCAACCCGGGCGAGGCCCGGCGCGGCCTCTTTGAGCAACTCCAGCCATTTGCCCCCGACCGTGGATTCGCTACTGCTGAATCCGGTGGTATTGCCCTCCGGGCGGGCAATGTTTTGCACCAAGCCGTTGATGACCGCGTCACCGCCTCCGGTGAAGACGAGCGGGATGGTCTGGGTCGCTTGCTGCAGCGCGAGCGTCGCCGCAGCCCCGGACGTGACGATCACGTCGGGCGCGAGAGCCACCAGCTCTGCCGCGGAGGCCCGCATTCGATTTGCATCGCCGGCGCCGAAACGAAGGTCGACCTTCAGGTTGCGACCATCGATCCAACCGAGCTTGGTAAGCGCCTCTCCCAGTGCGGCCCTGTTGGTCTGCGATACTGGATCGCTCTCGTTGCCGGCATCGAGCCAGCCGACCCGCCGCACGCGCTCGCCCTGCTGCGCGCGCGCCGCAAGCGGCCACGCCGCCGCCGCGCCGCCGAGGAGCGATATGAACTGGCGCCTTCTCATTCAATCACTTCGTCGGCGCGCGCGAGCAGCATCGGCGGCACGTCGAGGCCAAGCGTCTTGGCGGTCTTGAGGTTGATAGCTAGATCGAATTTCGTGGGCTGAACGACGGGGAGATTGGCAGGTTTGGTGCCATTGAGAATTCGACCAGTGTAGATGCCGACCCAGCGATAAACGTCTGCGATGCTCGGTCCATAGGTCATGAGACCTCCGGCGGCAGCAAACTCGCGGGCCTCGTAAACCGCTGGCATGGCTGAGCGTGCCATCAATCCCGCGATTTTGTGGCGCATACTGTTTAAGAAGGGGCCAGCGGTCACAGCAACGGCGTCGACGCCAATGCGGCTGAGGCTCGCGAACGTTGCTTCGATCTCAGTTTCGCTGCGGACATTCAGAATTCGCAGCTCTATGCCGAGCACATTCGCCGCGGCGTGGAGCTCGGGCAGGGTGAGATTGGCGGTCCAGAAATTAGGATCAATCAACACCCCGATTCTTGCCGCGTGTGGCACAAGCTCGTGCAGCAATTCCAGTCGCTTTGCCTCCAGTGTCGTGGAAAAGACGCTCACCCCGGTGGCATTCCCGCCCGGCCGGTTGAGGCTCGCAACAAGGCCCTCCTTCACGGGCTCGCCGGGCGTCGTGAAGACAATCGGAATGGATGCGGTCGCCGCCTTCGCCACCGCATGGGCACCTCCGGCCGCGACGATCACGTTGACCGGACGCCGGATCAGGTCGGCAGCGAGGGCCGGCAAATCATCGATCCGACCTTCCGCCCACCGGTATTCGATAGCTACATTCCGGTTCTCGATGTAGCCGGCCTCCCCTAGCCCCACTCGGAATGCGGCTACGAGGTGCGAGAACGCGCTCGGCGATTGACCGTTGAGAAACCCGATCACCGGCACCGCCGCCTGCTGCGCACGCGCAACGAGCGGCCACGCGGCGGCGGCCGCGCCGCCGAGCAGCCCGATGAACTGCCTCCGCCTCGTGTCGCACACGGGGCTTCCTCCCCCGCTGCCCGCCACCAGCGCCGTCGGCCCACGGGACGGCCCGCGCAGTCGGTTTCCCGCACGCTGAGCCTAACACGGAGCGGGCGGCAGGTCCCGCCGGCAGACCTGAATTGTTCTGAATCGGGCTCGTCACCGGCGCGGCGTGCGGCCCATCACGTTCGCACCCTTCTTCGGCGGAATGGCGTTCTCGAAGCACCAATACGAAAATGAGTGGCAACGCGCCTTTGTCGCGACGCTGTGGGGGGGGGTCCGCTGACTTTGACGGTGAAGGGCATGGCTTCCTCCAGGATGACTCTCGCCCGATCTCGTTCAGACCATTCCGCCGTTGGCGCGCAGGACCTGGCCGTTGATCCAGCCGCCGTCCGGGCCGACGAGGAAGGCGACGGCGGCAGCGATGTCCTCGGGCGTGCCGAGCCGCTCGAGCGGATTGAGCTTCGCCATGCGATCGATGAGGTCTTGCGGCTTGCCGTCGAGGAACAGGTGGGTGGCCGTCGGTCCGGGAGCAATGGCGTTGACCGTGATCGAGCGGCCGCGCAGCTCCTTCGACAGGATCGCCGTCAGGGTCTCTACCGCCGACTTCGTCGCTGCGTAGACGCCATAGGTTTCGAGCCTCAGGCCGATGACGCTGGTCGAGAAGTTCACGATGCGGCCGCCGTTGCGAAGCCGGCGCGCGGCCTCGCGAAGGCCGTTGAACGTGCCCTTCAGGTTGACCGCGATCAGCCGGTCGAAGAAGGCGTCGTCGCTGTCGGCAATAGGCTTCAAGGGCATGATGCCGGCGTTGTTCACCAGCACGTCGACGCCGCCGAACGCGGCTTCAGCCGCATCGAACATCCGGCTCACCGCAACGGGGTCGGCGACGTCCGCGCGCGCGGTGATGGCGCGGCCGCCTGCCGCCTCGATTTCGCGGACAAGAGCCAGAGCCGCGGCCTCGCCGTTCGCGTAGTTGACGGCGACGGTAAAGCCGTCGCGAGCCAGCCGTCTTGCGACCGCGGCGCCGATGCCGCGGGAGGCGCCCGTCACGATCGCCACCTTGTTGGGCTGAGTGGTCATGGTTGGCTCCTTTGGGTGCCGCCGTTTGCGGTCGTGCCCCCCAGGTAGACTTTCCTGCGGTCCGGATAATCCCATATAATTCGGCATCACTATTCGGATTTTCGGACAATGGATCGTTTCGACGCCATGCGCGTCTTCGCCCGCATCATCGAACGGCGGAGCTTCAGCCTTGTGGCGCAGGACCTGGGCCTGCCGCGATCCTCGGTGACCGATGCCGTCAAGCAACTGGAGGCGCGACTTGGAGTGCGGCTCCTGCAGCGCACGACGCGCCACGTCAGCCCGACACTGGACGGCGAGGCGTACTATCGACGTTGCCTGCGGCTGATCGCCGATCTTGAGGATGCCGAGTCCGCGTTCGCGGGTGCGCAGCCGAAGGGGCCGCTTCATGTCGACGTGCACGGCACGTTGGCGCGCCACTTTGTCTTTCCCGGACTGCCGGCGTTTCTCGAACGGTATCCGGGCATCGAGCTCTTCATGAGCGACGGAGACCGCTTGGTCGATCTCGTTCGCGAGGGGATCGACTGCGTGCTTCGCGCCGGCGAATTGCGCGACAGCGACATGATCGCGCGGCGGATCGGAATCCTCGAAGAGATCACCTGCGCATCACCGGGCTACGTCGCCCGACATGGCATGCCGAAATCCCTCGATGATCTCGCTGGCCATAAGATGGTCGGCTTCCGGTCATCGGCGACCGGCGGCCTGCTGCCGCTGGAGTTCACGGTTGGCGGCACGCTGCGGACCGTGACTCTCCCGTCCACGGTTTCGATGAGCGGAGCGGAAAGCTATGCCGAGGCAGCCCGCCTGGGATTGGGGCTGATCCAGGCGCCGCGGTATCACCTCGAGGACGATCTGGCGCGGGGCGTGCTGGTTCGGATCCTGCCGGATCATCCGCCCTCACCGACACCGGTTTCGGTCCTCTATCCCCACAGCCGCCAGCTTTCGCCGCGCGTGCGGGTGTTCATCGAATGGCTGTCGCGGGAATTCGTGTCGAGAAGCCGCGTCGGCACACAGGCCGCCGACGTTATCCGGAACTAAAACGACTATGGTTCCAGTACCTCGGCACAGTGATTTTGACCGTTTGAACTTGTATCATTCTGCCCGGACTGGGTCGGCTGGCCACGGTCTCTCAAATCCCTCCCCCGAAGGGGGAGGGTGGCCGAGCGAAGCGAGGCCGAGTGGGGGCCATGGCGAGCGAAATCGCGCGCCGCCTTCGCAAACGAATGACCGACGCTGGGCATCTCAGGCTCCCGTTGCCATGACGATTGCTCCTGTGTTGCGACGTGAGGAAGCTTAACCATCAAAAGATCCCGACGCCGCGCGGCGGCCCATGGCACGCTACATCGGTCGGGCGCCTCCTCGAGCGAATTGCCGCCAAGAACTCGGATGCGGCGTAGCAAGATAGCGGTGCGGGCGCATCGCGTCGAAATCCAAAGGGCCGCTCGGTCGCCCGAACGGCCCTTTCAGTGCCTGCGGTAGTTCCACACTAACCGGCGATCACTGGGCCTCGGCACCGGGGGCCTATCTCCCGGCCGAACCCATTTCGGGAACCGCTGCTAATCGGGGCGCTCGCGAAACGCACACCGAACGGACGCGATGGGAGGTCCCCATCACCTCAGGCGAAGCGGAGACAGTCCTGATCCACTGATTCGCGCAAGTCCATTTTCCCCTAACGGATGCGGGCGCACCTAGACCGGCCCGACTCATGATACGCTCCACAGATTCGCAACAGCTTGTCCACAGGCCCGCACCATGACCGACTGGAAGGAAATCAATAGGATATCGAAAGACCCACAGGGGGTTCGATCGCTGGCCAAGCGCCTGCTCAAGCTGCCGTACATCACCTGGCCGGAGGAGAGGATGCGGTTTCTCAAGGACATGGCCCGCGAGAGCGATCCGATCACCACGCGGCAGGCCGAATATTTGATCGACCTGCGCGACGAAACCGAGCTGCACTCCAAGGTGGCCGAGTTTTCGGTCGCGTCGCTGATCGGGGATTGCTGGCTCAGCCGGGATGGCGACCGATATTGCGGCCTCAGCGAAGAAAACCGCGAATTCATCGAGAGCATCAAGGGCAAGACGGTGCTCACGCGGCCCCAGTTACGCCGGCTGTTCGCGTGCTGCCGAGAGCTCGGGCTGATCGAAGAATACATCGACATCGCGGCCTGAGCGCCGCGCGGCATTCCTCCACAAGGGAATTAAACTCATTGCGCACCTCTGGGCGGGCATCTTGTCCCTCAATCTCGTGCTGCAATCCATGATGTAGTCCACACGGGCGCATATCCGCTCGAGTGGCGTCACATTGCGCCTGCCTGACCACCATCCGGCGATGAGGTACCCGGCAACGAAGCAGAGCCCAGCAACAATCCGAGCTCTATGCGACGAATAGGTCGCCTCGACGTGTCCGCAATCACGGTTGGACGCAGGCCGCCTTTATTGCGTAGGAACCTCGGCCAATGGATCCCGTTTCAACAACCGATTTGGCGGCAGCATGGCAGTTGCTTTGAGTGGTGAATTGCAAGGTCGTCACTGACGAGCTGGCACCTCCGTCGGTTCCAGTAACAAGCGTAACAATAATCAAGAGCCACATGGCACCCACTCCCTACTCGCACCTTCGAGCCGCACCACAATGAATATTATCGCGCTCAGCGCCCCAGAGCTAGCTGGCACGCAGCTTGCCGCTCCTCGTCCGTGCGAACAGGCTCTTGAATACTGGATGCCGAACCATCCCATCGTCCGTGATCTCGGCACCAAAGCGAGGCTCGACCCACGTCGTGTCCGGCTTCTTGAGCGGCTTCGCCAGCGGCGACGTGCGTCGCGATTGATCGCGCCCGTCGTCGCCGCCGACCAGCACACGGACGGAAGCCGCTCAAATTTGATTCCGCAAGACAGCCGTTGTCCGCGCTTCATCGGCGCGCGGCGCCGATCGCCTTCAATCGCGATGCGAGCGCGTCGATGGTTGGCGGCAGCTCGTCGGCGCCCGCTGCCGCTGCCCGCTGCTCCCTTTCCGTCAGATCGTCGATCGACGCCCGCATCTCGGGAGCGGCGGCGCTCGAGCCGAGCCGGTCCGCGGCGAACGCATCATCCGCCGCCCGTTTCGCATCGTCCTTCTCGCGTTGCGCGCGGTCGATCCTCACCTTCGCGGCCACGATCTCGTCGGTGATGCTCTGGTCGACGAGCAGCATCATCACCGACCCCACCGCCAGGAACAGGACGATCATCACGCCGACGATCAGCACGATGTACGGCACGCTCTTGCCCCACTGCAGGATCGTGCCGCTGACCATCGCGCCGCCGGCCAGGCAGATGGACACGGCCAGATACAGGTTCCGCTGCTCCCGGTAGCCGAGATAGGAGGCCTTGGTCGCCCGGTCGGCGACGATGAAAAGGACGATCAGGCAGAGCAGCAGGCCCCCGACGCCGATGAATGTCAGCGCACCCTCGCTCATGGTCGCCACCCTCGGCCGCGCGAGCGGCCTCGAAATGTCCGCAGTCTACAGCCAAATCCCTGCACCGCGCATCCGTTCCGGTCGGAGCGACCGGACGCCAGCGGCTTTGATGGGGGCGGCCGGCTGATGACCAACGTGCCCGGTTGCAGGTGGTTGCCGCTCGCCGCCGCGCTTGCGCTCGGCGCCTGCACCGTCAGCCGCCTGTCCGTCGACGACAGCGCGCGCCCCGACGACCCCAACCTGCGGCCGGCAAATTACCGGTCGGAGATCCTCGCCATGTTGCGCGTCTACTTCCAGGATCCGACCGGAATCCGCGACGCCGGCGTGTCGGAGCCGGTGCTGCAGTCGGTCGGCGACGCGAACCGCTATGTCGTCTGCCTTCAATTGAATGCCAAGAAGGGCCAGGGGCAATATGCCGGCCGCAAGGAATATGCGGCGATCTTCCTCCGCGGCCGGCTCGACCAGCTGATCGAGGCCAGAGGAGGGCTATGCAAGACGGCCGAATATCGCCCGTTCCCCGAGGCGGAAGCGCTCACCCGGTAGGGCGCCGGCGTCTGCGGCAGGCTTGGCGACGGGAAACGAAACCGGGCCGGGACGATTTTTTGACTACATCACGAATATGTTACTTGACTTTGTATCGCAGCTATGGTACGAGTCGCATCAGCCTTGCTCATCGAGGGGCGTCTCCGGAGACGGTCCCGTTGGCGGAGCGAGGCGTGGCGTCCCGCGGCGGCGGCTCGTAACCGAAGCCCCGGGAGGTCCGGGACCCCGTCCGCCAGGCACTATGACCTGGCCGCGAGGAGCTCGCTGCACGGATCCGGAGGAAATGCCGGAGATGGAAGCACGGGCCCCGGCCGAAAATCGCCACGGTGGAGCGCCG
>WNEY01001444.1_pt1 | contig 17253 bp, 15 predicted proteins | sample 5400531 | NCBI WGS metagenome assembly WNEY01 (sample SAMN13153338, study PRJNA577476) | soil metagenome | isolation source: 200 cm saprolite under Douglas fir tree site 1 | place: USA:California | collected 2015-04-18
ATAGCGACGTGCAGCCGAGCGCGAATCCGAAGCCGGCCCCGAACACCCGCCCGGCCAGCACCAGCAGGAAGAACACGGTCTCGACGCCGGCGGTGCCGCCGCCGAGCGGCCGAAGGGCGGCGTTGATCGCGGACAGGACGGCTGGGCCGACGATCAGGATGGCCAGGGCGGTGGTGATCGCGCGGCCGGTGTCCCAGCCGAGCGAGGTGCTGGCGTCGAAGATCAGGTAGCGGTGGAACTGGACGATGAAGGGCAGGCCTGGCTGGTAGGCGACCGAACTGCCGGGGTCGACCGAGAATGGCCAGAAGCTCAGGTTGAGCAGGAACCCGAATAGGTAGCCGGCACCGGCCCCGTAGACGGCGAGCATGATCAATTCGGCTCTACCGCGGGACGGCGGTAGCAGTCCGGCCAGCATGCCGATCCAGGCGCAGCCGAACATCTGGTACGGCAGCCAGGGGCCGACTCCGCCGGTGAGCAGCGCCGACGCGAATAGCGACGTGCAGCCGAGCGCGAATCCGAAGCCGGCCCCGAACACCCGCCCGGCCAGCACCAGCAGGAAGAACACGGTCTCGACGCCGGCGGTGCCGCCGCCGAGCGGCCGAAGGGCGGCGTTGATCGCGGACAGGACCATCGCGATGGCCTTGGCGTCGATGCCGCCGTCCGCGATCCCGGCGAACACCACCGCGAGCACTTCGAGCAGCAGCACGCCGAACATGAGCGAGGGCGCCTGGGCCGAGGAGAACGTGCCGGGCGGGACGATAAACGGCCAGCCGAAGGCGACCAGCCCGATGAACGAGGCCATTGCAATGGCCAGAGCCGACCGGCGGTGGACCCGGATCGCAGGCGCGGACGTCATCGATCGGCGCTCATGGCACGTTCCCCGGGCCGGGACTTGAGACGGGCAGGAGCGCGGCCGCTGTCGACCTGGCGCTCAAGGCCCGCTCTCCCGGGAAGTCGGGACCGGCTGGAGCGCGGCGGCGATCTGGGCAACGGTCAGGTACGGCAGCGGGGCCAGGATCTTGGCGATCTGCGGGGCGAACGTGGGCGAGGCGGTGAGCACCGAGGCGGCCGGGCCGTCGGTGACGATCTCACCTTCGGCCAGCACCACGACCCGGTCGCAGGTCCTGGTCGCGAACTCGACGTCGTGGGTAGCGACCACGATCGCGTGTCCGGTCGCGGCGAGCTTGGCCAGAATCTGGGTCAGCGCCGCCTTGGCCTGGTAGTCGAGGCCGCGGGTGGGCTCGTCCAGGCCGATCACGGCAGGAGCTGCCGCGAGCTGGATGGCCAGCACCACGGCGAGTTGCTGTCCGGCCGAGAGATCTCTGGGGTGCGCGCCCGGCGGGATGCCAGGCGCGATCGCATCCAGAATGCCGCTGGCCGAGGCCGGGCCGGACCCGCTGCCGCCGGTGTCCCGCCCGGTAGCGCGGCCAGCGTCCCCGTCGATCTCACGGTCGGCGTGCCGGCCGGCCGCAGGTCTGGCGTCCAGGTCGGCCTGGGCTAGTTCGGTCTTGACCGTGTCCAGGTACAGCAGGTCGGCCGGGGTCTGCGGGACCAGGCCGACCAGGCGCCTCGCGGCGGCCGGGGCCAGCCGAGCTGGATCGGCGCCGTCGGGTTCGACGCTGACGGTGCCGCCGTCTCGTCGGCCGGAACCCTGGATCGCCCAGAGCAGCGACGACTTGCCCGAGCCGTTGCGGCCCATCAGTGCGGTGATCTCGCCGGGACGCAGGGCCAGGTCGACGCTTCGCACGGCGACCAGCGGGCCGTACCGGACGACTATGCCGCTCGCAACCAGGGCCGGCTTTGCCTTCGATCCGTCGCCGGGCGCCGCCACTCCCTTTGCATCGACCGGCGGGCGGCCTGGCAGCCGGTCGCGCAGACCTGGGGCTCGACGGCGGGCGTCGCGGACCGAGAGCGGCAGCGGGTCCCAGCCGGCCAGCTGGCCCAGCTCGACTACCGGCGGGCGGACGGACGCCGTGCGCATGACCTCGGCCGGAACTCCGACGGTGGCGGTGCCGTCGCCGGGCAGCCAGATCACGTTGTCGGCGTAGGGCAGCACGCGTTCGAGCCGGTGCTCGGCCAGCACCACCGTGATGCCGAGGTCGTGCACAAGCCGGGTGATCGCGGCGAGCACGTCCTCGGCGCTGGTCGGGTCGAGCGCCGAGGTGGGCTCGTCGAGCACCAGCACGCGCGGGTGGGCGGTCAGCGCAGCTCCGATCGCGACGCGCTGCTGCTGGCCGCCGGACAGCGTGCGCAGGGCCCGGCGCCTCAGGTCGGCGATTCCCAGCAGGTCGAGCGTCTCCTCGCACCGGGCTCGCATCGCGGCCGTACCGATCGCGAGCTGCTCCATCGTGTAGGCGAGTTCTTCCTCGACGGTGTCGGTGACGAAGCCGGCCAGCGGGTCCTGCCCGACCAGTCCGACCACGTCGGCCAGCTCGCGCGGGGGAAACCTGGCCGTGTCCCGGCCGCCGGTCAGGACCCGGCCCGCCAGCGTCCCGCCGGTGAAGTGCGGTACGAGCCCGTTGATCGCGCCGAGCAGCGTCGACTTCCCGCTGCCGGTCGACCCGACCACCAGGCACAGCTCGCCTTCGTCGATACGCAAGGTGACATTTCCCAGCACCGGCGCATCCGCGTCGGCATAGCGGACACCGACCCGGTCGAACTCGATCATGTACTCACCCCGGTCGGCTGGGCGCTGAGCACGGGCTCGGGCACCGGCGGACTCCACGAGGTCGGGACCTCGGGGGGCGGAGCCGCCACGGCGGCGATCGCGGCCACGAGGATCGCGATCGCGGGCAGCACCGGCAGCGTCGGCCACTGTAGCGGATGGAAGCCCGGGTTCAGGGCGGCCGGGTCATAGCCGAGGTTGAGGCTGAGTACTACCGCGCTGGCGATGCCGGAGGCGGTGACCACCCACTCGGGCCAGCGCCAGGGGTCGGGCCGGTACCGGCTGCGAGCGACGCGCCGGCCGCCGAGCACGAGACCGGCGACGCACAGCATCGAGCCGGCCGCGAAGCCGCCGAGGCCGACCGGATGCGGCACGGTCGGGTCGAGCAGCTCGTATCCGCCCAGGCACAGGCCCGCGAGACCGGTCAGCATGAGCGCGGCGGTGAGCCGCCGGGTGGCTGGGCCGGCCCGGCCGGTTCGCCCGTAGCCGCGGGCGTCCATCGCGGCGGCCAGCCGCAGCGATCGATCGAGCGCATCGTGCAGGACCGGGATCGCGACGCCGCGCAGCACGGTAGTAGCCCGGGAGGACGACCCCCCGGAACCCCCCGATCGTCGGGGCCCCGCCCGCCTCCCCTGCCCCCTACTGTGCCGCCTTCCCTCCTCCCTCGTCGCTGGCGCTCCTCGGTCGTCAGTCCAGGCGGCACCGCGCCCCGACCATCTAGGTCCCCCGGCCCCCCGCAGCCGCCGCGCGGCCCGTACCCGGGCGACGCTCTCCACTAGCTGCGGCGCCAGCGACAGCGCGACGGTCACGGCCGCGCCGAGTTCATACAGAGCGCCCGGCAGTACCCGGAGCGCCCGCTTGGGGTTGGCCAGCGTGTTCGCGGCGCCGATGCAGCACAGCAGGCAGGCCAGCCTGACCCCGTCGACGGCTGCGGCGAGAACCGTCTCCGCCGACACCGGACCGCCGATCCGAACTCCGGCGTACCAGCTGGGCACGGGGACGGCCGGGAGCCGGAACAAGATGTGGTCGCCGGCCGACGGACCGGCGGCGAACACCACGCTGAACGCGACCCTGATCACGATGACCACGCAGGCCACCAGCAGATAGAAGCGGTAGCCGCGGGCCCAGGGTGCCTGCGGCCGGCGCAGCGCTACGACCAGCCCGAGCACGGCGAAGATCAGCAGGAGCAGCAGCGGGTTGCTCGTCCGGCTGGCCGCCGTCGCCAATCCGATCGCCCACAGCCACCAGGCGACCGGGTTGAGCGCCCTCGGCAGCACGGTCACCGGACAGCCTTGCGTCGGCGGCGAGTCGCGATGACACCGACGGCCGTAAGCGCCGCCGCAATAGCGACGGCGGCGACCGCAGGGGTGATCGAACCTGGATCAGCCGCTGGGCGGGTCGCCATCGGCGGAGCGTTGGCGATGGCCGGCGTTCCGGTCAGGACCGTGCCGATCGTGGCGCGGCGCAGGCTGGCCGGGGTGATCGCCGGGACGGCCGAACCTGAGGTACCGCTGATGTTGGTTCCGCCGAAGATCCACAGGCTGATACTGCCTGGCTGCGGGCGGTAGGTCGGCGCGCCCAGCTGACTGTAGTGCCAGGTGTTCTGACCGGGACCGGCCTGCCAGTAGGTCCAGTAGGCGTTCGCCGGCGGGGTGTTGATACAGGCCTGCTGAGCCGGTGTCGGGTACAGGGTTCCGTGGTGAAAGCCGGCGTAGCCGATGCGGCAGACGAACGCCGGGCCGTCGTGTTCGGTCCCGCTGGTGTGCCAGCCGCCCTGGTTAAGCAGCGCGAAGCCGGTCGTTGGAATGCTGCCGCAGGCTCGCAGCAGCGGGCCGCCGAACGGGCCGAAATCGACGATCACGGTGGCGTCCCGCGTGCTGGTGCAGTGGCCTACGGGCAGCGCTTTAGCGAAGGCCGGAGCGCTGGGCAGCGCGGCGGTGAGCGTCAGCGCTGCGATCATCGCGACGGCGGCGAGGCGCAGCCGGTGGGCTGACCAGGGCCGGGAGTCGCTGGTCACGAGTTGATCCGGTCCTGAGTCTGGCGGGCGTGACCGGCCGGTGCCTGGTGGCTCGACCGGCGGCGCCAGACGAACAGGGCCACCGCGAGGATGATCGCGAGCGCGAGGGCCAGGCTCACGGTCACCCAGGGCAGGACGGACCCGTGGCCGGTCGCAGCTTCGCGGTGAGCCGGCCCCGGCCCCGGCCCCAGGTCGCGCGAGAGCGTGCCGAACGAGATGCCAGTGGCACCGCTGACCGCCTGGGTGGTCGCCCGCAGGTCGGAGCCGGGCTGGCCGTTGGCGTAGGCGTTGAAGCCGCCGTCTGGGTTCTGCTCGCTGGCGAGGAAGGCCAGGGCCAGCCTGATCTGGCTGCGGTACTGGCTGGCCCGCAGGGACAGGGCCTGGATCGCCAGGCCGGCCGAGTTCACCGAGATTCCGGCTACCCCGTGGAAACCGCCGCTGCCTTGCTGCTGGCCGGCGATCCAGGCGAGGCCCGACTCAATGTCGGAGCTGGCCTGCGGCGTGCGTACCAGCGCCAGCGCCATGACCGCCATCGCGGTGCTGTCGATATCGCGGTCGTGGCCGGGCGGAATGAGGCTGGGAAAGGAGCCGTCGGTGTTTCTCAGGCCCTCCAGGTAGGCGATCGGGGCCTTGGCGGCGGTCACCTGACCGGCCCGCAACTGGGCAATGATCCCGAGCGCCTGGTCGAACACCGAGGTGGCGTAGCGGTAATTGCCCGAGCCAGCGCAGGGGCCGCCAGAGCCGGGCGAGGCGCTGGGGCACACGGTGGCATCGAGCGCGGCGATCAGGTCTTTGCCGCCGAACTGGTGCGGGTTGTCGCCGATGACCTCGGCGAGCAGGGCTTCCTTGGCGATCGAGCCTCCGCTGGCGAACTTGGTCCCGATCCCGCTCCAGTAGTTGACCGTCTTGCCGGATTGATCAGGCTTATCGCCTCGTAGAAAGCCCGCGATATTTTTCAACGCCAAAATATCTTTATCGCTAGCTGCCAAGGCGAGCGCGCCATCGATCGTGAGACCGAAATCCGCGACGTGCGGGAAGGACGTGTAATAGTGGCCGCCGATCAAATTGGCGGGAGAATCCAGGTAGGCGGTGGCTCTGGCCAGGTTCGGGCTGCGGCTGGCGGTGGCGGCCGACGCCGGGGTCAGGGCGGTGCCGGCGGTCAGGGCCAGGAGGAAGGCGGCTAGGCGAAAGCGCAGCCTGCTGGCTGCTGGCAGCGGCATGACTCTCCCGAAACAGCGACCCGGCGAAGCGAAACCCCAGATCCGCCCGGCCCGTCGGGAAACCTGAACGTTCCGCGCCGTGGTCCACGACGACGCTTAGACGATGGTGCGACCGCGCCAGGTGCTCCGACTCGCCCGCTCAACTGCGGGCCAACGGCTGCGGGCCAGTGCCGGAGTTTGACCGGCTTCCCCTGATTGCGCTGACGCCTTATCTGATCACACGCAGCTCAGACGGTCAATGCGGGGTATTGACACGCTATTGACGGTGGGGGACAGTGACGTCTGGCACTAGCAGCACAACCAAACATGCGAGATGGTGGGGGAAGTCCGGTGAGATCCCGGCGCTGACCCGCAACGGTAAGACGCGGTCCCGAGCGGGCCGCGGTGAGCCCGGTTACCCGCATCCTCGCGACATTGCTCCCCCTGTCGTGGTCCGCGGGCCGGAGTCCGGCCTCGTGCGGTCCGGTCCCGGAAGTTGCCGGACCGGAAAGGTCACCATGAACCGTTGCCGCGCCGTTGTATTCACCCTCCCCCTGGCTTTCGCGATTGGCACAGCGGCCGTGACGGCTGCCGCCCCCGCGCTGGCGGTCCGACCCGCGACCGCGCCGACCAAGGATCAGGCTGCCGCTGGCTGGCTGGCCCGGCAGCTGACCGGCCGCAGCCATCTCGTCACCGTCTTCAACGGATCTAAGTTCCCCAACCAAGGGGGGACCATCGACGCGATCTTCGCGTTCGCCGCGACCCATGCGGCCAGCGACTACGCCGCCCGCGCCGTCACCTGGCTGCAAAAGCCCAGCGTGCTGACGGGTTACATCGGCGATACCAAGAATGGGTTCTTCGCGGGCGCGACCGCGAAGGTCGCCCTCGCCGCCGAGGTCAGCGGGATCAGCCCGACCAGCTTCGGCAAGACCAACCTGATCGCCCGGCTCGGCTCGCTGCTGACCAAATCGGGTCGTTACTCCGACCAGTCGAGCTTCGGCGACTTCAGCAACGCGTTCAGCCAGTCGCTGGCGATCCTGGCGTTCAGCCGGCACGGCGGGGCACCGGCCACCGCGGTTGGCTTCCTGGTCAGGAGCGAGTGCAAGAACGGCGGGTTCCCGCTGAACTTCGCGCAGAAGACCTGCGTGAGTGACCCGGACGCGACCGGCATGGTCGTCCAGGCGCTGCTGGCGGCCGGCCGGAAGATCGCAGCCTCGCGCGGACTTCACTGGCTGGCCAAGGCTCAGCACTCAGACGGCGGATTCGCCGCGTCGGCGACCGCCGCACCTAACGCCAACAGCACCGGCCTGGCTGGAGACGCGCTCGCGGCCGGGCACTGGACGCACCGGGCGGCACTCGCGGCTAAGTTCCTGCTTGGCCTGCAGGTCGGGTGCTCGGCTCCGGCCAAGCGCCGGGGCGCGATCGCCTTTGACGCGACCGGGTTCAAGGCGAGCACGGCCGTGAGCGCGACCGCGCAGGGGATCCTCGGCATTGCTGACGTTCCGCTATGGAAGCTGAGTTCGCATGGTGCTTCGAGCGGCGCTCCGCGGCTGGGGTGTGCGTCGTGACGGGCGGCCGGGCCGCGCTGGCCGTGATCCGGCGTCCCGCGCCGGGTCATCGCCTGCTGGCGGCTGCCGCTTCCGTGCTGCTGGCAGCCGGCGCGACGGTCGCGCTGGACGGGCCCGCGCCCGCACACGCCGCCTCTGCGGCCAAGTGCGGCGGCAAGACCGGAATCACTGTGGTGGTCGACTTCACCAAGCTGAAGGGAAAGGTCAAGATCGGCTGCGATCACAAAAAGCCGGCGAACGGGCTGGCCGCGCTGAAGCGAGCCGGCTTCAGCTATACGTTCGTGCCCCGGCAGCCTGGCTTCGTGTGCACGATCGACCATCGGCCGAAGAAGTGCAATGGCGCCCCGACCTCGGCCTACTGGTCCTACTGGCACGCCAAGCGGCACGGCAAGTGGATGTACAGCAAGCTGGGGGCCGGCAGCTATCACCCGAAGCCGGGCATGGTCGAGGGCTGGGCGTTCGGCAGCGGGAAGCCGCCTAAGATCTCGCCACCGTAGCCAGCCTTGACGGCCTTGACGGCCTTGACGGCCCTCCGGGTCGGCCCTGACGATAAAACGGCAGGCTGACCCGGAGGAGGACCCCGATGACCGCGCCGAACGAAGACTTAGTCCGAGCCGCGAGTGCCGCCTTCGGCCGTGGTGACCTGAGCGCGCTGCGGTCTCACTATTTCGCCGATAACATCATCTGGCACGTCGTCGGCACCGGCCCGCTGGCCGGGGATCACACCGGTGTGGATCAGGTGATCGGGCACCTCGGTCATATTTCTGGAATGGCGGGCGGTACGATCCGGCCGGAGTTGCACGACATCCTGGTGAGCGCCGATCACACGGTCGTGCTCGCCACGATCCGCGCCGAGCGAGCGGGAAAGCAGCTCGCGCTCAACGTCGTGCACGTCATTCATACCGAAAACGGCAAGGCGACGGAGATCTGGACGCACTCGTCCGACCCCGCCGGGGCGGCGCATTTCTGGTCGTAAGCCAGAGCAAGCCAGAGCCGGCAGTTCGGCCCGGCTCGGTAGGCTCCGGTCATGGATCGTGATCGGGCTGGGCGGGTTTTGGCGGGCATGGGCGAGTTCTATGCGAGCGGACCCGCTCAGTCGGCTGGGTCGGCAGCGCAAGCGGCGCTGGAGTTGTTCCACGACGCGGCCCGATCGGTGCCGGCTTACGCAGCGTTCTTGAAATCGGCCGACGTCGATCCGACTGCGGTCCGGTCGCCCGAGGATTTCAACCGGCTGCCGATGCTGACCAAGGACAACTATCTGCGCCGGTACCAGTTGCCACACCTGTGCCGGGGCGGGCGGCTGGACGGCTGCGACATGGTGGCCGTATCGTCCGGATCCTCGGGCACGCCGACCGTCTGGCCCAGGTCCGTGCTGGACGAGCGGGCGGTCGCGGCCCGGTTCGAGCAGGTCTTCCTGCACGGATTCGGTGCCGATGAACGCCGGACGCTGGCCGTGATCTGCTTCGCGCTCGGCAGCTGGGTCGGCGGCATGTACACCGCCGCGTGCGGCCGGCACCTGGCGGCCAAGGGCTATCCGATCACCGTGGTCACGCCCGGGAACGACGTAGCCGAGATCCTGCGGGTCGTGGAGGAGCTCGGGCCATGGTTCGACCAGGTGGTGCTAGCTGGTTATCCGCCGTTCGTGAAGCACGTGGTCGACGCTGGCCTGGCGGCCGGAGTGGACTGGCCCGATTACCGGGTCAAGCTCATCCTGGCCGGTGAGGTGTTCAGCGAGGAATGGCGCGACCTGATGGGCCGCCGGACCGGGATGGCCGCACCGCTGGCCGACTCGGCGTCGCTGTACGGGACCGCCGATGCGGGCGTGCTGGGTACCGAGACCCCGCTGAGCGTGTCGGTCCGCCGGTTCCTGGCGGCCAGGCCCGATGCGCTGCGCGAGCTGACCGGGGAGTCGCGGCTGCCGACGCTCGTCCAGTACGACCCGATGACGAGGTACTTCCAGACGTCCAGGTCGACGCTGCTGTTCAGCTGCGACGGTTCCACCCCGCTCGTGCGGTATCACATCGCCGACGAAGGCGGACTGGCCGGGTTCGACCAGATGCTGGAGTTCTGCTCGCGGTTCGGGCACGACCCGCTCGCCGAGGTCGGCGGGGGCCCCGGCGGCGGGGGCCTTGGCGGCGGGCGCGGCGCGCCGGAGTTGCCGTTCGCTTACGTCTTCGGCCGGTCCCTGTTCACCGTGTCCTACTTCGGCGCCAACATCTATCCGGAGAACGTCACCGTCGCGCTGGAACGGCCCTCGATCAGCGACTGGGTCACCGGCAAGTTCGTCCTGGAGACGGCGGAGACCGCGGACCGGGACCGCGAACTGCGGGTCACCGTCGAGCTGGCACCTGGTCAGTCGAGTTCGGCCGAGCGGGCAGCGGAGCTGGCAGACGCGATGCGGGCCGAGTTGCGGCGCCTCAACAGCGAGTTCGCCCACTACGTACCGGACGCATCGCAGCTACCGGTCATCGACCTGCGTCCAGCCGGAGACCCTGAGTACTTCCCGCCCGGCATCAAGCACCGTTACGCCCGCCCGACCGCCTAGCAACAACTCATCTGACGCCAACCAAGCAGGCCACGCGGGCTGCGGGCCCGGCACGCGGGCTGCGGGCTGTGGGCTGGGCACGCGGGCTGGGCACGCGGGCTGGGCACGCGGGCTGCGGGCTGCGCAAGTATCGGGGGGCACGCTGCTGTCGTTATAGCTGCCGCAAGGTGCTCAATGCCGCCCTTCCCGGATAGATGATCTTGAAGGTTGGGCCGAATTGGCGGCCGCGGCGTTTCGGGCCTGATGAATGCGCTGTTTCATCGAGACGGCTCCAGATGAATATGCAGATTCATCTAGTTTTCAGGGGATGAATATGCGCATTCATCCTTTTGATTCACTCTCGCATTCAGATGAATGCGCGCACTCATCCGAACGTTTGTGGTCGGAGTGCTTTTGGTGGCCAGCGTGAATCAGATGGCCGAACGGTCGCGGACCAGGTAGGCGGAGCGCGGCTCGGGCGGCTTAGATCGGCCATTTACTAGCGCGATCCGGCCCCAGCAGCCCGCCCGGGCCGATTGACCAGCGCGATCCGCCACCTCACGGCCTCCCGGCCGCGACCAGCGCCCACGCCACCGCACCACCCCCCGGCCGTGACCAGCGCGACCCGTCAGCTAGGGGCAGTTTGGTAGCGTTTGAGACCTGGTGCACGAATAGGTCTGCTGGGTGGTGGTGGCCGGTGATTTCTCCGGGGATATTCGCTGATCTTGAGGCGTTGCGTGGATGCTGGCACCCGGTGGCCTACTCGGCCCGGCTAGAAGATCGCCCGGTCGCGGCCGAACTGCTCGGCGAGGCGCTGGTGCTCTGGCGCGGACGCGACGGCAGCGTTCGGGTGCTCTCCGATGTGTGCGTGCACCGCGGGACCGCCCTGTCTTTGGGCTGGGTAAACGGCGACCAGATCGTCTGCGCTTACCACGGCTGGCGGTACCGAGCCGATGGCCGCTGCGTCGCGATCCCGCAGCTGGCCGATCCGACCCGGGTGCCGGCCAAGGCCAAGGTGTCGGCCTTCCGCGCTCAGGAACACTACGGCCTGATCTGGGTGAGCATGGACGAGCCGCGCTGGCCGCTGCCGGAGCTTCCCGAACTGGAGGACGGCAGCTGGAAGATGGTCTCAGCCGGGCCGTACTCCTGGAAGTGCGACGCGGCAAGACAGGTAGAGAACTTCACCGACTTCGGTCACTTCCCCTGGGTGCATCCAGGCCTGCTCGGCGATCCCGACCGGCCGGTCGTGCCCCAGCATCAGGTGGACACCGACGGTCACGTGCTGCGGTACGAGATCGTCCGCCCGGAGGCGGCCAACCCCGATGACTTCCCGGTCTTCGGCAACGAGCAGGCCGGGCCACCGGAGCGGCGGAGTCGCTACGAGCTGCACCTGCCCTACACGATCGCGCTCCGGCTGGGCTGGGGCGGCGAGCGCGGGATGGTGTACTTCTTCGCGTCGTCACCGGTGGCAGCCGGTCGTTGCACCGGGTACGTGATCATCGGCCGCAACTACAACCTGGACCAGGACGACCAGGTGATCCGCGACTTCGAGGACACGATCTTCGGGCAGGACCAGGTCGTCGTCGAATCCCAGCGGCCAGACCGGGTGCCGTTCGATCTGGCCGCTGAGCTGCACCTCAAGTTCGACGCCGTGGCCGTCGCCTACCGCAAGGCCATGCGAGCCCACGGCCTGGCCACTAGCTCGCCGACAGAGCGTTAGGCCTTGCCCAGCCTCCACAAGCGGGCGGGACCGTCGACCTGAGTGGTGGCCAGAAGCTTGCCGTCGGGGCTGACGGCCTCCACGTCAAACACGGGATGGTCCTTAGGAGCGATCACCGGCTCGACCTGTTCGCTGGTAGCCACGCTCCACTGGGCGATGGTCCCGTCGGAGTCGGTGGTGACCAAGACCTTGCTGTCAGGTGTGAATCCCACCCCGGACGCGCTGAACTTACCCACCGGCATGTTCTTGCTGACCTGCTTCTGGGTGGCCACGCTCCAGATCTTGAAGTACGAACGACCCGCGGTGCCGATCAGCTTGCCGTTAGGACTGAACACCGCGCTATTGACGGGGGCACCCCCGAGCTGCCGATGGGCTTGCCGACCTCCCGGAAAGTGGACAGGCTCCATAGCCGGACGGTGGAATCGAAGGCGAGGGTGAGCAGCAGCTTGCCGTTTGGGCTGAACGCGACCAAGAGCCCGTATCGAGTGCCGGTTGGGCTTATCGGCTTGCCGACCGGTGCCGAGTGGACACGCTCCACAGCCGGGCCGGGGCGCCCTCGGTCGAGATGGCCAGGCGCTTGCCGTCAGGGCTGAAAGCCACGTCCACGGCTGCCTCTTTCCCGGCCACGATGGGAGCGCCGATCTGGCGGTGATTGGCAACATTCCACAATCTGACCGTGCCGTCAGATTCAGCGGTGGCCAGCACCTTTCCGTCCGGGCTGTAGGCGATGCCCTTGACCCGCGGGCCGTGGAGCCTGATCGCGGTGCCAATCTGCCGTTGCGTGGCCACGTTCCACAGCCGCGCGGTGCCGTCGCTGTCCACCGTCGCAAGAATCTTGCCATTCGGGCTGAAGGCCACCTCGAATGGACTATCGCCATGGCCGCCCATTCCCTTGAACCGCCCGTGAGCCGCTGGCGGTCCGGCCGGAGCCGAGTGGGACAGCACGCCGGTCGCCGGGAGCACACCGACGATCACGGCCACGGCAGCAACCCCGCTGACCGCCCCGGTCGTCCGGCGACGCCGGATCCTGATACCCGCCCGCAGTGCATTGCGCACGACCGGACCCATCGGCGGTTCGCCGGACAGGGTGTCGTCCAGCAGTTGGCGCAGTGTTCTCTCATCCATATCTGATCTCCCTCATCTCTAGTTCCGCCCGCAATTTGGCGAGCGCGCGGGTGCTTTGACTTCGGACGTTGCCGGTCGAGCAGCCCAGCAGCGCAGCGACATCGTCGATGCTCAGATCCATCCAGTAGCGCACACCACCACCGCTCTGGCCTTAGGCGGAAGGGTGGCCAGGGCCGCGAGCACTGCCAGCCGAGTCTCCGGTGAAGGCCCTGCCGACGGCGTTTCTGGCATCCGATCGGTCAGGACTTCGACCGGCAAGAAAGCGGTCCGCCGCAACCGTGGCGCCGTCGCTTCAGCAAACTCCGCGAACTCATCGGCGAACCTCACCTAGCCAGCGCTCCTTCGCGCGAGCCTCCGATGCCGACGCAAGGCGTCGACGTCCTGACATCAGTACTGATGCGTCAAAGGTTCCGCCACGCTGCAATCAATCGCATGATCGATCGGAAATTGGGCACCAAAGGGAGCGTGTATCACGTGAAGGCTGACAACCTGCCGGGCAACGAGGTCTCTCGCACCTTCGAAGGCGGCCAGCACGGCCAGGCCTCGGTGTCGTTCTTCCTCGTGCACAACTCACCCGGCCAAGGGCCTGAGCTGCACCATCACCCGTACGACGAGACCTTCATCATTCTGGAAGGCCAGGTCCTAGTCCAGGTCGGCGACGAAACCGTGGTCGGCGGCCCGGGCGACATCGTCGTCGGCCCGCCCGGCGTCCCCCACGGCTTCACCAACGTCGGCCCCGGCCAAGCGCGGCTAGTCTGCATCCACGCCGCTCCCGCCATGCAAACCACGTTCACCTAAGCGCGGGGCCGGCTAAGCCTTGCGGGCGTTGTGGCCGCCCACCATGGGTCGAGTGCGCCAGCGCAACGGCAGCGACACCACTGAGGATTCCGCCCGTGCGGCGGCGCCTGATCCTGCCGACGACCCGAAATCGTGGTTGGCCCTGGCGTCCCGCCTGGCTTAGCCAACGTCCGGCCTGGCCACGCCCGATTGGTACGGGTTCCTGCCGGTCCGACCATGCCGATGACGTTCACCAACTGATCCGGGCCCGAGTGATGGTGGAGAGTTTTCCGTTTGACTGCCGAAAACTCGCCACGATCAAGAAAAACGGCCCGAAATGCCCGATTTACCGTGGAGAGTTTCCGTTTCGTGGAGAGTTACCCGCCGAATTCCGCGGCTAAGTCTCCACCAAGCGGAAAGTCACCACGATCATGAACCGGAGGAACGGCGGAAGCCTGGCCGGGCCCGCCAGGCCGGGCCAAGGTTGCGCAAACCCGGCCAGCGCGAACTGGGGCCAGCCGAACCGACAGCATCCTTACGCGGAGCGAGTTCGGAACAGGGTGACGGCGGAGAGGTTCTCGGCCTGCTGGTGCTGGCGCCGCATCATCGCGCTGTCGTAGGTGTCGAACGCCAGCAGCGCACCGGGAAAAGCCGAAGCAATGCGCGCGATAACCTCCGGCGCCCGGTCGAGATAGGCCAGAACGCCTTCGCAGGCGAAGAAGTAAGGCCCAGGACAGGCCCCGACCACCGGGAACCAGTCGTCCTCCAGCAGCGAGCCAGCCATAATCCGGCGGCCTTATCGCGCGGGCACCGGGTGCACCCACTCCGGGTTCGACTTCCCCAGAACATGACTCACACCCGCCCCGACGACGGTCACCGCCAGCGCGATCACCAGCGAGTCGTAAGCCTGGGCATGCAAGATGAGCACGGCACCGATCAAACCGCCGACGGCCATGGTGGCTACCGGCACCAGTCGCCGGCCAGCCTTCGACCCCTTGCCGCCACCGAGCGAACTGTCAGCCGCGATCCCGGTGATCGTCAGCGTAAGCACGGTCGTCGTCAGATCCGGTACCGCCAGAGCCCGCGCCGCCGCGTTCTGAATCCCCATCGACAGGCCGAGCAACGCGATCAGCGCGTACCGGTAACCGCTCGAAGGGGGACTCCCGCCGACGACCGCGAGCACGACCGCCACGACGAGAAAGCCAGCCTGAACGGCCCCCGCCGAGCTGTGCAAACGCCCTCGATGATCGCGGTGCCGAGCACTCAACCGACCGCCGAACAGCGCACCAACCGCGAACGCCGCCATCGCGACCAGGGACGCCGAGATCGAGAATCCGGATGCGCCCGCCAGCGCGAAGCCGAGAAACACCACGTTCCCGGTCATGTTGGCGACGAAGACATGCCCGAGAACCAGGTAACTGAACGCGTCGACTAGCCCGGTGACCAGCGTCATGCCGACCAGCAGCGGCGGCAACGGGCCGTGTTTCCCGCCCTTGCCGGGCACAAGAACATCCCGCGCGTCCGCGAGAAAGGTCTTCATCGTTTCACTCCACTATGGTCGGAGAGCCCCAGAGATACCCAGTGCCCCAGATACACACTGCCGAGAGGACGAGCGATGATCGAGCCCTATCAGGCCATCGGCTTGGTGCCCACCATGCGCGGCATTCGTCACCGGTCCGAGATACAGGTGAACCTTGACCATCTCTCGCACCTGATCAAGGCCGCGTCCTGGCTGTCCAGCCTCGACCTGCCGGTCAGGCTGATCGCCATCCCGGAGGGCGCTCTGCAAGGGTTCAACGACGAGGTGCTCGACCTAGACCACGCGACCTTCGCCGCCGAGTGCGCGATCGACATTCCCGGCCCGGAGACCGACTACCTAGGCGGACTCGCCCGGCAGTGGAACGCATTCGTCATGGGCCAGGCCAAGGCAAGGCATCCCGAGTTCCCCGCACGGTTCTTCAACGTCGGCTTCATACTCGACCCCGACGGCGAGATCATCCTGCGGCATCACAAGGTCGTGCCGCTGCTTCCGGTCGAGCACTCGGTCAGCCCGCACAACGTCTGGGACAAGTGGATCGAGCTGTACGGCCGCAACCTCGACGCGTTTTACCCGGTCGCCGACACCGCGATCGGCCGGCTTGGCTTCCTGATGGCGAACGAGGGCTCGTACCCGGAGAACGCCCGCGGCCTGGCGATGAACGGCGCCGAGGTCGTGTACCGGGGTCCGTACCCGCACCCGCACGTCGGCAACGGACTGTTCGAGGTGCAGAACCGGGCCCGCGCCCTCGACAACAACCTCTACCTGATCGCCTGCAACGTCGGCACCTATTACCTGGACGCCGACTCCGACGTCCCGATCGACACCTTCGGCGGCGGCTCGGCGGTGATCGACTACCGCGGCCAGATCATCGGACGCCACGACTACAGCGCCGGGTCCTCGTGGGTAGCGGGGACGATCGACGTCGAGGCGCTTCGTTCGTTTCGGGCGAGCGCACAGTGGGACAACTGGATCAAGGACCTGACCACCGAGCAGTACCAGTTGATCTACGAGCAGCCGATCTATCCCAAGAACCTCTACCTGGACCGCAAACCCTACGATCACGCCGAATACCGTCGCGAGGTGATCGACCGGCAGATCCGGCTCATGCACGAACGGGACATCTGGAAGCGGCCCGGTTAGGCGAAGCAAACCACCCGCCAGCTTTCTCTCAAAATAATGAAAAACTTATTTTAGGCATAAAAATTGTGCGGGGTTTTCGTGTACAGTGACGGATTCCGCGATTCAGGCGTTCTCCCGGTCCCGTGCGGACACAATGCAGTTGCGGTGCTGGCCCGGGGGGCGATCCCGAGAACCCCCGCAGGGAAGGAGCCAGATGAGCATCTTGGGCACCAGGGTGGTCCGGACCGAAGACCCCCGGATTCTGACGGTCGGCGGCACGTACGTAGACGACTTGCGGGAGCCCGAGTTGCTGGGGGCGGCGCGGGTCATTTTCGTGCGCAGTCCGATAGCGCATGCGCGGATTACCAGCATCGACACCGACGAGGCGCGGCGGGCGCCGGGCGTCGTCGCCGTGCTCACGGCGGCGGACATGGACGATCTGGGGCCGCCTCCTCCCCCGCCTGAGGATGGCGGCGGTGGCGAGGGCGCTCCGATGCCGCTCGGCGGGCCGTGGTCCGAGCCACTGCTCGCGATCGACCGAGTGCGCTTCGTGGGAGAACCGGTAGCTATCGTCATCTGCGACGACAGCTACTCCGGTGCGGACGCGGCCGAACTGGTGAGCGTCGACTACGAGCCGCTGCCGCCGGTCGTGACTCTCGACGACGCCCTGACAGGTACGACGCTGCTCTTCCCCGACGCTGGCTCCAACGTGGCCGTCGACAGCGCCGGCCCGGCTGACCCCGATGCCTTCGACGGCTGCGAGGTCGTGATCGAGCAGACGATCGTGAACCAGCGGCTGGCGGCGCTGCCGATGGAAGGCCGCGCGGTGGCCGCCTGCTATGTGGACGGCAAGCTGACGGTCTGGGCGAGCACGCAGAACGCTCAGATCGCGCGGTTTATCCTCGCCGGCGCGTTCGGGATGGACCCGGCCAGCATCCGGGTCGTGGCGCCCGATGTGGGCGGCGGGTTCGGGGCCAAGGTCGCAATCGACCGGGACGG
>WNEY01001347.1_pt1 | contig 17252 bp, 13 predicted proteins | sample 5400531 | NCBI WGS metagenome assembly WNEY01 (sample SAMN13153338, study PRJNA577476) | soil metagenome | isolation source: 200 cm saprolite under Douglas fir tree site 1 | place: USA:California | collected 2015-04-18
TAGCTCATCGCGCCGTGCAGCACGTGCAGGCCGGGCAGGCCGGTGGGCTTGTCCGCGGCGAGGCTCTGCTGCACCGCCTGCGCGATCTGCTCCGCCGAGCTCACCGCGCGCTCCCGCTCCTCGCGATAGACCCGCGCCAGCTCGAGCAGGATCGACTTGAACCCGATGCGCGCGCCGCGGTCGCCGTCGCGGGCGGGAAAATACGTCCCGCCGAAGAAAGGCTTGCCGTCGGGCGTGAGAAACACGCTCATCGGCCAGCCGCCCTGGCGGGTGAGCATCTGCACGGCCTGCATGTAGATGGCGTCGATGTCGGGCCGCTCTTCGCGGTCGACCTTGATGGCCACGAAATGCTCGTTGAGGACGCGAGCGATCTCCTCGTCCTCGAACGACTCGCGCTCCATCACATGGCACCAGTGGCAGGTCGAGTACCCGACGCTGAGGAAGATGGGCGCGTCGCGCCGGCGCGCCTCGGCGAATGCCTCGCTTCCCCAAGGCCACCAGTCCACGGGATTGTGCGCGTGCTGCAACAGGTACGGTGAACTCTCGCGCGCGAGGCGGTTGGCCATGCGCTAATGTAACTCTCTCCATGCGCGCGTACGACCTCATCCGCAAGAAGCGCGACGGCGGACAGCTCTCCTCCGAAGAGCTGCAATTCCTCGTCTGGGGCGCGACCAGCGGCGGCATCGCCGACGAGCAGCTCGCCGCCTTTCTCATGGCGGTCTTCTTCCGCGGGATGGATCTGCAGAAGGAGCTGCCGGCGTGGCTCCACGCGATGCTCCACTCCGGCCAGGTGCTCGATCTGTCCGCGATTCCCGGGCGCAAGGTCGACAAGCACTCCACCGGCGGCGTGGGCGACAAGATCTCGCTGCCGCTCGCGCCGCTGGTCGCGGTCTGCGGAGTGAGAGTGCCGATGGTCTCGGGCCGCGGCCTGGGCCACACCGGCGGCACGCTCGACAAGCTGGAGAGCATCCCGGGCTTTTCCGTCGATCTCTCCATCGCCCGCTTCGCCGAGCTGGTGAACCGCCTCGGAGTCTGTCTCATCGGGCAGACCGCGGAGATCGCGCCGGCCGATCGCAAGCTCTACGCGCTTCGCGATGCGACCGCGACGGTGGAGTCGATCCCGCTCATCGCCTCGAGCATTCTCTCCAAGAAGCTGGCCGAGGGCATCGACGCGCTGGTGCTCGACGTGAAAGTCGGCCGCGGCGCGTTCATGAAGACCCTGGAGGAGGCGCGGCTGCTGGCGCGCACCATGGTCGATCTCTGCAAGGCCCTCGGCCGCGGCTGCGTCGCGCTCCTCACCGACATGGACGCGCCTCTGGGCAGCGCGGTGGGCAACGCCGTCGAGGTGCGCGAGTCCATCGAGGTGCTCCGCGGCGGCGGACCGCCCGACGTGCGCGAGCTGACGCTGCGCCTGGGGGTGGAGATGCTCCTCTCGGGCGAAGCGCCCGGCGTGGGCAACGATCCGCTCCTCGCGCGCATGCGCCTCGAGACCGCTCTCGCCGACGGCGGCGCGCTCAGGCGCTTCATGCAGCTCGTCGAGGCGCAGGGCGGCGATCCGTCGGCGATCGAGGATCCCTCGCGCCTGCCCCAGCCCAAGGCGAAGCGCGAAGTGCGCGCGGACAAGTCCGGCGTGCTGACGAGGCTCGACGCCGAGGTGGTGGGCCTGGCCGCGGTCGATCTCGGCGCCGGCCGCGCGCGCAAGGAAGACGTGGTCGATCACGCCGCGGGCCTGCTCCTGCGCAAGCGCCTCGGAGAGGAAGTGCGCGCCGGCGACGTGCTCGCCGAGCTGCACGCCGCCGGCGACTCGCGCCTCGACGCAGGCGAAGCTCGTCTCAGGGCGGCCTTCGCCATCGGCGACAAGGCGCCTGCCCTTCGGCCGCTGGTCATGGAGCGCGTCGCGTAGCATGTTGCGGCGCATGCGCATCCTCTACGGCGTCGTCGGCGAGGGCATGGGCCACGCCATCCGGTCGCGCGTCATCCTCGACGAGCTGGTCAAGTCGCACGAAGTCCAGGTGGTGGTCTCCGGCCGCGCCCACGACTACCTCGCGAGGCGCGCCGGCGAGCAGCTGGCGGTGAAGAAGATCTGGGGCTTCACCATCGTGACCGAGGACAACGAGGTGCGGAACCTGCGCACGCTGCTCGCCAACCTCAAGGGCGCCTTCAGCGGCGGCTGGCCGGAGAACATCAAGGCGTACTTCGACATCGCCGACAACTTCCGCCCCGACGTGGTCATCTCCGACTTCGAGACCTGGAGCTACCTCTACGGGATGAACCACCGCCTCCCGGTCGTCTCGGTGGACAACATGCAGATCATCAACCGCTGCAAGCACGACAAAGACGTGCTGCGCGGAAACGAGATCTCTTTCCAGATTGCGAAAGGAATCATCAAGACGAAAGTGCCGGGAGCCTGGCACTACCTGGTGTCGACATTTTTCTATCCGCCCGTGCGCAAGAAGCGCACCACGCTGCACCCGCCCATTCTCCGGCCCGAGATCCTCGCGGCGAAGCCGGAGCCGGGAAAGCACCTGCTCGTCTACCAGACGTACACCACCAACAAGGAGCTGCCGGAGATCCTCAGGGCGACCGGCCTCGAATGCCGCATCTACGGACTGCGCCGCGATCTGAAGGAGGACGAGCGCGACGGCAACCTCCTCTACCGCCCCTTCAGCGAGCAGGGCTTCATCGACGACCTCCGCACCGCCCGCGGCGTCGTGGCGAGCGGCGGCTTCACCCTGATGGGCGAGGCGGTCTACCTGCACCGGCCCATGCTTTCCGAACCGGTAGCCAAACAGTTCGAGCAGATCCTCAATGCCCGATACCTGGAAAAAGAGGGCTACGGCCTCTCCGCGGAAGAAATCACTCCGCAAAAACTCGCCGAATTCCTCGAGCGCCTCCCGGAATTCGAAAAAAACCTCGCCCGCTACTCCCAGGACGGCAACAAGGATCTTCTGACGAAGCTGGAAGACGTCCTTCAGCGGGCTGCCAGCGGCGACCCGCCGGAGGCGGAGGACTAGGGCCCCCCACTCCGCAGACCACCCGAACCGTACGGTCCGTACACTCCGTCCGAACCGTACGGTCCGTACACTCCGTCCGAACCGTACGGTCCGTACACTCCGTCCGGTCTGTACGGTCCGTGCAGAGCGGCAGGTCCGGATCCCGGGATGTCAGACCCCCCTGGCAAAGTGGGAGCATGGTGACAGAACACAAATTGGGTTTGTACGAGGCTCGCAACACATTGGGAACTCTCGTCATGGCCGCGGCTTATGGCCCAGCAAGATTCGTGATCCGGCGCTATGGCAAGACGGTGGCGGCCGTGGTGGGGATTGCGGAGCTGGAAGCCCTTCGCGATCTGCAGGATGCCCAACGGGAACCCGAGCCGCAGCTGCACCCGCCGAAGCGTGCGGATCCGCTGGACGAGCTGCGCCAGAGGTACGAGCAAGGCGAGATCTTGCCTTCGCCTCGGACCAAGGAGGAGCGGGAGCTGCACTTCCGCCTTGCGAAAGAGATCGGCGAGAGGCTGCTCAAAGGCGGCGCGGAAGCTTAGCTACTGCGCCTCGGTGGCGATGGCCAGCCGCTCCACGCCGACCGACTTGGCCGCCTCCATCACCTCGACCACGCGGCCGTGGGTCACGCCCGTGTCGGCCTGGATGATGACTTGCGCGTCGGGGGCGTCCTTGACGAGCGCGCGGAGGCGCTCGGTCAGGGAGGGAATGTCGATGCTCTTCCCCTCGATGACGGTGGTCCCGTCCTTGAGGATGGCGATGGGAAAGTCGCGCGGCGCGGCGTGCAGCTCCTTGGCCGCGCCCTTGGGGAGATCGACGCGCACCCCGGTGCCGCCGCCCTGGGCCTGCTCGACCACGATCGAGGACCCCACCATGAAGATGATGAGCAGCACGAGGAAGATGTCGGTCAGCGGCGTGATGTTGATCTCGCTGAAGATCGTGGGCGCGAACTCCTCGTCGTCGTGATGGTGCGACTTGCCGGGGCCGCTGATGGCCATCAGGCGTGCCCTTGCGCAGGGGCGGGAGCAGACCGCGTCTCGATAGCGGCGCCCATCGCCCGGGGCGCGGCCATGGCGGCCGCCAGCTCTGCGGCGTGATCGATGACCACCTCGGTCAGCTCGTCGGAGCGCAGGGTGAGATCGAAGGCTTCCCTGGAGATGCGCGCCTGGAAGACGTTGAAGAGGACCACCGCCTCGACCGCCACGGCGATCCCGCCCGCGGTGGTGATCAAAGCCTCCGAGAGGGCGGGCGCGACCACGGCAAATCCGCTCTGGCCGGTGATGCCGATCTGCCGGAAAGAGCCGAGGACGCCGACCACCGTGCCGAAGAGTCCGACGAAGGGCATCACTGCGCCCAGCGTCGCCAGCACCCAGAGGGGGGCGCGCAGGGCCTGGATCACCTCGCGCCGGGCGCGATCGACGGCGTCGGCGATGCGCTCGGGCTTGCCGGCGCGGTCGAAGGCGGCCCGGTAGAGCGCGGCGGTTGGCACGTGCGACCGGTCGCTCTCGTGCAGGGCGATGGCGGCCTCTCCGCGCAGCAGCGCGCGGACGATCTGCTCGTGCAGCTCACGAGCTTTGTTGGAAAATCCGCGCAAGAACAGCGCGCGCTCGATGCCGATGACCACCGCGGCGACCGAGCCGAGAAGGATGATCATCTTGGTGATGACCAGCACCGTCCCGCCGGTCTTGAAGAATTCGAGGAGGTCGTTCATGGCGGGTGGTGTAACACGGGAGCGTTCCGCCTGCGGCACCTGTGATAATTGAGCCGAATGTCCTGGACCGAGCTGGCTCTCGAATGCGCCCTTTTCGCGCGCCTCGGTCTCCGGATTTCGACGGAGGAATCGCCCGTTGCAGTGGTGCTCGGATCAGGTCTGGGCGCTTTCGCGGACCAGCTCCAGGGCGGGCGGGGGCTGCCGTTCAGCGAGCTGCCGGGCTTTCCCAAGGCGACGGTGCCGGGGCACAAAGGGCGGCTCGTCTACGGGCAGCTGGGGCAGACGCCCATCCTGGCGCTCCAGGGACGCCTGCACGGCTACGAGGGCCACGACGCCGCCACGGTGGCTTTCCCCGCGCGGGTGATGGCGGTGCTCGGAGCGCGCGCGCTGGTGGTGACCAACGCAGCGGGCGGAAGCAATCCCTCTTTCGCGCCGGGCGATCTGATGCGCATCACCGACCATATCAACCTCACCGGCAAGAACCCGCTCACCGGCGAGAACGAGGAAAAGCTCGGGCCGCGCTTTCCCGATCTCTCTCGCGCGTACGATCGCCGCCTCGCTGTCGCGCTCGAAGAAGCGGCGAAGCAACTCGGCCAGACGCTCAAGTCCGGCGTCTATCTGCAGATGAACGGGCCCAGCTACGAGACTCCCGCCGAGGTGCGCATGGCCCGCACCATGGGCGCGGACGCGGTCGGGATGAGCACGGTCCCCGAGGTGATCGTCGCGGTCCACATGGGCGTGCCGGTGTGCGGCATCTCCTGCATCACCAACCTCGCGGCGGGCATCGGGTCGCAGCCGCTCACGCACCAGGCAGTGATCGAGGTGGCGAAGCAGGTGGAGGGGAAGTTCCTCGATCTGCTCCGCGCCTTCCTGCCGCGGGCCCATGCGGCGGTGCCGGCGCGCCAGCCGCTGGCCTGAAAAGTGGCCGTTGGCGAGGGCCCGGCTATCCTTGCGCTCACATGCTGCGAATGCACGCTCTCTTGCGCGCCGCCTCGAAGGTCCGCTCGCGCGCTTATGCCCCCTACTCCGGATTCCAGGTGGGCGCCGCGGTGCTGGCGAAGGGCCGCATCTACGCCGCCTGCAACGTCGAGAACAGCTCTTATCCGCTTTCCATCTGCGCCGAGCGCAACGCGGTGGCCATGGCGGTCGCGGCCGGAGCGAGAAAAATCGACGCCGTGGCCATCGTCGGAGGCACGAGGCGCCCTGCCGCACCGTGCGGCGGATGCCGCCAGGTGCTCGCCGAGTTCTGCTCGCCCGAGACGCCCGTGGTCTATGCCGCGCCCGACGGCCAGAGCGTGACCACCACCCTGGGCGCGCTTCTGCCCTCGTCCTTCGGGCCGGCCGACATCATGGGGGCGGCGCGGGAATCCACGGGCACGAAGCGAGGTCTTGCTGGCACTTCTCGAAGTGCAGCTCGGTTCCGCGGCACTCGAAGTAGCGGCCGACGACGTTCGCCATGAACTGGTCCATGTCGAACGGCTTCTGCGGCTGCGGGTTGAGGAAGCCGTGCTGGCCCTCGCGGTTCAGGTAGGGGATCAAGAGAGCTGAAATGCCCGGCCCCGAGGTAGCCGGCCCGCTGGCAGTGGCGGGCGCCGATGCGGCGCAGGACGAGGCGTTGGTGGACCAGCAGCCCGACGCGATCTGCGAGCGGGTCGATACCGGGCAGGAGACCATCCCCCCGGAAGCGCGCGTCAGCTGCTGCCGCAGCGGCGGGCTGAGCCGGGGCGCGCCCAGCTGATCGGTGCAGTTGGCGCCGTTCGCGTCGCAGGAGTAGCCGGTTGGGTCGATGAGCACGTCACCGCTGCAGGTCGATCCCGAATCGCAGCGCACATGGCCGGGCAGCGCCGCGAACACTCCGCCGAGAGGGTCGTCGAACCGATGCGTCCCGGGCACGCCCTCGACGGCGCCGGAGCGCACCAGCACCTGGTCGACGGGAATTCCGTAGGCCGGATCGGGCTGCGTCATTTCGACCAGCCCGGCCGCGCGCGCGAGCGCGATGCCGGTGTTCACCGGAACGCCCGGATCTCCCGAGGTGGCGATCACCAGCGCGTTTGCGGGATTGCAGCTGTATTGGGCATTGTCGGGCGTCAGGCAGTCCCGAGACCGGCCGGCGTTGGGTGTCGAACCGAACTGCTGGAAGTAGTAGGGCGCGTAGTTCACCGGGTCGCCCGGCTCGAGAATGAGCTGCGAAAGCTGCATCAGCCTCCGGAACTCGGGCGTGTTGCGCGAGGTGCCGTAGCCGCGCGCGGGCGAGACCAGCGGATCGAGCGGCTTGTAGTCCACGCCGTAAAAGCGCGTCGCGACCTGGAACTTGTCGATCACCTGCCCCGAGACGATCACTTGCAGCGGATCGCCGGGCTGCAGGACCTGCACCTTGACCAGATCCACCTGCCCCGCGCCGCGCTGGGTTCGCGTCGCCGTCAAGGACGGCCAGTCCGCCGCGATGGGGAGGCGCAGCTGTCCTTGCGCGTCCGCCACGCCGTACGAGCAGCCGTCGATCTTCTGCCCCGCGCTGCAGTCCGCCGCCGCCGTGGTCTGCGCCAGGTTGCGGACCATCACGCCCTGGCCGGGCTGCAGCGTGAGCGGCGCGATGGGAATGTCCCGCTCGCGGTTCACGTCCTGCACCACCAGCACCAGCATGTTCTGCGCATCGCTCGCGCCCGCGCTGCACGCGCCGAGCGACATGCCGGTCTGCGCATCGGTCGGCCCCGAAGAGGCGCTGAAGGGGCAGGTCGCAAAGAGCGGCCCGAACAGCTCGAGGAACACCGCCTGCACCACCTGGTCGAGGGTCGATCGAATCCCCACGTCGGCCAGCCCGCCCGCCCCGCTGGCCGGGGCGGCGGCCACGATGGCGGGCTCCACCGCGGGAAGGATTCCGCTCAGGATTCCCCCCAGCGAGATGCCGAAGACGAAGAGGTCCCCGCCGGGATTGGCCTGACCGCCGCAGAAGATTCTCCCGTTGGCGTTCGGGGAGCACGTCACGCCCTGGTTGAGCACCGGGCAAGTCCCCGCGCAGACATCCGCGGGCCAGAGGGGCGGGCCGCCCACGTCGGGGATGCCGTCGTCGTTGAAGTCGCCCGCGAGCGGGAGGGCGCCGCCGAGGAGCATCGCGCCGTGGCCGTCGAAGCTGCGCAACAGGCGCACGAGCTGCATCCAGTCCACCACCGACTGCCGCACCACATCGCGGGTGTGGAAGGTATCCGCGGTCCAGAAATCTCCGCCGGGGTCCTTGATGCCGTCATAGTCGAGATCGCGCGCCCGCCCGCGAAAGACCGCGTCCGCGAACGCGTCCAGCCCGTACTGGTGCGCCTTCAAGCGGCCGAAGGCCTCCAGCACCGGATCGATCCCGATGCCGTGCCCGTAAGCGTCGATGGCGATGGTCGCCAGCCCGAACTTGGCGAAGGTCCCGCCGAAGCCGAGGACGTGCTCGATGCGCGTCGACTGGTAGCCGTGCCCGGCGATGACCACCGGAAAGGGCGCCAGGTGGCCCACTTCGGGGCGCTCCTTGGGCACCGCCATGATGAAGGTGACGGTGGCATTCTGCGTGCGGGCGGCGCCGGTCGCCGGATCGATCTGGAAAGCCTGATCGGCCGGCTCGCCTACCGTCTGCACGTCGAGGAAGCTGGGCGAGACGAACGTGCCCGAGACGAAGTAGTCCACGTACTTGAAGGTGTCGAGCAGCGCCTGCACCGCCTGGTCGTTGCTGCCGAGGAGGAGCTTCTTGACGTCGGGATCGTTGAGAAGGGGGGTCAGGCTGGCCACCGGCAGGATGTAGTCGCCAAGGTTGGAGCTCGGGTTGGCCGGGTCGAAGGCGCCTCGCTCCTGGAGGACGTTCAGCAGCGTGCCGTAGCCGTTTCCTTGCGAGTTGCCCTGCTGGACCGGGTACTGGATGCTGAGCGGCGCCAGCGGCCCCGCGCCGTGCAGGCCGCGGTAGATCATTTCCAGATCCCGCGTCGTGGACTGGGTGGTGAACGCCCAGGTGTAAGCTACGTGCTCGAGGCGCGTGCCGGCGGGGAGAAGCCCGAGGAGCGGCTTCAGCTCGGCGGTCTGCGCGGCGTGGTTGATGCCAGAGTGCGGCGAGGAGATGGCCTTGCCGTCCGTGCCGTGGATGCGGTCGGTCAGAACGACCGCGTAGCGCCGCTCCTGCCGCAGCGGGATCACCGGCCGCAACACCAGCGTGTTGGTGGCGCGTTCGTAGAAGGTGATCAGGTCGTCGGCCTGCTGGCGGACGGTGGTGTGCGGCGCCGCGGGCTGGAAAAAGTTCGGCGCAGGGCCGCTCACCGGGAAGAGCAGGTTGTAGGCGCCCGTGAGCGGGTCGTTGAGGAAGTACTGCGCCGGATTGTTCAGCGTGTAGGGGAAGTGGCCGCCGTTGAAGTCGAGCGGCGTGGTCTCGCCGGTGACGAGATCGACGACGTAGACGCCGTCGTCCGCGGGGTCGGAATTGTTCTGCCGGTTGTAGAGATCGAGGATGTCGAGGGCGTGGTCGAGGTCGAAGGCGACCGAGATGGGCGCGAAGGTGCCGAATCCGTCGAGCTGATCGAGCCGCGCCCGCACGCTCCGCTCCAGCTGGGTGGGCGCCACCAGGCTGCCGTTGACGCGCAGGCCGGTGGGGCTGCCCGGGTCGGGCCGGGTGGCGAGATCGTTGGGAAAGGGGATCTCCGGCAGCGGCCGCCGCGAGAGATCGAACACCACCTGCGGCCCGCCGGTCTGCGCCGCCGCCGCCAGACCTTCGAACGGAGCGCTGCCGCTACACGCGCCGAGCGCCAGGGGAACGAGTACGGCAAGCCTTCTCAAGCTGTCTCCTCACCGATGCCCGGATCCCCCGATCCCGGATCGCCGGTTAGAACTGAAACGTCGCCCGCATCTTCATCGCATACGCGCCGGGCATCTTGCTGCCGTCGAGGCGGGTGAAAGCATCCCCGGGGATCAGATACCCGAGCTGCAGTCCGGCTTCGAACGCCAGCGGCCCCGACAGCTTCTGGCGATACCCCACCCCGCCGTCCAGCTCGACGCCGTAGTTGTGTCCCGTGACATGCCCGAACGCGTTCCTGGGCGCCGACGAGACCAGGGCCCGATACGCATCGACCACCGGCTGCGGCGCGCGCGCGAAGAGCACGCTGCCCACGAAGCGCAGCCGCCCGCTGAGGAACGACGGCTTCCAGCGCAGGGTGGGCTTGAGATAGAGCGCATTGGTCACCGCGCCCTCGGTAGGCAGCAGATCCAGCCCGGGCGGCGGCGCGCCCACCAGCGCCGGGTCCGAGAGCCTGCGCGCTGCGTTCTGGGTCTGGAAGAGCATCACCTCGTCGAAGAGCACGAGGCCCACCTTGAAGTCGCGGTTCATCTGGAAGCCGGTGGCCTGGTCGTCGAAAGGATTGGCGTCGCCCGAGGCGTATCCCAACTCCAGCTCGGCCTCGATCTGGCCTTTGGCCAGCCCCGCGCGAGCCACCGCGCCCTGCTGCGAGATGCGGGTCGTGCCCGGCGCCGAGAGGTTGGGCGCGTGGCTGGTGCCGCCGTAGATCTGCGCCGCCTCGCCCTCGAAGGAGACCACCGCGCCCAGCGACTCGACGGGCATGGCGTGTCGCAGGTGCCCGTCGAAGACCCAGGTGTGCAGGTCGCCGCCATTGGCGGCGAAACTCTGGATGCGCCGGGTCACGTAGAGGCCGGCGCGAGTCGTGTCCGCCGGGTCCCAGAGGAGCGCTCCCACGAGCTGCCAGGCGGTGTCGCCCCACTGCAGCCCCGACCCGTTGCGAATCAGCAGATCCGCGTACCGGTCGCGGTAGACGAGGTCCCCGGCGAGCGCCAGGGCGAGCTCCTTGCCCAGATCGCTCCCCGGCCCGAGGACGCCCTGCAAGGGCCGGGTGGCAAAGAGAATGCGCTCGACGATGTCGCCGAAGCGCGGGTCCCCGAAGTCGGTCTCCTCCTCGCCGTTGCCGGAGTTGGCCACCATGCCCATGCCCCATTGGCTGGGCATCTGGCCGACCTCGATGATGCCCACCGGCAGCCGGACCTTGGCGAAGAAGTGGCGGAAGTCGAAGCCGGAGGCGGAAAGCCCGCTCTTCTGGGAGCGCTCGGTGTAGCCGTAGCCGCGGAAGTTCGCCGCGGTGTCGCCGCCGATGAGTCCGGAGAGCACGTCGAAGCTCGCCTGGATCTCCAGCCCGCCGTTGGGCCCGATCTCGACGATCTTGGGCGTCAGCCGCAGCCGGTGCTCGACCCACTTCGACTGCCCGATGGTGAACGCGGAGTCGTCGAGCGTGAGGTTCGTGTCGGTGTTGAAGCGGAGCCGGTAGGAGCCGTCGAAGCGCACCTCGGCGGCCGCCGCGGGAAGGGCGAGGGCCAGGCAAAAGAGCACAAGCTTCATTTCGGCCTCACGAGAGTGCCTCCGCCCCCGGGGTGCGGCACGTTGACGTAGCAAACGCTCTCCTCTATCAGTCGCCCGGATGCGCATCCACAGCGGCCTGTCCCAGTCGGTGAACTGGGTAACCCACGGGGCCATGGCCATCGGGAACTTCGACGGGGCGCACCTCGGACACCAGGCGCTCTTCGAGGCGGCCCGCCGCCGCCCTCCGGCGTGCGCGCTCACCTTCGAGCCGCATCCCGCGCGCCTGCTCGCGCCGCAATACGCCCCTCCTCTCATCTGCGAAAAACCCCGCAAGCGGGAGCTCCTCGCGGCCGCCGGCGTCGAAGACCTGATCGAGCAGACGTTCGACAGGGAGTTCGCTTCACTGGAGCCGTCGCGATTCGTCGACCTGCTCCTCGCCACGGGGATTTCCGAGGTCGTCGTCGGACACGACTTCACCTACGGCAAGGGCCGCGCCGGCACGGTGGAGTCGCTGCGCCTCGCGCTGGAAGAGCGCGGGGTGCGCCTCCATCTGGTGCCGCCGGTGACCGTGAACGGCCTGGTCTGCTCCTCCACCAAGATCCGCGAATTCGTCCTCGAAGGCCGCGTCGAGGCGGCGAACATGCTGCTGGGGCGGCCTTTCGATCTCGACGGCGAGGTTGTCAAGGGCGAGGGCCGCGGCAGGAAGCTCGGCTGGCCAACTGCGAACATCCGGACCACCAACGAGCTCTTGCCGGCGGTGGGCGTCTACGCCGTCCGCGCTCGCCTTTTGCCCGACGGCAAGGTGCTGGGAGGCGCCGCGAATCTGGGGCTCAATCCCACCTTTCGGCCACTCGTAGCACAGGCTGGCGGGAGCGGCCGGCCACCCTTGAGCCTCGAGGTCTATCTTTTCGACTTCGACCAGGACATCTACGGCCGCGGCATGCGGGTGGAATTCGTCCACCGCCTCCGCGAGGAGCGCCGCTTCCCCGGTGTGGACGCCCTCCGTGCGCAGATCGCGCAGGATGTCGTAGAAGCCAGGCGCCTGCTCGGCTGAGGAATCGCAAGATCGCGAGGAATATCGCGTAGTCCCCGCCCGGTTTCTCGCTATACGGGCCGTCGATCGCCTATAATCGGCGGCTCACCACCCCAGGGGTTACGGCATGGCTGGACGTCTCGGCGAGCTTCTTGTCCGCGAAAATCTCATCAGCCTTCAGCAATTGCAGAAGGCCCAGGACGAGCAGAAGAAGGCCGGTGGCCGCATCGGCTACCACCTGACCAAGCTCGGGTTCATCGAGGAGAGCGAGCTCACCAACTTCCTCTCCAAGCAGTACGGAGTTCCTTCGATCAACCTGAAGGAATTCGACATCGACCCGGAGGTGGTGCGGCTGGTGCCCAAGGAGGTTGCGGAAAAGCACCAGTGCATCCCGGTGAACCGCGCCGGCGCCTCGCTGATCCTGGCGATGAGCGACCCCTCGAACATCTACGCCATCGACGACATCAAGTTCCTCACCGGCTACAACATCGAAGTCGTCGTCGCCAGCGAACAGGCCATCAAGGAAGCGCTGGAGAAGTACTACGCGGAGAAGGGCCCCTCCTACGACGAGGTGATGGAGGGCTTCGACGAGAGCGAGATCGAGGTCGGCCACGACGAGGAGGACAGCAACGTCGTGGATTTGGAAAAATCGGCCGCCGACGCGCCCGTGGTCAAGCTGGTGAACCTCATCCTCCTCGACGCCATCAAGAAGGGCGCCAGCGACATCCACGTCGAGCCCTACGAGAAGGACTTCCGCGTCCGCTACCGCGTCGACGGCGTGCTCTACGAAGTGATGAAGCCGCCGATGAAGCTGAAGATGGCCATCATCTCGCGCCTCAAGATCATGGCCGAGCTGGACATCGCCGAGCGCCGCCTGCCGCAGGACGGCCGCATCAAGCTCAAGCTGGGCAAGGGCCGCGAGATGGACTTCCGCGTTTCCGTCTGCCCCACGCTCTTCGGCGAGAAAGTGGTTCTCCGTCTCCTCGACAAATCGAACCTGCAGCTCGACATGACCAAGCTCGGCTTCGATGCCGATCCTCTCAAGCTCTTCAAGGAAGCCATCGACCGGCCCTACGGGATGGTGCTGGTGACCGGCCCCACCGGCTCGGGCAAGACCACGACGCTCTACTCGGCGCTCTCCGAGCTCAACAAGACCTCCGACAACATCAGCACCGCGGAAGACCCGGTGGAGTTCAACTTCGCCGGCATCAACCAGGTGCAGATGCACGAGGACATCGGGCTCAACTTCGCCGCGGCGCTGCGAAGCTTCCTCCGCCAGGACCCCGACATCATCATGGTGGGCGAGATCCGCGACTTCGAGACGGCGGAAATCGGCATCAAGGCCGCTCTCACGGGCCACCTGGTGCTGAGCACCCTCCACACCAACGACGCCCCGGGCACGGTCTCGCGTCTGCTCAACATGGGAATCGAGCCGTTCCTGGTGACCAGCGCGGTGAACCTGATTCTCGCCCAGCGGCTCGCCCGCAAGCTCTGCCAGGAGTGCAAGAAGCCGGTGGACCTGCCGGGACAGGCGCTGACCGACATCGGCGTGAAGCCCGAGGAGATCGGAACCTTCCAGGTCTTCGAGCCGGGCGGCTGTCGCACTTGCAACGACCGCGGCTACAAAGGTCGCATCGCCTTGTACGAGGTGATGCCGCTCTGGGACAGCCTGAAAGAGCTCGTGATCAATGGCGCTTCCACCGCGGAGCTCAAGGCCGAGGCCATCCGCCTGGGCATGCAGACGCTGCGCATGTCGGCCATCGCCAAGCTCAAGATCGGCATGACCAGCGTCGAAGAAGTGGTGGGAAACACGGCGCCTGATACCATGAGGTAGAATGCCTAACCTGCACCAGCTCCTGAAGGCCATGGTGGAGAAGGGGTCGTCCGACCTTCACATCACGACCGGCTCTCCGCCCCAGCTTCGCATCGACGGCGCGCTCGTCCCCTTGAAGACTCCGCCGCTCACGCCGGTGGAGACCAAGCAGCTCTGCTATTCGATTCTCGCCGACGCGCAGAAGCACAAGTTCGAAGAAGAGAACGAGCTCGACCTGAGCTTCGGCGTCAAGGGCCTCTCCCGCTTCCGCGCCAACCTCTTCATGCAGCGCGGCGCGGTGGCCGCGGCGTTCCGCACCATTCCTTTCAAGATCCTCACCTTCCAGGAGCTGGGCCTGCCGCCGATCATCGCGGAGCTGGCCAAGAAGCCGCGCGGGCTGGTGCTGGTCACCGGCCCCACCGGCTCGGGGAAGTCGACCACGCTGGCCTCGATCATCGACAAGATCAACACCGAGCGCCACGAGCACATCGTCACCATCGAGGACCCGATCGAGTACCTGCACCCGCACAAGAACTGCGTGGTCAACCAGCGCGAGGTGGGCGCGGACACGCACAGCTTCAAGAAAGCGCTCAAGTACATCCTGCGGCAGGATCCCGACGTGGTGCTGGTCGGCGAGATGCGCGACCTCGAGACCATCGAAGCGGCGCTGGTGATTTCGGAGACCGGCCACCTCGCCTTCGGGACGCTGCACACCAACTCCTGCGTGCAGACCATCAACCGCATCCTCGACGTCTTTCCGCCCTACCAGCAGCCGCAGATCCGCGCGCAGCTCAGCTTCGTGCTCGAGGGCGTGGTGACGCAGAACCTGATCGCCAAGGCGGGCAGCCCCGGGCGCGTGCTGGCCATCGAGGTGATGGTGCCCAACGCCGCCATCCGCAACCTCATCCGCGAGGACAAGGTGCACCAGATCTACTCGCAGATGCAGGTCGGCCAGTCGAAGTTCGGCATGCAGACTTTCAACCAGTCGCTCGCCTCGCTCATCCAGAAGGGCACCATCACGCTCGAGGAAGGGATCGGACGCAGCTCGGACGCAGACGAATTGCGCAACATTCTGTCTTCGGGTGTAAAGCCGGGCGTGAACCGCCCCGTGCAGGCCCGGTAAGGGGAGAACGCGATGGCTACCGCTCCAGCAGCAGCAGCCAAGGCCGCGCCCAAGTCGGCGCCGCCGAAAGTGCCGGTCTGGACCTGGGAGGGCAAGACCAAGACCGGCGAGACCAAGCGCGGCGAGGTGGAGGCCCCCGACGAGGCGTCCGTCCAGCAGCGCCTGCGCGCGATGGCGCTCAGCAACGTCAAGATCAGGAAGAAGTCGATGTTCGCCGCCGGGTTCAAGCTGCCCGGCATCGGCGGCATCAGCCAGAAGGACCTGGTCATCTTCACCCGCCAGTTCGCGACGATGATCGACGCCGGCCTTCCGCTGGTGCAATGCCTCGACATCCTCGGCACGCAGCTCGACAACCTCGCCTTCCGCGAGGTGCTGATGAAGATCAAGAACAAGGTCGAGTCCGGCTCCACCCTCGCCGACGCGCTCGGCGATCACCCCAAGGTCTTCGATACCCTCTACGTGCAGCTGGTCGCCGCCGGCGAAATCGGCGGCATCCTCGACACCATCCTCAACCGCCTCGCGCAGTACATCGAGAAGAACGAAAAGCTGAAGAGCAAGGTCAAGGGCGCCATGGTCTACCCGAGCGTGGTGCTCATCGTCGCCGTGGGCGTCACGGTGGTGCTGCTGCTCTTCGTCACCCCGACCTTCGAGAAGATGTTCAAGGACTTCGGCGGCGCCATGCCCGCGCCCACGCAGATCGTCATCGATCTCTCCAAGTGGCTGCAGCACAACATCATCTACATGATCGTGGTGCTCATCGGCGTCGTCATCGGCTTCCGCGCCTACCTCAACTGGCCCAAGGGGCGCGAGCAGTGGGACGCGTTCGTCATCCGCACGCCCATCTTCGGGCCCCTGATCCGCAAGGTGGCGGTGGCGCGCTTCACCCGCACGCTGGGCACGATGATCTCCTCCGGCGTGCCCATCCTCGACGCCATGGAGGTGGTCGCCAAGACCGCCGGCAACAGCGTGGTGGAGAAGGCGATCCGCTACACCAAGGAGAAGATCGAAGAAGGCAAGACCATCGTGCAGCCGCTGGCGGAGACCAAGGTGTTCCCGCCCATGGTGGTGCAGATGATCGGTGTTGGCGAGGCCACCGGCGCCATGGACCAGATGCTCACCAAGATCGCCGACTTCTACGACGACGAGGTGGACGCCGCGGTCAATGCCCTGACGAGCCTGATCGAGCCGGTGATGATGGTCTTCCTCGGCGGCGTGGTGGGCGGCTTCCTCATCGCCATGTACCTGCCCATCTTCTCGATCGCGGGATCCATCAAGTAGCTGTGGAAGCCTCCCGGCAGCGTTTCGTTCCCGCTCCGCCGGGGGAGGGCTCGCCCGACCTCTACCGCAAGCTGCTCCTGCTCACCGGCATTCGCCTGCTGGTGGGCACGGCGCTGCTCGTCGCCACCGCGTTTCTCACTCTCAATCCGGAGGCGGAAGGCTTCCCCCGGCGCGTCGAGGCGTTCCTCTACGCCATCATCGGCATCATCTACCTGGGGTCGCTGGTCGCGGGCTGGTTCCTGCGCTCGGGCCGCTACCTCTCCGCCGTGGCGCACGTCCAGATCGCCGGCGACGTGGTGGTGGCGACCGGGCTCGTCTACCTGACCGGCGGGGCGGAGAGCTTCTTCACCATTCTCTATCCCCTGGCCATCGTCAGCGCGGCGCTGGGCCTCTCGCGGCGCGGGGCGATGCTCGGCGCGGCGCTCTCGGCAGTTGCGTTCTGCGCGCTGGCCATCGGCGTCGAGCGGGGCCTCTTGCCGCCGCCGCTCGCCCATCTCGATCGCCCTCCCCTGGCGACGCCCAAGCTGGCGCTCACCATCGCGGCGAATCTTTGCGCCTTCCTGCTCACCGCCATGCTCTCCGCGCACCTGGCCGAGGCGCTGCGAGGGGCGCGCAAGGAGCTGGCCGGCCTCGAGGCGCTGCACCGCAACATCGTCGAGTCGGTAGCCAGCGGCATCGTCACCACCGACGCCGAGGGGCGCATCACCTATCTCAATCCCGCCTTCGCCGAGCTGACCGGGCTGACCTTCGACAGTATCCGCGGGAAGCTCCTCATCGAGCGCTTTCCCGAGTTCGACCGGGTGGGCAACGGGGAGGCGCGCGTCGCGGGGCGGGTGGTGAGCTACGCCGTCTCGCCCTTCGAGGCGGAGGGCGGCGGCAACGTCGTGGTGGTGCAGGACCTGACCGAGCTGCGGCGCATGGAGGAAGAGGTGCGCCGCGCCGATCGCCTCGCCGCCCTGGGCAAGATGTCGGC
>WNEY01015049.1_pt1 | contig 17248 bp, 16 predicted proteins | sample 5400531 | NCBI WGS metagenome assembly WNEY01 (sample SAMN13153338, study PRJNA577476) | soil metagenome | isolation source: 200 cm saprolite under Douglas fir tree site 1 | place: USA:California | collected 2015-04-18
ATCGCGCTCTCCCAGCACTACGAGACCTTCCGCGACTGGGGCAGCGACTCGCTCTTCTTTCCCCAACTTTCCTACGACGGCACCCGGGGGCTGGTCGCGGGCGCCACCCTGCAGCGGACCGGATATGGTTTCCAGCTCGATCCGTTCTCCTCGGTGATGAACTTCGGAGCGGCGTATTCGACCGGAACCAACCGGCCGCGCCTCGAATACAACCTGGATCTCAAGACCCGCTCGCCCGTGCGCGGGCTGCTCTATCTGGGCTACTCCGGAATGGACACGGCCAGGTACTACGGCAAGGGAAACGAGACCCGGAAGGACGATGCCCTCTCGTCGGCGAGCTTCTACGACGTGAGGCAGGGAACCATCGTCGTGAACCCGGTGATCGAGGTGCCGGCGGTCGGTCCGCTCCGGGGACGCGCAGGGCTGCTCTTCAAGCATGCCTCGGACGTGAGCGACGAACCGATCATCATGGCCACGCGACCCGAGGGGAGCGGCGGAATGTCGCTGGGGAGCGGCCAGGTCGGCCTGGTGATGGACACCCGCGACGGGATCTTCCCGTTCGAGCGCGGGATCTCCTTCGAGGTGATCGGCCGCCACACTCCGGACATTTTCAGCAACCCCCACGCCTTCACCAAGCTGCGCGGATCGGTCTCCGCCGTCGTCGGGGGACACCTCCTCACCGATGTGCAGTTCAGCGCGCGAGTGGCCGGCGAGAAGAACTGGGGCACGTATCCGTTCTTCGAGTCCGCGTTCATCGGCGGTGCGGCGTCCCGGTTGCCGCTGGACGTCACCGGCGCGTCGACGGGAAATCTGCTGCGCGGTTACGACCTGAACCGGTTCGCCGGCGACTCGTCGGTGGTGGGGAACACCGAGCTGGACGTCGCGGTCGGCAAGTTCAACGCTGCCCTGCCGTTTCGCTGGGGATTGACGGGATTGGCCGACGTCGGCCGCGTCTTCGTCGCGGGCGAGAGCTCGTCCAAGTGGCACACGGGCTACGGCGGCGGCCTGTGGCTGGGAGTCTTCGCCTCGGGCGTGAACCTCCAGTTCGCCTCCGCGCTCAAGGCCACCGTGGTCCATTCGGACGAGGGCACCTCGTTCTATCTCTTCTCCGGCTTCAGCCTCTGAGGACTCGCGCGCATGAGCAAGGACGATTCGGAGATCGTGCGGCTCGCCGGACAGCACGTGTTCGATCTGTTCCGCAGCGCCAACGGAACTTCTTCGCTCGTCTATCACGGCTTCAAGCGGAGCCGAGCGCTGGTCGACGATTGCAAGGAGATCGCGAAGGGCAGCAAGCTGAACGGGTCCGAGGGCCAGGTGCTGATGCTCTCGGCGTGGTTCCACGACGCGGGATTCGCGGTCAACGGCGGTGGCCGGGAGAAGAGCATCGAGATCGCCCGGGCCTTTCTCGCCCGCCACGGGCAGCCCGAAAGCCTCGCCGACGCCGTCGCCGGCTGCCTGAAGGCGCTCGACGAGGATGAGCCCGGCGGTCACCTTGCCCGCGACGTGCTGCATGACGCCCTGCTCGCTCCGCTCGCCAGCAAGAAGTACCTCGAGCAGGCCGAGCTCCTCCGCCTCGAGGAAGAGCGCCGGACTGGCAAGAGCTGGTCGGACGTCGACTGGACCCGGAGCCGGATCGATCAGCTCGAGCAGAGCTCCTTCCGGACCCGCTGGGCCCAGCTCGAGTACGAGAACGGACGCGCCAGGAACCTCGTCCGCCTGAACAAGCTGCTGCGGAGGCAGGAGGAAGAGTCGACCGCGCAGAGAGAGGAGGGGGCAAAGGCCGCGAAGAACCTCGGCAAGGTGGTGGAGAGCGTCTTCAGCGATCTGACCCGCAACCAGCTCCGGCTGCTCTCGATCGCGGACCGTCGGACAGCCACCATGATCCACGTGAACGCCATCATGATCTCGCTGGTAGTCGGGCTGATGCTGCGCAAGCTCGAGGAACACAGCGCGCTCTTTGCCCCCACCGTGCTGCTCATCTGCGTGAATCTGGCGGTAATCGTGGCGTCCATCCTCTCGATGCAGGCAGGACGGCGGAAGCTGCGACAGATCCCGCACGAGGAGATGGTCGCGCACGACGCGAATCTCTTGCTCACCACCAACGAGGAGAACGTCTCGCTGCGCGAATACCTGCAGCGCATGGGCGAGCTCACCGCCGAGCCCCCTGCCCTGCAGAAGGCGATGCTCGAGTACGTCTACTTCGCGCGGAAGCTGCTGATCGGCCGGCGGAAGATGCTGCAGCTCACCTACAACATCTTCGTCTACGGCCTGGCCGTCTCGGTGCTCCTCTTCGTGATCGCCATCGTCCGGTCCTGAAGATCGTCAGGGAGGGCCGAACATCAGCACCGGCTCCCGCGGCTGGAGCCTGGAGGTCGTCAAGTATGGGTCGGCCGTATCCCGACTCAGCGCCAGCGACCCCGTGACCGACCCGGAGAGGAATCCGACCATCGATTCCCCTTCCACCCTGCCGTCGAACACCAGCCTGTCGGGCGTGTCGAAGTGGATCGACTCGCCGGCGAAGGTCACATGCTCGAGAGGCCGGGTGAGGTCGCCCGCCGTGAGCGTGCCGCCCCACTTCGAATTCGCCTTCTCCAGGTCGACGGTGACCGTCTGCCGGTAGTCGCCGCGCACCACCACCCCCTGCCAGTGCCCCTCGGGCCCGGCGGTCTGCACCGCCGCGCATCCGCAGAAGATCCCGACCGCTGCGATCAGCAATCCGCTTCGCATCGTCTTCATCGACGGCTCTCCAAGGTTTGAGGTCCAGACTTGCTTTCCAGGCGCGTGGCCGCCTGAGCTGCCTCGCGATCGCCGTGGCGATCGGGGCGATGCACCAGCGACACGATCACCAGCAGAATCGTCGACCAGGCGAGAAGCGCCGCGTGGACCCGGAGGCGAGCCGCACGCGTCGGTCCTTTCTCCGCCGCGAAGTCCGCCCGGCCCACGTCAGGTCCCCGGCTCGGTCATCATTTCGACGGGTCGGCAAAGGCATTGCCAGAGATCGTCGGTCCAATCGACGGTTACCGAAGCCCGCACCGCCCGGGCTGGACTGCAGGCCTCCACGCATCTGGACATGAGCTCGGTGCGCAGGGACCCAGCGGGAGCCTCGTGGGCGCAAGCGCCCAGCAAGAGCAATGCGACCAATCGGAGTCTCGACATGATCCGTCCTCTCCGTCGAGCTCCTTCATGGATCGTGCCAGTTCTCTCTGGCCAGCTAGACCGTCGTCCGCGTACTCGAGAGCGCGTGCGAGCGCGCAGCTAGCGTTGCGCCACGAGCTTCGGCGCGATCAGCCCGCAGCCCATCGCAACCAGGATGAGGATCGCCGTCGCCCCATCGCCGGCGACCATGGGGACCAGCGTGGGAGACGCCGTGTCGCCGAGCTGCGCGATCTGGACCATGCCGGCCGTCACCCTGAAAAGGAACACGCCGGGGATGAACGAGACAACGGCAGCGAAGCTGAGCGCCGCGTACGGGAGCCGAAGACGATTGGCGACCGGAGTGACGATCACTCCTACGAAGAGGCAGGCCAGGAATGCGGCTGAGGCTGCGGTCGCGCCGAGCGAGATCGCCGACCATCGAAGGCCGTGGGCGACCATTCCGACTACGATCGGGATCGCGAGATGGCGCCACCGCATCGAGTAGAAGCTGCCATACGCAGACACGGCAAAGCCTGCTGCGATGACGTCCAGCGGCAGCCCGATCCTCCGCGATGGCAGCGAGACCGGGAACGACGCGCCGCCGGCCGAGAGGCCGAGCAGGAGCCCTGCGGAGATTGCGGCGGCGACGAGAAGCGCAAACGCGATCCTCGAAGCGCCGATCGCCACGCGCGCCCGAACGAGGTCGATGAGCCCGTTGAGAAAATGCGGCCCGGGAACGAGCAGCATGCAGGGGCACAGCGCCACCAGCACCGGTTCCAGGCCGAACTGAAGCTGCCGGGCAATTCCTCCAATCAGTCCGGCCAGGAAGGCGGCGCAGAATGGTTGGACAAACAGGTTGGAGCTGACTTTCGCCAGCCCTCGCCGGACCAGCGCACCGGTTCCGGCGCTGAACGCGGCGAGCCCGAGCGTTGCGAGGTGCTCGGCGCCATACACGACAGCGAGCGCCGCGGCACCGATTGCGGCCGTCAACACGAACCTTCCCGGCGCGACCGGAGGAAGCGACGCAATCCTCGCCAACCTCGACCGCAATGCCTCGACCGGAACGGTATGCTCGCGCAGGGCGTCGAGTGCTTCTTCGCCTTGCAGCACCTTGTTCATGTCGATGCCGGCAGGCGCCACCGCAAGCATGTTGTGGTGCACTCCGTCCGGACCGTCGAGACGGACGGCGAGCTGATCCCAACGCGGGATCGAGGTTGCGCGGTAGCCGAATGCGTGCCCGATCTGTCTCGCGGCAGCGACTGTCCGCTCCGTCGTCTCGCCGTTCGCGAAGATCACCGCCGTGGCCTGGAGGATGAGCTCCATGACCTCGGCGGCGGACGCGGTCAGGGTCGCCTCGGGTTCGGGCGCGTGCGCGCGCTGTTCAGCGACACCAGCCATCGCATTTCCCGGGCCCTTCGCCAGGTCGACGATTCGTCGCCCCAGCCGCTCAGGACCGCCCTGAGCATGAAGAGGCTGAGCCCCTTTGCCTCCCGCCGCGGTGAACACCCGCTCCGTGCCTGGATTGGCCACCGCCCTGAACTTGTCCACGTCGTGCATGCCGACCTCGCTTCGCGCGACAAGAGCACGCGCCGTGCCATGCACGGAGATAAGGGTCGACGGGTGAGGCAGCTGCTCTTGCAGCGGACACGATCGTCGCGAATCAGCCGGAAACGTCCGTGAATCCGTCACGCCGGGGTGGCTGCTCCAGGCGAGCCGCTGCGCCCGCGAGGACGCGCGCACCATCGCAGCTGCACTGCTGTGCTCCCGCGGCTCAGAGCGCCAGGCTCGCAAGTTTCTTCACGGTTCGGAAGCTCCTGCTGCCTGAGCACGAGGTCGAGGTCGCAGACAGGGGTTGATACTGGCAGATGCGTGGCCAGCTCGAACGCGACGCTGCCGATGGGTCCCCAGGCGCTGCCACGGTGCGTGAGGATGGCATCGACGCGCGAGAGCGCAACCAGTGCGGGCACCTGCGCGGCACGCCAGGGCTCGCATCGACGGCCAGCCAGATCCTCGGGCGTCGACCGGTAGGCGACGGCGGACGTAGAGATCCTCGCATCGAAGTACTGTTCCCTTGCCGGGCCTCGCACTCGGACCGGAATGACGTCGTTTCGGATCTCGCCGCGCACGATCACCCACGGTGTCTCTATCAGGAAGGCCGCCACCCACGGAGGGGCGGGTGCATCGAGGATCAGCGACGCTCGAGGTCGCAACCGCAGCAGGTCATGCGTCCTCGCGGGCGTCATCTCGCTCCTCGTCGATGACGGCGGTCGGTACACCGCGCTCTCTCAGTCGCTCGAGCAGTCCCGCGTGCCCTTCGTTTAGACCGCGCAACTGGACCTGCCGCCCCGAGATGCACGCGCTCGCGAGGAGGCCTGCCGGGTCGTCCCGAATCGGCCCTGCCACGCTCAGATCGAACACGACGGTCGCGCCGGGCGGCGCTTGCACGACCGCGCACGCGAGCAACCTGGCGGAAAATTCGTCGAGAACCCCCTCAATCGCGAAGGTGGCGCGCGCGCCATCAGTCCCGCGCCGCACACGCAACCGCGCAGGCGCGGGGACCGGGATCTTCTCGATGCGGCTGCGGCCCCGGCGCGACCTCATCAAGAGCAGTTCAACGCATGCGACGAACGCCGCGGCGGCCGGCGCGGCCAGGACCGCATCGAGCGCGCGCTTCATCCGCGCCACATCAGCTCGAGAAACGTGGTCCGGCGATTCGTCAGGATCGCCTTGCAGCACATGAGCCAGACGCGCGGCCCGAAATCCTGGACGATGGTCACCGAGTGCAGCAGAACGTGCTTGGTTGTGACGACCCCAGCGATCATGTCCCGCCTCCTTTGGGGTCGACCTAGCAGCCGTCGTGCCAGATCCTGAATTCGTTCGACGATCCCGCACTTTGGCAAGGGGCAGCTGCGCATGCGCCGTGATCGAACGGGCCACGTGGATGGACCGCACTAGCCCAATCGACAGGCCCGCCGCGCGCCAGGACGATCAGCGATGCACCGCTGGAGTCTTTCGTTCGGTAAGACCGCCTGCGCCGGTGTTTCGCCTGTTGCCGGATCGCCGAACAGGAGAGATCGAAATCCGTCGATTCCAGAGCACCAGGGGTTGCTTCCAGCCGGAACCTGAAAACCACGTGCGGTGATATCCGCCCAGCGCCATGGCGGAGATGGTCGGCAGATACTCGATCTGGCAAGCCCCACGGCGAGTGCCGCCTGCCGGGCCTTCTCCCATTCGATGCGCGTATCGGGATTCGTCGATTCCCCGATGTCGATCAGATCCGGCAGGCGGTAAACGCGCTCGGGGTCGATCGTGGTCTTTTCGGCGGCGACCGGCAGCGATGGGTGCGGTGCCAGCGAGAAGTCGCGCGCGTCGCCGGACTGAGACGGTAGGCCGAATCGGGCGAAGGGGGCGCGCGGCGGAGGTACGAGGTCGCGCAGGCAAACGACGGCCTCGAACCTCGGCGCCCGGCGGGCATGGACGCTGCATTAGCTCCGGTCTAGACCCCGGGCGTCGACCCGGTGGCCGGGAGACAAGGCAGATGCTCCGTGAGATTCCGGTGAAGCGCGACTGTTTCCGCTGCGGGCGTGTCGAGTTCAGCGCCGCGGTCAGCGTGATCGTCGTCTGGGCGCACGGTTTGACCGTCGCGGTCCCCATGATTCCGAAGGACGAGCTGCGGGTTTGCGGGTCGGGGAACTGCGACGCGGCCCACCGGCTCATCTCCCGCGCGTTCGAGGTCCACCCGGAGACCCAGATGGCTGTCGGCCCCTGGAGGCGAGCGCTGATCGTCTTCGAAGACGGCAACGGCGTCGAGATCCGGAACAAGGGCGCCGAGAAGCTGGCGGTCGCTTGAGCCGAGAGCACCAACTGGCCTCGCCGGATGCTTTTCGTCCGGGTCGCAGCCATCGACGTCGTCGTCTGCCCCGTAGCGGCTCCTCCTCACCCGGCATGGAACTCGCAAAGCCAGTTCGACGGTGCCGGTCAGTGACCCCCCACCAGGAGGAGCTCACACATGTTCCTGAATCGCAGCGTACTGATTCTGGCTCTCGTGCTCACGGCCCGGAAGAACGCGACCAAAGAGGACCAGTGACGCTGGCTGCGGAGGAGATTCGGATGCGCAATTTCCTCTTCGTCATGTCGGCTGTGGTCGTTCTTGGGGGATGCGCCACTCCTGGCAAGAACACCGCGATCGGGGCAGGCGCCGGAGCGGCGGTGGGCGCCGGGGTTGGCGCAATCGCGGGCGGATGGGAAGGCGCCGCCATCGGCGCGGTCGTGGGAGGCGTCGCCGGAGGCGCCGTCGGCAATTACCTGGACAAGCAGGAGCAGGAGCTCAGGCAGATCTCCGACGCGCGGCGCACCGAAAACGGCATCCTGGTCAACTTGAGGTCGTCGCTGCTCTTCAGCTACGACAGCGCGGTCCTGAAGCCGGCCGCCGTGGAACAACTTGCGCAGCTCGGCGACATCCTGGCCAGGTACCCCGAGGATCGCATCCGGATCGAGGGCCACAGCGACTCGGAGGGAACCGTCGCCCACAACGAGGAGCTTTCGCTGCGGCGCGCCGAAGCCGTCCGGGACCTCCTGGCCAGCCGCGGCGTCAACCCGCGCCAGATGCTGGTGATCGGCGTGGGCGCGGCGCGACCGATCGCGAGCAACGAAACCGAGGAAGGCCGGGCGGAGAATCGCCGTGTCGAGATCCACATCGACCTCCCGCAGCGGTCGTAGACTCCTGGATGAGGATCCGCCGCGATGCGCAGGTCCAGCTGGAGTGCGCGAGAGGACCCGAGGGAACGCTGCGCGTGGCACTGGGCGGCGAGTGGAAGCTGGCGCGCGGACTCCCCGCACCCGGGCGCGTGATCGAAGAGATTGAGCGATCTCCTCTCCCGGTGCCGGCGAGATGCGGCCGCCGCAGGTCAACCGATTCGACGCTGGCGATCGGGCCCGTCGAAATCCCAGACTCCATCGACCGCCAGCAGATCGTCACCCGCACCGGCGCGAACGAGCTCGTCTTCGTCCTGGTGACTTACGGCTACATGGTCGGGAAGCAGCAATCGCTCGGGGTGAGGGACGCCATGGTGACGGAGAGGATCGACCGCGCCGGTTACGACGCGCTGGTTGCCGCCATGCAAAGGGCACTGCTCCGACTCGGCCAGCAGATGGGAGACAGCGTGGCCGCGGCGGCGCAGATGGCGAAGGCGAACATCGACGACCCGGAGATCGACGGGTGGACGTGGCCCCATGGGCGCTGACGGGAATGGCCGGCTCAAGCGGAAGGCCTACGAGAAGGAGCTGTCCAAGCTGCACGTCGAGCTCGTCAAGCTCCAGGAGTGGGTCAAGCATGAAGGCTTCAAGGTCTGCATCGTCTTCGAGGGCCGCGACGGCGCCGGCAAGGGCGGGACCATCAAAGCCATCACCGAGCGCGTGAGCCCGCGCGTCTTCCGGGTGGTCGCCCTCCCCGCCCCCACCGAGCGCGAGAAGACGCAGTTCTACGCGCAGCGCTACATGACCCATCTGCCCGCCGCCGGCGAGGTCGTGATCTTCGATCGCAGCTGGTACAACCGGGCGGGCGTCGAGCGCGTGATGGGGTTCGCCAGCGAGGCGGAAGTGGAGCACTTCCTCGATGCCATTCCGCGCGTAGAGCACGCCTTCGTCCAGTCGAGGATCCTGCTCCTCAAGTACTGGATGGAGGTGAGCGAGAAGGAGCAGACCCGCAGGCTACAGGCGCGCATCGACGACGGACGCAAGATCTGGAAGCTCTCGCCCATGGACCTCGAGTCGTACGGCCGCTGGTACGACTACTCCCGCGCGCGGGACGCGATGTTCGCCGCCACCGACCTGCCCTTCGCGCCCTGGTACGTGGTCCGTTCAGACGACAAGCGGCGCGCGCGCCTGAACGTGATCCACCATCTGCTCTCGCGGATTCCCTACACGGACATGACGCAGAACGGGAAACGGCCCAAGTTGCCTGAGCGCCAGAAGCCGGACGGGTACGTGGATCCCGACTATCCGTTCAAGTATGTCCCGGAGAGGTACTGAAAATCGGGGACACCATACGTCAGTGAGTCGCTGGACAGTTGCTCGGCGCCGCTCCCCGGCGAAACGGGCCTTGATCCCCGTTGAGGAGGGGCATCCGCGCCGCCAGGAGCGGCAACGCGCGTGCCTCATTCGCTGGCACGGCCCGTGCTTCATGTGCCGGGATGTCGGCTGAAGCGAAGAAACCCAGCTCGTTCGAAGCGGTGATCGCGGCGTTCGCGTTCGTGGTGTCGTTCGCGTTTGCGTACGGGTATTGGAGGCTTGCGACCCGCCAGAACGAGCAGGAGTCCCGCTTCGAGCAGCAGCGCGACGAACTGCAGAGGTCGCTGTTCCGACTGCAAGCTCATCTGGAATCCGGCAGGGCAGCCGACAACCTCGAGCTCCAGGTGATCACGCTCGTTGCACCGCATCTGTCGAGACTTCGCGAAAGCGGCCGGGAAGCCATGGCGTCGCAGCGGATCGTCGACGCTGCTGCCGAGCTCCTCGCCGCCAGAGGGCGGCCGGGGCTTCGACAGATGGCGGAGAAGATCCGCGAGCGCGGCGCTCCGGTCGAGACACCTGATGCCCAGGCCAAGATCGACGCTGCCGCTCCAGCGAAAGCCCCGTCGAATCCCTGGCTCGTCCTGCTGGCGACCCTTCCGGGAACCGATCTCGGCGCGGTGGAGGAAGTTGCCAACGAGAAGCTGCGCACCGCGAAGGATGTGGGGATGATGCCGCTGGTCAGCATCTACAGGACGAAGCTCAAGGGTCGCTACGTGGTTGCGCTCGGCAAACCCACGGAACGGTCCGACGCGCTCGTCACCGCCGCTCAGGCACGACAGAAAAACCTGGCCGCCGACGCGTTCGCCGAGCCGGACGGTGGCTGGGAACTGACGGGAACCGCGCCGTTTCCATCTGGGACCAGGTCGGCATCGGCTGAATGAGAGTTGGGGTACGCGCGATACGGCCTGGTCACGATTGGCCGGAGCGGCCAGAAGGACGCCTGGTGGACACTGACGTACCCGGTGCGAGGCACTCACCATGCTCGCCGTGCAGGTCATGTCGAACGACGTCGCCGTCGGATTTTGGTGGCGCGGGCGGCTACCTGGAGATGAACGTCTACAAGCCGCTCCTCATCTTCAACATTGCCGGGTCCATCACGCTGCTGACGGATGGCTGCACCAACTTCAGGCGATTCCTGGTCGAGGGCACCCAGCCCAACCGGAAGAAGATCGCCGAGCATTTCGAACGCTCGCTGATGCTGGTCACCGCCCTCGCGCCGGTGATCGGTTACGACAAGGCCTCGAAGATCGCGCACCATGCCCTCGAGCGCGACCTCACGCTCAAGGCGGCGGCTCTCCAGCTCGGATTCGTGGACGAGGCCACGTTCGACCGCGTGGTCGATCCCGCCAAGATGGTCAAGCCGTATGTTGCCAACACGGCGACCTGAGAAGGTCGGCTATTCACCAGGCACGATGCTGCTGCCCACTTTTCTCAGCCTGATCGCCGGAAGCGCGGACGCCATCGAGTTCATCGGGCTTGGCGGGCTGTTCACCGCCCATGTCACCGGCAACCTCGTCGTACTGGCTGCACGTCGTGGCCGGCGAGAACGCGTGGGTCGCGACGATGCTGTCGGTCCCGGTGTTCGTTGTCGTGCTTGGCCTCACGAGACTGCTGGCGGGTGGCCTGGAACGAGTCCGGGTCGCCTCGCTTCGACCCCTGCTCCTGGCGCAGTTCAGCGAGCGTACCCGCCTTCGGAACGTGCTCGCATCATTTGCGGAAGTCCGGAACCGCATCGGCGGACCCCAGCTGCCCCGACGCGAACACCAGCACCGTCGCGGAAATGAGTGCTTCCGAAAACGCCTGCTCCTTGCCCGCCGACGCCAGCGAACGCGCCTTCTGCGCGCTCAACGTATCGGTGAGCGTCGAGAGGCCGTTTGCGTACGACTTCGTGACGGCGTCCTCGGCGACCGCGGTAGCGCGCGAGGTTCGCGTTGACCTCGTCATACGCGGCGACCACCTCCTGCGTGGCCTGCCGCTGCACCTTCTCGACCACCTGCTCCGCCTCGTTGCTGCGCGAGCGCGCAATCTCAGTCTGCGCTTGCCGGACGCCGAAGTCGAACAGAGTCCATTCGAAGGTCATCAGGGCCGCCAGGTTGGGCAGCGTCGCGGTCGCCCATGGCTCGCCTTGGGCCTTCGCTCCGAGCCACGCGGCGCCCGCTGTTCCGGTCACGCTCATGCGCGGCAGGAACGTCGCCTGGCTCTTTCCGACCATCGCCTGTGCGGATGAGCGCATGGCGAGCGCCGCCTGCAGGTCCGGTCGCGTTCGCAGCGCGGCACGCAAATACGAATCCATGCTGCCGTCGAGGCGCTCCGGCAGGTCCCTGCTGAAGGTGGTGGCGACGTTCAGCCTGGTGAGTGGATCCACGCCGAGCGTCGCGAGCAGCGCGGTGTAGACCGCCACTTCGGCGGCCTGCGCCTGCGCCAGACCGTACTCGCCCTGCGCCACTTCTCTTCGCGCCTCGACGATCTCGATCGTAGTCGCCAGCCCGCGCTCGCGGCGAGCCTCCGCCGCCTTCGCGATTCCGCGGGTTCGCTGAAGCGCCTCACGCGCCACCACCGTCTGCGCGCGGGCGGCGGTCAAACGGAGATAGGCCCGGGTGACCTCGAAGACGACCTTCTGGTGAGCGGCTGTGAAGGAAACGTTGGCGGCGACGGAGGCATGTTCGGCGGCGTCGACTCCGGCGCTTCGGCCGAAGTCGAGGAATTGCCAGCGAATCGCGAGAAAAGGAAGCAGGTCGAACGAGTCGACGGCGACGTGTTTCGACCCAGTCACCGCGGGCAAGGGAAAGGACACGCCCGGGAGGAACTCGGACGGACTGACGGTCACCGAGCTGCTCAGGGTCGGAGCTTGAAACCACGTGCGGTGATATCCACCCAGCGCCAGGGCGGAGATGGTCGGCAGATACTCCGATCTGGCAAGTCCGACGGCGAGAGCTGCCTGCCGGGCTTTCTCCCATTCGATGCGCGTGTCGGGATTGGTCGATTCCGCGACGTCGATGAGATCCGGCAGGCGGTAGACGCGCTCCGCGTCGATGGTGGCTGCTTCGGTCTGGACAGGGAGCGATGGGTGCGGTGCGAGCGAGAAGTCGTGCGCATCGCCGGACGGGGATTGTAACACCGAGTCGGGTGAAGGCGGCGCGCGGCTGAGGTACGAAGTTGCGCAGGCGAACGACAGCAGAGCGCAAGCTCCAGCGGCGCGACACGTCACGACGTTGCCTCCGCGTCCGCCGCAGTGCGGCTTTGCGCCGCCGCACGCGCGATTCGATCGTCGAGAAGCTCCAACCACCTCGCCCGGAGCCGCGCCTCGGGCTCGCTTTCGACGCCGGGCAGGCTGGCGGGCGCGTGGAATGGCGGAATGGGCCTGAGCGCCGGGATCGCGGCAGCGGCATCCGAAAGCCACCTCACAGCTGTCTCGCCGGCCTCGCGAAGTGCGGCGCCATCGGACTGGGAGACTCTGCTCGGGTCGATCGGTCGATGGATCAGCGCATGAATCGGCACGAAGAGCGACTCGATCGTGCGGACGGAGGGCAAAGGATCGCCCTCGCGGCGCTCCAAGGTCTCGAGGACCTCGGATTGCTTCACTTTCTGGAGCTCGGCGCGAAAGGCGAGCTCCGCTTCCACGGCGCGCCCCGGTTCGAGCCGGAGCGCATCGGCGAGAGACTGCAGGGCGCGCCCGAGCGTCCGTCTGATGGCCGTCCTGCTCCAGACCGGCCATAACGTCGTGAACACGAGCGACATGATCAGGTTGCCCACCAGGATCCCAATCACTCGATCGCGCCCGACGACCATCTTGGAAGTTCGCGAGAAGCCTTGCAGGACGGTGAGATAGAAGGCGAAAGCGATCTGCCAACCCGCGTAGGAGATCGTTTCGCGCGCCGTCCCGATCCACGCGGCGAACAACGTCACCGCCGCGACGAGGAGCGCAAGGCCGCCCACCGTCTGCAGCTGGGGCAGTACGAAGACGAGCGACGCGATGCCGATGCCCGCGCCGATGAGGGCGCCGGCGATCCGCAGCGTGAGCTTGTGGATCGTCGCACCGGCGCTCTCCTGGGCGACCAGGAAGCAGGTCAGCATCGCGGTGTGGATGCCCGACCAGTCGAGGCTCGTGAACAGGATGTACGCGGCCATCGAGGCAAGCGTCACCTTGAGCGCGAACTGGACGGCTTCGGTCTGATTCGGCGGCGCAGCCTTCGCCGCTTCGGCACCTGGCTTTGGACTGCTCGCTCCGGAAGGCGAATCGCGCAACTCCAGCAGGCACGAACCGATGTCTCTCACGCAGGACAGAAGCGGCAGGACCACCGCGAGCACACCCGCAGACAGATCGGCCCGGCCGGCCAGCTCGCGCTCCCGATTCGTCAAGCCGTCGGGCAAAACGGGCCCATCCGCGAGCAGCGCGTCGCTGGCAGCGCGACAGGCCTCCCCGGCCGCGATCAGGGCTTGCGCCAGCGCAGGGACGTTCTTGGCGTCGGGTGGAAGCTCGCGCAGAAGCAGGAACAGGAGATCGACCTGCGCCAGCAATCGGGTCCGCGTACCCGCGGCCGCCGCGGGGCCAGCCTGGGTGTAGGAGGAGATGTCTCCCGTCCCCATGCGTTCGAGCCGTTCGAAGGCCCGACGGGCCGCGCCGCCGTCGCCGGGAGCGCCCGCAAGAAACGCTCCCGCTGCCGTCAAGCGGGCGGAGATGCCTTGACGAAACAGATCCTCCGGCCTCCGCCCCAGTGCGAGATCCGACACGACCATCAGCGCGATGGGATACGAGATGACGACCCAGAGCCACAGCAACACCCGGGTCAGCTTCTCGGGAGAGGCATCGGAATCGACGAGCGCAAGGGCATAGCCAATCGCGAGGCCGATCAGGAGCCCGAGCGGCCCCAGCGGCGGCGAAGAGCGCAGCAGATAGAAGCCCGCGAAGATGGCGCAGCCCATCGCGAGCAGCCTCAGAGCGGGCTCGCCGAACGTCACCGAGTACACGACGAACGCCAGCGTGAGCACGAGCGTGAGGCCGACGACGCCCGCGATCCCTGTCCGGACGGTGGCCACCACGTCCGACTTCGAGAAGAAGAAGATCATGTACGCGGAGAGCGCGAGATTCGGAACGCGCAGCGCATTCGAAACGACGACCACGATCGTGACGAGCGCCGTCATCCGCAGCATGCGGGCCCAGCGATCCGGCGTCAGCGTGAGCTCGTCGCGCAGGAGTCGCATCACCGCGCGGACCGAGCGACCGCCCGCGGGTTCGACCTGCGCGACCGCGCTAGCTTCCATCATGTTGCACGACCACGACGGCCGAGGCGCCGATGCGCATCAACTCCTCGGGAGGATTGGTGAGAGCGATCCGGACGGGAAACCGCTGCGCGATGCGGATCCAGTTGAGGTCGCGCTGGATCGGCGGCACGCCGGCGATGCTGAGGTTGTCGAGCTCGGCCACCGCGGATCCGATGCTCTCCACGGATCCGCCGAGATGCACCCCGGGGGCGCTCATGACGTAGCCGATCACGCGATCCCCGGGGCGGATCGTCCGGAGCTCCGTCTCGCGGAAGTCGGCGACGATGAACCATTGCGAGGTGTCGATCAGCGTGAACAGCGCCTTGACAGGGCCAACCATCTGGCCGACGGAAGTCGTCACCCCCACGATCCGGCCGTCGAAGGGCGCGCGAACGACCGTGTTCCGCAGATCCCGCTCGGCTAGCCCGACCAGCGCGCGCGCTCCCTCGAGTTGCGCGACCAGCGCGTTGGAATCGCCGACGGCCTGGCGCACCTGTCTCGTCGAGTTCAGCGCACCGATCAGCTGGCTCGCAGCCGTGTCGCGCGCGGTCCGCGCCAGATCGACCTGTTCGTGCGTGACATAGCCGTCGGGTAGGAGCGGCTCCATGCGGATGAGCGTGTCGCCCGCTTGCTTGAGACGCGCTCTGGCCGCCTCCGCATTCGCCTGCGCGACCGAGACGCCGGTCACCTGCGAGGAGACGGTCCGGTTGGTGAGATCGATCTGCGCTTCGAGCGCGCGGACCTGCGCTTTTGCCTGGGCAAGCGCGAGCAGGTACCGCTCCTGATCGATGGTGAAGAGCACGTCGCCTTTGCGAACCACGCCGTCGTCCTTCACGTTGAGGGTAGCGATCAGGCCGGCGACTTCCGGGACCACCTGGATCGTGTTGGCTGTGACGATCGCGTCCGTCGTGCGCGGCCGCACGTCGAGACGATGCAGGGCGAGGACCGCGAGAACGGCGGCCGCGAGCACAGACAGCGGCAGCAGTGCCTGCATCGCCGCCTTCCCCTTTTGCGCCGCGCCGGAGCCCATCTAGTGTCCGTACCAGCCGAGCCAGACCAGCGAGGTGATCGCGAGCGCGACGCACGGATAGAAGACCAGTGGCACGCGCACGAATCGGCGTGCGTGCAGCGCGGTAACGAGCCTGAACGCGACGATTGCCCCAGCGATGCCGATCAAAGCGCACAACATCCAGGACGGGAAGAACGTGCCGAAGACGTTGAACGACGGGCAATGCATGGCCACCGGCGACTTCATGAAGCGTGCCAAGGCGCCGCCGGAGAGTTGTCCCGCCGGTGTGCCGGAATCGGCGACGATCGCGGCGGGATCGCGGATGTTGCCGTCTGGGATCCGGCGCTGCGCCCGCATTCGGGGAAACTCAGCCGGGAATGCGGACGCGGTCGGGGATGACCAGCCCGAGCCCCTCGCCGATCCGCCTTCCGAGGTCCGCATCCACCTGCTGCCAGAGGACGCTCGCCCGCTCCTGGATGGTGCGCTCGACGCCGTCGCCCAGGTGCGCGACCAGGTTGTTCACCAAGTGGTCGCGGTCGGTCTCCGTCATCACGTCGCGGTAGAGGTTGCCCGCCTGGATGGAATCGTCGTCCTCCGGGTGCAGCGCGGCCGCGGTGCGCACGATCTCCTCGCCTTCGACGTACCAGCCCGGGTCGCCAAATCGGACGGAATCGGCGTTCGGTCCGCCATGGCTGTTCGGCGCATAGACGGGCTGGTCGCCGCTGTGCTCGTAGCGCATCGCGCCGTCCTTGTTGTAGGAGTTCACGGCGCTGCGCGGGCTGTTCACGGGGAGCTGCTGGTAGTTGGTCCCGATCCGGTGCAGGTGCGTGTCGTGGTAGCTGAAGATGCGCCCGAGCAGCATCCGATCCGGACTGGCGCCGATGCCGGGGACCATGTTCGCCGGCGAGAACGCCGCCTGCTCGATCTGCGCGAAGAAGTTCTCCGGATTGCGGTCGAGGACCAGGTGTCCGACGGTGATGGGCGGGTAGTCGCGGTGCGGCCACACCTTGGTGAGATCGAAGGGATTGAACCGGTACGTCGCCGCGCGCTCGAACGGCATGATCTGCATCTCCAGCCGCCAGACCGGGTAGCTCTTCCTGGCGATCGCCTGATGGAGATCGCGGCGGTGGTAATCCGGATCCTCCGCCTTCATCAGCTTCGCCTCGGCAGCGCTGAAGTTCTCGATGCCCTGCTCCGTCTTGAAGTGGTACTTCACCCAGAACCGCTTGCCCTCCTCGTTGATCCACATGAACGTATGGCTGCCGTAGCCGTTCATGTTGCGCCAGGTGCGCGGCGTCCCCCGATCGGACATGAGGATGGCCACCTGGTGGAGGGACTCCGGGCAGAGCGACCAGAAGTCCCACTGCGCGTTGTTGCTCCGCAGTCCCGTATCGGGCATGCGCTTCTGGGAGTGGATGAAGTCCTGGAACCGGGTCGGGTCGCGGACGAAGAACACCGGCGTGTTGTTGCCGACCAGATCGTAGTTCCCCTCCTCCGTGTAGAACTTGAGGGCGAACCCGCGCGGGTCGCGATCGGTGTCCGCGTAGCCTTGCTCGCCCGCCACCGTCGAGAAGCGGGCCAGGACCGGCGTGCGCTTGCCGACCTTGGCGAGGAAAGCGGCCCGGGTCCATTCGCTGACGTCGGCGCTAACTTCGAAGTAGCCGAAGGCGCCTCCGCCCTTGGCGTGGACGACCCGCTCGGGTACGCGCTCGCGGTTGAACGCCTGCATCTTCTGGACGACGTAGTGATCGTGCAGGACGATCGGCCCGTCGG
>WNEY01001348.1_pt1 | contig 17246 bp, 13 predicted proteins | sample 5400531 | NCBI WGS metagenome assembly WNEY01 (sample SAMN13153338, study PRJNA577476) | soil metagenome | isolation source: 200 cm saprolite under Douglas fir tree site 1 | place: USA:California | collected 2015-04-18
GGCGAACAAGGCGTGACCCAGGGCGACGCGCAAATCGCCAGCTACGCGGAAGAATCCAGCCGCTCCGTCGTTATCGTCATTAATAAGTGGGATCTGGCCGTCATTGCCGCGCGCGATGCCGCTTCGCGCGATGCGGCCACCGCAAAAGGCAAATCCAAGCGCGCTCCCGGGGAACACCATAAACCCGAAAGCTTTGACGCCGGCCGGATGATGTTCGAGTACGAGAAAATGATCCGCGCCAAATTGAAATTCCTGAGCTATGCGCCGATCGTTTTTCTCTCCGCCAAGACCGGTGAGCGCGCAGACAAACTTTTTCCGCTCATCAATCAATGTTGGGAAGCGCGCCGTCGCCGCGTCTCCACGCCCGCGCTCAACAATTGGCTCAAGGACGAAGTCGACTTGCAGCGCGGCACCACGCCGAAAGCTCGTCCCGTGCGTATCTATTACATGACTCAAGCTAAAATCGCTCCGCCCACATTCCTCATCTTCACCAATCAAAAGACCCCGCTGCACTTCAGCTATCAGCGTTTCCTCGAGAACCAGCTTCGCGCCAAATTCGATTTCGTCGGCACGCCGGTTCGCTTCATCCAGCGCCTCCGCAAGCGCGGCCGCAACTCCTCGGGCGGTGACGAATGAATGCTTCCTTCCACATCCTCTATATCAATGCTTCGCAAACTGCTACGATAGCGGCGTCCCCCAGCGGGCACTCCGATGCCAAACAACGGCACAGCAACGCAAGTCGCTACGGAGAAGAAACTCTACCGCATCGGCGAAGTCAGCCGGCTGGCGGACCTCAAACCTTTCGTTCTACGGTACTGGGAAACCGAGTTCCCCATGCTGCAGCCGGTCAAAAGCTCCAGCGGCCATCGCCTCTACCGCCAAGATGACGTGGATATGGTCTTCCGCATCAAGCGGCTCCTTTACGATGAAGGATTCACCATCGCGGGTGCGCGACGATTCCTCCGCGGGCATGAAGGAAATTTCGAGTCAGAGAATGCCGGCGCGAGCCATGCGGGAGACGGCGCGGCGCAGTTGCTGAGCCGCAAAATGCTGCTGGATTTGCGCGATACGCTGCGCGCTTTCTTGACGCTGCTCGAACGGCGGTGATAGCCTTGAATCGTAGGTGCAGTCTCGGATGCGCAACAGGGGTCGGAGCTTTAGCTCCGACATCAAGCGGCCCCCAAAAAACCAGGGGCTTCAGCCCCTCTTCCCGCCGAGGCCGCCCTTTCGGTCGGGACGTAGCGCAGCCTGGTAGCGCGCACGCTTGGGGTGCGTGAGGTCGCGAGTTCAAATCTCGCCGTCCCGACCATTCCTTCAACGCCATGGTCATACCCTGGAAGTTTCTCTTACTTGCGTTGGTGGTTGCGTGCGTGGTCGTAGCCGTTTGGTTCGTCTTCCGTGAGGGACACGCTCCCAAGAGTGCGTCGGAAGCCTTGACTTGGGCTATCGAACTTCAACAGGCTGGTCGGTACGATAAAGCGGTGCAAACTTTTACAAACTTGGATGAAAAGTCCCAATCGAGATACTTCCCGCGACGGGTTTTTGTATCAGCAAATTGCGATGATCTACATCGTGAAGGCTTACAAAAAGCCGAAGTCGAAAGATGATTCGATTCGTCAATCGGAGCTGGATCTGATTGAAGCGCAGCGTTTATTCGACCAACAACAAGTCGGAGACGATGACATTAGTCTGTTCGGGATCGGCGGTGCGTACGAACTTCTCGGAGACATGTCTGGCAAAGACAAATGCCGGCTTTATGAAATTGGGCGGCAGGCACTTGAACGCCAGTTGCCATTGATCAAAGGAGATTCTTACACCGCGTACGGCAAGACTGTTCCGCTAGAGCCTCTCCGTGCTGAGATCAGAAAGCACCTGGAAGCAGTCAACAAGAAGTCCGCGTCTGCTAGTTGCCAAGTCCATTGAAGAAAAACGAAACCGATGAAACACATTCTTTTAACTAATGATGATGGGTATCAAGCGGAAGGGCTGCGGGCGCTGGCTGCGGCGCTGGAAGGAATTGCCACGGTGAGTATTGTGGCGCCGAGCCGGGAGCAGAGCGGGACGGCGCAATCGCTGACGCTGCGGCAGCCGATTGTTTGCAACAAGATCGCGGAGCGCGAATGGGCCATTGACGGCACGCCGGCGGATTGCGTGATCGTGGCGCTGCACAAACTTTTGCCGGAACAACCGGACATGGTGATTTCCGGAATCAATCACGGCGCGAATCTCGGAGAAAATGTCTATTACTCGGGCACCGTGGGCGCAGCGCGCGAAGGCGCATTGCACCACATTCCGTCGGTGGCCATGTCGCTCTGCTCGAAAAAAGAAAAAGCAAAGTTTGAAAATTCCGCGCGCGTGGCGCGAGCCGCTGCAGAAATGATTTTAAAGGAAGGATTGCCGGACCAGGTTTTGCTCAACGTGAATGTGCCGGAGCCTTGGAACGGCGAAGTGAAATTCACGCGGCAATCGCAAAAAATTACGCGCAATCAGTTGACGGAAGGAAAAGATCCGCGCGGACGCAGCTACTTCTGGCTGTACGAACAAAAGCTCGACAGGAACGTCGAGCCAGACACGGATTACGCCGCGATTTTTTCCGGCGCCGTTTCCATCACACCGCTGCACCTCGATCCCACGCACACCGAATCGCTGAATCATCTATCGCACTGGGCCGCGTCCATCGCCACCGCGTTCCGAAAGTAAACTGAAATGAAGACAGATGCTCCTCGCGAAAAACGATCGGAGCCACCCGCGGTTGAGATTGTGCCGAGTAGGGGCGCAGCATGCCGGGCCCTACAGGCAGGATGCAAAATCGCTAACTGAAATTAGTTGGCCTTGGCCGCGGTTGGAGCAATGAGCGGGACATTGTTTTTCTGCATCGTGTCGTTCAGCGCGGGAACGTCTTTCGACAGAACGTCGCGCCATTTCGCAAGTTGCGATTCAAGTTGCAGGTCGAGTTCGGCGTAAACACCGATTTCACCTTCTGTCGGTGGCGCGTCCGCACTGTCGACTGCGTTCTGCAAATAGCCGAGTTTGCTGTTGAGTTTTGTCGGATAGTTGAGTTCGTCCTCGCTGGCTTTGGAATTCACTTGAATGAGTTCTTCCTCGATGGCGCTGATTTTCTTGCGAAGATCGGCGGCAGCGGTGACCACGGGCTTTGCGGGGTCATTCGAGCCGAGGCGCTTTTCGAGCGCTTGCAACTGGCCGCGAAGGTCGCGAATCGCCAGAATGGCTTTGTTCATTTCGTCCTGGCGGTCGCGCATTCGGAGCATCAGATCGAATTGCTTGCGCAAATCCTCCACGGAAGTTTTGACGCGCGGATCCATGGTCACTTCAAGGGGAGCAGTGAGGCTCTTCGCTCCGACGGTCAGCCGCACCTGATAGTTACCGGGAAGAACAAGCGGGCCGCTCGGTTCGCCTTCATCGTAGACCGCGGCCGGAATTTTCTTCGGCGGTTCGTAGCGCAAGTCCCAGGTGAATTCATTCAACCCGGCCTTTGCCGGAATGTGCTCCTCGGCTTCGTCTCTTTCCCACTCCTCGGGGGCGCCGTCCTTTTTCTTTTCTTCGCTGGTGAATGCGCGGATGACTTTTCCTTGTCCGTCCAGCAATTCCAGCTTGATGTGTTCTTTGGCCTCCTCTTTCAAGTAGTAGAAAAGCGCCGCGCCATCGGGAGGATTTTCTCCAATGGCGTAGCGCCGGCGACGCGCGCGTCCCATGCGCGTGCGAATGGCCGCGCGAGACGTAAACAAGTGCGCGTCTTCTGGGCCGATGGAGGCGTTCGCCTGGCGCAGCGGGCTGACGTCGTCGAGCATCCAGAACGCGCGGCCATGCGTGGCAACGACAAGATCGTCGCCGTGGATGATGAGGTCGTGGACCGGAGTTGTCGGAAGATTGAGCTGCAGCGCCTGCCAGTGGGCGCCATCATCAAAGGAAACCCACGCGCCGGTCTCCGTGCCGGCATAGAGGAGGCCCTTGCGCTTGGGATCCTCGCGCACGGCGTGAACGTAAGAGCCGTCAGGAAGCCCCGTGGTGATGGACGACCAGGTTTTGCCGAAATCGGTGGTCTTAAAAATGTAGGGCTTGAAATCATCGAGCTTGTGCGCGTCGATGGCGGCGTAGGCGGTGCCGGCGTCGAACGGCGATGGTTCGATGAGGCTGATCATGGCCCATTCAGGAAAACCTTTGGGGGTAACTTTGCTCCAGGTTTTTCCATCGTCACGCGTGAGCTGAATCAAACCATCATCGGTGCCGACCCAAATCAGGCCTTTTTGCTTGGGTGATTCTGCAACGGTGAAAATCAAATCGTAGAACTCAATGCTGGCTTGATCTTTTGTGATGGGGCCACCGGAATCCTGCTGCTTTGTGGGGTCATTGCGAGTCAGGTCCGGGCTGATGGTTTCCCATGAATGGCCGCCGTCTTTCGAACGGAAGAGATACTGGGAGGAGTGATAGAGGATGTTGAAATCGTGGGGAGAAAAAACGATTGGCATCGTCCAGGTGTAGCGGTACTTCTGCACCGAAGCATTGTGGCCATCGGGATCGAGCGGCCACTGTTGGACGTTTTGCGTTTGGTTCGTGCGACGGTCGAGCCTAGTGATATAGCCGAAGTAGGAGCCGGCGTAAACGATGTGTGAATCGCGCGGGTCAACGGCAACGTAGCCGCTTTCGCCTCCGCCTACGGCGTCCCAGTCCGCGCGATCGATGTAGCCGCGGTCACTGGCGGTGGCGATGCCGACGGACGAATTGTCCTGCTGCGCGCCGTAAACGCGATAGGGAAAATCGTTGTCAGCCGTCACGTGGTAGAACTGCGCGGTCGGTTGATTATTTTGCGTGGACCAATTTTTTCCGCCGTCAATGGAGATCGTGGCGCCGCCATCATTGCCGTTAATAAGACGATTGGGATTGTGCGGATCGATCCACAGACCGTGGTGATCGCCGTGAGGAGCATTGAGGCGTTCGAAGGATTTTCCGCCGTCATTCGAACGGAACAGACCGGTATTGGCGATGTAAACCTTGTTGGAGTCCTTGGGGTCGGCCCAAACGTGCGTGAAATACCATGCGCGCTGACGGAAGCGGTGATCGTCGTTGATCAGTGTCCAGTTGGTGCCGCCGTCATCGCTGCGATAGAGGCCGCCTTTCTTGGCTTCAATCAGCGCATAAACGACATTGGAATCAACGCCGGAAACGGCGACGCCGATTCTTCCGAGCGGCCCCTCAGGCATGCCGTTGCCTTCGATGCGCTTCCACGTCGAGCCGTCGTCGTTCGAACGGTAGAGACCGTCCTTGTCGCCGCCGCTGTTGAGCATCCAAGGAGTGCGGTAGCCTTCCCACATCGCGGCGAAAAGAACGTGGGGATTCTGCGGATCGAAAACGATATCAATGCCGCCCGTGCGGTCATCGAAGTAGAGAACTTTCTCCCAGCTCTTGCCGCCGTCGCGAGTGCGAAAAATGCCGCGCTCGGTGTTTTTGCCGTAGGCATGGCCCAGAGCGGCGACGAAGGCGACGTCAGGATTCGTGGGATGAACGATGACTTTGCCGATGTGGCGAGAGTCCTTCAACCCGACATTGTTCCAGGTTTTGCCGCCGTCGTTCGAACGGTAAACGCCGTCGCCGAAGGAGATGTTGCCGCGAATGCAGGCCTCGCCTGTGCCGACATAAATTACGTTTGGATCGGATTCAGAAACCGCGATGCTGCCGATGGAGGAAGTGGTCTGCTTCTCGAAAAGAGGATCCCAGGAAACGCCGCCGTCCGTGGTTTTCCAGACACCGCCCGCGACGGCGCCAAAATAGTACGTGTTGGGCTGGCTCGTCACTCCAGTGACGGCGAGCGCGCGGCCACCACGGAAGGGGCCGATGAGGCGCCACTTCATTCCGCCATAGGTCTTGGGATCGACAGTAGTCGTGGCTTGTTGAGTTCTGGCGGTTTGTGCAAGCAAGAAGCCGAAAAGAAAAAAGGAAGCCAGGATTGCGACGGACCGGGAAAACACTCTCACGCGAACCTCCCAATAATGTTTAACAAAACGATGCATGGTATCACGGAGAAGAGAGAAGAAATAACATCCCGACCGGGGCGAGGACGGCTGCCGTTCGCAGGCGAAGAAGAGGAAGGTCCAGAGAAGGTTGAAGCGAAGAGTAGCGCGTGTTGCGCGACGACAGATTGGGATAGGATGGCACGTCGAGGCGAGTGAGAGTGGGCATTCAAAAGATTCATGACGTTGCTGTGATTGGGGCGGGCGCCTTTGGCGCGTGGACCGCTTGGCACCTTGCCAAACGGGGCCAGCACGTGGCGCTGATTGAGGCGTACGGTCCGGGGCATTCGCGAGCAAGCTCCGGAGGCGAAACGCGCATCATTCGAATGGGGTATGGCGCGGATGAGTTGTACACACGGTGGTCGCAAAGATCACTGACGCAATGGAAGGAGTTTTTTGCGGCAACGCGACAGCCGCTTTTTCTCGAAACCGGAGTGCTTTGGATGGCCGGTGCAAAGGACAAGCGGTTGGAGCAGACCAGCGCAACGTTGAAGCGATGCGATATAACGTTCGAGGAGCTAGATCGTGCAGCACTCGAGAAGCGCTATCCGCAAATCGGGTTGGATGGCATCGAGCGCGGAATCCTTGAACCGAAGAGCGGTGTTCTGATGGCGCGGCGCGCGGTGGCCGCCGTAGTCGAAGATGCAGTTCGGCTTGGGGTGGAGTATCGCTGCGCTCAGGCAATGAATCCGCGAGAGACGGGACCCGTGAAGCACATTACGACGAGCCAAGGCGAACGGATTGCTGCGGGACAATTTGTTTTTGCTAGCGGCCCGTGGCTTGGCAAAGTTTTCCCGGATGTTCTTGGCTCGCGAATTTTTGTTTCACGACAGGAGGTTTTCTTCTTCGGCATTGCGGCGGGCGAACTGCGATTTATGGCGCCGACGCTGCCGACGTGGCTGTTTCAGGAAGACCTGGTCTACGGAATGCCGGACATCGAAGGGCGGGGATTGAAGATTGCGTTTGACGAACATGGAGAGCGCGTTGACCCGGACACGCAATCGAGGATTGTTTCGCCCGCGATGACGGAGCTGGTTAAGAAATACGTGGCGCGGCGGTTTCCAGCACTGAAGAATGCGCCGATTGTGGAAACGCGCGTCTGCCAATACGAAAACACTTCCAATGGCGATTTCTTGATTGACCGGCATCCAGAAATGAAAAACGTGTGGTTTGCAGGCGGCGGTTCCGGGCACGGGTTCAAACACGGCCCGGCCGTGGGAGAGTACGTGGCCGAGCGTCTGCTCGATGCAGTGCCAGTAGAAAAGCGCTTTTCGCTGGAGACAAAGGTGACCACACAGAATCGCGCCGTTTATTGACCCGCGGGTTCAGATTTTGGGGTACGGCGGCGGGGATTGGCCGCGGCAGCGTTGCGCTTTGCCCGCTTTGTTTTTTCCGCGTAGAGGTGCTTGTCCGCCTCAGAAAGCAGTTTCTCGATGCGCTCGCCATCGCCATAGTAAACGGATATGCCGATACTCGCGGAGAGGTGCGGCGGCTCATCGTCGTTAGCCATGACTTCCCGGATGCGATCGGCGACGCGGTGCGCTTCTTCCTCGCGGGATTCCGGGAGAACCAGAGCGAATTCGTCGCCGCCGTATCGCGCAGCGGTGTCGACGGCGCGGCAATGAATCCTAAGGACATCGGCGAGACGGCAGATGGCGCGGCTGCCGACCAGATGGCCGTAGCTGTCATTAATTGTCTTCAAGCCGTCGAGATCGAGGAGCAAGACGGCGAAAGGACGGCCGGTGCGGTTGGTGCGTTCCGTCTCGTTTTCCAGAACGTCGAGGAGTCTGCGGTAGTTGGCGAGACCGGTGAGGGGATCGCTGACGGCAAGATGGTGGACCTGCTCGAAGAGCCGGGCGTTATCAAGAAGAGCGCCACCTAGCGCGACAGTGTAGCCCAGCACCATAAGCGCCTGGGCAAAAACGAAAGGAGCGTCCAGCAGGCGCGCCGATTCGGCGGAGGAAAGCTGCGCGGCCACGTTTAGCCAAGTGGCGGCATAGATGGTGCGGTCGAAAGCGGAATCCTCCACGGACAAACGCTTGCGAAACCAGACGAGACTCACGAGGAATATTGCGCCCGGCAACAACTGCTCCGGATTTGGGAAGAAGGCGCCGGGATGACGAGAGACCTCCGGCGGCAGCCGGCGGAGCGCCACCGCGAGCACGTAGGTGAGGGCGCACACTGCCAGCAAAGCGCCGGCGATTTCGCGGCGCGGATGACGCGATCGCGGGAGGAAGTGTTCGACGAGAAGCGCCACGACGAGCAGAAGCGCCAGGACGATGCGGCCCAGCCACCAGGCGATGGGAGCCCAAAGAAGGCGGAGAGGGGCGTCCGGGAGGAATTGGAAAAAGAGGACGCTGGTGGCCGTCAAAATCGCGCCGGAAAGAAGAAATCCAGCGCCTAGAATAAGAGAGATGCGGTCCTGAGTTCCCTGGAAGCGGACTAGGGTAACCGCGGCAAAAACAAAGGCGAGAAGTCCGCTGATAACCTGCAGGTAGCCCTGAAGAATGGCATCGGGCTCGAGCTTGATTCTGCGAAGCCAGAAAGCGGCGAGAACGACGAGGAGAAAGGCGCCGAAATGCGCCAAGAAGATCTTGGTGTTGCCGCGACGGCGTGTGAGAGGGGCTTCGCCCATGGGTTGCTGAACTTTCCTCTAATTTTCCGGGCCGGATGCCTACTTAATTAGACTACGCGGGGGAATCTTCGTTACGGGCAATTCGCAGAGCAGGTGAAGGAAGAGGTACCGTCCTGTGAATAACGGCACCTGTACGAAAGTGCAGGACAAAATGTGGCAGCGGAACTCGAAGGAGACCGGCTTACAGGGATGAGAAAGAACTTTTACGGTTGCACACGGGGATGAGATTGCGGACACTGTCAGTATTGAAACGATTAAATACAGATGATTAAAGGCGGCGCGGCCCGCGTGTGTACTAAGAGCTTGCCCAACCACATGTTACTGTAACGCCGGATTCGAACCGCCGGTTATCGGAAAAAGGAGAATTGCTTGAGCAACGAAAGCGCTGCGAATTCCGGTCCGCGTCTAAAGCGTTCGCTGACGTTATGGAATTTGGTCATCATCGGCATCGTGATCATCCAGCCCATCGCCCCCATGGGGCTTTACGGGATCGTGAATAACGCAGCGGGCGGACACGTAGTGACCACAATACTGATCGCCATGGTGGCGATGCTGTTTACGGCGATCAGCTACGGGATGCTGGCTCGGGTTTATCCGAGCGCGGGATCCGCATATACCTACGTGGGCCAGGAAATTCATCCCGGGCTCGGCTACCTGACGGGCTGGGCGATGGTGATGGACTACATCCTCAACCCGCTGATCTGCACCATTCTGTGCAGCAAACTCACGCAGAACATTTTGCCGGGAGTGCCCTACTGGGCGCTGGCGATTTTCTACGCAACGGCTTTTACGCTGCTCAACCTCCGCGGCGTGAAAACATCGGCGCGAATCAACGACGTGCTGGCAGCCGGGATGACCATCGTTGTGATCGTGTTTTTCGGATTTGTGATCCGCTTCTTGCTCGGACTGCACGAATACGGGGCAGGATTCTTTTCGAGGCCATTTTACGATCCGGCCACGTTCAACCTGAATTCCATTTTCCACGGCACTTCCATCGCCGTATTGACGTACATCGGCTTCGATGCCATTTCGACGTTCTCGGAGGAGGTAGAAAACCCACGGAGGAACATCCTGTTCGCTACCGTGCTGGTATGCCTGGTGGCGGGAGTATTGTCTTCGTTGGAAGTGTACGCGGCGCAACTCGTATGGGGATCAAAACCGTTTCCCGCGGAACAGGTGGAATCGGCGTTCCCGCTGGTGGCGAGGCAGGTGGGCGGCTTTTTCCTGTTTCAATTGCTGAATTTTACGATCCTGATCGCCAACATTGGCTCGGGAATGGGCGCACAGTTGGCGGCGGCCCGCCTGCTTTACGGCATGGGCCGCAACGACGCGCTCCCGAAGGGATTTTTCGGCAAGATCGAAGCAAAGCGGCATATCCCGGCCAACAACGTAATTTTGATCGGAGCGATTGCACTGACGGGTTCGTTTTTTCTCACCTATGAACGAGGGGCGGAAATGCTCAACTTCGGAGCGTTCATCGCCTTCATGGGCGTGAACGCAGCGGCTTTTGTGCGTTACTTCCTCCGGGCGGAGCGGAAAACCGTTTGGCCGGTTCTGTGGCCGCTGCTGGGCTTTGGAATTTGCGGCTACATTTTTCTGCAGCTGAGTATGCCGGCAAAAAAACTCGGATCTGTGTGGGTGGCCGCAGGGCTGCTTTACGGGGCGTGGAAAACATCCGGTTTCCGCAAAACCATGACTTTTGAAGCGCCCGCGGAGTAAAACGCGCAATCCCGTGAAGGAACGAACATTGCAATTCGAACCGCAAACGCCAGATGATAGGGCCTCGGGAGGCGCAGGTGTGAAACGGCAAAGCGGTAAGAACCAGACCATCACGATGCGGGACGTCGCGCAGTCCAGCGGCTTCTCGCCGGCAACCGTTTCGATCGTGCTGAACAACGCGCCGCTGGCGCGGTACATCGCGCCGGCCACGAAAAAGCGCATCGAAGAAGTCGCAAAAAAACTCGGCTACCGGCCAAACGCGATGGCACGTTTTCTGCGCAGCAAGCGGAGCCATAGCGTCGGGGTGATGTTCTTCGACATTACCGATCCTTTTTGCACGCCGGTTCTGCGCGGCATCGAGAACGCGCTCTACCAATCATCGTATGTGCAGATATTCGCCGACGCCCACAACCAGAGAAACCGCTTCGAACGGTATCTGGAGATGCTGCTCGATCATCACGTCGAGGCGCTGATCGTCGTCGCCAACTGGCTCTTTGTGGACATCCAACTGCTCGCGGACCTCAGCAAAAGAAACATTACGGCGGCTACCATCGGTTGGGAGATGCCGGGCAACGACGTGAGCTCGGTGATGGTGGACAACGAGGCAGGAGGGCGGCTGGCGCTCGAACATCTCCACCATCTGGGGCATCGCAAGATCGCGTTCATCCGCGGTCCTAAAATGCTGATCGACAGCGGACCGCGGTGGAAAGGGATTCAGAAGTTCGCGCATTCGGCTGGACTGGAGATCGATCCGTCGCTCGTCCTGCAACTGCCGGATTCTTTCGATCCCAATTCGGGATTCGAAGGAGGGCATCGCTTCACGGAGGAACTGCTGCAGCGAAAGAAACGGTTCACGGCATTGATGGCCTTCGACGACCTGACGGCGCTGGGCGCAATTCGAGCGCTGACAAAAGCAGGTGTAAAAGTGCCGGAGAATTGTTCAGTGGTGGGTTTCGACGATGTGCCGCTGTCGTCATTGTCCGCCCCGGCTTTGACAACAGTGCGGCAGCCGCTGGAAGCGATGGGAAACCTGGCGGTGAATATCGTGATGGAAGGCGTAAATGCCGGAGTGGAAAAACGCGAATGGACGATCTCGCGGCACAAGATGAACCCGGAACTGGTGATCCGCGATTCCACGCAGGCGGTGGCCCTCAGCGGTTCTGACGACTGAGCCTCGCTTTCATTTAGAAAAACCAGCGCGGCGCGAAATGAATTGCGCTGGGCTATTTTGGATCAAAGGAAAAGGCGCGGACTAAACGGTCCGCGCCTTTTTGGTGTTATTGAAGCAATTTGACTTCAGCGTTCATTTGGCTGGCGGAAGAAAAACTTGCGATGGCGCCAGGAACTCAACGTGAGTCAGTTCCGTAGCGATGTGGACGCGCTCGAAGCGTCCTTTTGGTCCTCCGCTCGCCTTGAACGTCAGCAGGTACTGGTTGCTCAGATGGGTGGAGAGCTCGTCAAAATAGGGTTTCAGCGTGACGGGCTCCGCGATGCCAAGATAGAAGGATTCGGCGCCCGTTGCATCCGAAAGCTCGCTAAGGTACGCCTGCGCTCTGTTGGCAACGAAGAATCCTCGCCCGCGATGCCCCGCATCCGGAGCGTAGATTGTCCAGACGTTGATGTTCTCCTTCTGCGCGCGGCTGATGGTGGAATCGAGATCCGGAGGCCTGGTCCAAAAATCTCCGCGAAAATAGTCAATACCGGAAGAAAACAGGAGTATGGAATGCCTGTCCGCGGACGTAGGCCACCGCTTCATCAGATCGAGAAGGGCGAGATAGGGGCTGGTGAACGCACCACCACTGCCGAGCGGGATACGCAATGCCTTGGCGGCGAGTTCGTGGTCGTTGGTGAAATCCTGCGCGACCATGGCGGTGCCATTGCGCGCATAGGAGACAGAAATGTAGGTGTTATCAGGCTGAGCGGCGAAAAACGCCTTCAGATCGTTCCACTGGCTGGCTATAACGTTGTCCAGCGAATCATCAATCAGAACGGCGAGATATAGCTTTCCGTCGTGCCTCAAGTCGGAAATCTGGGTGCGCTCCTTGTTTAAATAAAGCTGGACGTCGTCTTGAGTAACGACCGGAGGGCTGGTGTCTTTTTTGCCGACGGCAGTTACCGTCATGGTGACGGTTCCCGGCTCGGCGGCCCTGGCATTTGCTACAAATAGTCCGGATACCAGGATCAGCGCCGCGGTCATCATGGCGAAACCACTGGATTTTATTTTCTCAATCATTGTTTTTCCTTTTTACCTATCCTCCTACAGTTAGATGCAACAATCGGCTCCGCGGACGTATAACGAAAGCCGAATTTCGGGTTCAGCGCGAGCAAGGCGTTTGCTGTTGCAGGGCTTGGCGGCCATTTGCGTGAAGCGAGAGACGGCGATTGCGTAGTATGCTGCTGCGTCTACAAAAAGGACCGGCGCGGTGAAAAACTACATTGGGGCAATCGACCAAGGCACGACGAGCACGCGATTCATGGTTTTCGACCAGTCCGCTCGGATCGCCGCCGTGGCACAAAAAGAGCACGAGCAAATTTTCCCGAAGCCTGGCTGGGTGGAGCATGATCCCCTGGAAATCCAGCGGCGCACGGAAGAAGTGATTGCCGAGGCGCTGGAGCAGCGCGGGTTGCGCGCTTCGGATCTGGCGGCGATCGGCATCACCAATCAGCGGGAAACCACGGTCCTCTGGGAGCGCAAAACGGGCAATCCGGTTGCGAATGCGATTGTCTGGCAGGACACGCGGGTTGCGGAAGACGTCGCGCGCTTCGCCAGGGAAGGCGGGCAAAACCGCTTTCGTCCACAAACTGGATTGCCGCTGAGCACGTACTTTAGCGGCCTGAAGCTGCGCTGGCTGCTTGAAAATGTTCCCGGCGCGCGCGAAAGGGCGGCCAGGGGCGAGTTGCTCTTCGGAAATATCGATACCTTTCTCCTCTGGAACTTAACTGGAGGCGCTCAAGGCGGCGTGCACGTGACGGACGTGACCAACGCGAGTCGAACGCAGCTCCTGAATTTATTAACACTGGATTGGGATGAAAAGTTGCTCGCGGCGTTTGACATCCCGTACGCGGTGCTGCCAAAAGTGCGTTCGAGCAGCGAAGTGTATGGCGAGGCGAAACTAAACGCTGTCGCGGGCGTTCCGATCACGGGAATCCTCGGCGATCAGCAGGCGGCGCTGGTTGGGCAGGCGTGTTTTCGTCCTGGCGAAGTGAAGAACACGTATGGCACGGGCTGTTTTCTTTTGATGAATACGGGCGAGCGGCCGGTACCTTCGAATTTTGGTTTACTGACGACGGTCGCCTACAAATTTGGCGGCGGGCCCGCGCATTACGCCTTGGAGGGGAGCGTCGCCATTACCGGTGCCCTGGTACAGTGGTTGCGCGACAACCTTGAAATCATTGAAAAGAGCGCGGATGTGGAGACGCTGGCACGAACGGTCGAGGATAATGGCGGCGTTTACTTCGTTCCGGCATTCTCCGGGCTGTATGCGCCGTATTGGAAGGAGAATGCGCGAGGGGTCATTGCCGGACTGACACGCTACGCCAATAAAGGGCATCTCGCGCGGGCGATTCTGGAAGCCACGGCATTCCAGACGCGGGAAGTAGTCGAAGCGATGGAGAAAGATTCGCATATTGGCCTCGCCAGCCTCCGCGTGGATGGCGGCATGGTAGCGAACGATTTGCTGATGCAGTTTCAGGCGGACATCTTGAACCGTGAGGTCGTGCGCCCGGTGATTCAAGAAACGACGGCGCTCGGCGCGGCCTATGCCGCTGGCCTGGCGGTAGGATTTTTTTCGGGCTTGGAAGAGTTGCGGGCGAACTGGGCGGTCGATCGCACTTGGAAGCCGCGTCTTGCCGAGGTCGACCGCGAGCAATTGTATAAACAATGGAAGAAAGCGGTTACACGATCGTTTGACTGGATGGATTCCTGACGGAGGCAATCATTTATGACCTCGCCGCTACTCGGTGAATTTCTCGGGACGATGATTCTTGTCCTTCTCGGCGATGGAGTTGTCGCGGGGGTGCTTCTCAAACGATCGAAAGCGGAAGGCAGCGGCTGGATGGTGATCACTACCGGGTGGGCGTTCGCGGTGACGGCCGGCGTCTTCACGGCCATAGCCTGCGGGAGCAGCGATGGCCATCTGAACCCGGCGGTAACGATCGGTTTTGCTGTGCGTGACGGCAATTTTGCCAAGTTTGCTCCCTACCTTGTTGCACAGATGCTTGGGGGCATCGTGGGTGCCGGGCTCGTCTGGCTCCATTACCTTCCGCATTGGAAGGAAACGCCGGACACTGCGGCGAAGCTGGGTTGCTTTTGTAATGCGCCGGCGATCCGCAATACCGCGGCGAATTTGCTGAGCGAAATCATTGCCACCTTCGCGCTTGTTTTCGTGGTTGGTGCCGTTTTCTCGAAGAGCGTTTCGAGGGCTGGACCGGTGGCAGGACTCGGCCCTTATCTTGTGGGCAGCCTGGTCTGGGGCATTGGTCTGTCACTAGGGGGGCCCACCGGGTATGCGATCAATCCGGCGCGAGACCTTGGACCGCGTATCGCGCACGCCATTCTCCCGATTGCAGGGAAAGGCGGCTCGGATTGGGGCTATGCGCCGATTCCCGTGATTGGTCCACTGGTCGGCGGCATGCTGGCCGGCGTGCTTCTGCGCGTGCTCGCGATTTCCTGATTATGAGTCTCATGCGATCGATGTTGCTGGCGGCATCTCAAAACCAGTGGCTACGCCATCGGGCCGTGAATTATCCGTTTGTCAGGCGCAGCGTATCGCGGTTTATGCCCGGCGAGACGCTCGATGACGCGCTCGGCGCCGCGGAGATTCTGCGAAGAAAAAAGATTGGCGCGGTCTTCACGCATCTGGGAGAAAACATCAAGGACCGCGCGGAAGCGCACCAGGTTGCCGAACATTATCTCGATGTCCTGAAGCGCATCACAGAAAAAGGCTTGCAAGCGGAGATTTCCGTTAAGCTGACGCAACTCGGATTAGATCTCTCGCAAGATTTGTGTTTCGAGCATTTGAACACCATCGTCGAGCGCGCACAAAAAGACTCCATCCTCTGGGTGGACATGGAAACGAGCAACTATGTGGACGCGACGCTCGATCTCTACCGCCGGGTGCTGAGCGCCCATCCTAACGTCGGTATTTGCCTGCAAGCTTATCTGCGTCGGACAAAAAATGACCTGGCGAAACTTTTTCCGCTTCGACCTTCGATCCGGTTGGTCAAAGGGGCGTACAACGAGCCGCCGGAAATCGCGTTTCCCCGCAAGCAGGAAGTCGACGAAAGTTATTTCGAGCTCGGAAAGCAGATGCTGAAGGCCAAGAAGGATAATCGCTGCGTGCGCGCCGCTTTCGGCACGCATGATGGGGCGCTGATACGCCGGCTGTCGGAATGTGCATCCGCGGAAGGCTTCTCGAAAAAAGATTTTGAAGTGCAGATGCTTTATGGCATCCAGCGCGCCGAGCAGGAACGTCTCGCGAATGAGGGTTGCACGTCCATCGTACTTGTCGCTTACGGCAGCTATTGGTACCCCTGGTTTGTGCGACGGCTCGCTGAGCGCCCCGCAAATTTATGGTTCATGTTGCGCAACGTTTTCGCGGCGTAAGACGCATTCACCGAGAACGAGATAATGGCCAAGCAATCCTTTATCGCCGTGGTGGGCAGCGCCAATGTGGACCTGACCACGTTCAATGATGTGTTCCCGCAGCCAGGGGAAACCATCTTCGGCAAGAAATTCGATCTTGGCTTCGGCGGCAAAGGCGCCAATCAAGCGGTCGCGGCGCATCTTTGCGGAGCAAGCGTGGGCATGGTGGCAAAAGTCGGAAGCGATCTTTTCGGCCCCGCAACGATCAAAAACTTTGAATCGCAGGGCATTGATGCAACCTACGTGCGCATCGCCGAAGGCGTTTCCAGCGGCGTCGCTCCGATTTTTGTGGAGCCGAACGGGCAAAATCGCATCATCGTCGTGAAGGGCGCGAACGACACACTTTCGCCAGAAGACGTAGACCTTGCGGCGCCGCTGCTTCGCAAGGCGGACACCATCATCATGCAGTTTGAAATCCCGCTGTGCACGGTCTACCACACGGTGAAGTTTGCACGGGCCAACGGCATCCGGTGCGTCGTGAACCCCGCCCCGGCGCAGCCCGTTGACTTCAAGGAACTCGCTGCCGCGGATTATTTCATTCCCAATGAGAGCGAAGCCGAAGCGATTACCAGAATGCCGGTGCGCTCCGTCGATGAAGCGAAAAAGTGCGCGGAGTTGCTGCTGCGCAAGGGAATGCGGCGCGTGATCATTACTCTTGGCGAGCGCGGCTCTTTGGCGGCGGGACCGGACCGCATAGAGCTCATTCCGGCATTCAAGGTCCAAGCGCTAGACACGACCGGCGCGGGTGATGCTTTCATCGGCAGCTTTGCAGTTTTCTTAAGCGAAGGTTTGCCGGAAGAGGAAGCCCTGCCGCGCGCCAATCTTTACGCCGCCCTTTCCACGACAAAGGTGGGGACTCAGAAGTCCTTTTGTACCCGTGCCGATTTTGAGAAGGAGTGGCGGAATCGCGGCGGACGCCTGTAAACAGGCTTTGTCAAAGTGTTAAGATAAGAAGCATTGCAAATCGCTCCGCTGCACGCGGTGAAACCTATGACTCTGCGCGACGACCCGCGAATCGACAATACTTCAAGCCCTGATCGCCCCGCTCTTCGCAGTCCGATTTCGCCTTCCGATACCGCGATCGCCACTTACGCCGGGCGCGAACTCCAGCCTAACCGTGGCGTCCCGCTGAATTTGGACTGGGTGAACGCGGTGCGCGTGAACACGAGCGCCGTCGAGCGCCGCGCGCAAACCATCGGCACGCGTCGAACGGTGAAAAAGG
>WNEY01003036.1_pt1 | contig 17244 bp, 10 predicted proteins | sample 5400531 | NCBI WGS metagenome assembly WNEY01 (sample SAMN13153338, study PRJNA577476) | soil metagenome | isolation source: 200 cm saprolite under Douglas fir tree site 1 | place: USA:California | collected 2015-04-18
GACCTCGGCTCCTACTACCTGTTCCACGCCACCCGGGCGGATCTGCTGCGGCGCCTGCACCGCAGCGCCGAGGCAGGGCGGGCCTACGATGCGGCCCTGGCGCTGACCACGAACGAGGCCGAGCGCGCGTTCCTCGAGCGTCAGAGGAAGGCCCTGCCCTCGCCGCGGTAGGTCGGCACGGCGGCGGTCACGGCGCCGCCGTCGATCAGGTGCAGCTCGCTGAACCGCTCGCACAGCTCGCCGGCCTTGGCGTGCCGGAACCAGACCCGGTCGCCCAGCCGCAGTTCGTCGGCGGCCGGACCGAGCAGCGGCGTCTGGACCTCGCCCGCTCCCTCGTTCTTATCCAGCCGCAGTCCGGCTGGCAGATAGGGGCTCGGCAGCCTGGCCTTGTCGGCCGGGCCGGATGCGAGGTAGCCGCCGCCGAGCACCGTGGCCACACCCGCCCCTGGCCTGCGCACAACCGGGAGCGCGAAGAGAGCCGCGGGCAGCCCGGTGAAGGCACGGTAGGCGTCGAACAGCGTCGGCTGGTAGAGCCCGGACCCCGCGCCGATCTCAGTCACCGCCGGTTCGACGGCGGTCGTCTGGATGGAGCCGGTGCCGCCGCCGTTGACGAAGTCCAGCGGTGCCACCTCACCGATGGCGGCGACGACCGCGGCCCTCCGACGGGCTAGCTCGCTAATCGACTGGCGCTGCATGGCCTGGATGATCTTGGCGTAGGCGGGCCGCCCCGGCGGGTTGTCGCCGACGCCGGCGATCTGGGCCTCGTAAGCCATCAGCCCGGTTAGGCGTAGCACGGGGCGGTCCGCGATCGCCTTGGCCAGCGCCGCGGCCTCCGCCGGAGTGCGGATCGGCGACCGTCGCGCGCCGGCCCGCAGTCTGCCGCCGAACGCCAGGAAGCCAGCATCGATGTCGATCGCGACCTTGATCTGGTGCGGATCGGTAACGGTGGCCGCCGATCTCGCGATCAGGTCGACGTGGTCGGTGCAGTCGACCATCACGGTGATCGCCATGGCCGCCGCCGGATGACCGGCCAGCCGCGTCAGCGCGGTGGTGTCGGCCGTCGGGTAGGCGACCACGATGTCGTCGCTTACCTGGTACTCGGCCAGCCACAACGCCTCGGGCAAGGTGAAGGCCAAGATTCCGCGGAAACCGGGCATCGTCAGCACGTCGCTGATCAGCGCGCGGCAGCGCACCGACTTGCTGGCCAGCCTGATCGGAACTCCGCCCGCGCGGCGGGTCATACCCGCCGCGTTGGAGCGCAGTGCCGCTAGATCGACCACAGCAAACGGAGCCTCAAGCTGCGAGGTGGCCGCGTTAAGCCGCTTGAGACGCTGTTCGCAGTCATTGGCGACGGAATGGCCTTCCGTCACTGCTCCTCGTCTTGTATCAGTGCCGCGTACTCGGCCGCCGAGAGCAGGCCGGGCGGCTGCTCGTCACCATCGAGCTTGATCTTGAACAGCCAGCCAGCGCCGTACGGGTCGGAGTTGACCAGCCCAGGGTCCTCATCGACCTCCGGGTTGACCTCGGTCACCTCGCCGTCGGCCGGGCAGTAGATGTCGCTGACCGACTTCGTGGACTCGACCTCGCCACACGGGTCGCCCGCGGTAACCCGGGAGCCAGGTGCTGGCGCCGACACGTAGACCACGTCGCCGAGCGCGCGCTGGGCGTAATCGGTGATGCCGACCCGGGCGACCGAGTCTGCGATGGCCACCCACTCGTGCTCGGCGGTGTAGTAAAGCTCCTCGGGAACGCTCATCTGTGACATCCCTTTCTCGTGCTTCTCATTGCCGCGTGGGCCGTTGCCGGCCGCTGCCCGCGGTGTCGTTGTCGGGTCAGTCCCGCGGTTGCCTGCGATAGAACGGAAGCGGAATAAGCTCGGCGGGCTCGGCACTACCTCGGATGTCGATCGCCAGCCGTCCATTTCCATCAGGACGCCCCGATTCCAGGGCCTCCTGGGCCTGCTTCGCGGCGTCCGCGTTCAGGTACGCCATCGCGATCGGCCGGCCGAGTGTGGGGGAGTGCCCGCCGCTAGTCACCGTGCCGGCCGGGGCGCCATCCCACAGCACAGGGAAGCCGTGCCGCGGCACCCGCCTGGTCAGCCCAGCCAGTCCGACCAGCACGTGTTCTGGGGGCCGGCTCGCCTTTTCCGCGAGAGCCGCCCGGCCCACGAAGTCGCTGGCCTTGTCCAGCTTGACCACCCGGCCAAGACCGGCGTCATACGGGGTTAGCTGCCGGTCGAGCTCGTTGCCGTACAGCGGCATCCCGGCCTCCAGCCGCAGCGAGTCCCTGGCCGCGAGCCCGGCCGGGATCAAGCCTGCCTCCTGGCCGGCCTCCGCTAGCGCGTTCCACAGCCCGGTGGCGTCCTGCGGGTCGGCGAAGATCTCGAAGCCGTCCTCGCCGGTGTAACCGGTCCGTGCGAGCAGTACCGGACGGCCAGTCACCGAGGCGGTATAGCCGGCGTAGTACCGCAGTTCGGTCAGGTCGGTGTCGGTCAGGTCGTTCAGTATGGCCGCCGCCCGCGGTCCCTGGATCGCGATCAGCGCGTAGTCGCTGGTGTGGTCATGTACCTGCGCGGCCCGGCCGGCCACCCGTTCGGCCAGCTCGGCGGCTACGGTGACCGCATTCGAGGCGTTGGCGACAATTAGGAAGTCCTGATCTTCGAGCCGATAGACAATCAGGTCGTCGATGACCCCGCCGTCCGGCGCGACGATCATCGTGTACTTGGCCCGCCCCGGGCGGATCGCCGAGATATCGCTCACCAGCGCGTAGTCGAGCGCGGCGGCCGCCTCGTCGCCGGTTACTCGCAGTTCGCCCATGTGGGACAGGTCAAACAGGCCGGCCGCAGTCCTGACCGCGTTGTGCTCGGCGGTCTCGCTGCGGTAGCGCAGCGGCATCTGCCAGCCGGCGAAGTCGGTCATCGTGGCGCCCAGGCTCTCGTGCAATGCCGACAGCGGGGTGCGCGCGAGCGCCTCGGACCGCGATTCGGGCATCTGAGACTCCAGGGGCAGCGGGAACGAGCGGCTAGCGTCCGCACTGGCTAGCGCCTCGATCGACTAGCGTACGGGCGTCTTGGATCGGCGGGCGATGCTGGCCAAGCCTATCGTCCCAGCGCGACGCCTGCCCGCGCCGTGGCGGCGGTCTCGCGCTGTTCGAGATCAGCTGGGACGATAGGCCAATGAGGCTGCTTACCGAAGACGAGATCACTGCCGCGCTCGCCCACGCACCGGGCTGGGAACGAACCGGGAACGAGATCACCCGCACGGTCAAGCTGGGCGATTTCAAAGACGCCATGCTCTACGTCGGTGCGGTGGCACACCTGGCCCAGACCGCGAACCACCATCCGGACATCGCGATCTCGTGGAACCGGGTCACGCTCACGCTTTCCACGCATTCGGCCGGCGGGCTGACCGAAGCCGACTTCGCGCTCGCCACCGCGATCAGCGCTCTCCCGTAGCCACCGCTGACTAGGGCTGCGCCCTGCCCTAAGCTGAACTCGCATGGTGGAGATCAAAACACCCGGAGAGGTCGACGCGATCCGCGCGGCCGGCCGGGTCGTAGCCCAGGCGCTGGCGGCGACCAGGAAATACGCGGCCGCTCGGGTTCGGCTGTCCGAACTCGATGAGGTGGCCAGGTCCGTGCTCGCGAGCGCGGGCGCCACTTCGCCCTTCCTCGGTTACCTGCCCAGGTTCGCACCGACGCCGTTTCCCGCCGTGATCTGTGCCTCGGTGAACGACGCGGCGCTGCACGGCATCCCCGGCCGGCGACGCCTGGCCGAGGGTGACCTGGTCAGTATTGATTGCGGGGCGACGCTCGACGGCTGGACCGCCGACGCGGCGATCTCGTTCACGATTGGTGAGCCCCGGTCCGATGACGCGCGCCTGATCGAGACCACCACGGCCGCGTTGCGGGCCGGGATCAAGGTGGCGGCCGCCGGGGCCAGGATCGGTGACATCTCGGCGGCGATCGGCCTGGTCGGGCGGGCGGCCGGTTACGGGATCAGCACCGACTTCGGCGGGCACGGTGTCGGCCGGGCAATGCACGAACCGCCGTCGGTGCCGAACGAGGGGATGAGGGGTCACGGGCTCAAACTCGCGCCCGGGTTGGTGATCGCTATTGAGCCATGGTTCATGGCCGGGGGCGATGACCGCTACGTGATCGACAACGATGGCTGGACAATCCGGACCGGCGACCGCAGCCGGGCCGCCCACGCGGAGCACACGATCGCGGTAACCGAGACTGGCCCGGTCGTGCTAACCGAACTACAAGGCGACTGACCCGCCCGTGCCGGTTCAGTGGCCCGTTGAGCTGGCGAGCAGGCGCTGGCCGGTGGCCCGTTGAGCTGGCCAGCTGGCCGGGCCGTTGGCCTGCGGGCTTGATCTGGGCCGGATAACGGGCGAGCGATTTGGGGCGGATCACTTGATCTTGTCCTGCGAATGGCGCCGCGCCCCCGGGCGGCACCATCCGCAGGACAATGACCCTGCCGCGCGTCGCGACCTCGTCATGGCGCGTGCCAGGTCCCGGCCGGCGGGCCAGGACGGCACCACGTCCCCCGGACGCAGGCCCCCCTCCGCGACGTGCGGCTTCCCCCATTCCCCCCAACGGCGCCTTTCCTAGTCCGTAGATTCGTACCCGAATGGCATAGCTCGCCCGGAGGAGATCGCGGGACTCGCTTGGATGAGCCCGAAGGAATGGCCTAGCTCAGCCGGACTAGCCCGGGCTGAGCTTGCGTCCGCCTGGGCTAGCTCAGCTCACAGGGCAGGTGCTTGATGCCGTTAATGAAGCTGGAAAGGAGCCGATCCGGCTCTCCAGACGCCCGGACGGCAGGTACCCGGTGCAGCAATTCGCGCAGCATCACGGTGATCTCGCGCCTGGCCAGATGCGCGCCGAGGCAGAAATGGGGTCCGGCGCCGCCGAAACCCGCGTGCGGATTGGGCGAGCGGGTGATATCGAAGCGCATCGGGTCGTCAAATACCGTCTCGTCGCGATTGGCCGACCAGTACATCAGCGCGACCTTGTCTCCTTCGCGGAACCGGGTGGTCTCGTTGCCGGCGACCACGAGCAGGATGAAGAACGAGCCGAGTTCGGCGGGGGAGAGCTGCTCGCCGTCGACGTTCGCGCTAGCTAGCGCCGTGATCAGGTCATCGCCCGGGTCCTTCTGCCTGGCGGCGGCCAGGTCGGTCACCAGGCCGGCCAGGTCCGCGCCCGCGGTCAGCAGCTGGGTGACGGCCTCGTCCATGTCTTGGCTGAGGAACTCGGGGTCGGCGCCGGCCAGGATCAGGTTGGTGTTCTTCAGCACCATGTCGAAGTGCTCGTCGCCGATCCCCATCATGTCGCAGATGATCTTCAGCGGCAGCTTGGACGAAACCTGCTGCACGAAGTCGCACGGGCCGGTAGCGATCAAGTCATCGACAACGCTGGCCGCCGCGAGCTGTACGTCCTCTTCGAACTTCTTGATCATCTTCGGGGTGAACGTACGTGAGACGATCCGGCGCAGCCGGGCGTGCCTCGGGTCGTCCATGCTGATCATCGAACCGAAGTACTCGTTGAATTCGGGCGGCAGGTCGACCAGGCTGGTCGCGCCTCGCGCCGAAGAGAAGATCTCAGGATGCCGGCTCGCATCGACCACGTCGGCGTGCTTGACCAGCGCGTAGTAGCCGTCCCCGTCGTCGGAGATCGGGTTCTCCGGCTGCTCGAAGAACGGCGGGGCCTCTAGGGCGCGCAGCCTCGCGAACATGGCGTGCCGGTCGGCTAGCGATTGCGCCCAGAACTCGTTCTGCGACATATCGAGCTCGCCCGTGATCGGCGTCGGGTATGGTGCAGACGTGGTCACGACGGGGCCGCCTTTCTGGGTCAGATCACCTCAATACCTCATGGTGTCAGACGATCGCTCGCGACGGCAGAGCGCGGTACCCCCGGTAGTGCCGCTAAGTGCGGGTGCTAGCCGAGCACTAGGGGCATATAGCCGAGCACGTCGACGATCTGGCCGACGGTGATCTTGCCCTTGCGCAGGATCGTGACTTCGCCGCTGGTGCAGTCCACGACCGTGCTGAGCACGGCGGGCGGGATCGGCCCGCAGTCCAAGAACACGGCCGTGTGCTCCTCGAGGTCTCCGAGCGAGCCTTGGCCTTCCACGATCTCGCTGGTCGCCGGGCGGGCGGCCGAGGCCACTAGCGGCCCGGTCTTGCCGAGCAACTCGACCGCGACCTCCTGGTCAGGCACCCGGACCTGGACGTAACGCTCGTCGCCGCCGACGTGCCAGCGCAGCGAGGGCGAGGCCGGCACGATCAGCGTCATCGGCCCGGGCCAGAACGTGTCGGCCAGCATCCTGGCGTGCTCGGGAGCCTGCATTGATATTCCGTCAAGAACCTGCTTATCGCTAATTAGGACCTGCAAAGGCGTTGATTCGCCTATCGCCTTAGCCGTCCTGATCGCGGCGGCTGGAGTCTCGCCGAACGCATAACCGACCAGCGCATAGGATGTGTCGGTCGGCATCACGACCAGCTTCTGGCTGAAGATGGCGGAAACGGCCGCGGCGATGCCCTGAGATCGCGTCTCCTCTTCGAGGCAGTCGAAGACCTGCACGGCACCTCTCCCATCGAAGCTGATCCGTTGCGCGGCACGTGCGCGCAGCGGTCACGCTAGCATGGCGGCCGGTAACGGTGCCCGCTTGGGTGGTGAGTGTCCGTGAATGCACAGTGCTGATAACGCCCAGTGGCCTATCCCGAGATGGTTCCAGCTGAGCGGGAGGACAAATGACGCGGTTTGAATTCACCAAGCCACGTCCGGTTAGCCGGACCATTACTTTTTCCGAGGTGGCCAGAATTTCGGACAGCCTCTTGCGTGGTTCGCTGGCGGTTCTGCCGACCGAGACCGGCTATATGCTCGCGGCACTGGCCACGTCCTTGCCCGCGGTTGAGCGTGCCTTCGCGGTGAAATTCCGTAATCACGCACAGGTCATGCACGTCGCTTGCGCGTCGCTGGCCATGGCCTCCGAAATCGGCGAACTCACCCCGCAGGCGCTGCGGTTGCTGGGCGAGTTCACCCCGGGCCCGGTGTCGGTCGTCGTACCGAAGACTCCTTTGCTGCCCGACCGGCTGGTGACGATGGACGGCACCGTCGGCATCCGGGTTCCCGACCACCCGGCTACCCTGCAGGTCATCCGCGAGGTCGGCACTGCTCTGACCGCTACCAGCCTGAACGTCAGCGGCACCGCCCCGGCGCTGGTCAGCGAACTCGAACTGGAGTCGCTGAACTGGCCGGCCGACGAGATCGTTCATATCGTCGCCGACGATGACGCGATCAGCTACCAGACGGGTTCCACACTGGTGCGGGCGATCGGACCGGACGTCGAGATCCTGCGCGCCGGGCCGATAGCGGAATTCCAAGTGCGTGAGGTCGCGAACGGGATCAGCTATCTGGAGGCGGCTCGAGCCTGACGGCGGTCGGACTCGGCCGCGCGGCGCGGCCGGGGCGTTCTGGGCGGCCGTCCGGCCTGGTCAGGCGCGCCGGTCATGATCGCGACCGCCACCGGATGGCTCAGCCCGGCCACGCTGACCAGCACGCACGCGATCGTCGCGGCGCCGTCGCGCAGCAGCAGCCAGTGCGAGCCGGCGACCGGCCGCACCTGCGCTGACAGGCCGGGGCCAGGCGCGGGCACCCCGGCGCACGAGGCGATTGCCCTGGCCAGCGCCCGCCTCGCCTCGGTCGCGATGGCTTCGCTGAATCCCGGGTCCTCGCAGGCCGGCCCGCCGAAGGCGCCGAGATCGAACACGGTCTGGTCGAGCAGGGTCTGGTCGAGCAGGGTCTGGTCGAGCAGGGCCTGGTCGAGCAGGGCCTGGTCGAGCGGGGCCTGGTCGAGCCCCCCGTGATCGGGGCCCGAGCCAGTGAGCACCGCCAGCCAGCCTTCCGCACGGTCGGCGGCCGCTGATTTGCGAGTCGGTTTGACCGCCCGCCAGCCGCAGGCGACCGGGCCGCCGGCCCGGACCCTCAGGGACAGGCCGGCGATGCCCGAGTCGTTCGAGGCCGCCTTGACCCAGCCGTCGGCCGTTCGGCCTTCGGCGGAGTCCGGCCGTCGTCCCACCCGCACCTCCAGGTCGGGCCCTAGGCCAAGATCGGCCGTCGAACGTTCAAGGAAGCAGCCGAGCAGCGGAACCGGCCAGGGCCTGGTCTGCGGCAGTGACCCAGCGTCGCGCATCCGCAGCCCCCGGAGCGCCGCAACCAGGCACCCGGTGGAGTCGGTGGCTTCGGCGTCCCAGACGGTCTCGACCTGCTCGGCCTGGGCGACCGCCACCGGGCCTGAGCCAGCGCCGCCTCCAGCGTCGGCCCCAGCGCCGCCTCCAGTGTCGGCCCGAACATCACCCTCCCGCGGCCTCGGCACCACGCCGCCCGTCGCCGGCGGATCAGTAACCTCAGGAGCAGCGGTGGATTCCGACTGGCTGATCGTCACCATCACAGAACCGTCACCGGCGCCATCGCCGAACGCGGCCGACTCGCAGCCCGCGAACAACAGTCGCCTGTGCGGCACGCAGACCTGAGCCAGCTGCAGCGCGGCGTCGGTGATTCCAGGATTGCCAAGCAGCAGGTCCGAGGTGACGGCGGCCGCGGTGCTGGCCAGGGTGGTGGGCGGGGGGTGCAGCGGGCGGGACCTCCTATCAACCCCCGCATCCGCCGGCTCACTGTCAGAGGCGGCGTAGAACCACGGCCGCCGGTCAGAGTCGTCCGCGAGCCCGATCGCCGTCCGCGAGCCGGCCACCCGCACGGAGACCAGCCGCCGGAACCGCCCGGCCTGGAAGCAGACCGGCCCGTAGATCTCGGCGGCGTCGATCTCGCTCGTCCCGGCCTCGACGCGTCCGGTCGAGCCGCGCTTGCCGCCCGGCCCGCGCTTGCCCTGGCCACCGCGCTTGCCTGCCGCCGGGCCGGACTCCGCCGATCCCGGTCCGCTCGCCTGCGGAGCGCAACTAAACGTCGCACCGAAATGTTCGACCGCGAAGTCCGTGTGGTCGCACCTGACAATCACCGAAACCGCGTCGTCGGCGCGCAACGCGCAAATCCGCAACACCGCCGTCGCCTGGCCGGCCAGCACGATCGGCGAGGTCATCGAGATGCCAGTCGCGGCGCGCAGCGGCTGACCGGCAAGGGACGAGGCGACCTGGGCCATCGCCTCGACGGCCAGCGTCGGCGGCAGCAGGCAGACCCCGTCGGTGAAGTAGTCGGTCAGATAGGGGTCGGTCTGCGGGCTCACCGTCGCCTCGGTGATCAGCTCGACTCCCTGGTAATGCAGCACTATCCGCTCGGCGAACCGTCCGCGCGGCCTTGCCCCGGCCTCCTGAGCCGCAAGGGCAGCCAGCGCGATCGGCCGCGGCGTGCGGTGCCCGGCCCGTCCGTGCACCGCCAGCCTCGGCGGCAACTCGGGGTGCGCGAGCAGCTTGAGCAGCAGCCGGGAACCCTCGCCGACCGGCATCGGCGCGAACCCGGCGAGTTCCATCGCCTCGGTCAGGTCGGTTCGCTCGCCGAACCCGCTGCCCGACCAGGCCGGCCAGTCCACGTGCACCGCCCGGCACCCTGAGCTGGCCGCCGCAAGTCTTTCTCCCTGATCGGTGATCGCGCCGGTAGCCAGAGCCGTCGCGGACTCGCCAGCCAGCCCGTAGCGCCCGATCACCGAGCCGAAGGTGACGATGAGCCTGACCCGGTCGCCCGTCACGGTGCTGGCCCGGGTGGTGGGCGGGGGGTGAAGTGGGCGGGACCCCCCGGATCCCCCCGCGCAGGCGGCCACTAGCTGGTCGAGCACCCTGCTCTGATCATCCAGTTGCGACTGCAGTTCGTCGGGCCTGAGCTGGGCAACCGGACCGGGCCGGGCCGGACGAGCGGCGTGCGCGATCGCGGTGACCGGGCCGAGTCGTGACTCGATCCGGCGCACGGCCGCGCTGAGCGCCGCTGCGCTCGCCGGGTTGACAATCTCGTATCCGACCGCGGCTCCGGCCACTCTGAGCTTCTCGAGCGTGCCGATGACCTCGTCGTCGCGCTGCGGATGGTCACGGCCGATGACCGCGATCGCGGCCCCGGACAGCGCGACGACCTGCGCGAATGCCAGCCCGGCCGCCCCCGCACCCCGGCTGATCAGCACGACATCGCCAGCGCCCAGCGGGAAGCTGCCGGCGCCTGCACTGAGGTTGACCGGCGCCATGACCGGCTCGATGATCGTGCCGTCCGTCCCGACCGCCAGCTCGCGGTACTGACCCGGCACGGCAGCGATCTGGCTGGCCGCCTTCAGGCTGTCCGGTGTCAGCGGTGCCCGGACGACGACCACGCCCGTCAGCGGATGCTCGGCGTGCAGACTCGCCCACAGCCCGGTCAGCCCGGCATCGGGACTGATCACGACCAGCCGCCTGGTGGTAATCGCGTCGCGAGCCGCTGCCAGCGCGGCCGGCAGCGTTCCGGCGTCGTGCAGGGTGCCGAGCACGGCCAGAGTTCTGCCCGCTACCGGATTATGTTCGTAAAAATCACTGACCATTGGGAGAAACGCATTGCACCCGCCGGTGTGGATGCGCCAGGCTCCGTCGCCCGGCGGCTCGATCGGGTCCGCCGGCAGCACGAACTGCTCGGCGTAGCAGCGCGACCAGGGGCCGATTCCGGCTACAGACCGTGGCGCGGGCCGTTCCTCACCCGCCTGAGGCCGATCAAGCCAGGGGAGAACGGGCTGGCTCTGGACCGGACGGGGGAGTGCCGGCCGCGGCTCGGCCGGCCAAGGTTGAGCCGGCCGAGCTTGAACCGGCCGAGACGGAAGCTGTGCTGGCGGAGACTGGAGCTGCGCCGGCGGTCCTGGGGCGGGTGGTGCGAGGACGGGCTCGCGCGGGACGGCGGCCGGCGGGAGTGCGGCCGGGCGGGATTCGTACTGGGCGATCGGCGGCGCCGCCGGAAGCAGCATCTCAGGCCGCGAGGTACTGGGTGGTGCGGCACTGGGTCGCTGGGTACTCGGTCGGCTGACTCGCTGGCGGTCGGCCGCGGGCCGACCGGCCGTGGTGAACGGCGTCCGCCGCTGGCTCGGGTTGGTGATGAAGATCTGCTCGCGCCAGATGTCGATCGGCCGCGTCGGCCGCTTCGGGTACAACAGCTCCGGCCTGGTCAGCGCGCCGGCCGCGAACAACGCAGCCGCGGCCCGGGCCAAAGACTTGTCCTGCGCCGGATCGCCGTCGATGCTGACCACTGGGACCCGGCGCCGCTGGCCAGCGCCGGAGCCGCCGACCCCGAGTTGTCCGATTGCCCGCGTCAGGTCCCGGTCCCGGCCGGTCTGCAGCAGCAACGACGCGCCGATCGCGCCGAACCGCACCGCCGCCGTCAGTCGCTGCGGCCCAGACAGCCCCGATGGCCACAGCTCCACCGCCGAGAGCCTGGCCCCCGGCTCGGTCGACCTCGCATCGAGCAGTTCGGCGCTCAACATCTTGATGATGTCGTCAGCGTCGGTGAGCTGAGTTCCGGTGCAGCCAGAGACCAGCCGGCAGCGGGGCGGGCCGAACTCGAACGTCGCGTACTCGTCGAGGGCACTGCTCAAGCTGCCCGGCGCGGCGGTTACCGACGCCGCCAGCGCGGCGGTGCGCAGCCGGCTCAGCGCGCTGACCTCCGCCTGGCCGATGCAGCCGGCCCAGGCCAGGCCCGCCAGCTCGCCGGTCGCGTGCCCGACCGCCGCCTTCGGCTGGACACCGAGTTCATCGAGCCTATGCAGTACCGCCAGGTTCCGGTTGAGCTGCTGGTCCGGCAGCACAGCGTCGTCCTGAGGCTGGCCGGACAGCAGCAGCGTGACCCGGCCATCCGCGTTGTCGGCCACGAAGATGCCCGGCCTCGTGCTGATCAGGCTCCCGGTCAGCTTCGGCAGCATGGTGATCGCCTCACGGGCGAGCCTGGCCAGCTGCTCCTGCCTGGTCGCCACGATCGCGGCCCGGGCCCGGCCCTGGCTGTTCCAATCGGCCTCGACGGCGAGCTGACCAGCGAGGTCTTGCAGCTGGGCGTCGGACAGCCAGGGCGCGACGTCGGCGATCCTGGACAAGATCTCGGTCAGCTCGGCCCGGTCGCCCGCATGGATCAGGAAGGCCGACGGGGGGAAATCGACGATCGGCGTCCGGCCGTAGGCGGGCCGGCTCGCAGCGGCAGTGCTGGCCAGGGTGGTGGGCGGGGGGTGCAGCGGGCCGGACCCCCTATCAACCCCCGCCGAGTGCCGGGCCGGAGCGGCGCGGATTACAAGGTGCGCACTTAGCCCGTCTGAGCTGCGGGCGGTGACCCCGGCCTGCCTGATGCCGTCCGGCCAGGGCGTCGGTGTAGCTGGCGTCCAGAGGCCAGATCCGGCTTCGGCCAGCAACCGGTGCGGCGTGCCGACGCCGACCGACGGCGGGACTACCCCGTGCGAGGCGGCGAGCACAGCCTTGATCAGGCCCGCCGCTCCGGCCGCCGCGCGCGTGTTGCCGATACTGGCCGTGACCGAGCCGAGCGCGGCCCGGCGCGGCCTGGTCGCCAGCATCGTCAGCGCTTCGAGCTCGGCTTCGTCGGCCGGTCCGGTGCCGAGGCCGCAGCCCTCGATGAGCTGGATGTCGCCCGGGTCGACCTGCGCCATCTCGTGAGCTCGGCGCATCGCCAGCAGCAGGCTGACCGGGTCGTCTGACCGGCGGCTCCGCTGGGCGCTGGTGGCGTTGCCCCAGCCGAGGATCTCCGCGTAGATCGGCAGGTCCGCCTTGCGCGCGTCGGCCGTCCGCATCAGCAGCACCATGCCGCAGCCCTCGCCGGGCAAGAACCCGGTCGGGTTCTCGTCATAGATCCGCATATCCGCGGTCGCCAGGGCGCCGGTCTTGGCCAGGCCGACCAGGTCGAGCGGGTCGAGACTGACGTCCACGCCGCCGGCCATCGCCACGTCAAGCTCGCCGCCGACGAGGGCAGAACAGGCCGAGGCGATCGCGGAGAGCGAGGACGCACCGCCGGTATCGATCGCGAAGCCGCCCCCGGTGAAGCCGAAATGCGCGCAGATCGTCGCCGCGATTGAGCCGGGCGTGGAGCCGGCCAGCGTCTGCTCGGTGACCGGCGGCAGCGGCGACAGGTAGCGCGCGGCGGCGGCCTTGAGCACCCGGTCGGCCAGCTCGGACGGCGCCTCCGCCTCGAACAACGCGTCGGCCAGCACCTGCCGCGAATACGGCCAGCGCAGCCGGAGCAGGTTCGACCTCGACCCGTCGCCGGTGAGCGTGTTGCCGATGAAGACGCCGGCCCGGTCCTTGCCCAGCCCGGAACCACCGGCGAACCCGGCGGCCGCCATTACGCTGGCCGCCGTTTCCAGCGCCAGCCAGTGCGCCGGGTCGGCGCTGTAATAGCCGATCTGGGAGATGCCGAACCCCGCTCGATCGAACCGCCAGCCTTCGATCAGGGCCGCCCTGGTGCTGTAGGTGGCGTCGGCGGTCGCCGGGTCGGAGCTGTAGTAGTCGGCGAGGTCTACTCGGCAGGGCGGAATCCGGCGGAACGTGCGGCGGCCGGACAGGGCGACGTTGAACAGCGCAGCCGGGTCGTCAGCGTCGGGATAGCGGCAGGCCAGGCCGACGACCGCGATCGACGACCCCCTGGAACCCCCGCCGTCCAGGATGCGGATCCCGTCGGTGCTGACCGGCCGCACGAATTTGTCGGTGTCATCTTTGTCTGGGTCGTCCTTGTCCGGGTTGTCCTTGCCCGTGTAGTGCTTGCCAGCGTCGCCGAGGTTGTCGTGGCTCTCGGCGGGATGGTCCGGACTGGACGGTCGGCCCGGCGACGCCGGCGGAGCCGGCGTCGCCGGGCGCAGCCGCACGGTGACCTCTTCCTCGCCGAGGTCGGCCTCGGTCTCAGTCACGCCGAGATCGCGGGCCCTGCCCCGCCTGCGGCCGCCAGGCCGGTCCCCGGCACGCGAATAACCGGACCGTCGTATATCCATCATTCCCCCGAATGTGGCCTGCCATTACTTTGCGCTTCACGCAGGCCCAGAGCTAAACCCCCGTTTGCCCAGGTCGGATCGTCAGCGACGAGATTTTGGGTATTCCTGCCGACCCTGCTGACCGAACCGAGACGCCATTATCGAGGCGCGGTCAGAGCATGGTCAAGGCAGGTTGCAAGGCTGGGGCAGCCCGACCCGGTTGGTGACATCAGGGCTTAGATGGCGTGGTTCGGCGAGGTGAGATACCCTATGCAACGTGCATCGCAGCAACCTGCTCCTTACTTAGCCGCGACTGTGCCGGCTCAGGGGGTCGACCCTCTGGAGCCCGCAGGCGCGGCGACCCCTCGTGGAACGAGGGGTTTTTTGTTTGGAGATCTAGGTTGACGGGGGCGAAGCCCGTCTGGAGACAATCGCGAGGAAGCAATGGAAAACCAGGCTGCGGAGAAGTGGGATCCGCGCGCGGTCCAGGACAAGTGGCTAGCTACCTGGAACCAGATGCGGCTGTTCGAGGCCAGCGATGATCCGGCTGACGCACGGCCGCGCAAGTACGTGCTTGACATGTTCCCTTACCCGTCGGGCGACCTGCACATGGGCCATGCCGAGGCCTATGCGGTGGCCGATGCGTCCGCGCGGTACTACTTCCTGCGCGGATTCAACGTGCTGCACCCGATCGGCTGGGACGCGTTCGGCCTGCCCGCTGAGAACGCCGCGATCAGGAGCAACTCGCACCCGGCCGACTGGACGTACAAAAACATCGACACTCAGGCCGCCTCGTTCCGCCGGTACGCGATTTCGTTCGACTGGACCAGGCGGCTGAACACCTGCGACCCGGAGTACTACCGGTGGACGCAGTGGCTGTTCCTGCGGCTCTACGAGCGCGGGCTGGCCTACCGGGGCGACGGCTATGTCAACTGGTGCCCGAAGGACCAGACCGTGCTGGCCAACGAGCAGGTGATCGACGGCCGCTGCGAGCGGTGCGGTTCCGAGGTCGTCCGGCGGATGCTGACCCAGTGGTACTTCAAGATCACTGAGTACGCCGACCGGCTGCTGGCCGACATGGCGCCGATCGAGGACAAATGGCCGGACCGGGTGCTGCTGATGCAGCGCAACTGGATCGGCCGCAGCGAGGGCGCCGAGGTTAGCTTCGCGATCGAGGGCCGGGACGAGCCGGTCACGGTGTTCACCACTAGGCCCGACACGCTGTACGGGGCGACGTTCTTCGTGGTCGCGGCCGACTCGCCGCTAGCCGCCGAGCTGTGCGCTCCGCAGCAGCGAGACGAGCTGGACGCCTACCTGCGCCAGGTCAGCAAGCTGACCGACATCGAGCGGCAGTCGGTCGAGCGTCCCAAGACCGGGGTGTTCCTGGGGCGGCACGCGATCAACCCGGTCAACGACGAGCGGATTGGCGTCTGGGCCGCGGACTACGTGCTGCCCGACTACGGCACCGGCGCGATCATGGCGGTGCCCGCGCACGACCAGCGTGACCTGGACTTCGCGCGGGCGTTCGGGCTGCCGGTACGGGTGGTCGTGCAGACCGACCTGCCCGACCCTGCGCAGACCTGGCAGGCCACGCCGGGCGACGGCACTCTGGTCAATTCAGGACCGCTGGACGGCCTTAACAAAACTGCGGCAATCGCCGTGATCACCGAGATCCTGGCGGCCAAGGACCTGGGCCGCGCGGCGGTCACCTACCGGCTGCGGGACTGGCTGGTCTCCAGGCAGCGGTTCTGGGGCGCGCCGATTCCGATCGTCTACTGCGACGGTTGCGGCGAAGTCCCGGTGCCAGACGACCAGTTGCCGGTGCGGCTGCCCGACCTGCGCGGCCAGGACCTGGCGCCCAAGGGCACCTCGCCGCTGGCGGCCGCGACCGACTGGGTCAACACCGGTTGCCCCAAGTGCGGCGGCCCGGCCCGGCGCGACACCGACACGATGGACACGTTCGTCGACTCGTCCTGGTACTTCCTGCGGTACTGCTCGCCGAACTACGAATTCGGCCCGTTCGAGGTCGACGCGGTTCGTCGATGGAGCCCGGTCGACCTGTACGTGGGCGGCGTCGAGCACGCGATCTTGCACCTGCTGTACAGCCGGTTCTTCACCAAGGTGCTGCACGACATAGGCATGGTCGACTTCACCGAGCCGTTCGTGGCCCTGGTAAACCAGGGCCAGGTGATTAACCAGGGCAAGGCGATGTCCAAGTCGCTGGGCAACGGCGTCAACCTGGGCGAGCAACTGGCTGCGCACGGCGTGGACGCGATCAGGCTGACCATGGTGTTCGCCAGCCCGCCGGAAGATGACATCGACTGGGCGGACGTGCGCCCGGAGGCGTCGGTGAAGTTCCTGGGCCGGGTGGTCAGGATCGCCACGGATGTTGGGGCAGCTGCCGTCGGCGCCAGCGCCGGGACTGGTCCGGTCGAGACGGGCGATGTCACGGTGCTGGCCAAGGGGGACGACCCCCTATCAACCCCCGAATTGCGCCGGGTGACGCACCGGACCATCGAAGAGGTCACCAGGCTGGTCGAGTCGACCAGGCTGAATGTGGCCGTGGCCAGGCTGATGGAGCTGGCGACCGCGACCAGGCGGGCGATTGATTCAGGGCCTGGTGCGGACGATTCCGCTGTGCGAGAGGCGGCGGAGACGCTGACGGTGCTGCTGTCGGTGTTCGCGCCGTACACGGCTGAGGAGTGCTGGGAGATCCTGGGCCACCAGCCTTCGGTCGCGCTGGCCAGCTGGCCGGCCGCCGATCCGGCGCTGCTGGTGCAGCTCGAGGTGACGTGCGTGATCCAGGTCAACGGCAAGGTACGGGACCGGCTGACCGTGTCGCCGTCGATCGGCGAGGACGAGTTGCGCGAGCTGGCGCTGGCCGCGCCCGGCATCGTCAGGGCGCTGGACGGCCGTGGAATCAAGACCGTGATCGTGCGAGCGCCGAAGCTGGTAAACGTCGTCCCCGAGGCGGATTAACCGGCCCGGGCCCCCGAGTTCCCGATCCGCGTGGGCCCCTTGCGGTTGCTGGGGCGCTGGCGTGGGCCCCTTGCGGTGGTTGGAGGCGGGGCTGGGTTCGGCTGGTCTTGGGCTGGACTGGCCTCGGGAGGCTGGGCGGAGACCCTGGACGATGCGTTATTGCTGAATGTTGTTCACCGGACCAAGCCCGCGACAGGAGAACCTGCTGGCGATTGGCGGGCCTGGTCCGGTGGTCAGACTCGGCGGAGTACCGCGACGACCCGGCCGAGGATTTCGGCCTCATCGCCCGGAATTGGGGTATAGGCGGGGTTGTGCGGCATTAGCCAGACGTGGGCGCCCGACCGCTTGAACGT
>WNEY01003764.1_pt1 | contig 17243 bp, 17 predicted proteins | sample 5400531 | NCBI WGS metagenome assembly WNEY01 (sample SAMN13153338, study PRJNA577476) | soil metagenome | isolation source: 200 cm saprolite under Douglas fir tree site 1 | place: USA:California | collected 2015-04-18
GCGCGTTGACGTTCACGCAGGAGTGCGTGATCCCCGTGGAGCGAGAGCGCCTCTGGGATTTCCTGATGGAGCTCCCGAGGGTCGCGCGCTGCGTCCCGGGGGTCGAGACCATCGAGGTCGTCGATGCGAGCGCCTACCGAGGGAGCCTCAAGTTTCAGGTCGGCCCGATCCGCCTCGCCCTTCAGGGCACCGTGACCGTCGAAGAACGGGATCGCAACGCCTGGCGAGCGCGCATGCGAGCCGAGGCGAACGACCGGCGGTTAGGCGGAGGGATCCGAGCCCGCATGAGCCTCACGCTGGCTCCGGGCGAGGGGGGGACGCGCCTGCAGATCGAGACCGACCTCGCCGTGCTCGGCAAGATCGGAGAGTTCGGTCAGCCCGTCATCAAGAAGAAGGCCGACACGCTCCTCGCAGAGTTCGCCCGAAACCTCCAATCTGCGCTCGCCGCCTGAGGTAGCATGCAGTGGGGGTGACGCCATGGAACCGTTCGTTCGGGTTCTCTTGCTCGGCCTGGTCCTGATGGCGATCGGCGCGGTCGGAGACGCGCGGGCTCAAGCCCCGGCGCCCGCGCCGATCGAGGGCAACATCTTCTCGGTGACCTACGTCGAGGTCATGCCGACATCGAAGGCGGACGGCGTGACGCTGCTCAAGCGCTATCGCGAGGCGACCCGCAAGGAGGGCGGAAATCTAAGATGCGAGGTCGTGCAGCGCATCGACCAGCCCCATCAGTTCGCCATCCTCGAGATCTGGAAGGACCAGAAGGCATTCGAGGCCCACGGCAAAGGCGCGAGCTCGATGGAGACGCGTGAGAAGATCGCGGTGATCCGCAACGCCCCGACCGACGAGCGCGTACACGTCGCGCTCTCGATCGGCCCGATCGACGCAGCTTCGGTGCGCGACGCCATCTACGTCGCGACGCACGTCGACGTGATTCCGCCGCGCAAGGACGACGGGGTCGCGGCGCTCAAGCGGCTCGGCGACGAGAGCCGGCGGGGCGCTGGCAACCTGCGCTTCGAGGTCGTGCAGCAGACCAACCGGCCGAATCATTTCACCGTGGTCGAGATGTGGAAGGACGCGAAGGCGGTCGAGGCGCACTCGATGGCGGCGGTGACGCGCGAGTTCCGTGACAAGCTCGCGACGATGACTGGCGCGCTCTACGACGAGCGGATGTACAAGGCGGTCGACTAGGTCGAGGCCGGGAGGCGGCATGACACTGCGATTCGGAGTGTTCGACCACATCGAACCGGTGCCGGGGCAGCGACTCGATCAGATCTATCGCGAGCGGCTGGTCCAGATCGAGCGCCTCGACCGAGCCGGCTTCTACGCGTATCACCTGGCGGAACACCACACACCGGCGATCCATAGCCTGGCCCCGTCGCAGAACGTGTTCCTGGGCAGCGTGGCCCAGCGCACGACGCGCATGCGATTCGGCCCGTGCGTCTACGTCCTGCCGCTCCATCATCCCCTTCGGCTCATCGAAGAGATCAGCATGCTCGACAACCTGAGCGACGGGCGCCTGGAGATCGGCGTGGGCCGCGGCGGCGTCATGGAGGCCTACTTCTGGGGTCAGGAGGCCGACCCGGAGACGAACTACGCGCGCTATCTCGAGACGCTGGCGATCATCCGCGAGGGCCTCAGTCACGATCAGCTCACGTACGCCGGCCGCTTTCACAACTTCGAGAACCTCCCGATGTATCTGCGCCCGCTCCAGAAGCCGTATCCGCCGATGTGGTACATGCGCAATCCCGTGACGGCGGCGATGGAGAGGATGCACACCATCATCGTCGGCTCGATCGACGGTCTGGCGGTGGCGGTCCCGCGTTATCGCGCCGCGTGGGAAGAGCACCAGGGCGTGGGCGCCCTGACGGTGCAGGGCGACGAGCCGATGATCGGCCTCGTGGTTCACCTGGTGGTGGCGGACACGAACGAGGACGCGATGCGGATCGCCAGGCCCGCGTGGGAAAAGTATCGCTGGAACCTCGCCGCCCCGCGCCGTCTCGAAGCGGAGAAGCGCGGCCTCACCCAGTTCATGCAGACCAAGGATGGATCGTTCGGCTTCGTCGGGGAACGCCCCAAGGGGTTGCCGACGCGGGAGCTGCGGCGCGACATCGACGCCGAGCTTGAGCGCTTCGACCAGGTGAAACAGGGCTCCCATCCCAATCGCCTCGGCGGGGTGGCCCTGGCCGGAACACCGCGGGCAGTGCTGGAGTACATGGACGAGTACGTGGCGAGCGGGGCGAACTACTTCGTCTGCTCGTTCCAGTGGGGCGACATCACCCACGAGCACGCGATGCGGTCCATCGAGCTGTTCGCGTCGGAGGTGATGCCCCGCTACGCGACGGCGTCAGCACCGGCGTAGCGCATCCTCGGTCGCCGCGTCGGCCGCGAAGAAGCACTCGATCCGGAGCTCGTGCAGCGTGATGTCGTAGGGCGTGCCGAGGCTGGCGAGCAGGGTGAAGAAGCTGAAGCGCACGTCGCCCTTTCGCAGCTCGATCGCGAGGAACGGCGCCGTCGACGCGTCGAGGTCGAGCAGCTGCCACTGACGCGGCACGTCGGGATAGGACAAGAGCTCGTCGAGCAGACGGCGCGTCTCGGCGTCGCCCGTGCGCAGCAGGTCGCGGTGGAGCCACTGGATGAAGGCCGCCGCGGTCGCTTCCCAGTTGACGATGTAGGGCCGCAGCCCCTGGGGATGATAGGACAAGCGCATGGCGTTCGGCGCGCCCAGCGCCGCCGTCGCCGTGGGATCCAGGAAAAGCCCCATGACCCGGCTCATCGCCTCGTTCGTCATGAGGATGTTCCAGTGCCGGTCGAGCACCATCGCGGGACACGGCTCCTGCTGGCGCAGCATGAAGCCGAGCGCCTGTTTCACCTGCGCCATCTCGGGCGCGTCCAGCCCGGTCTCGCGATAGACCGGCGCGTAACCGGCCGCCGTGAGCAACTCGTTGCGGCCGCGCAGCGGCACCTCCAGCACCCGGGCGAGCAGCTGGACCATCTCGCGGCTGGGTTGAGTCCGGCCGGTCTCGAGGAAGCTCAGGTGGCGCGTCGAGATCTCGGCTTCGACGGCCAGGCCGAGCTGGCTCATCCGCCGCCGCTCGCGCCACTGCTTGAGGAGCCGGCCGACGGGACTCGGCCTGGCGCCGCGGGCCTGTCGTCGCGCCCCCTGGCCGGCGTTCACGCCCGGCACTATACGCGGGCGCCGGCGGCCCACCAATTACCTCCGAGGTAATGCTGAGCTGCTTGCCGGCACTCAAACACGGGTTTGAGTCGCGTCGCCGGACACCATTGATGCCGCTCCTTGCGGTCAGAAATCCCCGCCTGCCGTATGGAGAAGAAGGCCGCGAAAAGACGACGGCCCGCGACGCAAGTTCGAGGCGTTCCTAAACCACTAGATTTATGCCCGACCAGGGCACACTCGGCCTTCTGGGCAGGGGCTTCAACGCCCATCCCCCACCGATCCGCCCCTTCCGGCGGGAACGGGCTCGGTGGCTGGCGAGGCAGGGCCTGAACCTGCAAGCGGCAGGTCCCGAAACTGACGCCGGGCCCGCCCACTTCCTGCTCTTCCAGCTCGATTCACCGCCGCCCAGCCGCGAGCGGGCGAGCAGCACCGAGCTGGTCGGCCACCCAGCGGATGCGCAGTGGCTTCAACACAAAGAGCGCCAACCCTGCGCCGATCCAGTCAAACGCGATCGCCAGAATGAAGATGGGCATCCAGCTTCCCGTAGCCGCCTGGAGGACGTTCCCGAGCGGAACGAGCAACGACGCTGTGCCCTTTGCGGTGTACAGCAGACCGTAGTTGGTCGTGGCGAACTTCCGGCCAAAGAGATCACCGCACGTGGCCGGGAACAGGCTGTAGATCTCACCCCAGGCGAAGAACACGAGACCCGAGAACACGACAAAGAGGAGGGGGACGTGGGCGAAGGAGATGAGCAACAAGATCCCCACGCCCTCGAGCCCGAAGGCGATGAACATCGTGTTCTCGCGCCCGATATGATCCGAGACCCACCCAAAGAAGGGGCGCGTCAGCCCATTCAGGATGCGATCGAGTGACAGCGCGAAGGGCAGGGCGGCCATGGTGATCCCGAGCAGGGATACCGAGGTCTTGGCCACCTTGTAGTCCGTGGCAATCGGGCCCAACTGGGCGGTCGCCATCAGCCCGCCCATCGCGAGCATCGTCATCATTAGGTACATCAGCCAGAACGCGGGGGTTCCCAGCATCTCGAGCGGGGCAAAGTCCCGACTCGACTGTTGCACCTTCGTCATCGCAACCTCGGGGATTTCACCCGGTCGGGGGGCGCGCAGCAGCAGGGCGCACAGGATGACCACGAGCCCCTGTCCGATCCCGAAGGAGAGGAAGGCCGCCTCGTAGCCACGGTCGCTGATCATGTTGGCGATCGGCACGACCGTGAGCGCAGAGCCGGCGCCAAACGCAGCGGCGGTGAGCCCAGCCGCTAGCCCGCGGTGGTCCGGGAACCACTTCAACGCGTTGCCGATACTCGTGCCGTAGACAATGCCGGCTCCCACGCCACCGATGAACCCGCCCGCATACAGGGCGAAGAGCGAGCTCGCCCCGGCGTTGATCCACCAGGCCACGCCAACGAGCAACCCGCCAATCGCAACCAGGACTCGCGGGCCGAAGCGGTCCACGAGGTAGCCCTCGAACGGCACGAGCCACGTTTCCGCCAAGACGAACACCGTAAAGGCAATCTGGATCGCCGTTTTGCCCCAGTGAAATTTACTGTCGATCGGGTTCACAAAGAGGGTCCAGCCGTACTGAAGGTTGGCGATCGCCACCATCCCGACAATGCCGACCGCCAATTGGACCCATCGGGCACCAGAGGTCGTCCGCCCCGCAGGGATCGACGCGGATACGGTCCCCATGTCTTCGTTGCCTCCCATCTGTCTGCCTTTCGACCTCAATCGTGACGGATCGGAATCGTATATGACGCCGACCGTGGAGTCCCATGCGGTTGGTTCGGAGGCCGACGATCTTCCGCCTTCTCATCGTAGGAGATCGAGATCACGCGAAGTCTATCCACAATGAGGATCCCCCCGGAACGATTCGCCGTGGTATTCGATCACGTCGCCCGGTTGAAGATCGCTGAGGGTGTGTATTGCGGGCGACGCGCGACGGCGGGCCCTCGACGTCTTCAATGAACTATGCGCCCGGAGGCAGTGCCGGCCCCTGCGCGACCGGGGTCCCGCAGCGGGGGCAGTGGCTCCAGTCCACGGCGAGAGGGTTCTGGCAGGACCGGCAAGGCCGCAACCTTCCGTGTTCTCCCTTGCCTTCGTCAATGCCCTTCTTGAATTCCTTCATGCTCGAGCCGAGCGAGCGCGCGAGCTGCGGCAGCCGGTTGGCGCCAAAGAGAATGAGCACGATGACCAGGATCACGAGGAGCTCTTGAGAGCCCAGACCAAACATCACTGGCTCCTTCCTCAGGCTTCACGGTCGCGCGCCCGCCCCTTGATCGCCCCAGCCGCTGGCTTGGCGACGAGCCCCGCCCAGAGCATAATCGCAGCGACTGATGTCTGCAGATCGCCCAGCAAGAGTACCGCCCTCGGGCGCCGGGACCCGGCGTTCCCTGATCATCGGAGTCGTCGTCTCCGCGCTCGCGCTGGGCCTCTGCGCCTGGCTGATCGTGACCGATGCGCCGGCGTACCGCTTCGTGGTTCGGCTGTACGAAGACAAGCAGCTGATGCACGCGATGCTCGCCCGGTGGGGGGTCTTGGCGCCGGTCGTCTTCATCGCCATCCAAGCCCTGCAGGTGATTATCGCGCCGATCCCGGGCGAGGTCACCGGCCTCCTCGGCGGCTTTGTCTTCGGCCCGTGGCTCGGCTTCTTCTACTCGACGATCGGGCTGACCATCGGCTCGCTCGGCGCCTTTTGGGTCGGCCGCCGGCTCGGTGCCACGTTCGTTCAGGGCCTGGTGGCGCCGCAGGTGTGGGAGCGCATGGGCTTCCTCGTCGAGGCTGAAGGAGCCATTCTCTGCTTCATCATCTACTTGATCCCGGGGCTGCCGAAGGACATCGTGTGTTATCTCTTCGGCGTCAGTCCGATGCCGTTTTGGGTCTTCGCCGCTACTACCGGGCCCGGATCGTGGCGTGGTTCCAGGGGCGAGGCTAACACGCGAAGGGTGACGTTATGTTTGAGTTCGGCGGAAGCTTTCAGGAGCTGCTCCTCATCTTTGTGGTCGCCCTCTTGGTGGTCGGGCCCAAACGGCTCCCCGAGGTTGGGCGGATGCTGGCCCGGGCCATGCGGGAGCTTCGCCGAGCGAGCGACGAGGTCCGCTCCACGATTGAAACCAACCTCAACCTCGACGCCCCTGCCCCGGGGCCCTCTTCCCCTGAACCCGCGCCAAGCGAGCCTTCGTCGCCAACGGCCGCGGAAGTGACCCCGAGCGTGTTGTCCACGCCTGAAACCGAGCCGGACACGGCCGGCGGTCTCAGCGCCGAGCCTTACCTCGCACAACGTGGATCACGCCTGTTCCATGCGCGCGAGTGCCGTTGGGCGGCCCGCATCAAGCACGTGGACCGGGTCGCATTTGAGCGCGTTGACGATGCCGAAGCACAGGGTTTCCGCCGATGCCCTGCATGTGAGCATCCTGGATAGACGAGTCTCCAACTCGCAGCGCCGTCTCCTTGACCAGTGATTCTGAGATGCCTCGAACTCCTTGGCTTCGTGCGCCAGTTCCTGTGAGCCGGAAATCCCGGATCGGTGCGCTGCCGCCTGATTCCGGAGAGCGCACAGGTTCGTTTCGGCGTGCGAGTGCGGCCGGCCCGGGGCTGACCGTCCGCTGCTCCGGGGAATTCGGAATCGTCAGGTAAGGTCCCGACTCCACGCAAGTTCCGAATATCCTTGGCGTTGGTACGAGTCCTGCTTATTGTTCATCAGGAGTATCTGGCAATCACGTGGTCGCCGCAGAGGGTGAGACGCCCCGAAGGACTCGAGCCATGACGGGAAGGGAGACGCTGAGGAAGACGATGAGACTGAAGCTGAGGCGCGGGTTCCTCGTGTTGGCGCTGGCGGTCGTGGCGGTCCCGCTGTTCGCCGCCACGGCGTCCGCACAGAACCTTACGGCCGATGCGCAGCTGTACGAGCTGACGGAGAACATGCGGCTCGTCGGCGGGAAGCTGGTCCACCGTAAGGCGACATCGGAGCTGATGGGGCTCGCGAAGGCGGGCACGCCGCTCTGCCCGATGCCGGTGGGCGCGCCGCCCTGCACCATCAACGCGACGGGGTCGGATGACATCAGCCTCGCCACGGGCCTCGGCAACTTCGGGGGCACGTTCACGGTGGCGGTCCAGGGCGACAACGCGACGGACAGCCCCGAGTTCGTGATCGCCAAGGGCAAGTTCCACGGCAAGATGGATTTCTCGCCGGCGGTCCTCGGGGGCCTTCCTCTGGGCACCGTGGTCGGGAGGATGGTGCTCGACGCCAACGGTGGGACGGTGCCGTTCACGGGAACATTCCGTCTGCCATTCGTCCTGCCGTGTCTCCAGCTCCCTGACGACACGCTTCTGTGCGGCGACGCCTCGCTGGCAGCCGTGTTCGGTTGGGGCCCTTTGCCGCTGACGCCGTTCCCAACAAAGTTCTACACGGATCAGGCCAGCAATTGCCCGAGCGGAATCGCGTCGTGCTCGCGGCCCCTCTATCTGGGGAGCGGTGGCAGCCCGTTGCCCGTAGCGGCAGAGGAGTACGGGCTGGGCTGGCCCACTGTAAGGTTCGAGATCAGCTTTTAGTGGCCGCGCCATTCCGATCCGGTCAGGGGGGCCAGTCTCCTGGCCGGGTCTGGTCTCTCGAGCAGCAGTCGTGTCGCGAAGAACTCGGCCGAGAGCGTCTTGCTCGAAAATTCCGTCTACAAGCTCACGTCCGCAACCGTCGCCGCCCCGAACTCGAACTGGTGCCACCCGACTACTCCGAGAGGGCTACGGAGGTCTCCGTCCCCTACAACGGCACCACCCGCGCGGTGCTGATCCGCCAGAACGCCTCGACTACTGACCTGACACTACCCGGTTACCCAGTGAGGAGCCGGATGAACCGTAATCCTATGGCCCCCGACGGAGAAAAGATCGCGGTTCACAGCCTGTCCGAAATTCACCGGGCCGCCGTGAAGTTCCATCTGTAGGCGACGCTAGCGCACGGGAGAGGGCGGTGGCTCTGTGCCGAGTCTGGATGGGGATTCCATCTGTTCGTCTTCTACGCACACCCCAACTTCGCGAGCAAATCGTCGGTCGCCTGGACGTCGCCGAACGTCACCAGGAATTTGCCCAGAGTGTGATTGTGCAGCGCATCCGTCTGGTCGGCGTTACCGTCCGATACCATGATAGTGCGGTAGCCGCACATAGCGGCGTCACGTGCGGTCGACTCGCAACATGTGCTGGTGGCAACGCCGGTGACGAGCAGCGTGTGGATGCCGTGCGTGCGCAACAGGTCATCGAGTTCCGATGGATACGGAATGAACACCGAGTAGCGGTACTTGATCGCGATCTTGTCCTCGGACAAGACCTTGCAGGTGATCGTCCGCGCCTCGGGCGCACAGGCCGGCATGCCATCGGCGACGAAATAATTCTGCATATCAACGACAACGAGCGCCGTCTTGCGTGCATCCAGCGAGTCATAGGCGTTGAGCCGACCGTCGCGGGTCTGCTTCGCCTTGTCCACAAACCAGGGATCGAGACGTTACCCCTTGGTGCCAACTGCACAGTGGAATGGCAGAGCGATGAAAAACGTTCCTTCTGCTTCAGCCTGGGTTACAGCCGTGTGCCATTCGGCTAGCTCTGCCGGGCTGAGCGCAGCCTCGATGCGCTCGTCGGCGGCATGCGCGCGGGCGCCGGCATAGGTAGCCAACTGCGGCAACATTTGCACATTGTGGAGACCGGCGTTACAGAAGCGTTGGTAGAGGCTGCCATCCGCGCACCCCTTGGCGCCTGCCAAGCCGTTCGGGAGCGCGGCGATTTTCATCTTCAGCTCAGCGCGCACGGGGACATTGACGAACGATTGCATATCAACCGCCCGGACGACGACCCCGACACGCCCACCAGGCCTGGTGACGCGCACCATTTCACGGAGCATCCGGTCAGCGTCCAGGAGTTCCATAACGGTCGCCGACATCGTCACGTCGAAGCTACTGTCCGGAAAGGGCAGGACTTCCGCGTTGCCTTCGCGAAACTCGATATGACCCGCCAGGCCTTCCTTCGTGGCCAAGGCAGCGGCCTCGCGCAGCAAGGTTCGGTGAATGTCGACCGCCATAATCCGATGCGCTCCACCGGTCTGCCGCGCCAGCCAGCGGTCGAGGACGCCTGAGCCACACCCCACATCCAGAATCGTCTCACCCGGCTGCAGGTGTATTTCGGCGATGAGATTCCGCACCACCCCCAGGTAGCCAGTGCTCCGACCGCGTGCTTCAAGACTGGCGACCGACCCCAAGATGGCACCGCCGAGCGTGAGGGTACAGTACTGAGCGCTGAGCCTGGGGAGTAAAGGCTCCCATTGCGAAGCGGCGAGGCCTAAGGGCAGCAAGACCAGCGGTGCGCCAGCACCCTGTATACGATAGGAGATACCGTCCAGCTCTCCCTCCTGCGCCGGAAGGCGCACGGGCTTGGCGGTGTGAAGCTGGTCCATGCGTGCCAGAAAAGCCAGCATCGCGGCGCCGATATCCTCTGTCCGGTCCGTAAGGAGGTCGGCGCGCGGATGGCCGTAATAGTCATTGAGAGTGATGATCGAAGCTTCCGGGTGAGCCGCCATGGCCTTCGCTATCGCCTCGGCGGGCGTTCCTTGATCGCCTGTCAGCACTAGGACGCGGGAGGCCAGTGCCCCGAGCGGCGTGGCATCCAAGCCGGTTGGACATACGAGCATCAGGGAAGCAATCGTCTCTGGACAGGTAGCGGCGAGACCACGCCAGTCTGCTGTCACACGTGCGGCGATATGCGTCCGATCGAGACCTACGTGTCGGAAGAGTTGCACCAGTCGCTGGTCGACAGGACTTTTCGCGTCGGTCGTCATGTGCTCACAAGAGGGGGCGCGTCAAGTAACATCAGGCTGTCACATGTGATGGCTATGCGCTCTTTGCCCCACACCGACAACCCGCACCCGGTGGTTCATCCCGTCGGCGATATACAGATGACCCTCGGGGTCTATCCCGCAGCCGTGAGGACGCTCCAGGCCGGCTTGCGTGGCGGGTCCGCCGTCGCCATCGCCTCCCCGGTGCCCACCGGCGATGGTGGTCACGATGCCGGTCACTGCATCGACGCGACGGATCGCATGGTTCTCCGTATCCACGACGATGACGTTGTCCTGATGGTCGCACCGGATGGCCTTGGGCGCACCCCAGGTGGCGGCGAGGGCGGGGCCGCCGTCACCGCTGTACCCCCGCTCACCGGTACCGGCGAAGGTGGACATGATACCGTTGGCATCCACTTTCCGGACGCCGTTGCCCTCGCGCTCGCAGACGTAGGTGTTCCCCTTGCTATCCATGCAGACCGCCCGGGCGCCCATGATGGAGGCTTGCGTGGCGGGCTTCCCATCCCCGGTCCGTCGCTTCTCCCCATTACCGGCGAAGGTCGTAATGATGCCGCTTCTCAGATCCAGACGGCGTATCCGCTGGTCCTGAATATCCGCGATGAGCAAGCCGCCTTTGCCATCCAGGAAGCAATCGTTCGGCTCCCGCAACTGGGCCAAGACGCCGGGGCCGCCGTCACCACCGTAGCCCGGTTCGCCGGTCCCAGCCACCGTGGTGATGATGCCCGTGGCGGCATCGACTTTGCGGATGGCGGCGTTCAGCCGGTCTACGATGTAGATATCGCCGTTGGTGTCGACCTGGAGCGAGTACAGATTGTTCAGGGTCGCCTCGGTTGCCGGGCCGCCATCTCCGGAGTAGCCCTGACGCCCGCTGCCCGCGACGGTCATGATGATGCCGGAATCCTTGTCGATGCGGCGGATGGTGTGGTTGCGCCCGTCGCAAATGTAGAGGTTGCCCTCTGTGTCGAAGTCACACCCATATGCTTCGCCGATTAACGCCTGCGTAGCAGGGCCACCGTCGCCTGCGTAGCCTCCCTCTCCCGTCCCGACAACCGTCTGGATCTTCCCAATCTCAAAAGCCATGCGCGATTCCGCCCTCGAGCTCCTGTGCCGAGCGCTCGATGTTCCACAACGAGATCGGGCCAGGCCCCAGCGGCGTCGAAGAGCCGCACTGCACGATCGATCATCCAGTCGTTGTAGACGCGGCAAGCGGCCGGTCAGACTACCCGTCAGCCATGCGGGCGGGATTGTATCAGGGGCGAACCGGCTTCAGCAGTGCCTCTGTATGTTTTAGTCGCGTCGCTTTCCTCTATCTCAAGGCCTACAGGCAGGCCGTAACGGCGGGCTCACCGTTGCCGACGAGTCGAACGCGGTGACATCGCTTCCTGGATAGGGGCACACGGGTACCATAGCAAGCCCAACGCGATCGCTCTCAAATCTGAGGATGGTTGATATCGGTGAGTGCCGGCCCCACTCTGCTCCAACGACAGGGCAAGCGCGAGGACGCGCGACGCCTGTTGGGGGTCTACGCCTGGTTCACCGAAGGATTCGACACCGCCGACCTGAAGGATGCGCGGGCGTTGCTCGACGCGCGGTGTGAGCCTTTACCGGCCGGCCGTAGCCCCCACCGGCTTCGCGAGCGCCTCCGCCGCCGTCTTCTCGACCGCCGTGCCCTTGAAGAAGTCCGGGTTCACCTCACCCCAGAAGCGGACCGCGTTCGTGAACATGAAGTCGCGGAAGTCGTCCGCCGTGAGCAGCTCGTGCTCGACGAGCTCGTACGCCTCGGGCACGACGTCGGTCATGTCCGGGACGTCGAAGTGGCCGATGTCCGAGCTGAAGAGCGCGTTGAGGCGGGCACCCATCGGGTTCGCGCGCCGGTTGAACGCCCAGGCGTTGACCGGGTCGTCCGCCTCGCAGCCGAAGTAGAAGCGCGGGACGAAGAGATCGCGGAGGTCGTCCTTGCGCGTGACCTTGCAGCGGAAGTAGTCGTCGAGGTCCTCGAGGCCGCCGGTCAGCTTCGAGTTGGAGTCGCCTTCGAGCCCCTCGCCGCGGCGGACGGCCTCCACCACCGCGTCGCGACCGTACTTCTGCGCGTACCCGAGCAGCGCCGCGAGGTCGAGCTTGTTCGGATTCGTCGCCTCGATCGCCTGCCGGTTGCGCTTCTCCCAGTGGCCGATGAGGTCCGCGTAGAGCATGCACGCCCAGCCGACGCCGCCCTCGAGGAAGGCAAAGTTCAGGTCCGGGAACCGGCGCGTCACGCCGCCGAAGAAGAGGGCCTTTGCGACCGCGTGGCCGGCCGAGGCGAAGTGACCGATGTGGTTGAAGCAGAAGTTCGACGGCGAGTTGCGGAGCAGGATCGAGCGCGCGCCGTTGTGGAAGCTCGGCGCGACGCGGAGCTCGCGGCACTTCGCCCACACCGGATCGTAGTCGTAATCGCTGTCGATGCCGATCACGTCGTACCACTCGGCGAAGCGCGCCGCGTCCGGTTGCTCCTCGGCGACGACCGGTACCCGGCGCCGCATGAGACCGCCGACCATCATCACCTTGTAGCCGAGCTGCCGCGAGGCGAATTCGAGCTCCTCGATCGCCTCCTCCGGCGTGTACATCGGGATGATCGCCGCCGGGATGACGCGGTCCTGGAGCCCACGGAACTGGTCGGCGGCGAAGACGTTGTAGGCGCGGCAGATCGCGCGGCGCAGCCGCGTGTCCTGCATGCGGTGGAACCCGAGCCCGGCGGTGGGATAGACGACGCAGAAGTCGATGCCCAGATCGTCGAGACGCTCGTACATGAGTCGCGGCAGCATCGCGGTGGCGCGGTCGAGCACGTTCTCGGACGGTGAGGACCAGAACGCCTCCATGCCGACCCGGCGGCGGCGCCGCTCGGGCAGGGACATCCGGAGCGAGCTCGGGACGCGATCGGTGGCGGTCGCCAGGGCCTCGACCGCCGCGTCCCCGCCGATGCGCCGGAACTCCTCGCGCATGACCGGCCCATACTCGAGCCAGTGACCGTCGGCGTCGATGATCGGGTGGTTGAGGCGGGAGCGGAGCTTCCGGGCCTCGGTCGATCCGTTCGTTGGCATGGCCGCACCCCCAGGGCAAGCTCAGTTGGGAGGATGATACACAACCTCCAGGCCGCGAGTCATCCGCATTACCTTCCAGGTAATTGATCTCCTACCGAGTCGCGTGGAGGATGGGCACAGGAGGAACGAAGGCTATACTCCAAGTCGCCTTCGCCGGCACCTTCTCCGTGACCCTCGAACCAACCGTACGAGCTCGCCTGGAGATGCCGTGCGACGTCATCGTGGCTGACGAGACCGGGATCGTCTCGCAGCTGTCCGACGTCGACGTGTTGATCACTCTCGCGTTCACCCGCGAGATGGGCACGGCCGCGAAGCGACTGAAGCTCGTCCAGGTGCCCGGCGCCGGCCTCGATCGGATCGATCGCGGCGCGCTGCCGGCCGGGGTGTTCCTGGCGAACGTCTACGGCCACGAGATCGGCATCGCGGAGTACGTGCTGGGCGCGATGCTCGCGCTGACACGCGGCTTCGCGCGGCTCGACGCGGCGCTTCGGCAGGGGGCCTGGGAGAGCCAGTGGGCGGTGGGCTCGTCGCCGCCGGCGCCCTGGCCGGAGCTGGCGGGAAAGACGCTCGGCATCCTCGGCTACGGTCGGATCGGGCAGGCCCTGGCCCGGCGCGCGCGCGCGTTCGACATGGAGGTCTGCGCCATCCGGCGCGAGGCGACGCGATCCGACGCAGAAGCGCTCGCGTTCCTCGGTGGGCCGGACGCCCTCGGCGAGGTCGTGCGGCGCGCCGACTATCTGGCCGTCACGCTCTCGCTCACCGAGGCCACCCGCGGTATTCTCGGCGAGCGAGAGCTTCGAATGATGAAACCGACCGCCGTCCTCATCAACGTGGCACGCGCCGAGATCGTCGACGAAGATGCGCTCTATCGTGCCCTGGCCGAGAAGCGCATCGCGGGCGGCGTCCTCGACGTCTGGTATCGCTATCCCACGGACGCTGGACCGACGCTGCCCGCGCGGCGGCCCTTCCACGAACTGGCCAACGTTCTCATGACGCCGCACGTGTCCGGCTGGACCGAAGGGATGCTGGAGGCGCGGGCGAAGCTCATCGCGGAGAACATCCAGCGGACCGCGAGAGGCGAGCCGCCGCTGAATCTGATTCGCTGATCGGATAGGATCGGCTCGCTCTGCGCGTGCCCTTCTTCTACGGCTGGGTGCTCGTGGCCGTCGCCTTCGTCACCATGGCGGTCGGCGTCAACGCGCGCACCGCCTTCTCGCTGCTGTTCCCGCCGATTCTCGACGAGTTCGGCTGGGAGCGGGGCTTGACGGCCGGCGCATTCTCCTTCGGGTTTCTCGTCTCGGCAGCGCTGAGTCCCCTGGTGGGTCGCCTGATGGATCGCCGCGGGCCTCGCGTCGTGATCGAAGTCGGCGTGATCCTCATGGCGGCCGGGTTGATGCTGGCGCCGCTGGTGCGCCGGCCGTGGCACCTGTACGTCACGCTCGGCGTGCTCGTCGGCGGCGGGGGCAACTGTCTTGGATATACCGGTCAGTCGCTCTTCCTCCCGAACTGGTTCGTCCGCCGACGGGGATTGGCGATGAGCCTCGCCTTTTCCGGCGTCGGCGTGGGTTCGGTCGTGCTGCTGCCCTGGCTGCAGACCCTCATCGCTCGGGCCGGCTGGCGCACCGCCTGCTGGGCGTTGGGTCTGCTGGTGCTGGGAGTATTGGCGCCGCTCAATCTCTTGCTGAGGCATCGGCCGGCCGACCTCGGGCTCAATCCCGACGGCGACCCCTCCGCCCTCGGCGCGGCCGCCGACAGGCGAATGACCAATGTGGTGGACGCGGCGTGGGTGGCCGTCGACTGGACCCTCGCCCGCGCGCTCCACACGGCGCGCTTCTGGTGGATCGCGGTGGGATACTTCTTCGGCCTCTTCGCCTGGTACGCGGTGCAGGTCCATCAGACGAAATATCTGGTCGAGATCGGATTCAGCCCGACCCACGCGGCCTGGGCGCTGGGACTCGTGAGCCTCGTCGCCGTTCCCGGACAGATCGGGTTGGGCCATCTTTCGGATCGGATCGGGCGGGAATGGGTGTGGACGGTGGGAAGCCTGGGCTTCGTGCTCTGCTTTCTGGCCCTCCTCGCCCTGCGTCACGCACCGGCGCCGGCGCTGCTCTACCTCATGGTCATCTCGCAGGGCCTGCTCGGCTACAGCCTCACGTCCGTGATCGGCGCCGTTCCGCTCGAGATCTTCGAGGGCCGCCACTACGGCGCCATCTTCGGCACGTTGATGATGGCGGCGATCGCGGGCGGGGCCGCCGGACCCTGGGTGACGGGCGCGCTCTACGACGTCGCGGGTAGCTACACGCTGGCTTTCTGCATCGCCATCGTCGGCTCCGCACTGTCGGCGCTGGCGATCTGGCTCGCCGCCCCACGGAAGGTGCGTGCTGTCGCCGGGCGCACGGGCGGTTAGCTCCGTAGGTCAGCTCAGAAGGCCTTTCAGCTTGTTCACAGTTATACCGGCTATGAGCGCCAGCCCGACGCTCGTCAACGTCCCGACCAGGAAGTACTCGGCGAAGTGACCCCTGGTATCTTCCTTGATCTCGGGGTATCGCGCGAGCGCCTTTGCGCCGAGCAGGAATCCCACGGCGGTCTCATAGCCGCCGACGATGAACGTCAGGATCAGAATGCGCTCGATCCAGCCGATGTATTTCCCGGCGTTCGGAAGACCAGGCTTCAAGTGAGTCAAGTTGATCTGCATCATGGCGAGAAAGGACTGAGTGACTTTCTGGACCAGGTGCCCCCCACCGAAGACCACGGCGACATATGCACAGGCGTACAGATAGACGAGCGGGTTCATGGCGGTGGAACGGATGATGGCGACAATCCCGGACCACGAGGCGCTGAGCCAGATCGATGCCAGAGCAACGACCATGAGGTGGGCTGCCTGATCTGCCGTGAACGCGAGCCAGCCGTCCCCGGAGAATCGGGCCTTCACATAGTCGAGGAGGGTGTGGACGAGAGCCACGACTACGATCGCCGTGGACACCCGCCGGTCGAGTCCGAGATTCACAGCGGCGATCGCGCACACGAGATGGACGCCCGCGTGGGCGGCGAGCGGCCGGATCGCGGTCTTCCTGCGGGCGATCCAGTCCGGCTGCAGGACGAAGTCCGCGACAAGGTGGGCGAGATAGAGCTGCAGGAAGAAGAGCACCGCTAAACCCTCACCGGGGTGCAGAGGGCTTTTGCACCCTTGCCTGGGTGCGACTGGCCTTCTCGATGAGGTCTCGAAGGAATACCGCTGCCACATCGAAGTGAGGCCAGCCGGCAGCGAGCAGACGCTTCGTCACGTTCTGATGGGCGACCTTGAGCTTGGCGGCGATGGCCTCCCGAGTCAGCCCGAGCAGGCTCCACCGGACAGCCTCCCATTGGGGCACGGTCCACGATTGCTGAATGAAATCCGTGAGACAGAGGACAGCATCGGCTGGGTCGTCCACTTCTGAGGCTCCTGTTACAAGCTTGGTGGACCGGACGGGACTGCGGGCCTTGGCGATCTCTTCGAGGCCGTTCCGGGCATGGACGAAGGCGGGACCGTCTTCCTCGTAAGGACTCTGGCGCTTCGGCGTGCTGAGCTCTCCGATGCCGACGGACGCTCGGAGGTGTACCGGCGGTCTTAGACCGCCCATGGCGACCACTGCTCGGAGGTAGGTGAGTATGTCCAGAGCGCGCCGCGCATCAGCTATGACGCACTGAAATTCATCCCCGGCCGTGATCCGGAACGCCAGCCGGGTATGGATGGCGCCGGGGAATCGATGCTCCACGTCGGCGAACGCCTTGCGAATGACCTGATCGAGCCTCCGGCGGTCGGCGGAGCTGTAGCGCGACGAACCAACGACGTCCGCCGTAAGGACGGCGACAGAGCCCCTCGTTCGTCTCAAGAGGCTTGCACCTGTTCTGAGGTGCAGAAGCCAAATGCACCCATTTAAAGGTGCACCTTAAGCCTACGGCAGAAGCGCAGTCAAGGAAGATTCTCTGACGGGCCGGGCCGGCTGACCCCCCTTCCGAAGGCTACCTCCGAGCGCCTTGGATTGCGCGCCACAGGGCATGAGGCGTCGCCGGTATGGGTATGCTAGTGACGCCGAGGGGCCGGAGCGCGTCGGCGATGGCGCTGATGACCACGGCCGGCGCAGGGGTGGTGCCGCCCTCCCCGCCCG
>WNEY01001349.1_pt1 | contig 17241 bp, 8 predicted proteins | sample 5400531 | NCBI WGS metagenome assembly WNEY01 (sample SAMN13153338, study PRJNA577476) | soil metagenome | isolation source: 200 cm saprolite under Douglas fir tree site 1 | place: USA:California | collected 2015-04-18
GTGGAAGGCCGCGACTATAAGTCCGTCTTGAGCATACTCAAAGCCTCTGGTCTGCGCGGCATGGGAGGCGCCGGATTCCCGACGGGAACAAAATGGGAAATCGTTCGAAACGCCCCAGGCGCGCAGAAATATATCGTATGTAACGCCGATGAGAGCGAGCCGGGGACCATCAAGGACCGCTTTTTGATGGAGCACGTTCCGCACCTGGTGATTGAAGGAATGATTGTGGCCGGGCTGGTCACGGGGGCGACGAAAGGGATCCTGTATATACGCCATGAATATGAGGAGCCGCGAGAGGTCTTGCAGGAAGAAATCCAGCGTTGCTATCGCGAGAAGCTTGTGGGTCGAGGCATACTCGGGTCCGAGCTGGATTTTGACCTGGAAATCTTTGTGAGCCCCGGTGGATACATTTGCGGAGAAGAGAGCGCACTTCTGGAAGCCCTAGAGGGCAAACGCGCCGAACCACGGAACAAACCTCCGTTCCCCGGAACAAACGGATTGTGGAACGCACCCACCGCGATCAACAACGTGGAAACGTTTACGTTCGCTTCGGCCATCCTGGTGAACGGCCCGGATTGGTACAAGAAACAGGGAGTAAATGGCGTAGCGGGACTAAAATTCGTAGGGATTAGCGGGGACGTTGTGAAGCCCGGTGTATTCGAAGTGCCAATGGGTGTGTCCTACCGCGATTTGATTTACGAATATGCACGAGGCATTGCCGGCGGGAAAGAGCTTTTGGGATTTGCCCCATCGGGACCATCGTCCGGCTATCTTCCGGCAAGCCAAGCGGACCTTCTGCTGGACTTCAACGCCGTGGCCGCTGCTGGTTCCATGGTGGGTTCGGGCGCAATCGTGGTTTGCGCCGAGGGACGGTGCATGCTGGATATGGCGCTCAACGCCACGCGTTTTTTTCGCAACGAATCCTGCGGAAAATGCGTTCCGTGCAGGGTGGGCTCACAAAAACTCACGGATCTGCTGACACGCTGGACACAAGGCGAATCCAGCGAGGGGGACATGACGCTGATTCAGGAACTCTTTAAGGCGATGCGGCTCACGTCCATTTGTGGGCTTGGGCAGATCGTGCACGCGCCGCTGGCGTCGGTAATCCGGCACTTTCCGTCGGTGATTGAAGAGCACTTAAAGGCGCGACGTTGCCCGGGTGGCGTATGCTTCGAGCAGCACGGTTAATCTATGGACCAAGACTTTTCAGCAACATACATCCCCAAGCAGGAAATCCAACTGACTATCGATGGCAAGAGCGTTGCCATCGAGCAGACCAGAGGCGAGACCACCACGATCTTCGAGGCCGCGCAAAAATGCGGCATTGCCATACCGACGCTGTGCCACCAGCAGAATGAAAAGCCTGTCGGCGTGTGCCGCATGTGCGTGGTGGATATCGGGCAGCGTGTTTTTGCGGCCTCGTGCGTGCGGCTGATCGAGCCCGGAATGCAGGTAAAGACTGCGACGGACGATATAAAGAGTGTGCGCCGCACGCTTTTGGAGCTATTGATTGCGGATCATCCGTCTCCGTGCGCGCGCCAGAAGCTATCCGGGGATTGCGAACTGGAACGGCTGGCGTCGGAGGCAAAGATAAAGAGTTCGCCATTCGCGCGGCGCACGACGGCTCGAGGGCATGACGATTCCTCACTGGCCATTTCCGTGGACCATGAGGCGTGCATTCTTTGCGATCGCTGCATCCGGGGCTGCAACGAAATCCGGCATAACTTTGTGCTCGCCAGGCGCGGCAAGGGATACCAGGCGGGAATTTCGTTTGACGACAACCTGCCGATGGGAACCTCCAGTTGCGTGAGTTGCGGGGAGTGCATGGTGTGCTGCCCGACGGGAGCGCTGACGAACAAGCAGGTTATTGATACGAACCTCGGACAAGGAGACGCGGTCACGCTTCAGGAATTACAGAAACTCGATCCGTTCCACGGGGTTTCCGGAACATTTCTGAACTTGAACAGCAACGCGGTACGAAAGCGCAAGTACAAGGCCGGAGAGCTGATTTGCAAAGAAGGCGAATATGGCTCGACCGCATTCTACATCCTTGACGGCAAGGCCGAAGTGTATCTGTCTTCACCGATGGCGCACGTAAATACCAAAGGGCAGAACAACCTGTTTCGCAAGCTAAAGTCGGTGCTGGAGCCGAGCAAGCAGTCCGCGAAAGAAGAACGCAAGGGGTTCATTCCCATCGATGGCCCGGTCAATTTGTCGTACGACAACCGCATTGCGAACCTGGAACCCGGTGACCTGTTCGGCGAGATGACGTGCATGAATTACTATCCGCGCTCGGCGACGGTGCGGGCGAAGACGGATTGCACGATGCTGGAGATGCTGCGCAATGTGCTGGATATTATGCGGCGGAATCGGGATTTCCGCGCCAAAGTCGAGCAGAATTACCGGAAACGCGCGCTGGAATCGCACCTGCGCGGCATTCCCATTTTTTCCTCGGTTACGCCGGAATTTATTTCCTATTTGCGGGATCGCGTGGAACTGCGCCAATACTCGCCGGGACAACTGATTTGCCGCCAGGGAGAACCTGCGCACAGCTTCTTTCTGGTGCGCATCGGCTTTGTCAAAGTGACCGAATCACATCCTGGCGGGGACCTAGTGCTGGCGTACATCGGGCGAGGGAGTTTTTTCGGGGAACTTTCGCTGCTGGGCGGGGGCATACGAACGGCAAACTGCACGGCGCTGGATCACGTGGAGGTCGTTCGTATCAAGGTCGAAGATTTTAATCTGATGCTGGATCGTTTTCCGGAGGTGCGGCGGGGCCTGCAGGCCGTCGCGGCAGCGCGCGCCGCGGAAAACCGCCAACAGTCGGTCCAAATACAGAGCGTGCCGGTGGATTCATTCCTGGCGCAAGGCTTGATGGAAGCGCAAAGCCTGCTGGTGCTGGACCTCGACAAATGCACGCGATGCGACCAATGCGTGCGAGCGTGCGCGGACGCTCACGATGGCGTCAGCCGGCTGATTCGCGACGGGTTGCGGCTCGATCACTACCTGGTAGCCACGTCGTGCCGGCAGTGCAAGGATCCGCTGTGCATGGTGGGTTGCCCGGTAGGTTCGATTCGCCGACGCAACAGCCTGGAGATCACCATCGAAGATTGGTGCATCGGTTGCGGCTTGTGCGCGAACAATTGTCCGTACGGAAACATCAACATGCACCCGTTCGAGGTCGAAGCGGACGATCCCAGCCATCCTGGGAGGAAGATCGCGGAGGTAAAGACCAAGGCCACGGCGTGCAATCTCTGCCCGGATCACGATGAACCTAACTGCGTGTATGCATGCCCGCACGACGCAGCGCATCGGGTGAATCCTCGCGAGTTCTTCGCGGATCTTGCGAGGGAGGGCAACAGGGGAATCATCCCGACGTGATCATCGACCGGAGCCACAGAGGCTGGTTTATCGGATCGGTGCTGATGCTCGCACTGGGCATCGCGGTGTATATCCCGTACGCGTTGTTAAGCGTTACAGGCGCGAGCGGGGGCAGCGTCCTAGGCCTGATCTACGGCAGCGTGGGGTCGGCGATGATGCTGTTTGCGGGATTGTTGGGATTGCGCAAGAAGTTCCGGATTTGGCGTGTAGGGCGCGCGACGTGGTGGATGCGCGGCCATCTCTGGGTCGGCTTTCTCAGCTTCCCGTTCATTTTGTTCCACGCAGGTTTTCAGCTGGGGAACGGACCCCTGACGCGAGTGCTGATGGCCCTTTTCGTTGTGGTGTTCGTGAGCGGCATCTTCGGGGCCATTCTGCAGCATTTCATCCCGCGAGTCATGACGCAGCGGGTGCCGATGGAAACGATCTTCGATCAGATAGGCCGCGTCCTGGAGCAACTGGTGCAAGAAGCGGCGTTCATCATTTCCGATATTGGCGCGGCAATTGAAGAAGAGCTGGAACGCGCGGAAGAAGCAGAGGAATTGTCGCAGACCCCCACGGCGAAGAGAAAAACAGCCGTGGCGAGTGTAGCGGACGAACGCGTGAGCCGTACGATAACGGTTTTCTTTGAATCGAACATGAAGCCTTATTTATTGTCGCGAAATCCCGCGAAGCACATGCTGGCGGACCCGGTTCAGGCAAACGCGGCTTTTCAGAAGCTGAAGATTCTTGTGCCTGCGACGCTGTGGCCCAAGTTCGATGACTTGGAAAATATCGTCGAAGAAAAGCGGCAACTGACGCGCCAGCTGCGCCTGCACAAGATCCTTCACGGTTGGCTGCTGATGCATATCCCGATCTCTTACGCTCTGCTGGCCTTGGGTGCAGTCCACGCGGTCATGGCGCTGAGATTCTGAAGTATGCCTCGCGTACGCACGACGAAATCCCTGGCGAAGCGCATCGATCTGCAGTATTTCCGGCGGCGCGACGCTTTCCGGAAATGGCGTTTGTGGCTTTGCCTTGCGCTCCCAGTTATCGCTGTGGGCTGGATCGTGTTTTCGCGGGCAATCCACAATCAGAATGTGTATACCAAGGGCCCGCTGTCTTCAGCGCACGCGGTACTGGCAAGCAACTGCGAGGTGTGTCACGTGCGGACGGCAAAGTTCAGCGCGCCGGTGCCGGACAAGGCGTGTCTGGGGTGCCATGATGCCCCGCTACACAACGCGCGACAGACCTTCACGCCCAGCTGCGGTTCGTGTCACGTCGAGCATCTGGGGCAAATGCGGCTTGCGCAGACTGCAGATGCCGGCTGCGCGCAATGCCATGCGGACCTGCATACAAACGATGGCGCACCGCGCATCGATCCGCACGTGAGCAACCTCGATCGAAAGCATCCGCAGTTCGCCGCACTACGGCCCGGCCAGCCGGACCCGGGCACGATCAACCTGAATCATTACGCGCATCTGCAGGCGACCATTCGCGGACCGCGGGGACCGGTGCAGATGGTATGCGATGACTGCCACCGTCCAACGAACTCGCAGGAGCCGTGGCCTTACTCTGTCGCGGAAGTACAGCCCGCGTCGCAACAGCCGGTTGTCGTGGGAGCTACTGACACGCAACAGAGAAAGAGGCGTTCGGTGGCGGCAGGCGCCGGCTCCTATATGACGGCGATCAAGTATGTGAACCAATGCGCAGCCTGTCATGTGCTGCAGTTTGATCCGCTGATACCGGAACCTGCGCCGCACGCCAAACCGAATGTCGTGGACGCGTTTATCCGGAAAAAGTACGCGGACTACATTGCGTTGCATCCGGAAGCCCTGAGAGAACCCGTCAGTGCCATCGAGGGAACTACGCCGGATGTTTCCGAGTCAATTTTGCGGCCAACCGGGAACCCAGCACCGCTGCTGGCAAGTAACCCTGGGGATTGGGTGCAGCGGCGCACGGATGCCGCCGAGCGTTTGCTCTGGAGCAAGAATTGCAAGCTATGCCACATCTCGACGGAACATGGAGGGTCGGGGTTACCGGAGTCGGTCAAGGCGATCATTCCGGCGCGATGGCTGCCGCGCTCAGAATTCGATCATGAGGCGCATCGCATGCTGACCTGCCAGGCTTGCCACGCGGGTATTTCGGATAGCCGCAAGACGTCCGACATCAACATTCCGGAAATCGCATTTTGCCGGCAATGTCACAAACAGGGAGGAGCATCCAAGCTGGCCGCGGAGGGCCGCTGCTTTGAGTGCCATAGCTATCACGATTGGCGCAAGGAACGGCGGATCAATGGCATCATGGAAATGGCGCGGCCGAAGGCGTCTACGGAGGACAAGTCCGGCAATAGCAATCCGTCGGTGCAGTAGCCAGCGCCTGACAGCGCGGAGTCACCAGAGTCTTCATTTGGGTTGAGCAGCGGCAAGCTTCGGTTGGTGACCACTTACGGGCGCATTTTGCGGGTCATCGGTGACGGTATACAGTTCACCGTCGCGCAAGTAGAGTTTCTGCATCTCGGTGCGATTGAGCGGTCTCGACCCGCGGCGGCCGAAAACCGCGAGTTGGTTGCCGGTTTCGTCCACCGCGCGGTCCCGATCGATGCCGCGGGACAAGGCAAGCGCCGGCCCGTGAGTGCGGAAAGTGGCAATCACTTTCGGAACGGGTTTTGGGCTGAAGCCAGCGAATTTGCTTGTGGCCTGGGGTGAAAAGAGCTGCACAACCTGAAGTCCATTCCTGCCATCCGCGACGAATGCAAACAGGCTGGAACTTACCATCCCGAGTTTCACGTCATTGGTGTCGTTCAGCTTGCCGCCGGCGTTAAAGAACTGATCCAGCGCGGGCTTCTCGGGGCGTTCCACGTCGACGATCGCGACTCCCTGCTTGCCTGCCGCAACATAGGCGTACGTCCTCGCCAAATAAATATTGCGTGCATCTTCCATGGCGACCGCGGCGTTCTGCACCAACAAGGGTGAAGAGGGCTGAGTGATATTGAGGACCTTCAATCCTGTGCGATCCACCACAAAGGCATAGCGGAATTGAATGCCGATGCCGCGGACATTGTCCAATTCGGGAGCACCAATCTGCGCGGTTATCTTAGGCTGTAGAGGATTATCCAGGTCGACGACGACCAACCCGCGGTCGCAAAGCACGTAAGCGTAGGTTCCCACAAAGGCAATTCGCCGCGCGCCGTTGAGGGCACCGTCCGGATTGAACGCCAGCGCGCGCTTGAGGAAATTGTTGTTGGGATCGCCATCCAGAAGCGTACCTACGCCCGGTGTTTTTGCTTTCAAATCCGGATTGCCGATGACCACCAAGCCTTCGTATTTGTCCGCGACATAAAGAAAGCCATACATGAGGTGGATTCGCTGCTCCTCATTCTCCGGGCGATGCGTGCGCAGCGGGTCGATGGCCAATGTGCTAGGGGAGGCGATGGCCTGAGCGAACTTGGTCTTGACGTAAAACCGCTGCCCAAGAGGAGAAACCGGAGCGGTACTCATTCGTTCCGAAAAATCCTTGTTGTCGATATTGGCGACGTCGAATATGCGGACGCCACCCTCGCCCATAGCGGCATAAAGATATTCGCCGCGCGCCTGCACATCCAAGACCTTGCCGGCGTGATGGTGGCTCTGTCCGAGGCGTCCGCCGCGGCTCACAAAGCGCCGGTAGTTGTCAGGGTAAGCGACCCTGTGGAAGTCGCTGCCTAACACCGCGGGCGGTTCTTGATGCTCGGCCACCGCGACCGCATGGTACCCGCCTTTGCCAGCCGCCAAGTAGATATAGCGGCCTTCAAAGTTCATGAATCCGGCGCCCAGCAACATCGTCTGAGCCAGCCAGGCATTATTGTCGCCCTTTGCGGACACGTGACAATCGGAACAGGCGCGGGTTTCTTTCGTTCGCACAGTGTGAGGGACGAAAGGACTGAATGCTTGCCCGCTGAAGCCTTCGGCGGAAACGGTTTGCTGCTGGTAGTAACCCCAACCGCGGTCCGCGTTCTGTGAGCTAACCAGTACCGCACAGGCGGACCGCACGGGTGCGATGCGATTACCGGTGACGGTGCCGTCGACGCCGAGCATGTAGATGTCGTCGCGCAAAATCTGGAAGTTGTAGGCGGTCCAATTCTTGGTGGTCAACCCCTCGTTATGCAACATCGGCATCTTCTGGTTTGCGGTCATCTCAAGATGACAGCCAAAGCAGGTAGGGACCCATGCGGAGTGACAGCTAAAGCAAGTCATACGGCGATTGTCGTGTGCGAACGAACTTATATCGTTGCCGCCCCAGGTGGTGCCGTCCTTCTGGATGGTTTTCGCGAAGCGGGCCTTCTCGTTGTAGTTCGGGTTTCCGGGGGTAATGGAATCCTTGACTTGAATGATTTCCCACTCCTTGCCTGGATCCACCATGGAGCGCTGGAAGAAACGATCATCCCTGGAGTAAAACTGCCGCTCGCCCCATGGGGTGCGAAGGACTTGCAGGTTCGTGCCGCCTTTGGGCGATGCCGGCCCAGAGGTCATCAAGGAAGCGCGAGCGGCGACACTACCGTGGCAATCGATGCAGTCGATCTCAATGGCGTTGCGAGTCTCTCCGTACAGCTTTCCATTCCCGTGAGCATCCTGGGTGAAATGGCAGTCAATGCAATGCATTCCTTTTTCGAGGTGAATGTCCTTGAGATGCACGGCCCTGCCGAATTTGTCGGGATCCTCGGGCGAGATGACATTGTTCTTTTCATCGAGCAGATTGCCCTTGCGATCCTTCTTGTAAACCGCGCGGAAGATCCAGCCGTGGCTATGAAAATCGGCAAACTGGGTGTGCTTAAGAGTTTTCGCGAACTCTGGGCTGCCGATTTTTTCAAGGAAGCCAACATCGGACCATAGTCCCCGGGGCGCCGATCCTTCCGGATTTCGCAACTGGACCTTCTGGCGATCGGCAGGGCTGGGATTGCGCTGCTTGGCGGGGTACATCTGTTCGGCGTCGATTTCATTGTCCCACCAAGTATAGCCGAAGTAGGTCGTCTCCATATTGGTGCCGGGGTGGATGTGGCAGACCATGCACTGGCTTGAGGGGATGGACCGCGTAAACTGGTGGCGTATTGGGTGGCCCGGTTCGTTCTTGGGAATCGTGGGATCAACTGTAGCAGTGTAGCCAGAATGACCGAAACTGGCATATGGCCCCGAATGTTCCGGCGAATTGTCGTTGGCATAAACGACATGACATGCGGTGCACCCGCTGTTGCGATAATCTCCAGGCTGATCGTTGGTCCCGGGAAAACTTAACAACGGATCGAGCAATCTGGTCTTCTGCAGTCCGAGAAAAACAGGATCCGTGCGCAGAAGCGTTCCGAATCCTCGCTCGCCAAGTTTTGTATCGGGCCGTCCGGGGTCTTCATCCAGAGCCGGGATGCCAATCTCGGGCTTTTTCTGGCCACCGCGTTCGAAAATGCGAAGGACATTGCCCGGCTGAGAAACCTCCCAACGCTCAATTGGTTCCAAGTAGGGCAGCACGCCCTTAAGGTGAGTTTCCTCTGGCGTAGGCGGAGGCACGGTGATCAAACGCTGCGGTTTTCCATCGGCGGAATAACTCTCACCAAAACGTGGCTGCTTGAGTGGAAACGAACCGTTGTTGTATAGGGCCGCACTCCACAGCATGGCTCCGTGCGTCATCATGCTTGTCCGCACTTTTTGTACTTCGGAGCTGTGGCACCCGGAAGTACCACACGTCGTTGCCGCCACGCGCAAGTCGCCGGGATTCACGAATTTTATGTAGTTCCAATCTTCCTGGAGCCAATTCGCGTAAGCGCGCACCGGATTGGCGCTCTTTGCGGCAGCTAGAATCTTCGGATGCGGGTGCGCGCGCCGCTTGGCGCTCTGGTATTCGCCGGACTGGGTGGCCAAATTATCCGCCACCCGGACAGTCGGATCTCCGCCGTGGCAGTCCACGCACCCGATATGTACGGACTGCGAAACATGCATGGTCACGCTGTCCGTAACGGTGTGACAGCTCTGGCACCCGGCCGACTTGGCGTCAACCTCTGCCTGGCTTTGGCTCAGGCGCAGCGGCTTACGCTGACCATCCTGTTCCTGCGTCGTACTCGGCGTTTGCTTCACCGTCGCAGCGCCGGGACTCGCCTTGACCACGCCGTACAAAGAGATTACAAGCGAGGATGCGAGAACTCCCATCAGGTAACCCTTGCCAGTCAATCGCATTCCCACCTCTTGGCGCCAAGCTCAGAATTGCAAACGCAGATTCGCAAACGCAGAGACGAGTACCCTGGAGTTATAAATGTTTCGCAATCCAAGATCGGGCACCAGTGACGAAACGCCAGCGGTCAGCACAATATTCTCAGTCAGTGGGGGCCGATACGTTATGCCCATTCCGAAATCGGTACCTATGCCGCGATGGACGGGCGCCTGAAATAACAGGAAGGCGAGCGACTGTGTGCGATCGAACTGCAAGTAATTTGCGTTCAAGAACGCGCGAAGCTTGGGAGTGAGATTGGCATCGATACCGGCGTTGTAGATCCTGACTCCGGGATTGATAAAGTTCGATTGCCCTTCTTCCTTACTGGAGCGAAGAGACGGAAGGAGACTGAACGGCGTTACCAGCGCTACGCCGGTGCCGGTCAGGCGGATTCCTTCGCGGTCCCAAAAACTGAAAGCTCCGCCAGCAAACTGCGTATCATCCAAAATGGAATCGAACCCTCGCGCAGTGCCCGACCTGCCTGGACCAACACGTGATTCCGAGTCACCGGAGGCCCAGAAGGCGGAGACGCGATAGCGCAGCCAATCGTGATCGACGGACAATTCCAACGCTCCCATTTGTGCATTGATATGCAGGGGGCGTCCGGCGATGGAATTGAAGCTGTCCGTGCCAAGCGCCTGATAGAACGCGTTGCTGATGTTCAATCGGCGAATATGTCCGTTTCCTGTCCACCCGAGATAATAGGATCGAATGCTGTGAGGGGCCGGTATGCCATTCGCCACCACAACCCGGCCGATCGGCGCAGGACGTACCAGGAAACCGTTCTTATCGTAAACGATATCGGCCTGATCGCGGTTGTAATGAAAGCTGAATTCGGTGGTGTAGCCCTTGGCAAAAAAATCCTGAACATAGACGTTGGCTACGCCAACCTGCTGATGCCGCGGTTCGAAAGTATTCAGCCCGCTGTTGGTGTCCTTTTCGAGAAGATAAAAATATGCCAGGTTGTAGTTGATACGATTGGAATGAAGGTTGCCGAAAAGTCGAACAGCGGGCTGCTCATCGGCGAAAATGAAGCCGCGAAAATCACTGCTGAAACTCTGTATTCCGACCCTGACGGACACGAAGTCGAAACTGGGGCTCACATCGCGAAGCTTGGCTTCGACAAACGCTTCCTGTATGCCGGTATGGGTATCAAAACGATTGATTCCGGCGCGAACGTCGGCGTTGACAATTCCGCGCTCGCGCGTCTGGAGAAAATTGAGGTCCACCACGGGAGTGAACCGCAAGCGAAAATCGACCGGGCGGAACGAGGTATCGCCGCGAAACAGGTCAAACGAGAAGCGCAGCGTCTGGTCTACGAATGCCTGCTCTCCGCGTCCAAAGAAGTTCCTGCTGCCGGGATTCTCCGCAGCAACGTTACTGGGCGTGGGCAAGCGGCGGCCGTCGACTTGTGTCAGGCTCGTTCCTGTGAAGGCGAAAAACCACCTCTGCCCGAAGATCGGCGAATCTCCCTTGAGCCGATTGCGATCGAAGGGATCGTACCAGCGTGATTTGACGTAGGGGAACTCGCCGCGCTTGCCATATCTTTGCCAGTCCGGCATGGCAACGGTCCAGCGGTACGGCTCAAGGGCGAAATTTTCGTTCTCCGTCGGTCCCATCTCCGGTGCGCCTAAAGGGGCTGCGGCCGCAGACTCTGACCGGCGAAATACGGGATAGGGAGGTGGTTCTTCGCCCGGAGGCAAGGGCGGCGCGCGTGGGGGCCCAGGAATTCCGGTCGGACCTGGTTCGATGGCGGGCACCGGGTTTGTCGCTTGCAGCTGCAAGTCGAGGACTTGCAACTCCGCGGGTCGAACAGCCAGCACCGCCGATGCCGTCGCGAAGCCGTCGCGACTGGCCTTAATTTCATAGTCTCCAGGTGGAAGATTATTCAGGCGGTAGATCCCTTCCCCGTCGGTAGTGGCGGCAAAGGCGATGCGCTGTTGACGAAATTCGAGCAGCACGCCGGCAATGGCTCGGCCATTCTCATCGCGGACGGTGCCCGCAACGGAACCCATTTGCAGCGGTTTCTGGCCGGGTATGCGCTGCGTTTCCTGAGCCAGGACGGCACCGGAGCACGCCACTATCGCGATCAGCGCAAGACTTAGAGGATGCAACAAACCATAACCGCCACATCCGGTGGCAAGGACGGCGCCGATCTTAACCGATGGACGCTCTATCATGAGTTCCGCCGATTCGCTGCGTGGAATCTAGCACATCGCCCACGCCAGCTTAATTCGCCAACGAGGCTGGTCCTTGCTTCCTGGACAACTCGCAGAACACGTTTGCAAATCGCGATGAAATGATTTGCCCCGCGCGGTTCCTGTGGGCACGAATTGAAAACACGTGAAGCATCGCACGATTGAATAAAGCGACCGTTTGTAGCTCTGAAGAATCCTCGAGTGTTACGAAAGCTCAAGGCCGACAGCCCCAAAACCCTTCAAAGTAGGGGGAATCTTATCGCCGTCGCTTCAAATGTCAAGTTGGTTTCGCGATACGTTCTTCGAGGTGAAGCGAGGTGGGCTAGCCTTCGCGAAGCTTGTGGCCTGCCAGGTTCCCGAGACCGTCGTATGCCGCATATTTGTACATTTCCGAGAGCGTGGGATAGTTGAATACCAACTCAATGAAGGAATCCACGGTCCCACCAGTCTCAAGCACGATCATCCCCGGGTGAATCAGCTCCGTCGCACTCTCGCCAATAATGTGCACGCCAAGCAACTTTCGATCGCCACGTCGGAAAACAAGCTTCAGCAGCCCGTTCCGGTCGCCAATGATCTGTCCTCGGGCATTGTTTCTGTAGTAAGCGCGGCCCACTCCACAGCTGATCCCTTTCTCAGCACAAGATTGTTCCGTTTCGCCCACACTGGAAATCTCCGGAATCGTGTAAATTCCCATCGGCAACATATGAGCCAAACGTTTCTTGTACTCGAACCCGAACGCGTGACAAACGGCCACGCGGCCTTGTTCCATGGATGTTGAGGCCAGCGCCGGGAAGCCTATGACGTCACCAGCGGCATAGATGTGTGGTAAGGAAGTTTGATAAAACTCGTTTACGTCAAAATATCCACGCTTGTTCACCCCAAGCGCCACCTTTTCGAGCGCTAATCCGTCCACCGTCGCACGCCTTCCGGCCGCGAACAAGGCGGTTTCCGCCTCGACGCTCCGTCCTGATTGCAACTTTATGCGGATCCTACCGTCGGTCTTCTCAAGTTGCGCTACTCGGTCCTCAAAGAACAACTGCATTCCTAAATTGATTAGCCGCTCACGCAAAAGCTCGGATATCTCCGCATCGAGAAAAGGAAGAAGTCGTTCCCGTCCGTCCAGCAGCGTAACCTGCGCACCCAAGGCGGCAAAAATGGATGCATATTCACATCCGATGACACCTCCACCGATCACCGCCAGGCTCGATGGGATGCGGTCCATTTGCAGAATCGTGTCCGAATCAAATATGAACTCATCGTCGTAAGGAATTTCCGGCGAACGGTGCGGCTTCGAGCCCGTAGCAATCAGGAAAACGTCGGAGGAGATACACGCAGAACTGCCCTCCTTCGAATGCACCAGTAACCTATGCGGATCTTCGAATTGCCCTTGGCCGATAAATAGCTGGACGGAATGCGCAGCAATGTTCTCCAGAACCTTTGTGCGTTCCGACTGCACGACTGCATCTTTGTGATGCATGAAGTCCTGCACGGTTAGGCCCTCGCGGAGCGAATAGTCGATACCGTGCAGCCCGCGCTGCCGCAATCCGGAGAAGTACAGCGCTGATTCTCGGAGGGTCTTGCTCGGAAGTGTCCCGGTGTTGATACATGCCCCGCCCAATTGGGGACTTCGTTCAACGATGGCGACCTTCTTGCCAAAGTAGGCGGCTTGAGCAGCTCCCTTTTCTCCCGCTGGGCCGCCACCGATCACCACTAGGTCATAGTGTTGCATCTAATCGCCCTTACCGGCGCTCTCGTCGTTCCCAGCACAGGTGAGAAGACGAATCTTTCTTGACCATCCCAGGGGCCATTTCAGGCGGGAGTTGCCTGGCGCATCTTACACCAGAATGAGCAATGACAGCCTCATCCTGTACCAATGAACCCGCCCCCGGCGATTAGGTCATCTCTGCCACACGCACCACAATCGCGCTCACGTTATCTTCACCCCCATGCTCGTTCGCCAGCGCGACAAGTTGCTCCGCGCTGGCTTGCGCGTCGCAAACCTCTCGCAGTGTCTTGGCGATTTCCACCTCCGTGACCATGCGCGTCAATCCATCTGTACAAAGCAATACGACGTCATGATTCCGCAGCAAGTACTCCGCCGCATCCAATTCGACTTGCTCCTGGGCTCCTAAAGCTCGGATTAGCACGTTTTGCATTTTGCTTAAGTGGGCTTCCTCAGGCGCGATAAGCCCACGTCTTATCTGCTCGGCGACCAGCGTATGGTCGGAGGTCAGCCGCTGCAGCGCTCCCGAACGAAACAGATAAGCTCGGCTGTCTCCCACATGCACTAGGCTCAAGCGAGGACCTTCGAGCCACGCAGCGACAACGGTTGCCCCCATCCCCCGAAACAGCGGATTGCTGAGGCCGGCTTCGTGGATGTTGCGATTCGCAAGACGAACCGCGCTAGCCAAGCGGTTCGTCTTCTCGGAGAAATCCGGGCGTCGCACTTCCCAGTAAGGGGTCGATGCGTCATCGGGGGCTTCGGAGCAGTGGGCTGTGATGGTATCGGCCGCGATAGCGCTGGCTAGTTCTCCGTGTGTTTCGCCTCCCATACCATCGGAAATAATGAACAAATTCAGGGAAGGCACCGCCCGGCAGGTATCTTCGTTGTTTCTCCGGACACGTCCAATGTCGGTCTTCGATCCAATCTCAACTTGAAGACATGTCTTCTCGCTCACGACGGGACCCTCGTGAAGTCTTCTTCAATGTCTCAAACCAACTCGCAAACGCTTCAATCTCCCCTTCATATCTTCGCTTCTTTTCCTACGCAAACGTCCTTAATACAGTTCACGCGGTAAGCCAGGAAGTTCCCTTCGTGTTTGGTTTCAATGGTTCTCCGGTCGATTTGCACGATGCGCCAGACACGCTGGTGCATTTCGGGGCTGATCAGGATTTCTCCCCCGGCCGCCCCGTTACAATAACGCGCTGTTTTGTTTACCACATCACCGATCACCGTAAATTCCATGCGATCTGAAGTGCCGACAAAGCCATGTATCACTTCCCCGCAGTGAATTCCAATGCCTGGCTCGGCACAAGGTAGCCCGCGCAACCGGCGGTTCTCATTCACTCTTGCCACAGCGGCTTGCATCTGAACAGCAGCAAGAACCGCGTGTTCGTACTGCTTGGGATCCGATTCCGGGCTTCCAAAAACCGCCAAGATTGCGTCCCCAATGAACTTGTCGACCGTTCCCTGTTGGGCGAATATGATCGGCACTAGCACTGCAAAATATTCGTTAAGCATTTCGACGATATCGTCTGGATCCATGTCTTGGGTCAGCTGAGTGAAACCGCGAATGTCTGAGTTGAGAATGGTTACTTCGCTTCGTTCACCGCCCAGCCGTAAACGCCCGCGGTGGTTTAGCAATCGTTCGGCGACTTTAGGCGAGAACTGTCGTAACAGTTTGGCGCTCAGAACGGATTCTTGGCGCAATTTTTCCTGCAATCGGTGGCTGCCAACCGCCATCGCCGCATATTGGGCCATGAAAACGAGCAGTCGCAGGTCCTCCTCGCTAAAGACTCCTTCTAAACTCCGCGATTCTGCGCAGATGACTCCAAATGCTTCGTCGTGCCAGAGTAGCGGAGCATACATGCCGGTAATGATCGCGCTCTGTAGAATGGTGCCGCTAATGTCTCCGGTGACGGGCCGGTTCCAAATAAACCCTTTGCGCTCGCTCATTGCGCGGCGGCCAAGCGTTTCGCTCACATGAGGCTCTTGGGCCGAGCGGTAAGCCTTCAGCAGAAGCGTATCGGTCTGCGGATCGCGAAGCGCCAGCGCCCAGCTCTCCGCATTCGGAATGAGCTCGACCAGACGATCCACAATCGTGGGCAAAAGTTCCCCCAATTGCGTTTTCGCCGCAAATTGCAATGGAAGTTCACAAACAAGCTTCAACCGAAGCGCCCCTGCGTCCCCTGCGCTTTTCGCGGACCCCGGGTCGAAGTTGATGGCGTCCAAATCGCATGCAATGTCCACGCTGGCCTCTGTCTGTCGCTCGTCCGACGGCAGACTCGCGCCAACCTCCAGATAGCTGGTTTGCGCCAGTGTATCCTGAGATTCGAGAGACTCCACCCGCAGGGTCGTCTCTCCGGCACAGATCATGTCGTTCACCTGGAGCTTCTGCTTCCCTTGTCCCTTGATTTCAATATTATTCAGAAGCGTCCCGCGAGAACTCTGACAGTCCTCGATCCAATAGAGCCCATCCTCTTTCCAAACTCTGGCATGCAGCCGTGAAATCTTCTTGTCAGGAGATAAGTCAAGTACCAATGGGGAATTCTCATGGGCCCGGCCAAGGACGAAGTCGGTCTCGGCTGCTTCCAAGACTCTTTGCGTACCGCGATAGGAGCAAATTAGGCGCATTGCAGGCCAATAGAAAGTTGATGGGCCGCCGATACGAGTCCAAAAGTGATCCGCCGGTCCTTTTGCGCTCAGCTGCCAGAGGCAATATAAAGCCAAAATAATCCATTCGCAAACTGAATGGCAAATGCGCCCACCACTGCGTGAGTTGAATCAAGACGTTTCGTTGGCGTTTCGATCGGCTGATGGGCAGAAATCAGGTCTCGATCTATTTGGGATACCGCCAGCCAACGAATTTTCTCGGCGGTCAAAACTGCAATGAAGTTCATTTAACAATGGCTAGAATTGAGCCCCTTCAACTGCCGCACCGAACAAGTAGGTGCTTTTTCGTCTTAGCCAAGCCGCCGCGACATCCCAGTCAACAAACACAAGTAGTTGGGGCACATTCAAGAATGCTAAATTCATGCTCAACAAAATGCCCAGGTGAAATACCGCTGCCAGTGGCACAAGCAGCCGCCGGGCTGTTTTCGAGAACAACACTGTGATGAACCCTAGCTCAAGGATCAGGGTTCCAACTCCGATCACCTGACACAGCAGAGGTCTCTCCGCAAGCCACCGCCCCAAGGTATGAAAGACTCTGACCTGATCCTCTTCGCTAAAATAGAGCAACCAGCTGCGCAGGTTAGAGGCGGAGGCCCACCGCCAACCGCTATGGGAAATCTTCGCGAAGCCTGAAAAGAAATAAATCTGAGCAACAAAAAGCTGAATCAGGCGTAGAGGCCAGGTGTAATCCCCTCTTTCCGCGGCTTGCCCGCGGCTGTGAGCAAATTTCAGTGCCCAACGGTCACCGCAGGGTGAAAAAGCGAGCGTCAGGAGCGCGAGAACTGAAATCGTCAGGCCACGCGCATAGGGGTTTGGTGTCCAGATGATCGTTTCAAGCGGCGCGAGATGGTACAGCAGCATTCCCGCTATGAAGCATGATATTCGAGGCAGCACTCCAGCGATCGCGCACACCAATGCGCTGCCCGCGGCCCATTCCAGCCCACGTTCGAGCGCTGGATGCCCGCCAAAATCAAGGTACCGCCAACTGGCGCTCGCCGGCACTGCGCTCCAGAATTCTGACGGCAAGCCGGACATTCCCGCAAAATTGCGCGAGACCAG
>WNEY01001350.1_pt1 | contig 17236 bp, 17 predicted proteins | sample 5400531 | NCBI WGS metagenome assembly WNEY01 (sample SAMN13153338, study PRJNA577476) | soil metagenome | isolation source: 200 cm saprolite under Douglas fir tree site 1 | place: USA:California | collected 2015-04-18
AGCGGGTCATCCTGCCTTCTCGCGACTCGAGCGCCTTCTTGGGGTTCTTGAAGTATGCCGTGCTGTTCATGCCGAACAGCGGCAGCTCGTCGGGAGCGACGTCGGCGACGACATCCCTCGACATTTCGGCGATGAGGTCACGCTCGGGTTGGTCGGCCATCGGCGACCTCAGCGAACCCCGGCTGGAAGGCGGGCGCTCTGCCAGAAGGCGATCTCCCTGGCGCCTGCGCTGCCGGACGCGAAGTACGGGTCCTGCCACGCGTCGCTGGTCACGAGGCCGGTCCAGGCTTTCGTGCCGGCTTGCTGCAACCAGTATCGCCAGCGGTAGTGGTCGTAGACGTCGGTTACGTGCGTCGTGTATGCCGCGGCCAGGTCCTGGTGGCCACGGACGATGACCATGTTCTCGTCGTTTGCGTACGAGGCTTTGAATCCGAGGTTGTGGCTCCCCGTGATCACCACCGCCTTGTCCGAAAAAGGGTCGATCACGATGATCTTGTCGTGGATGATCGCGTGCGCGGAGGGCGACGACTTGAGCAGTTCTTTGTGCCAGTACGCGAACGTGTCGGGGACCGCTGACGCCGCCACCATCGCGGTGTCCTTCACCACGTCGGGGCCGGTGGTCGCGGAGCGATGGTAGAGCTCGGTGTTGTACTGGTCGACCGCCTTCGGATCGGTCGCGGCGCCCCGCACGAACAGATTGAGATTGGCCTTGTTGGCCTTGACGATCTCGTCGATGACGCTCGGACTCCCAGGCTGGAACAGCAAAAAGAAGATGGCCTCCTGCGCCTTTCCGATTTCCTCGGCCGCGTCGGCCAGGTCGCCGGGCGTGGCCGTGCTCTTGCTCTTCTGGGTGGTGTTGGGAGAGAACCAGACGTCCGCGTCGAGCGACGGCACCGGGCGGGCTTCGTTGTTCGCGGCGCGGAAGTCGGCGCCCTGCGCCTCGCCGTCCTCCTTCAAACGGTCCCAGTAATCCTTGTAGATGGCGGCGATCGTTGCATCACGACAGATGAGCGCGTTGTTGCTCTGCCCGCAGATCGCCGTCGCCGTCCAGTTCGTGCTTCCGGTCAGGACCGCCTGCGGCTGACCCTTCTTGTCGACATAGACAACAAACTTGTTGTGGCCGATGTGATTGGCACCGAGCATGCGGTCGGTGATGTCGAGGCCGGCATCGTGGAGCTGCTTCCGGGTCGGCGCATCCGTCGCATCTTCAGGGCCCGTATTGGAGAGGACGATATGGACGGACGGTCCGGCGGCCAGCAGTAAAGCGACCAGTTCGGCGTCGGAAAGCTCGTACAGGGCGCAGTAGCATTCGCCGCCCTCAGCCTTGGCCTGCTGGAACAGCGTCTCGAGGGCGTCGATCATCTGGCCGGCCAGGCGCAGTCGAAGCGGGTCACCGGGCGTGGTGATGTGTTTGACCAGGGCGCCCGAACTTGGGCTGCCATTCGCGTCCTCCGGAAGAAGGTGAGCCACCGATTGCGTCGAGAGGATGCCGCGGTTGAAGTAGGCCAGGAATGGACCGCACTGGGGGGTGAGCGTGATCGGGTCGGTTTCGAGCGCCTGCTCGGTGGCCGGCTTGAGCTGGCCTGGCGTGCCGATCATGGGAACGATCTGGTAGCGATAGGTGCCTCCGGGCTTCGCGGTGAAGTCGCGCCAGTTGAACTTCTGCACGGGCCAGTCGTCGGTGGTCCTGCCCAGCCATTGGGGATTGCTGTCACCCTGGAACCCGACCCAGGCGGGCAGAACGGTCGGCATGCCCGTCGCGTCGATCCGCCGAAGACTGAATCCGAGGCAATTCGGAATCTTGGCGTCGTAGGACCAGGAAACAAACGCGACGTCGTTGTTCGCGAGTGCGATTGCGCCGCTCATAGGTAAACCCCCTTGGTGTGCCCCACCGTGCCCCCGAGCCTGCCTGTCGCGTCGAGTATCACCCCGGCCGCCAACGCTGTCAATAGCCGCCGGACCTCCCGCAAACGAGTACGATTGGGCCGCAATCGGCCCTCATTCGTAGGGCCGGAAACAAAGGAGGGGCGCATGAAACGGAGATTCCCTGTTTGCTCGATCGTGCCCGGCTTCATCCTCCGGGAAATCGCAAAGTCAGGCGACCAGGAAGATCGGCAGGTCGCCCTCAACACGATCGCGATCGATGGCACGATCCGGACCGCGCGGCTGCACTCGTTGCTCGCCCAGGTCGGAGACCGGCCGCTGCAGACCGATTCCTTCGCCGAGACGAGCCCCGCGGTCTTGCGGAGATCGATGCTCGATGCGAAGGGGACGGAGAATGTCGAAGGCCTTGCTGTCGTCCGGGCGGAGGGGCAGCCGGCGACCAAGGATCCCGCCGTTAATGAGGCCTACGACGGGTTCGGCGCGACTCATGCCTTCTACTGGCAGGCCTATCGCCGGCAATCCATCGACGACAACGGCCTCGAGCTCGAGGGCGTCGTCAATTTCGGAGTCAAGTACGACAACGCGATGTGGGACGGCCAGCGAATGATCTTTGGCAATGGCGACGACAAGATCTTCAAGCGCCTCACCCTGTCGCTCGACGTGATCGGCCATGAGCTCACCCACGGGGTCACGCAGGACACCGCCGGCCTTCATTACCTGGGCGAGTCTGGCGCCTTGAATGAATCGGTCTCCGACGTCTTCGGCTCCCTGGTCAAGCAACATCATCTCAAGCAAACGGCCGACCAGGCCGACTGGCTGATCGGCGCCGAGGTTATCGGGCCGGCCGTCAAGGGCAAGGCGCTCCGCTCGATGGCACATCCCGGCACGGCCTACTCGGATCTCATGGGGCACAAGGATCCGCAGCCCGATCACATGAAGCACTACGTCAAGACCAAGGCCGACAACGGGGGGGTTCACCTCAACTCGGGGATTCCGAATCGGGCCTTCTACCTGGTCGCCACGGAGCTGGGAGGGAACGCCTGGGATAAGGCGGGGCGCATCTGGTACGAAACCCTGCGAGACCCCAACCTACGACCCACCGCCCAGTTCCACGCGTTTGCCGTTATCACCGTGACGGTGGCGGACCGCCTCTTCGGGGTCGGCAGCCACGAGTCGAAGGCCGTGAAACACGGGTGGGACCAGGTCGGCGTGGCTGCCTAGGACGAGGGCGCGGAGGCGGGATGCGCATTCAGTTCGAACGGAGCGGTGGATTTGCCGGCGTCACCCGGAAGGCGTCGGTTGACACGAGCCGCCTCCCGCCGGCGGAGAAGGCCCAGCTGGAGGCCCTCGTCAACGCCGTGGATTTCGATCGGATTCCGCCTCCAAAGCCGGGACCCAGCGCCGATCGCTTTCAATACCGACTGACGATCAGCGACGGGGGTCGTCGTAAAACGGCCTCCTTCGCCGACGGCCAGGTAACGCCGCAGCTGCGGCCATTGCTCGACCGGCTCCTGGAACTCGCGCGTTAGGAGGTCACACCGCGCGCTGCGATCTCCGCTCCGGAAGCACCGCGATGAAAACGTTCGCGAAGAGGACCGTGAGGACGGCGAGGGCGAAGACGATCGCGACCGGCCCGTAGGTGAAGAGAGTCAGGATGATGGCGCCCCAGCCCGGCAGCGACCATAGCGGGATGCGGGTAGCTGCCGGCGTGGCGGTGCATGCCCAGCCGCACCAGATGAGGAAGGCAATCTGGCTGCTGCGGCTCATCCAGTAGAGAACCCCTGTGTAGCTGTTCGTGCTCGCCGCTGCCCAGATGATCAGAACGGCGACAATCGGGACCACGATGAAGACTGCGACCCGACGGGCATCGCCACCGGGGATAAGCGAATCGCGCACTGAATGGAACCACGTCATGGTCCGGCGGACGATCGGATGCGATCGCGTCGCGGCTTTCGGGGGCACGCTCGCCTCACCGAGGGTCTCCCGCAGGAAACGAAGGAACTCGTAGATGACGGCGAAGACGGCAATAAATCCGGGGACCGCGATCAGGATCCCGACGGTGCCGCTGATAGAGGCCGCCGCGAGGCCCAGCAGGGAGAGTGTGGCGAAGCCGACGAACAGGATTCCTCCCAACGCGGACCGCGAGCGTAACGACACCACGCGGAGGACGATGACCGCCTGAGCGCTCAGCAGCGAGACGATGATCCCGCGCAAATCATCCGGGATCGTGCGGCTGTAGGCTTTCAAGAAGTCGCCGAAAGCCGCGCCTCGATCCCCGATGGCGGCCGGATCGATGAGCGACGAAACGAGCACCGAGCTGCTCAGGTACCCGACGAGGATCGAGTAGCCCAGCAGGAGGGCGAGCCAGGTGCCCAGTTCGACCACCCGCTTCTGGACCGCATCGTGGCGCTCACGCTTCGCCCGCTCCTGCTGCTCCACCTCGAGCGCGCTGGTGGCCCGCTCGAGGTAGTCGGTCAGTTGCGCTCGCAGGTCCTCCGGAACGTCCGCGGATACGGTTTCCCGAGGGAACGTGTTCACCCTGCCATCGGACTTGGGCTTCACGCGTCAGCTCGGCGGTCCGAACGAGAACGATCCCGGGATCGCCACCCAGGGGCTGGTGAATCCCTGCCGCGTACACAGCGTCTTCCAGCGCAGCATCACCGACTGCAGGGCGCTGCCTGGCGGCGATGGGGACGGCCAGACCATCTTGTCCCGCGACGGCCAGACGATATTGCTGGGCGGATTCCCGCCCTTGGTCCAGGTGACCTGGTATTTTCCGCTCCCGGCATTGACGGCCGCGTTCCAGGGAGCCGTCAACACGATGTTGCTGTTCGGGGGCTCGCCAAAACTCCTGGCCTCGCACGATGCACCGATGGGCACGCCCGTAACCGCGAGGAAGGTGTCGCCTCCCGTCCCTCCCAGCTGACCCCAGAACGGCGGGGTCGGCGTGGCGGCAGGACGCGGCTTCGGGGTCGGCGTCGGGTTAGGGGAGGGGGTTGGGGTTGGAGTCGATGTGGGTGTGGCTGTCGCTATTGGGGTCGGAGTCACGGTGACCACGCGAGACGTTGTATTCGAGCTGCAGGCGACGAGGACGATCGCTGAGAAGAGGACGGTCGCGCTCAGGGCGCGGCGTTTCATGGGATGTCCGCCTACGGCGGTCCGAACCGAAATGGGTCCGACATAGCTCCCCCTGCCCGAGATGCCTGACCTTTGAGGGCCCGGGCAAACTAGGCACGGCATATTATCCGCTCCCCTTTAAGGTTGTCAAGCTGAACCCCGAGGTCTGGTTTAAGCTTGTCATCGATCACGGCAGAGACGGGGGCATCCATGGCAGACGCTCGACTTCCGGACCTCCTCCAGCGCAGGCTGACCCACTTCGTGCTCTGGGCGCGGGGGGCGCGCCGTCCATCCCTCTACCTCGGCCGCTTCGAGGCCAATGTCCGCGATCCCTTCGCGGGCTTTCGGGAAATCCCCCTCGCTCAGGGCGAGCATGCCGACCTCTGGCAGCTTCGCGCGCGCGACTGTGGCCTCGACGACGGCGCCGTCTACCTCTACTGGTTCCTGGTCCAGGACACCAATCCGTACGACCCGGTCCATCGGCTCATGTACGTCACGGATCCCACCGCCTGGACCGTGGACCGATGGTTCACGGCCCCGGCGCCCGTTCACGTCGGGGGAGCGGCGAGCCTTGCGCCCGCCAGCGTGCTCTGCTACCGGCAAGGGCGCCTGGAGCCCTGTGACAGCGACGGGCGGTCTGCCGACTGGGAAGGCGACGCCCCCCTGGAGAACCTTCCGCCGAATAACCGGCTGGTCATCTACGAGCTTCCGACCCGCTGGGTCCGCCGGGGTCATCAGGGAAGCCAGGCGGTGGGAGTCGGAACCTTTCGGGACGTCCTGGCCCAGGTCGAACGCGATGCCATCGCCCCCGGCTTTGCCGAACTCGCCCTGGGCGCCGGGCGCGCTCATCTGCTCGACCTGGGCGTCAACGCGCTCGAGCTCCTCCCCCCGGCTGACAGTGACGACGATCTTGGCTGGGGCTACGGCACCGCCAATTTCCTCGCGCCGAGCTACCAGCTCGGCCGGCCGGCCGGACAGCACACCTCGACGGCCTCCACCGACCTGGTCACCCTGATCAAGGCCTGCCATCAACACGGCATCCGCTTCTTCTACGACGCGGTCATGGCCTTCTCGCGGGACGATCCCTACCGGCATATCGACTTCAGCGACTTCCACGTCCAGTGGGGTGCGGGCGATCCCGAGCAGGGCCGCCGTGACGGGTTCGGCGGCGACCTCTTCAAGTACGCGACCCCGCTGCAGGGATATGACCCGGTCCGCGGCGTGGACGCGCTTCTCTACCCGGCACGCCAGTTCATGAAGGTGCACATCGCCCACTGGCTGACCTACTACCGGATCGACGGCATCCGCGTCGACAGCGTGAACAACATCGACAACTACGACTTCGTTGGGGAATGGAAAGACTATGCCCGGTCGATCTGGCGACAGCGCGGCGGCGACGATGATCGGTTCCTTGTGGTGGGCGAGGAGCTGAGCTTGCCGGGCGCGCTGCTTCGCCAGCGCCGTCTCGACGGGCTCTGGAATGAGGCCTTCAAGCGATTGGTCCGCTGTGCCATCTTGGGGCAGAAGGCTCCGAGTGAACCGAGCTTCGAATCGACCGTTCGCAAGCTGATCGACTGCCGCCTGCTCCTCGATGGCGACGGACAGCAGCTGTTCACCGACGGTACCCAGGCGGTCAACTACATCACCTCGCACGACATCGGCGGCCCCGGGAACGAGCGGATCTACAACTTCCTTCTGAATAACCAGGTGTTCGACACTGAGCCGCGGATCAAGCTGGCCTTCGCGTGCCTCCTGACCGCCGTCGGCATTCCGATGATCCTGGCCGGCGAGGAGTTCGCGGATCCGCAGGACGCCACCATCGGCCAGCCGGGGACCGGTGAGGATCGCAAGGAGATCGACCCGCTCGACTACGGCCTCGTGGAGGACGAGTGGCGGCGGCGGCTCTTCGACTACGTCGCTCGCCTGGTGCGCCTGCGAACCAGCTCACCGGCTCTGATGGTCAACGACACGCTCTTCATCCACGCCGACTTCGAGGACGGGAAGCAGGTCGTTGCCTGGCAGCGCGGCCGCTGGCCCGACCTGGTCGTGGTGGTCGCGAACTTCTCCGACTACCGCACCCCGGGGGTGGGCCCCGACAACCCATCCGCGGAGTACCGGGTCTGGAACTGGCCGCCCACGCCCCCCGACCGGGCCTGGCGCGAAGTGACGCAGGACCGGGCTGTGCCGCCGGAGTGGGTTGGCCGGGAACCGATCTTCCCCTGGGAGGCCAAAGTATACGTGGTGTCCTGATCGTCGAGCCCGCTGTCTCCCCTCTTGCGGCCTTTGTCGTGTCGGCGTATAGTCCGGTCGAACGGTAGGGTGGGCCCGGCTGTGGTGTGCCACGCCGGCGTTGCGACGGAGGGGGTGATCAAGGGGGTTTTGGGGTTAGGCATCCACCAAGGACGGATGTCGTCTCGGCGCCGATCACTGCAAAACAAGGAGAGGCAACACAATGCCTAGTCTGACCGGTGAAGGCCTGGTGATCTGGATCCTGGGACTTCTGCTTCCGCTCGTCGTCGAGGTCCTCAAGCGGCTCAACGTCCACATCAAGGACCGCATCGCTTTCTTCGTCGCGTTGGTGAGCTCATTCGTGCTGGCGGTCATCGCCATCCTGGTCACGAACGGGTTCAAGTTCACAAGCCTGGGCGACGCGGTATCGAGCATCTCGCTCGTCTTCGCGCTGTCGCAGGTGGCGTACAAGCTGGTCTATTCGAGTTTCATGGGCCTGGCGGGGCAGCCGAAGGCCGCCCACGCGTAGGAGCGCGACCAATCGTCAACCCCACGGAGCCGGGGTCCCGCGCGCCCCGGCTCCACACCTGACACGGATGCCATGAGTCCGCTAATGATTGGCGTCAGTGCCGGTGTCGCCGTGGTCGCCATGGTCGTCGGCGGCCTCATCCTGGGCACCACGCAGGCTGCGGGCCAGATCTGGCGGGGCGTGCTGATCGGGTTGAACAGCGGCCTCAACTTCCTGATCGGCTGGTGGCTCCTGAAAGGGCTTTCGTACGGCGTGGCGGTGGCCGGCGGGCTGGCGCTCATCGGCTATCTCTCTGTCGTGCCGCCGGTGGCATATTCGCGTATCTACCACTTCATCCTGGGCTGGCTCTCCTGGCTGATGCCGATGAGCTGGCTGGTCCACGCGCTCGGGCTCGCCCTGCTCATCCTCAGCCTCATCGGCTTCCTCATTCTCGGGCTGCCCTTCAAAATCGCGTTCTTCCAGTTGCGCCGATTCGGATGGAACTGGAGCGAAGGGACGTTCTTCCTCGTCGGCGGCTGGGTGGCGGACATGAATCCAGGCAAAAGCGGCTTCGACCTGGGCGGATTCATCTTCATCCACCGGGACTGGGCGGCGCTCGTCCCTGCGCAGATTCCAAGGTGGGACTGGTTGCTCGAGCACGAGACCGGCCACGCCCTCAGCCTGGCCGCATTCGGATCGATCTTCCACCTCATCGAGGCCCTGGACGAGAATTTACCGGTGCTCGGGCGTGGGGCCAACGCTCCGGCCGAGCACATCGCCGACAGCAACGCGTGGCCGCGGCAGTACGGCTACATCCCGCAGTGGGGCGCCTGACCGGTGGAAGAGCTTAAGAAGCCGTTCTTCATCGCCGCCCTCGTGCTCTTCGGACTGGTCGTGCTGATCGAGCTGGGAGCGCACTTCTTCGTCCCGCACCCGAGTCCAGACCAGGTCGCGGCCGCCATGTGCACAAGCGATAGCAAGCCACCCGAGTGCTTCCTGCCGAACGGCGTGCAGCTGCTGGCAACCGAGATCGCCGGTAAGCAAGATCAGAACCCCGCGCGGCCCGGACTCGGGATTACCTACCTGGCGCTTGTCGATGCCGTCGTGTTGTTCACCCTGTTCTTGATCGGTTCGAGCCTGATCGTGCCGGCGTCTGTCGAGGGCCGCGTGCAGGGATGCGCGACGCTGATCTTCAGCATCGTCCTGATTCTGCTCTCGATCATCCTGATCTTCGTGGCGTTCGGGGACGTGATCCTTATGATCTCGCTCCTGCTCTCCTTCCCCTTCGGCACGATCGCCTACATGATCATCTACGGCTTTTTCGATCGTGGCGGCGCGGGCGTGACGCTGAGCCTCATCATGTTATTCAAGATCGCCGGCGCAGTATGCCTGTTCCTGGCCCAGCAGCGATTTCTCCAGAACATCGGGTTCGTGGTAATCATCGCGGCCTCGTTGCTGGCGAGCGTGGTCGTCGCGTTCCTCCAGGGGCTTCCACCGGGCTTCCTGGTCAGCATCACGGACGGGATCGCGGCCATCATCGTCGGCATCATCGCGGTGATCGCACTGATCTTGCTGCTGGTGGGCAGCATCCCGTCGATCGTCAAGGCGCTCAACCCGGCCGGCTGAGCGCCGCCTAGCTGCTCAACCCTAGCTGGCAGGGGGAGGAGCCGCTAATCCCCACGCAAGTGACGGAAAAGGTGTCGCCCTTGCTGAGTGTGAAGTCGTAGCCTCCCTGCGAACTCGGTTTTTGCGGGCCCTCGAAGCCACGCTGTGTGGTGACGCGGATGGTGGCCAACCCCTGGGTCGACGACAACAGAACTCGGCGAGTGTCGTCCACGCCGAACAGGCAGGTACCGGCCGCCGGCACGACCAGACTGGCGCCCTGGATGCAGCTACCGGGAAAGGCCCGGAGGTCACTCGCGGTCGCTTTCTTGACGAAGAGGTCTTGGAGCGTTGTCGTCCAGCTCTGATGGGTGGTAGCTTGGTCGCCACCGTGAGTCGCACCGCAGCCGACGCCCACCACGAAGAGCAGAACGATGACGCCCAGCAGTGCGATCGCGACCTTAGGATTCACGCAACAAGGCAACGCGACTGAGCGGGAGCGGGTTCGTGGTCAACGCTATTAGCGGGACGCCCCGGCCATTCAGCGGGATCGACTGCGAGCCCGACTGGGTGTCCAGCGTGAAGACGAGGCTGCCGCTGCGGGGACCGAAGGCGGTCGGCGTGAAGACGATGTAGACGCCGCAGCTCCTGCCGGATGCGAGCGTCTTGCCAGAGCAGGTGTCCGAGGGCTGGAAGTCGCCGGCATTCGCGCCCGAGACGGAAACCGATTTGACGTGCAGGTCGACCGATCCGGTGCTCGTGACCGTGACCAGACTTTTTGACGCCGACGGAGCGCCTACGAGCTGATTGCCGAAGTCGACACTCGCGGTATTGAAGCTGGCCGTCGGCTTTCGGTTGGCCAGGTACACGCCAAAGGCGATGCCGCCCAGGATCAGCAGCGCCACCACCGCGGCCACGATCCAGATCCACATCGGCAGCGCCGTCGAGGGCTTGACCGGCTGCGGAACCTCGAACGCGACCTGTTGACTCTCGCCGTATTGCTCGTCGGGGTTGGCGACCCCGCCCACCTTCAGCTGAAACTTGTATTTGCCGGCCGGAGCGGTCGCCGGCACATTGACCTGCACGATGTATTGCTGGGTGCCACTCGAGGCAAATGCCCGTTCGGCATCTCCGTCGATGACGAACCACTCCGGCTTGGCGCCGTCCATGGGCACCACGCGCGCCCGGCCTTTCAGCGGCTGGATGGTGGCATTCGTGACGGTGAAGGCGACCTGTGCCTTGCGGTTGGCATCGAGCTTCGCCGCCGTGCTCGGCGTGGTGATCGTGAACGCGGCTGTGGTCGCGACCTTCGGGTTCACTAATACACGGTGTTCCCCACCAGAACGACCGTTTGAGTCCCGGGCTTGGCGTTATCAGTAATGACGAGGTGGGCGATGAAACTGCCGGCGCCCGGGTAGAAGTACGAGACTGTGAGGACGCATCCTTTCCCCGGGGCGATGGGCTGGTTGGTGCAGCCCGATTGAACGCGGAAGACACCGTTGTCGACGCTTACCCCGGTAACTATCAGGTTGCCCGTCCCCGTGTTGGTCAGCGTCACGGCTTGGGGGGGTGGTGGGGACCCGCCGAAGAAGTGTTCAAGGAATGTGAGCTGGGGCGGAACCAGCGAAACCAGCGGCTGGACGCCCTGGCCCTTCAGCGCGATCGACTGCGAGCCCGACTGGGTGTCCAGCGTGAACACGAGGCTGCCGCTGCGGGGGCCCGTGGCGGCCGGCGTGAAGACGATGGCGACGCTGCAGCTCTGGCCGGACGCGACCGACTTGCCGGAGCAGCTGTCCGTCTTTACGAATTCACCGGCATTCGCGCCCGCGATGGAAACCGATTTGACACGCAAGTCCACCGGCCCGGTGCTTTTGACCGTGATCACATTTTTTCCCGGCGACGGCGTGCCGACGAGCTGGTTGCCGAAATCCACACTCGTGGTGTTGAAGCTGGCCGTCGGCTTCCGATTGGCCAGGTACAGGCCAAGGCCGATCCCGGCCAGGATCAGCAGCGCCACGACCGCGGCGACGATCCAGATCCACATCGGCAGCGGCTTCGATGCCTTGACCGGCTGCGGCACCTCGAACGCGACCTGTTCACTTTCGCCGTATTGCTCGTCGGGGTTCGTGACCCCGACCACCTTCAGCTGAAACTTGTATTTGCCGGCCGGCGTGGTCGCCGGCACAGTGATCTGCACCCTGTACTGCTGGGTGCCGCTCGAGGCAAATGCCCGCTCGGCATCGCCGTCGATGACGAACCACTCCGGCTTCGCGCCGTCCATGGGCACCACACGAGCGCGGCCCTTCAGCGGCTGGATGCTGGCATTCGTGACGGTGAAGGCGACCTGTGCCTTGCGGTTCGCATCGAGCTTCGCCGTAGTGCTCGGCGTGGTGATCGTGAACGCGGCGGTCGTAGTGAGGCTCTTCCCGTCGTTCATTCCTTCAACTCCCTCCCCGGCGATGGGGAGTGTCGAAGGCGTCGTGGCCGACGGCCGTCAGACTGGCGAGATGTGCCCCCAAGCTTCCCCCTTTTGTGGCGGTATTTTACGCCGGATCGAGTGGTATCACAAGACGACCGCCCGAACCGGCCGCCTTCAGCGTCGCCGTCGCAGCAACAGGAGGACGAGGCCGCGCGCCGGCCAGGGAGGCACGGCGGTTGCCAGGAGGTACAGAGCAATAAGCAACAGGATGTTCAACGCCCCACTCACCTTCAGGTTGAGCTTCGCCAGGATGTTGAGGAGGATGACGAGGCCCACCAGCCAGACCGGTTGGAGCACGGCAAGGGCCGCCGCCGTCCACCCGGCGCCCGGGTAGCTGCGAAGCCGCAGCGCGATCAGAGCGCCGATCGGCGGTCCGACCCAGAGGCCGGCGAGGAGACCCAGGACGAGAAGGATCGCGGCAAAGATGGCCTGTGCGAACACCCTACCGATTGCGTCGCCAAGGCTCTCGTTCACGCCGGGCGGCACGTGCGACACCGAGATCAGCCACAGGATTGCCGGAATCGTGCCGAGCAGCGCCGCGACGAGGGCTGCCGCGACGGCGCCAATCAGCGTCGTCAGGTAGCCGCCGCTCGGTGGAGGCGCGCCCGGTGGAGCTTTGACCGCGAACGTGATAGGGGCCCCCGTAGCGAATTCCTCATCCGGATTCCGGAGACTGACAGCCTCGGGCACGATGCTGTAGTCGCCAGGCCCAGCGTCGACGGGCACGGTTATCGCTACCTGGAACTGGTGGGACTGGCTCACGCCGATCTCGGCCACAGGCTCGCCCACGATGGATAGCCATGGCTTCGCCGGGCTAAGTCTGTCGAATTGCAGCTTCACCGGGACCGCGCGCGGGAGGAGGTTTTCGACCTCGACCGTACAACGCCCACGGCGCTGCAGGTCGAGCGAAACCGATCCGGCCGGCCCCTTAACCCTGAAAGCGGCCATTACCGACCACCTCGATTGGACAGAACGTGACCCTCATGACGCACGGTGCAGCATCCTTATATATATGGTGCGGGCAGCCAGGGCTGGGACGGTCAGGGCCACAATCGCCGTAATCAGGACCCCGAGGGCGCCCAGTAGCTTAACTCCGGCAAAGCCGAGCGGCCCAGCCACGATCGGGTAGGCAACGGCCAGAAGCATGGCAGTCTGCGGCCCGCCCTCGATCGCCTGGCCCTGCAACGAAATCCAGCATCCGGCGACGGCGCCGATCCAGGACCCCAGGAGGGCGCCGGCGAGGAGCACCGTCTGGATTCCGGTCACCGTCGCCGATCCACCGCTCATCAGGCCATAGATGGCCGCCGGAACGGCGCCGACCGCGCCGATCGCGATCGCTCCCACCGCGGCGCCGGAGACCGTCTCCCAGTAGGCCGCCCGAACCTGGGGTGGCGGGGGGACCTTGCTCGTGATGTCAAAGGCCACGGCGGCACTGCTGGCCGTGTCCTCATCCGGATTTTCCACGCCAACGACGTCGAGCCGGAACAGGTAATGACCGAAGGCGACGTCAGCCGGGACCGCCACCTCCACGGCGACCTGCAGGGTCACGCCCGCCACGATGTCTTGTTCCGCCGGGCCGCGCATCGTGAACCATTCCGGCCGCGACGACGCGATGGCCACCGGGCGCACCCGGGCCTTCAGCGTGCGGTTCGCACGGCTCGTCACCGTGAACGTCGCACGGCCGTGGCGGGAGGGATCAAGGACCAGCGCGCTGCTGACGGGGTTGACCTCGAAGCTCCCCATCAGGTATCGGCCGCGGAAAAACGGCTCACCATCACGTAGCCCGCCCAAACTCCAGGTCGTACGTCACGTATGCTGGCTTTTCCTGGTCGATGATGCGCTGGATCAACTCGCGATAGCGTTCAGAGCCGGCGGGCGCCTGGAAGCGGACGTGGAACGGCCGCTGGCCGGGATTCTCGGTCACGGTAAAGCCGGTCATCCCGGTGGCCACCTCGAGGAAGCGCAGCAATCCCTTGCCGGTACCGCGCCATTCCGAGAGGTAGGCGGCGGCGGCGATCAGCTCCCGCAGCCGGCCCGTCCCGCTGGGCCACGGAGACGGCGTCCGGGCATAGGGAGTTTCGTAGAGAAGACGCTCGAGGTCGACCCACGTCGCCAGGTACGGGACGAAGCGATCGGGCGTCTCGTACGGGTCGAAGAAGCGGGCGATGTCCTTGAGGATGAGCTCGGTCGGAGCGTGCAGCTCATCCATGACGTCGAGGAAGTCTCCCAGGGGGTTGCCGGGGTAGGTGAGCGTGTCGCGAAAAACGGTCGGCAGCAACCGTTCGACGTCAGCGCGCTTCATCGGCGTTGACGACCTCCAGCTCGTGCTCGCCCGAGCAGAAGAGCCACGTCTCCGGCAGCGTGACCTCGTCCTTGAAGTCCTTCGGGGAGCAGTAGTTGTAGCGAAGGCCGTCGTTGCTGCAGAACACCCCGTCGTGGTCGGTCGGTTGGTCCTTCGTGCCCTCGTCATGAACCAGCTCTACCCCGGCCATTACGATCTTGCCCGGGTCACCCGCAACCGCGTTCACGGGATGGAACCGGCCCAGGGTCCGCGCCGGGAGGTTTGCCGTCACGCCCGGGCTCTCCCAGGCGGCGTCGGCCACACCCCCTTGCAGCCGGAGGACCCCGCCATGGTGCGAGGCTGCCAGCACCCGGCTTCCCTGGAACGCGATCGCTTTGCAGCTCCCGGCGTCCCATCCCTTGGCGTGTGTCTGCCAGCCTTCGGCCGGCGCCTCGCCGGTGGTGAGGTTCCAGGAGAAGCAGCCCTTTCCTGGGTCGTTGCCGCCCTCGACGAACACCCCGGCCCAGAGCACCGACTGCACGCCGGCCGACTGCACCGCGAGGATGCGGATGTCCTCTCCCACGAGCCCGATACCCTTGAAGGTTCGCGACTTGCCTGCCTCCGTCGAGAGGAGGACGCCGGCCGTCCCCTGGGCGGCGACCGCTACGTTGAGGTCGCCTCGAGCGGTGCGCGCGGCGGCCACCGCGTAGAAGCCGCGGTTCTGATTGCCGGGATCAACGAGCACCTGCAGTGGGCTCGCATCGGCGCGCCGGAGCTCGAGCTCGTAGAGGCCGACATCCGTCGCCATCAGCAGGACGGGCTGGTCCTCGCGGAGGGTCCACGCCATGTCGTTGACGTGGAAGGCCGGTCGGGCCACCTCCTTCCAGGTCTCGCCGCAGTCGTTCGAGACGTAGAGGTGTGAGCCGGCGTCGCCGACGCGTGTGGACACGCCGACGAGCCCCGGCCGCTGGGCGTGCGGCCGCACCAGGTCGATCGTCTCCCCGGGAAATCGCCCGGCGGGCTCCCAGCCCGCGCCGTCGTCCATCGATCGGAAGAGCGTCTCCTGGCTTCCCGCATACCAGGTGTGCGGCTGAGACGCGTCGGCAGCGATCGAGCGCACCGCCTTGTCGGGGACCTCCTCCACGAGGAGGAGGACGCGGTCCACCCAGCGTACGGCGGGCTCGAGCTGCGCGATGTAATAGATGTCGGAGGCCCGCAGCGCCTGGCCAAAGCCCCAGCCGGCCGGATTCAGGCTCGTGCGCAGCGGTGTAATCGTCTGGTAGAGGCGATCGAGGACGCGCTGGCGAAGGCTCGACACATCCTCCTCGCCCCGGACGCCGAGACGGGCCTTGACCCGAACCGTCTTGTAGCGGGCCCAATCGACCACACACGCCGTCCCGAGTGGCCGGCGCTCGTCGACGGCGACCTGGATCTGGTCGCGTGCCTCGCGCGTCTGATTCGATTGCAGGATCGCGGCGGTCACGCGTCGCTCCTGCTCCGGCGGGACGTGCGGGACCAGGAGGACTTCAACCGTGCCGGGGGCCGCATGCTTCCAGAGGGCGGCTCGGGTAAAGGCGCGGGCACGAGTGACCGTTCGCTCAGCCACCGACTCAAAGTCCCGGGCCGTGACGGCCCGGTTGAGCGAGTGCAGGTCTCGTGGGCCACGGACCAGCGCGTTCTCGAGCGTTTCAGCCGCTTGCCCGCCGGTGGCGGCATCGGGGTTGACGACCTGCAGGCCGGGGATCGGGTCTTTGAGCGTCGTCAGGGTCCCGGCCGCGACGTTGCCCTGCGGGCCACCGCCCCGTCGATACCAGACCCTGATCTCGCGCCCGGCCGGCGGGATCGAGGCCAGCGCGCTGGGGGCGTCGCCCGGCTTCGTCTCGGGCCCATAGAGCAGGACCGCGGGGGCGAAGGTGATCGTCCCCGCCAGGCGGTCGACCAGGTAGACGTCGAGGTCCGAGCCGAGGTTCGTGAAGTTCTCCACCTCATGCCAGATCTTGTAGGACTTGCCGCCGAAAGCGATCGCCCGCGCGCGGTCGGTGGCCTCGCCGGATGCTGTCTCCACGCCCACCACCAGGTCCAGGTCCGCGCCGGTCGGCGCCACGATCGGCGGCCGCCGCACGCTGACCGTCAGCCCCGGCAGCCCGGTGCCTTTGCCGACCAGCTCCCCTTCCACCGCTTCGCAGTGGAGGGCGAGCGCATCCTTCTCGACCGCATCGGCCGCCATGTTCTCTGCCTGCGCCGTGATGAAGACGGGCGGCTCGCCGGCGCCGGCGGCGCGCGCCAGCGTCACGCGGGTGCCTCGCGGGATGTCGACCGGGGGGCCCGCCGCGGCGCGGCTGAAGCGCAGCATTACCCGGGCCGCCGCCGGCGGGTGCAGGCGCACGCCGATCAGCCGCAGGAACTCGCGATACGCCTTGTCGGGGACGCGGTTGAGCCGGTAGATCATCAGCTCGGTCAGGTAGGCGAAGAGCTCGAGGAGGACGCGCCCCGGATCGCTCGGCGTGGTATCGGTCCAGGTCGGGGACTTCTGCAGGATGATCTGATCGGCTTCGTGGAGGAGCTGGGCGAAATTGCGATCGTCGAGATTCGGCGCTTCGATCGTCATGCCACTTCTCCGGTCAGATTGATCGGAAGGGTCATGGTCTGCGCCTGCTGCGTCGCCCTGACCCGATACTCGAGGATGACGTTCAGCCGCGAGGCATCGTCCGGGTCGCGCTGCGCGTCGAGATGGGCGACCTCGATCCGCGGCTCCCAGCGATCGATCGCCCGGCGGACGTAGTAGATCGCCAGCCCGGCGGTCGTGTCGTCATTCGGCGAGAAGATCAACAGGTGGATTTCGCAGCCATAGTCCGGGCGCATGACCCGCTCCCCGGGCCGCGTGGTCAACAGGAGGAAGATCGCCTGACGGACCGATGCCTCCCGCTCCACCATCGCGATGCCGCCCGCCGGCGTGAAGCGCAGCCCGGGCACTTCGCCGGCGACGGCGAAGTCGGGATGCACGAATTGGAAGGCGCGATACACAGGGGCCGCCATCACTTCTCCTCGAACAGGTTCTGGCCGGGTGAGCGCACGTGGTACTTGACGGTGCCGGGCGGCGTGCCGTCGGTCAGGCCGGTGACGGTGTCGAGGCAGA
>WNEY01001353.1_pt1 | contig 17228 bp, 18 predicted proteins | sample 5400531 | NCBI WGS metagenome assembly WNEY01 (sample SAMN13153338, study PRJNA577476) | soil metagenome | isolation source: 200 cm saprolite under Douglas fir tree site 1 | place: USA:California | collected 2015-04-18
TTCTCTGCGCGAGCTGAGCCGGAAGCTCGGTTGCAGGGATCGGCGGTGAGCGCAGATCGCAGAACAGCAGCTCGTGGTGCTCCTCCTCGATGCGGCTGAGTGCCTCGTCGGTTCGGGCCGACAGCTCCACGCGGAGGTTCAGGGGCGGGCCGGAGAGCAGCTGCGCAAGCGAGGCGAGGACCAGATGGTACTCGCCCACCAGGAGGGCGCACGGCGTCTCGTACCTGAGCGATTCGTCGATCAGGCGCGGAATGACCAGCACACTCGGAATCTATAGCGAGCGCTGAAGTTTGGGAAATGGGTAAGTCGTCCCGGCCACCTGGGACTGCCGCGCCCGCGGCGTCAGATCGTCGTCAGACCCTGTTGCGCGGCGTAGAGGACAAGTTGTCCCCGATGCCGGAGGTTGAGCTTTTGAACCATGTTGTTCACGTGGTTGGCGACCGTCTTCGGCGTGATGGCGCACTCACGGGCGATGTCCTTGGTGCTCCGGCCACTCGCAATCCAGACCAGGATCTCACGCTCGCGCAGGCTGAGCGCGCTGGACGCGACGGGCCCCTGTACCGCCATGCGCACGGATCCCATGAGGAGCGGATCCATGTAGAAGCCGGACCGGTAGAGGCTCGCGATCGCCGCCTCCAGCGTTTCCCGCGAAACACTGCGCGACAGGTATCCCTGGACCCGAGCCCTGACGGCCTCGGCAAATACCGTGGGATCGTCGCTGGGGTCGAGCAGGAGGAGCGTTCGCACACCCCAGGTTGATGCGTCGATCAAGGCGAAGAACGCCGCCCCGGTAAGGTCGAGGACCATCACCTGGGGCCGTTCGTCGGCAAGCATCGCTCGAACCTCGCCGACGCCACACGCCTCGCGGGTGATGCGGTACGCAGGATCCTTGAGCAACAGCGCGGATAACGCTGCCGCCGAGAGCCGGCGATCCGCCACGACCGCCAGCACGTGCACCGGCTGCACCACGCCCGAATACGCGATGACCACGCCCCTGGGCTCGGTGCTGCTCACCGACTCATTTTCTCGGCGCTTCGATCAGCACCAGCGTTCCGCCTTTCGGTGAGCTTCGAACGTCGAACACCCCTCCGAGCCTGGCCATCCGCTCGGCGTTCCCCACCAACCCGAGGCCCCGACCGTCACGGCTCGGTCGGACGTCGTGGGGCGTAAACCCGATTCCGTCGTCATGGACGGTGACCCGGATCCGCGCGTCAGGGTACTCGAGGCGAACTCGGACTCGCTTCGCGTTGGCATGGCGAACGACATTGGTGATGGACTCTTTGACGACCCGTCCGACCTCGCGCAAGGTCTTGCTGGCCACCCGGTCGTCCGCGCGCTCCTCCTTCCAGGAGAGCGCGCATCCCGACGCCCGCAAGAGCGTCTCGGAAAAGCTTCGGGCGTGCTCCAGCGGGCCGACGCCCCGATCGAGGTGGCGAAAGCCGTAGGCCAGGGCCCGGGCACCATCAACGGCACTGCGAGTGGCGCGTTCGAGGACTTGCAGTTCCGCTGCCCCCGCGGAGCCACGCGCCATCGCCAATCGGATTTGGACCAGTAACCCGCTCAGCGCCTGGCCGACCTCGTCGTGGACTTCGCGGGCCAGATGCTGGCGTTCGATGATGAGTTTTCGTTCGCGGCGCCGCTCTGCCTTCCGCTCGTGCTCGAGGCGGCGGGACATCCGCAGGATGTGCGCAATCCGGCTGGCGACGAGTTCCAGGATGGCGACCCGTTCGGGCGACATCGGCTGGCAGCGCGACCGCCGCTCCTCGCCGATGATCAGCACACCGTGGGTACGCGGACCGACGAAAAACGGGAGGATCATGCCGGTCCTGGTGGTGGGCGAGAACAGCGCCAACCGCTCGGGTTCCAGTGCCGGGTTATATGGGCTGAAGGAGAGCACGACGGCACGATGCTCGTGGAGCGCTTCGGCGCAGTGCTTCAGCCCGGCGAGTGGCCAGGTGACCGGGACGGATTTCCCCGGCGGGCGACGTCCCCCGGCGGCCCGAATCGTCAGGCCCTCCCGGGAGTCGCGAATCGCGATCCGGCAGTAGGTGACATCGAGCGACTCGCCGACCGACCGGGCGATGGCACGGTAGGTCGGCGGCAGGCGCAGCGCTCGGTCGAGGGCCAGCGCATTCTCGAGGGTGCGGCTGACTTCGTCGAACATGCGGCGCACGCCTGCCAGCCGGGCTTCGTAGGTGCGGGCGTGGACCGCCAGCGTCGCGGCCAGGTGCAGCTGGTCGACGTCATAGTCGGCGAGGCCGCCGGCGTGGCAGCTGGCCAGGCCGATCACCCCGACCACCTTGCCGCGGGCATAGATCGGGCTGATCGCGCAGGACAGGATGCCGCGCGCCCGGCACCAGAGGCTCCATGGCCCGCTCCCCGTCCCACGGTCGATCACCAGCGACTCTCGTGGCGGATCAGGAAATTCCCCGATGGTGGACGGGTTGAGGAAGGACCTCGCAACCCCCGGAACGACCACGGCGTCCTTTCCGTCGCCCCATGCCAGCCATCCCACGTCGGCGGCGGATCGCTCCAGGATCGCAGTCAGCAGGAGTTCATCCGGCGAGGACTCACGCTTGGCATCTCCGTCCGGGACATTCGCCTGAGCAACCCTCAACGCGTGCGGCGCCACCGCCATGGCTAGCCGAGGCCCCCCTCAGCCGATCCTCGCCGCACGATCGCTCCTTCCCTGTGATTGCCGAGTACATTTGCCCAGATCAATCGGACAATGTCACTTGTACGATAGAGTGAGTCCCATATTAACGTCAAGCGGTAAAGTTACCGATGGAGCAAATTGACCATTAGCGCTTCAGCAAAAGGGGTAGGGATCTAGGGGATAGGCGAGGGCAGCGCCGAGACCGAAGGCAGTGCCGGAGCCTTGCCGAGCACGGGCGGGACCGATGGCAGCGGACTCAGCAGCCGCCCGATCGCGTCCGTCGCCGAGTTCAGGGTGGCGGTCGAGCCAGGTGGCTCCGCCAGAAGGCCCCCACCCTGCCCTCCCCCGGAGGGGGAGGGAAACGCCTGGCCTGCCGGATTCGGCGCCGCGGCGGAGACGGAGGCAGGTGCGGCAGGAGCTGAGGCCGCTTGCGGTATCGGACTCGAGGCGTTCATCGAGACCGCGACGATCAGCGGCACTGCGGCGGCCGTCGCCAGCCGCTGGGCCGCCACGAGTGGTCCGGCGCCCGGCCGATGCCGGCTAATAAAGATGCCGAATACCACCGCGACCCGCGAGGCCGCCTGGTGAGCGTGCCGCCGGGCTCGGTGGAGCACCTGCGCCGCGGCCATATAGCTCAGTCGGAGGCGGCTGGCGATGTCGGCCAGCGGGCGGCTCTCGACCGCCGACTGCCAGAGTGCCTGGCGTTCGCGTTTCGACAGCTGCTTGAACACGATGCCGACGAAGTCTCGATCGGCCACGACGGTCTCCATGTCCGTCCCGCGGCCATCGTCGGGACCTAGCGTGACCAGCGCCTTACCCAATCGTTTCCGACGTCGCAGCAGGTCCAGACAAAGGTTACGCGCGGTGGTCAGGAGCCATGCCCGGGCCGGCCCGCTCTTCGCGGTCGGGTCCAGGGACTCGAGCGCGATCAGAAAGACCTCCTGGGTGGCGTCGGCCGCATCCTCCGCGTTGCGGAGGATGCTCGAGCACACCTTTAAGACGGCGGCTCGGTTGGCCTGATAGAGCTCGGCAATCATTCGATCGCGGGTCGCGTTCTGCACTCTTCCCCTGCAACCAAGGGTAGTTTGGGACAAATAGGTTGTCAAATAATCGGCATCCCAGACGTCGGTATTAATGACGATGGGACAAATTCAAGGAACGAGGCGTCAGATGCGGGCGATCCGGTCCGAGGAGTTCGGAGCGGTTCAGCGCGAAAGCATGCAGGTTGTCGCCGTATTGCGGAAGGCCCTTTTCTCCCTCCGCCTTGCCGAAGCTTCTTCCCCCGTACAGGGAGGCTTCTCGAGGTCTCCCTCCCCCTCTGGGGGAGCCATTGTCGTCAGGGTCGCGGGATTTCCCGCGTGGGCAGGGTCGGGGTGGGGGCTACCCTGGGTGATTTTTCCCAGCGCGAACGGGACAATCGCCTATAACCTGGGCGCTGTTAAGGTAACCGATAGGCGCAACTCAAGGTTGCGCTGCTATTTTCGACACGGCGGTGATTAAACGGTGCGCGGTCTCGCTGACGGTAACTCGGGTGGGAATGGCGGGGCCGACCTCGGCAAAGGTCGCTTGACGCCTCGTCAGGCGCAGATCCTGGCGCTGGCAGCGAACGGCCTGTCCGACAAGCAGATCGCGAAGCGTTTGGGAGTGACGCACCGAACGGTGCGCACCCACTTCGAGAAGCTGTTCCACGACCGCGGGATTCGTAACCGGTCTCAAGCGATCGCGCTCTGGTCCGCCCGCAGCATGGAGGACCGCCATGCGAGACCGGCCGACGAGTGCCCGTATCCGAAGCCGTTCCCGCCTGGGTTCACCGATTGTCCGGCGTACCAGGCGACCCAGATGGTCACGCTGGACCTCTCCCACCGGCCGCTGGGATTGATCATGACGTGCCGTCACCTGGAGAGCCGACTGATGCCGAACACGAATTACCGTTGGTACGGCGCGTGCGTCCTGGGGGACGCCGAAGCGCGCCGCCGCTGGAGCAACGCCGTCGGCGTCGATCGCCTGCATGACATCAGCACGCTTCGGCAGGAAGTCTCGGCGCTCAGCATGCCCTATGTTCAGCGGCTGCTCGAGCTGAAGAATGCCGCGGTCGGCGACAACCCGCAGGCGCACACCCGGCGGATCCAGGGCGTGGTCGATGACTTCATGACCAAGATGACAGCACTGCTGAGGGAGCGCAAGTCGGTCCTCGACCAGCTGCATCTCCCGCTGGAGGCGTGCATCCGGCTCCTTGGCATCGCCGTCGACCGTTTCGTCCAGCAAGGGCTCACCGAGTCGGAGTGGGAGGTGCCGGACGAGGTGCTTACCCTCTTCCCGGACGACGTGCGGGCCTATTTCCGGCCGGGTCGGGCAACAACCCAATCGCCACAAGCCTCGGGTAGAGGCCGGAACTCCGCCGCCGCAAACTCCTAGCCCGGCGCCACATATATATAGGATGAAACTGGAGCCGGCACGCCCAATTGAACCGTTCGCGGTTGCTCAGCGCGAATTCCTGGTCGAGGTCTACGGCCCCTTGTTCGGCGCGATCGGTCGGCTGACTCTCCCCGCGCCGGTTCGACTCAGCGACTTTGTCAACGAGCGAGAGGGCTTCTTGCGCCTGACCGACGTCGAGCTCACGACCAATGGCGAAATGACGGCGACGCCCCAGACGGGTCCGATGACGGAGTATCTGATCAATAAGACGGGGATCGAGTTGATCTGCCAGCCGCCGGCGGAGGCGATCGAACGTCGTTCGGAGGTCGACAGGGACTACGGCAAGTCGCTCTGGCAGGCCTTGAACAAGATGGCCGTCGACGCGAACTCCGGTCTTCGGGTGCCGAAGGAGCGTCACTACGTCCAGGTCCACACCCATCGGTTCACGGTCGGCGCGTACCTTCACCTCGCCCATGGCGCCTCACTCGATGCGGTGCTGTCGCACCTTCCGACGAAGTTCGTCCCGGTGACAGACGCGACGGCCCACTTCCTCGGCGGCACCGGCCAGCCCACCACCATCGAGCGAAAGCTGATGCTGGTGAATCGCGACCACATCCTGCTGGTCGCGCCCCGCGGCGACTAGGCCGTAATTCCCCCTTAGTGAATCCCGGGCCGAGGCGTTGGCGTCGGGGTCGGTGTCTGGCTTGGCGTTGCTGTTGGACTTGCCGTCGGACTTGCCGTTGGTGTCGGGCTCGGTGATGGGCTGGGTGAGGGCGATGGCGTCGGCGACGGAACGGCCGCGGCAGCGACCACGGTCGGAGCCGGCAGTGTGACCGGGTTCGACGGGGCCGAGGCAGGCCCTCGCCATAACTGCTCCGTCGGAACCACCGTATAGACGACCGCCTGCCCGGTGGGTGGCGAATCGTCGCATGCCCGCATCGGCGAGGCGACGGTGCAAACCTGGACGGCGTCCTTACTGCCCACGACCTGCCGCCTGACGGCATAACCACCGACTTCCCTGGCGGTGGGATAAAGCGACGGCCCCCACTCGAGCCTGACGGACGTCTGGAGAGCGGTCGCGGTGGGGAGCTTGCCAATCGGCACGACGGCGCTCTCAGCGAGGGCCGGACCCGTGGCGGTCCTCGTCCAGGGACCAGCAGCCAGCGCCAGAGTCGCATCGAGGGGCGCGGCCAAAAGAAAAGCGGCAGCGCCGATCAGCAGGCCCCATCGGGCTTGCCGGCTCCAGCGCTGCCGCGGTGTCAACAGAATTCCTCAGCCTGTGGTTCGGTTAAGGCTGAACCAGTGCGCCGGCGGGCGGCACGGCCTCAGCGGCGGTGACGTTGAGCTGCACCGCAAACGTCGCTCCCTGGCAGCCCTGTGGGGTGGTGGGCAGCATGTGAAGCATTCCCGCCCCCAGGTGGTAGTTGTCGGTCCCATTGACCTGGAGCGTGCCATGCGGGGCGATCGTCGGCCAGCTCTCGAAGCTGGTCGGGGCAACGAAGAACGCGTTCGAGTAGCAGCTTCCGCCGCCTAATGCGACGGAGAAGGTTCCATCGGTGTTCTTATTGGAGGTGATACCCGTACACGTCGGGGCGACACACCCGGCGTTCGAGAGCTCGATCTTCGTCACCCGCACCGGCACGCCACTCGTGTTCGTAATCGAGAAGCTCAGGTCTCCGCCACGACCGCCCGCGTTGAGGTCATCGGGGATGAAATCGCCGTTGGCGTCGGCCATGCCGGCCTCAACCCGGATGGTGAGGTGAGCAGCCTGGCTTTCCCCGGCCTGGCGAAACCCCTCCTGATTGGCCTTGAACGTTCCAACCGCGTAGGCGACGCTGACGGCAGCAACGACGATGGCAAGCGAGCCGAGCACACTGATCAAGACCTTTTTCTTCATGTTCCCTCCGCGGTTTTACAGGCTGGGTCAATGGTCACCCGTTGTGGTCGGCTTCGTATCGGGGAAAACCCTGAAGTTTCCTCTGGACCCAGCGTGATTTGCCCGGTAGCATCACGGCATGCTCCTGGGGAGGGGATCTGAGCGTGCCGCTATCGACGGCCTCATTCGTGGCGCCAGCCAGGGGGTGAGTGGCGTCGTGATGCTCAGCGGCGATCCCGGCGCCGGAAAGAGCGCCCTGCTGAAATACGCGGCGGAGACGGCCCCCGGGATGATGGTGGTCCGCGCCCGTGGAATCGAGGCCGAGTCGTCCCTGCCGTTTGCGGCGCTGGCGGACGTCCTCAGGCCGATGGTCGCCCAGATCGACCGCCTGCCGCCGGTGCAATCCGCCAGTCTTCGGGCCGCCCTCGCGCTTGGGCCCCCGCTGCCCGGCGATCGGTTCACGACCTACGTGGCGACGCTGAACCTCGTGGCGCTCTTCGCCGAGGCCCAGCCGATCCTTGTCATCGTCGACGATCTGCAATGGATCGATCCGGGATCGGCCGAGGCCCTGTTCTTCGCCGCACGGCGGCTTCACGCGGAACGCGTCGCCATGCTCTTCGCCGCGAGGGATAGCGCCGACCTTCCGGCCGACCCCGCCGCGCTCCCCGCTCTCCACCTCGGCGGTCTCGACCGCGAAGCCTCCCTGCTCCTCCTTTCCGGTTCGAGGCCGGCCATCGCGACCTCGGTCGCCCAGGCGATCTGGCGTGCCAGTGGCGGCAACCCACTGGCGCTTACCGAAATCCCCGGCCTCCTCAGCGACCGGCAGCTTCGCGGTCATGACCCGCTGCCCGACCCGCTTCCCGTTGGGAGCAAGCTCGTGACCGCCTACCAGTCGCGCCTCGAACGGTTGCCGGCATCCGCGCGGACCGCGCTGCTGCTCGCCGCGGCCAGTGATGATGGCGACCTGGGGTCGATTTCCGCGGCAGCGAGGATCGCCGGCGTCGATCCGAGATCAGTGCTGGGAGCGGCGGAAGACGCCGGTCTGATCGAGACCGACGGCAGCCTCTCGTTCCGGCATCCATTGATCCGATCCGCGGTCTACGAGGCAGCCAGCCCGGACGCGCGGCGCAACGCCCATCGGCTGCTGGCCGAGGCGCTCCCGGAAGGGGCGGCGGCCCGCCGCGCATGGCACCGAGCGGAAGCGAGCCTGGGTCCGGACGAGAGTGTGGCGAGCGAGCTCGAGGCGGTGGCGTCCGACCAGCGGGTTCGCCGCGCCTATGCGGCCGCATTTCACGCGTTCAGTCGCGCGGCAGATCTCTCGCCGGAGGCGCCTCATCGAGTACGCCGGCTCAGTGAGTCCGCCACCAGCGCGCTCCTCGCGGGGCGGGGCGCGTCCGCTGTGGCGCAGTACGATCGCGCGCTCGCGCTTGTCGCCGACCCCGTCGCGCACGCGGACCTGGTCTTGCGTCGCGGTCAGATCGCCATGTGGCTGTGGAATCCCATGGCCACCCAGCGGTCAATGGTGGCGGAGGCGGATCAGATCGCGCAGATCGATCCGAGAAAAGCTGCGCTGCTACTGATCCACGCCGCGGGTCCCTGCTACATGGCCGGTGAAGTCCTCGAGGGCAAGCGAACGGCCGAACGGGCGCTCGAAATGGCGCGCAAGTCAGAGGACCCGTTGACCATCGCCGCTGCGGAGGTCGCCCTGGCCGAGGTTGTTCTGCTTCACGGCGAAGGCGGGCCAACCGCCACGACGCTTCGAGAGCTCCTGCCACGGCTTGCCGCGGACCCCGAGATTGCCACCTCGGCCGCCTCGCTTTATGGGCCGTACTCCCAGATGTGCGCCGAGGACTTCGAGTCGGCACTCAGCTCCCTCCAGCTCGAGATCACTCGGTACCGGTCTGCCGGTGCTCTGTCTCTCCTTCCCTACCCACTGGCGGTCCTGTCGGAATTCGACTTTCGCACCGGCCACTGGCTCAGTGGTTATGCGAACGCGTCAGAGTCGGTCCGGCTCGCGCGGGAGACCGGAGCGGAGAACACAAGCACCTATAGCCTGGTCTGCCTCGCGCGCTTCGAGGCGACAACAGGCCGGGATGATGAGTGCCGGATTCATCTCGAGGAGGCATGGACGCTGGCCGAGCGCTTTGAGTCGGGCTCCATTTTTTCGTATGTGTTGATGATCAAGGGCCTGCTTGCCCTGGGCCGCGAGCAGTGGGCGGCGGCCGGCGACAGCCTCGAGCAGGTGCGACGCATCTGCCAGCGTCAGGAGGTGCGCGAGCCGGGTCTACTGCGCTTCCACGCCGACCTCATCGAGGCCTGCGTGCGCCTGGGAGATCGGCGGAGCGCTGAGCAGGTGCTAGCTGAACTCGAGGAGCAGGCGAGTGTCACCGGCCGGCGGTGGGCCCGGATCGCCGCGCTGCGATCCCGCGCCATGCTGGCAGAAGGCAGCCGCGCCGAGTCATTCCTCGAGGAGGCCGTTGCGCTGGCGCGCGACGCGCGCGACCCATTCGAGCTGGCGCGAACCGAGCTGAGCTTTGGCGAGGGGTTGCGACGGATGCGTCGCCGTGGCGATGCCCGGCAGCATTTTCGGTCCGCCCTCGAGAGCTTCCTCGAGCTGGGGGCCGCTCATTGGATCCGCCGGACGAAACAGGAGCTCGCGGCCACCGGTGAACGGTTCCACCGCGAAGCCCCGGCGGCAGGAGCCACCCTCACGCCGCAAGAGCTGCAGGTGTGCCTGGCGGTGGCCCGCGGCCTCACGAACAAGGAAGTCGCCGCCCACCTCTTTCTCAGTCAGAAGACGATCGAGACCCACCTCGGCAACGCCTACGGCAAGCTCGGCCTCCGATCGCGAACCGAACTGGCGCGCTTATTCGCGGTCGAGCCTGAACGGGCGCTTGCAGCGCGCTAACTATCCCGTACGCAGCACGTAGTCCATCGGACCGAGCGTGACCCCGCGCTGGCGCAGCTCCTCTTCGGAGCGAGTCGACAGCAGCAGCGCGGGGACGCCGGAGAGCACAGGATCGACGCGGAGGCGCTGGAGGTCGCGAAGCTGCGCCCCGACGCCGGCACCGAGGTCGATCAACACCAGGTCCGGCCTCCATCCATAGCGATACGCGGCCGTGTCGCCGATGTCAGTGACGGTGATCACCCGGTAGCCGTCAAGCAGAAGTTTCATCCGATACATCTCGGCCGCGTCGGAATCGCCGCCGATTAACAGGATGTCGCCGCCGTCCTCGCCCAGTTCCGCGATGGCATTGATCACGCGTCCATAGTGATCGCCTCGAGTGAGATGGCCCTAAGAGGAGCCTAGAAATCCGTTAAGACATAGGGAGCGGTAACCTTGGAGCCTATGCGGGGGTTCTCGGTGATGAAGGCGCGACGCATCAGTATCGCGGTCCTCTTCGCCGGGGTCGTTGGTGCCGGTTTCGTGGCTGCGTTCCGCTCGGCAGCACTGCCAGAGATAGCCGTCTCGGCAGGCATGGCCTGGTTGGTCTTCCTGATGTTCGTCCTGGCGCTGTGGGACTGTTTTGCGATAGCAACCCGCTTCATGCCCTACCTGTCATGGCTGCCTCAGCACCGATTGCCGCCCTGGCTTCATCCGATCCGATCGAGCTTCGTGGTCATCGCCTTCATGTACGGGATCGTGCTTGGCCACTTCTGGCCGTAGCTGGGACGCGCCTCGTGTTGCGCGAGTGGCGGCGCTTGGCGCCGCCGGCCTGGTCCTGATCGGGCTCATCGCATGGGCATTGTTCGCCCTACGGGTGCCCGCGACCTGTTCATACAGCGCGCTTCAAGGGTTCACGTCGTTCGGGATCGTCTCGGCTTCGGTGGCGGGCTTCATCGCCGGACACCTGTTGGGCCGCTGGTTCGAGCCGGCGCGGAATGCGCGAGCGCTGGTGGCCTTCGCCGCCCGAGCAAGCCTCGCCCCTGACGTCGGGGCATCCGAGGGGGAGACCCTCGACTGGCAAGCCGGCGGCGACGCGTCCGTGCAACAGGATTTGTTCTTCGCCGGGCAAGCGCGCCAACCCCGCAGAGCCGTCGCGGTTCAAGCCACTCTGGTGGTTCTGCTTGCCCTCGTCACCGTCCTGCTGATCTATGAAACCATCGCCCTGAGCGCGACCAACATCAACTGGCCCATCACGTACTACGTCCGCTGCTTTGCCAGCTCCAACCCGGTGGCGGCCGGAATTGGAGCCGCATCGTTCTGTTTTCTGCTCGGCCACCTGATCTGGTATCCCGACAGCCGTGACTAACCAGGCCCCGGTGATCAATCCCATCGCCGTCCAGCTGGTCAGCATCGTCGTGCTCGCGATCCTGGCGAGCGCGGCGGTGCTGGACTTCTACCTGGCGCTGACCGATCGCCCGCCCCTTGGACTCCGCATCAGGGCGTGGGGCAGGCGATACCCCGGCTTTCTGGCCGCCGTGGCCCTCGTGTTCGGCACCATGGTCGGACACTTCTTCCTCTCCATCCCGGAGTAACGCTCAGCCCGGGGGCGCGACCCGGATCGGCGACTCGATCAGGTGCGGCACCGCGTCGGCGACCCGCTCCACGCCCACCGGGTAGATGGTCAGCGCACCCGATTCGTCGAAGTGCAGGCGGAGGAAATTCTTGAAGTCACGGATGCGCAGGGCGGAGAACGCTTCGTTGTCGTGCATCCCCAGCAGCCGGTTGGCACCCGCGAGGTAGGCCCCGAACACGAGGGCGGCCGCCGTCCCACCAAGCACCGCCACCAGGCCCAGCAAGAGCAGGGTTAGCGGGAAGCCTCGCAAGGCGATGAGCCCGGCGAGCCGGCCGGCGAGCCAGATCGTCACCAGCATGACCGTGACCTGCGCCAGCCCGTGGGCGACGCCCGGGCCCCATTTTTTGACGCCACGCGCCTTGGCAAAACCGACCATAGCCAGCACGATGAGCGCGGCGATGACCACGCTGCCCGGGCTATCCGCCGACGCCCGTGCAAGATCACCCAGACTGGCCCGTTGGATCGCATCCGCCAGGGTCGACCGACCGCCGCTCAGCGCCGGCTGCATCGACCAGAGCTGCAGAATCGGAACGGCCGCGATTAGGGCCGCGAACTCCGGGTTGATGAGCGGCATGAGCAGGGTGCGCCAAAGCAACCGGAGCGACTGAGCCTTGCTCGGGCTGGTGCTGACGCGCTCGAACTCGGGCACATCACTATCCGGGTGCGGCTTGAGTTCCTTGCCCAAGCGTTTCGGCAGATTGTGGGTCGGGTGAAGAAAAGCGCCGCCTCCACCCGCCGTGATCAATTGCCGCGAGCCGCCGACTTCTTGAAAACGACAGTAATGATGGAGGTCGCCGGTGAGCGCCACCATCAGCTGAGCGCCGGAGGGCCGGACGACCTTCCGTTCGAAATAGTCGAAGTTGCGGTAGAGCAGCGGACCTTTGCGTTTCGCGTAGATCCAGCTCGGCTCAGCGGTAACGAGAATCAGCCGGTCACCCGTCCGGACGTGCTGGCGGCCGAGATCCTGGAAGTAACGGATCTGCGGGTCGTCGATGTAATGGTCGAGCTGGATGTCGATGCCCCAGAGCCACCACCGATGGGGAAGCTGCAAGGCGAAATAACTGCGACTCTGATGCGTTCGCCAGCCGGCGACCCATCGACCCTGGCAGAAAATGCGCATGAAGTTGGTGAGCCCGTCGTACCAATCGTGGTTGCCGGGAATGACGAAGAGATCGGGCTGCTCCGGGCCTTCCGTCCAGGGCAGCGCGGTCCGGTACGGTCCGATCATCCGGTTCTCGTAATCCGAGATCCTCGAGGTCGGGTACACGAGGTCCCCACCCATTACCAGCACGTTCCCCCGTCGGGTGGGAAATGACCTCTGGCGATCCTGCAGCTCGAGCTCCGGGCGCGCCAGGAGGGACGCGATCCCGTAAGTCGAGTCCCAGCCGTCTCCCAGGTCGGCGACGAAATCCAGCCAGAGCTCGTTGCGGTTCGAGAGGTTGTGCGGAGGATCGACCGGCAATGCTGCCTGAATCTCGCGCTTGTCTGACCAGGTCTCCAGGATCAGCGAAATCAGAACCCGGGCGCCGGTGTTGGCGAGCTGCAGCGGGCTGTACCAGCGCACCATCGGCATTCGACGGAAGCCGGGGCGGTCCGCAGCCATTCTGCTTTCTCTGGCTAGCCGTGCAAGAGCGGAAACGGAGCGCCGGTCAACAAGATCACCAGTCCAACGACGGCGAACCACACGGCTACGGCGCTGACCACGTCGAAAAATCGGTTCAGGAAGATCTCCTTATCTCCAAAGCCGGGAACGAGGGCCTCGAAGACCTCCCACCCGATCGTGACAACGAGCACCACCCACAGCGGGATGTACCAGAGCCCAAAGACGATGCCGGCGCTTCCGTGGATGAAGGTCCAGCGATCGACCGGCTTCGAATCCAGGCCCTGGGGATCGCGCGTGAGGACGAGGTCCACAATCCCAAGGATGAGGGTTGCCAGTGCCCACACGCCGGTTACGGCCCAACGCAGCCAAAGGGGAGCTACCGAACCGTGAGTGAAAACCAGCAGGACGACGATCGCCGCCAGCACGACCGCAAAGATGGCAATGCTGGACTTTGGCATCTTCGACGACAGACCGGACATGCCCCTCTCCTTCCCCGCTTACAAACCTCGTTCGTCGACCAACCCTAAGCCGTCACTGCTCGTGGTGTTCAGACCGCAAGGTGTCGCCCTCTGGCAGCCACATGCCCGATCCCCACGCGATGCCTCCTCTCGTAGCCGCGGGCGAAGCATTTCCCCAACGCCGCGCAGCAAGGCCAATTATCGACCGGCCGGAGTGAATGTCAAGCGGAGGCATCACTCAAACCCCTTGACGGTGGCTTGGCGCTACTGAACGATCAGCTCGAATCTGCCGAGACCGTCGCCAGCGATGTCTCCGGAATCGTCCGCACTCTGGGCAAAGGTCGCCGAAGTGGCGGGCCTCGGAATCAAAATCGTGGTCCCGTTCGTTGCGTCTCTTCTTTGAGCTTCTCGGCCGCTAGGTATTTGACCATTCCAGCGTAGTGGTCGACAGTCAGAGCGCCGCAGGAGTTTTGAAGATGACGCCGGCACCAGCAACAACCGCTGCGAGAGAGGCAAATACCAGCGCGGAAAAGACCGCCCATGTCGGATAGGGTCGGTTTTGCTCCTTGTCTGCTGGCTTGTGGTCGAAGTTGCACTTCGGCTGAGGTCCAATCGGCGTTGAGACATCGTCGCCCGGAGGTAGGACAAAGAAACCGGTCTTGCTTGGATCAACCAAGAAAGTTGTGCGTCCGTCGGCAACAATGAACCCCGTATCCGGATACACGGTTACGAGAACCGAGACTCGACTGGTGTTCTTAACGCCGCACGCGACCAAGCTTGTCTCAGCAGCTCGCATTTTCTCAAAAGCGGCCTGGATCTCTGTGGCACCGATAGCGGTCTTCTGTCCAGTGGCCGGGTCGCCGCGCGAGTTTCAAATGATTAGGCCGCGCTCGTAACGAGTTGATACCGTGTAGAAGGTCGAGCCTCTCTGGCAAGCACGCGCTCCGAAAACCGCCTCGACCATTGGGCCCGCATCACGGCAGACGATTTCCGGCGAATAACGAGTCTGGAAGTCCTGCGTATGCTCTTTGATGTCAGCCATGGCGTCGGTGTCGAACTCATTCATAGCAAGGGCAACCACGTTGGGCGTCCGCCCACCGTAGGCCTGGTTGACCTTCTTTTCAGCCAAATAGGGCTCAGACAAGATACTCGTGCGCGTCCCGCCAAGGTCCCTGATATCAGCAGGCGATACCTTCGGAGTTAGTAGGAGAGCGAAAACTGCGAACGTGGCCGAGATAGCAGCGAAGGCTGCAGTCAGGCCCGCCGTGGTTGCGCTAGCGCGGCGGTACCAAGGGGGCGTTGGCCGATCTACGGCCGCTTGCTTGTGCCGGCGGCGCTTCCGCATAACTCAACCTCCCCAACTAGGGCTTTCGATAGCGCCGACGGCCATCCGTCTCGGCGGATTGTGCTTAGGGGCTAGCGACTCCTCGCGGAGGTCAACTCGCGCTCTTTAACCGCTTTCCGCCTCGGGGCGACCGGCTTGCCGGGCTTCGGGTAGATCTTGGCCGCGAAGTCGTAATCGGATTTATCGATGTCCAGCCCTCCAGCGATGGGCTTGCCATTCTTGGTGATGGTGCCGGGGATCTGATAGCACATGATCGAATTCGGGTCGGCATGCGCGGTCCCCAAGAGGGACGACTCCTCGATCGGGGTCAGCACCTGCTGGCGAACCTGCTCGGCCGTCCATCCCTGGGTGGATTTGAAGAAGGCCGTCGCCTTCGCTGGGTCGATCAGATTAACGAGCTCTCGACGCATGTGCTCGTGCGGGAAGCCCATGGTGTGGCCGGTCTCGTGGCGGACCACCCGATGAAACTCCGACTCCGGCGTCTTCATCGTGAACCCTTCGAGGTTCATGGTTGGTTTGTCGTGGTCAATGCTCAAGACATCGGAGCCCAGGTACGACCAGTAACCGTCGTCCTTCGTTCGTGCGATGCGCACCTGGGGATCGTGTGCGGTGGGAACGAACTTGACGTTGGCGGCGGTGCCCCACGCGTTCATATGCTGCAGGATCCTGGCCTGGAGATCGGCTGGTGGACTGTCCAGGAATCCAACGGTGAGCTCGACACCCCCACTGTGCCAGTACTTCGTGGTCAGGACAGCTATGTACTCCCTGGTGGGCGCGAAATCGGGTAGCAGCGCGGCCAGCCGCTCGAGCGGTGGGTGATTCACTGGGTTGATTTCGGTCGCGATATCGGCCGCAGCCTCCCATAGCTCGCGTGGCAATTTCCTGGGCGCGCAGACGATCACATCTCGCTGTTTACCGTTACTCATCAGGAGCCCCCTCCTAGATTCCCCGACCCTCCGACAGCTGGCAGACGGCTGCGCGAACAGCCATCTGGCCGTACAACCACGACTCTACTCGTCCCCCGTTTTTTGTCAACACTTGGGGTTGGGAAGCGCGTGCTCTGTAGCATGCTGCTCAATGGCCGGGTCGGTAGGCGACCCTAAGCGAGACCCTGGGTTCACCGGGCTGGTCGCCGTTCTGGGCGTCGTGGCCGGCGTCCTCCTCTGGGTCCTGACAAGTGTTCTCAGCCGCTCGCAACTCTCCGGCGACGGCTGGGCGCTCTCCGGCAACGGCGCCCTGATCGTCCCGTTTGGCCTGGGCCCCGCCGCGGTGGCCGGCGGTTGGTCGGCGATCATCCTTCGGATGCGCGGCCATCGGCGCTGGCTCCAACTCGGCATCGCGAGCGGGCTGGTCGGGCTGGCATTGACCGCCGGCAGCCTTCTCTCCATAATCGTCTTCGGGTCAGCCGGGCGGGATGCGGGCGCAACGGCCTCCCTGTTCTTCGGGTTCTTGCTTTATGGCTGGCTGCTCGCGAGCGCGGTCGTCGCGGCGATGATCCAGGCGCCGGATCCGGCACGGCCAGGCCCTCCCTTCTGGTCCATCGCCGCCTTAGTGGTGCTGCCGGTCACGCTGATCGCCGGTTGCGAGGCCGGCGCACGACTCCTTCCGTCATGAGTCCCACACGCCAGTTATGAGCCGGAACTGACCGGAGCTTCGAGCAGAAATAGCTGCTTTACCCCGATGCTTGCCAGACCGTTCGCGCCTCCCACAAAACTCATGCCGTTCACGACCAAGAAAGAGCCCTTCAAGAGAAGGGAACCCTCGGCCCGCGCGCCCTGGATCACCTGAGTGCCACTCACGTTCGGTGAAATCCCGAAGGCATCGAGCTCCGATGTCAACGTCACGATCAGAATCACAGTCCCGTTAGGACTGACGTGTGCACGACAGATATTCGGTTTCGCTTGCGCGGTGTACTGGCAGGTGACGTCCAGCGTGACGGTGTGCTGATTTTGCGAGCCGGCGAAGGCGACGAACTTATCGGCGGTCGATTGCACTCCAAGTTCGCCGGAAAACTGCGGCTGCGAGGGGCCGGCGATCGTGGCCAGCATCGCGGCTTCGGCCTGATCAAGTGGGCTGAAGGCGATCAGGCCGGCCGTCACCCCGGTGGCCGCACCCGCCAGGATAATCGTCGTCCCGGTGGCCGCAACCCAGGCGGTGGTCGCGGTCAAACCGCGCGCATTAGAGGGACCGTGCTGCCAACGGGTCCAGCGCGCACTCAGCCATGCGGCCGGAAGTGCAACGACAATGCCCGCGTTCACGACCAGGCTGCCGACCGTGAGGCTGCTGCCCGGATCAACGTGGGCCAGAAGGAGCCGCGCCGCCTCGTGGCCCACCGCGATGAGCAGACCGGCGATG
>WNEY01004292.1_pt1 | contig 17211 bp, 14 predicted proteins | sample 5400531 | NCBI WGS metagenome assembly WNEY01 (sample SAMN13153338, study PRJNA577476) | soil metagenome | isolation source: 200 cm saprolite under Douglas fir tree site 1 | place: USA:California | collected 2015-04-18
CATAGGCCAATGCCGACGGCGACCAGCGAATGGATGAGGCGCTTGCGCAGTTCGACCAGGTGGTCGAAGAACGACATCTTCCCCGTGGGATCGTCCTGCTCTTCGGGAGGCTCAGGCTGGCTTGGAGTGACCATCCGTAGGCTTCTCTCCCGTGTTCGGCTCCTCAGAGCTGAGCGCAGCAGGGGTGGGCTGCGGTGGGACACCCTGGTAGGGATCCATAGCCGCGGCGCCGGCCGGGCTCTCGGGCAGCACAACGGACACCGCGGCTGGCTCGACCGCGTGCTGCTCCTCAGAGCTGAGCGCAGTAGGGATGGGCTGGAGTGGGACACCGTGGTAGGGGTCAATAGCCGCAGAGCTGACCGGGCTCTCGGGCGGCAGAGCGGGTGCCGCGGGCGGCTCAACCGCCTCACGGGCTCTGGTCTCGAGTTCCTGCGTGTGGCGTTCGAGCTCGCGCATCTCCTGGTCGACGGCCATGCGCAATTCCGCCGAGTGCTTCCGGAACTCAGCCAAGGCCTTGCCGATAGTGCGGCCAAGCTCGGGCAGCTTTTGCGGCCCAAAGACAATGAGGGCGATGATAAAGATGACGATCAGTTCAGAGACGCCAATGCTTCCCATCGCGCTGGTTGCCTCCTTTGCATCATAGAAGACGGTTCCAACAGTGTCAAACAGGACTTAGATATATGCTATACTGCCTTTTGGTTGCAGAAAGCGAGGCGTAAATGCGGTCGGAGAAACGCGGCGCGGTGCTGGTCATTGGTGTTCTGCTCATTTCCGCAGTGCTGGGCGGGATCTATGGGCCTTCGGTCAAAGCCACAGCCGCGGGCGCCAGCGATTTTCAGGAAGCTGTCAAGAACTTCACGCGAGTGCTGGCCCTCGTCCAGCAGAATTATGCCGTGCCGGTTGACACCGACCACGCCCTCTACCAAGGCGCCATCCCCGGGATGCTGCGGGTCCTGGATCCCCACTCCAACTTTTTCGATTCGCGCCAATTTTCGCTTTTGCGCGAAGAGCAGCGTGGCAAATATTACGGCGTGGGCATGACCGTTGCGCCGCGCGAAGGCCGCACGGTCGTTCTGGCGCCCTTTGTAGGCTCGCCCGCATACAAAGCCGGCATCCGCCCTGGCGACGCGATCGCAAAAGTGGACGACAAGCCCACCGACGGACTCAGCACGGCTGAAGTCGCTGATCTGCTCAAAGGCCCCAAAGGCACCGTCGTGCGCATTACGGTAGGCCGTGAAGGCTACCCCGAACCCATCCTGTTCACCGTCACACGGGATGAGATTCCGCGTCACGCGGTGGACATTGCGTTCCTATTGCGGCCGGGAGTGGGCTACGTACGCCTTTCTACTTTCAACGAGACCACCGACCGCGAACTGGCCGACGCGCTCAAGAGCTTGGGGGTCGCCACACTGAGCGGGCTGATCCTTGACCTCCGCAACAATCCCGGTGGGCTGTTGAACGAGGGCGTGGCAGTGGCGGACATGCTCCTGGACAAGAACCAGGTAATCGTCTCTCATCGCGGGAGGGCGTCGCAGGAGCGGCGCTACTATGCGCTGCGGGGGAATCAGGGCGTCCACGTACCCTTGGTAGTGCTGATCAACAGCGGTTCCGCCTCCGCTTCGGAAATCGTGGTCGGCGCAATCCAAGACCACGACCGGGGGCTGGTGGTTGGTGAGAATAGCTTCGGAAAGGGGCTGGTTCAGACCGTCACGCAGTTAAGCGAAAACACGGGCTTGGCGCTGACCACGGCGAAGTACTACACGCCCAGCGGCCGGCTGATCCAGCGCGACTATAAAGCCGTCTCCCTCTACGAATATCACTACAATCGCAAAGGCCCGCAGCAACCCACAGAGATTAAGTTGACTGACAGCGGCCGCCAAGTGTATGGCGGCGGCGGGATCACGCCCGACGTAGTGGTTGCCGCGCCGAAGCTGAACCATTTCCAGGAATCCTTGCTTGTGCATGACGTCTTCTTCCGCTACGAGGCAGGCGTTGGCGGCTTCACGCGCCATTTTCTAGGCTTGAAACCAGAGGTCACCAAGAACTTCGCGGCCGACGACGAGGTGCTGACTGAGTTCCGCCGCTACCTTGACAATCACAACATCCGCTATACGGAACCCGACATCGCTCAAAATCTCGCCTGGATCAAGCGCAAGATCAAGCGCGAAGTCCTCACTTCTGTCTTTGGCTTGGTCGAAGGCTACAAGATCGAGTTGGAGGACGACGCGCAAGTGCAGAGGGCAGTCGAGGCGGTGCCGGAGGCTCGCGCTCTGTACGAAAACGCCCGGAAAGTCATCGCGCAGCGTATGGCCGGCCAACTTGGCTCGCACTAGAGGCGCTGCCTCAGCACGCATTGCAACGGCTGACTCCCAACAATGCAGGAGCTATCTCCCAGTTTTTATCTGCCTGACCCTGGTGCCCATTCCGTTTTAGGCATCGCAGGCCCTGCTATCTAGCTGTCTGGCTAAGAGTTGTGACGCAGGAGCCCCCAAGCGAGTCCATTAACGTGCTTAGCTCCGGCCGGGTACTACAACCCCCGTACTAGCTGCACTAGACCCAGCCCTCGTACTGTTGTCTATGTCTCTTTGGAACTACCGCGCTATTGGACTTTCCCCGCCACGACCCTATCCTGTCCTTGCAGGGCAGAGCATGCGACCTCTCGTCCCGACGGCGAGCCATTGGCTTCGCCACAGTACAGAGGCACAAACGGAATATGAAGAAAGATAAGCGACCCTCAGTCCTCTTGTTGGATGGCCATTCCCTGCCATGTCTAGCCTTTACCCGGTCGCTCGGTCGTGCCGGTATCTCGGTGACTGTGGCCTCCGAATCACCGGACGCCTGCACGCGTGTTTCCCGGTATGGCACAAAGTTCCCCGTCTGTCCTTCACCCCTCCGCGAGCCGGAGGCTTTTCGCCACTGGCTGTTTCGCACCCTGAGTCAAGAACACTTCGATCTCCTGGTGGGGATGACCGACCACACCGTATTTCTGCTGCAGGAGTGGCGTGAGCAATTAGGAGAGCTTGTGGATGTGCCCCTTGCCCCACGGGAAGCCTTCCAGCTGGCCTGGGACAATGCGGCAACTGTGAAGCTCGCACAAGAATTGGGAATTCCAACTCCGCGCACCTTTTTTATCCAGGACTGGGGGGACCTCGAACGCGTGGCGCAAAGCCAGCGCGGACCCCTGGTGATCCGGCCCCGCCACAGCATTAATTGCAAGGATGGAATGTATTGCCAGGTTAAAGTCGAGTACGCCTTTGATGCGCAAATGCTGAGGAAAAAATATGCCCTCGTGCATTACGACAGCCCCTGGCCGTTGATCAAGGAGTACGTGCCCGGAGTCGGAGCGGCCTGTTTCTTCCTGAGACACCAGGGAAAGATCCTGGCGCGTTTCCAGCACCGGCGAATTCGCGAGACGAATCCCACCGGGTCGGGAAGTTGCCTGCGGGTCAGTGTGGCTCCAGACCCGGCGCTGATGGAGGCCAGCGAACGCCTGCTCGCCGCGATGAATTGGGAAGGGCTGGCGATGGTCGAATACCGAGTGGGGACAGATGGCGCCGCGTATCTAATAGAAGTCAACCCGCGGCCCTGGGGCTCCATTCAACTGGCGATCGAGGCGGGGGTAGATTTCCCGCTGCTATGGTATTGCGCAGTGACTGGACAGCCGGTGAAAGAAGTTCACTCCTATCGCGCGGGCGTCTACTGTCGCTATCTGGGCGGGGACTTGCGAAATCTGGAAAGCGTGCTCCACGGTCCACCGTCCGATTGGCGGTTGCCGTATCCCAAGCGGCTTCCCACGCTGCTCCAGTTTCTCAAGTTCTGGGGCCCCAATCTGTGCTACGACGATTTTGCGTCGGGCGACTGGCGACCGGGCTTCATCGAGATCCTCAACTATCTGGCTACATTCAAACGGAGGATCGGCGCGCAACTGCGGCGCAAATTTGCCAGCCGGCTGCATGACCGCCTGCGAGGAGCAGAGGTGAAATGAGCAGGCCTATGAGGGAGGGCATCCAAGCGTCATGAAAATGCTCATCGAGGAAAGTTCGGTCGAATCCAAACGCCTAGCGGTCGACCAAGCCATCGCTCACGCAAGCGACACTTCACAAGAAATTTTGCAGGCCATTTTGGCCAATGCGGCGAAAGCGGCAGAGAACCGCGCTGTCGGGTTGCACGTCAGTCGCCTGGCGAGTTGGGAGGACATCGCAGGTCTCGAGCACACGTGGAACAAATTGCTGGCCAGCAGCGCCTCACAGACCGTCTTCCTCACTTGGGAATGGGTGCAGGCCTGGTGGCGCGCTTTCGGCAGCACCCGGCACCTAGTCTTGCTCACGTGCCGGGATGCAGAGGGAGACTTGGTGGCGATTGTGCCGCTGCAACGCACCTGGGAAAATATTGGGCCGGGGATGTCCGGGTGGATGCTGCGGCTGGTGGGCGACGGCATCGGAGGCTCAGAGAACTTGGACTGGATCGTGCGCCGCGGGCACGAAGCCGCCGCGGTGCGGGCGGTGCTGGATTGGCTAGAGGAGAATCGATCGGAATGGGACACGCTGGAGCTCAATACCGTGCCGGCCCATTCGCCGGTGGCAGCCGCGCTTCGCCATGAGCTGGCCGTGCGCCGTTGGCGTCTCGTGGTCCATGAAAGTTCGGGCTATTTTCTGCGGCTTCCTGACAACTGGGAAACCTGCCGGGCTTCTCTGCGGAAGAATTTTCGCACCCTGCTCGCGCGTCGCATCCGCAAGCTCCAATCGAGCTTTGCCGTGCGGGTTCGCCGCTGCGAAACGCTTGAGGAGTTGCCTGGCTGCCTCGAACAGCTCTTCCTCTTGCACGCCAAGCGCTGGCAGCTCCGGGGGCAAGAGGGCAGCTTCGCCCTCCAGCAAAAGCGCGCCTTCTATGCCGAAATGGGGAAACGGCTACTGGAGCGCGGCTGGCTGGACTTCTGGTTGCTCGAGCTGGACGGCAAGACGGTGGCCGCGGAGTTTGGCTTTACCTACGACGGTATGTATAGCTTCCTGCAAGCAGGATTTGACCCGGACTACTGGTCCTACGGTGTCGGCCGGGTGCTGCGAGCCCTAATCATGCAGGAGTTGATCCGCCGGGACGTTCGCGTTTACGACTTTCTTGGTGGCGAGGACGACTACAAGCGTCAGTGGAATCCGGAACGCTCCACTTACCTTCAGATCCTCTGCGCCCGCCCCATCAGCCGGGGTGCGCTTAGTATCCTGCTTGATGAGGCAGCCGTGCGGACCAAGAAATGGCTTCGGGCGCACATCCCCAACAAGCTCTGGTCCGCGCTGAAGCAGTCCTACCTTCCAGCTTCGAACGACCTGCCCCACTCCGAGGAACTATCCAGCTGAGCAACCTGATCGCCTCTCCTTCGCCGAATTAGACGCCCGGCTCATGCAAGAATTCTGCCGGGAATAAACCGGGAACAAGCCTACCAATAATCGCCCGCCCGTGCGCTCGCTTTGCGCCTTCCCTGTGCCGTCACAGACCGCAGTCTCTACAAGGACCGGCGCAGCGTCAGTAGCGTCAAATCGTCTTGAAATTCCTCCTTGCCCTGGTAGCAACGGATCGTTTCGACCAGGGAGTCCGCAAAGTCGTGTAGCGCAGGTGGTTGGGATTGCTGTGCCAGAGTCATCGCCGCGAGATCGGAAAAGCCTTCTGCAGTGAGCTGCTTGCCTTCAGGCGTCTTCACCTCGGTCACGGCGTCGGAGAAGGCCAGGACCATGTCCCCGAGCTCCAGCCGTATGCTCTGTTGGCTGTATGTCTCCCCGGCGATGAAGCCCAGCGGCAGCCCCTCGAGCCCCTCCCCGAGCATCTGCCAGCGAGCTTCGCGCACTCGCAAGAGCAGCATCCGTGGGTGGGCGGCATAGGCGTAATTGAACTCGCCGGTGCCGCAGTCAAACGTTGCCGTGACCACCGTCGTCAGGCGCAGTGGTGCGCCCGGCGATTGTCCGGAGAGGGTGAAATCGTCGTTGAGGGCGGCCAATAGCCCCGCCGTATCGCGCACGTCACGGAACTTGTGCAGCAGCCGGTGGACGTGCGCGGCCACGCCACTTGCGGCGAACCCGTGGCCGACGCTGTCTGCGAGCACGATGCGTGCCGCGCGCTCGGACCCGCACGAAAACAACGCGTACAGGTCTCCTCCTTCGCGGCCTCCTGACGGCAGGGCGATCACGTCGCCCTCCAGGCCGGCCAACTTGACATGGCGATGCGCCTGCTCGTTGCCGGCCCAGAGCTCCACTCAGCCGAAAGGCTGCTCGGGTGTCGGCGTGCAATCGAGGCTGTTTTCCTCGGACATGGCTCTGGGAATGCTACCACACGTCCTGGCCCGGCATGGCGGGCAGCTCCAGCGGGCGAAAGAAGTTGAAAAGTGAGGCAATTTTTGGCACAAAGGCAGTTTGCGCATTGGGCGCTCAAGCGGCGAGGTGGAATGGCGAGCGACGAAAACGAGGGTTTGGTTTTGAAGCTTGAGCTGCACAGCGACCCAGAGATGCTTTGCGTGGTGCGCGGCGCCGTGCAGCAACTCGCTGAGGTGGCGGGCTTGCCGGAAGCGGAATGTCGCTCGGTGACGCTGGCGGTGGACGAGGCGCTGACGAATATCATCCGCCACGCCTACCAGGGCCAGCGCGGCCGGCCCATTCAACTCTCCTGCCGCTATCTGGGGCCTGCGGCGCCCGGTCGGCCACAGGCACGGTTGGAGTTTGTGCTCGTGGACCGTGGTCGTGGCGTCGATCCGGCCGAGCTGCGCGGCCGTCCGCTTGACGAGGTACGGCCCGGCGGCCTCGGCACTCACTTCATCAGGGAGATCATGGACGAAATAGAGTATGAACGACGTGGGGACTGCAACTGGCTACGTCTGGTGAAATACTTGACCAAGCAAAAATCCAGCGAAACCTCCGGAGGAGGATAAACCGTGCAAATCTCCACGCGCCAGTCAGGTAAAGCCACAATCGTGGACGTATCCGGCGACATCGATTTGTACAACTCGCCCGAGGTGCGGAAGGTGCTGCTGGCGGCCCTGCGGGAGGGGCGCGCGCCGCGCGTAATCGTCAACCTTCGGGAGGTGCGTTATATTGACAGCTCCGGTGTGGCGTCGCTGGTGGAAGGGCTGAAGGTGTCGCGCGAGCTGGGCAGCCGGCTTGTCTTGCTCGGACTGAGCCAAGCAGTGCGCGATGTGCTGGAGCTCTCGCGGCTGACCAAAGTCTTTGAAGTGTGCGACACCGAGGAACAAGCGCTCAGATCCTAGGACGCGCCTCCTTGCCTGTCCTTTCGGTCTGGGCGACATTCTGCCCCCTCTTTTTTGTGCATCCGGCGCAACACCCGTGGGCTGGTGGCGGAGGAAGCCGTGGAGGTAACCGTACGCGTCGGCCAGGCAACCCTGGACGGCCTGGCTTATCTTGGCGGGCTGGCGAGGCTAGGGGGCCGCGCGGCGTATTTTACGTTCGTCGCGCCGTGGCAAGGTCGCCGGCTGCGGTTGGATCGCGCAGCGCATCAGGCTATGGTTGTGGGCCTGCAGGCCTTGCCAATCCTCTCGCTGATCACCTTTTTCATCGGGGTGATCCTGGCGCTGCAGAGCGCCTACGAGCTGCGCAAGTTCGGCGCGCTGCATTATGTCTCAGGTGCTGTGGCCATCTCCATGACGCGCGAACTGGGTCCGCTGATGACTGCCATCGTCGTGATCGGCCGCTCCGGCTCGGCCTTCGCCGCCGAAATCGGAACGATGAAGGTGACCGAAGAGCTCGACGCACTGGAGACGATGGCGCTCAATCCCGTCCAGTTTCTGGTCACGCCGAAATTCCTGGCCATGGTGGTGATGCTCCCCTGCCTGACCACCTGGGCGGACCTGATGGGCATCCTGGGCGGGGCGCTGTTCGGCGTCGCTAAGGCCGGCTTCACGTTCACCAGTTATCTGCGGTCTTCGCTCGATGCCCTCTACCTGCGCGACATTTCCACCGGCTTGATCAAAAGCCTGATGTTCGGCATGACCATCACGGCCGTGGGCTGCCATGAGGGCTTTTCGACCGGCGCTGGCGCCGAAGAAGTCGGCCGCTCGACCACGGCAGCGGTGGTGATGTCCATTTTCCTGGTGATCGCAGTGGATCTGATATTCACTGCGCTCTTTTACTTTACGGGGGCCCATTGAGCTGTGCGCAGAGCAGGTATCCTGCCTGTCTCCGCATCCATGCCTTCCATGACGGACAAAGCCCAACAGAACGAAGCCATCATCTCCGTACGCGACCTCCGCTTGCGCTTTGGCGAGCGGGAGATACTGCATGGCATCAGCTTCGATGTGCGCCGCAGCGAGACCCTGGTTATTCTCGGAGGCTCCGGCTCGGGTAAGAGCACCCTGCTGCGCGCGCTGGTGAGTCTTGAAAAACCCAGCGCCGGAGAGATCTGGGTGAAGGGCAAGAACATTGCCCAGGTTTCCGGCGCGGAGATGGACGAAATTCGCAAGAGGCTGGGGATGTCGTTCCAGGGCGGCGCGCTGTTCGGCTCGCTGACAGTCGGCGAAAACGTGGCCCTGCCGCTGCGCGAGCACACCGAGCTGGAAGACTTGACCATCCAAATCATTGTCCGGCTGAAGCTCGAGCAGGTGGGCCTAGCGGGCTTTGAAGATTACATGCCCTCGCAATTGAGCGGCGGGATGAAGAAGCGCGCGGCGGTGGCCCGGGCGATGGCCATGGACCCGGAAATTTTGTTTTTCGACGAGCCCTCGGCAGGTCTGGACCCCATCATCGCCGCGGGGATCGACAACCTGATCTTGAAGCTCAAGAAGGCATTCCGGATATCCATCGTGGTGGTGACTCACGAGCTGGCGAGCGCTTTCCTGATCGCCGATCGCGTGCTGCTACTCGACAAGGGGGATATCGTGGCCCTCGGCACGCGGGAGGAGCTGCGGGAGAGCACGCACCCGCGCGTCCGGCAGTTCCTGAACCGCATAGCGGAGCCCGAAGTGTTCGAGGAGCTGGACTATTTGCAGATGCTGACCGAAAAGCACCGGCCCCGACGTCGGTAGGAAGGCATTCCTACCTCTCCGACCTGGCTCGGAAGCTGGGCAACAAGTACCGCCCGAGAGGTGGACCATGGAAGCAAAACGGGAGCAAGCATTGGTGGGATTGTTCGTGTTGATCGTCGCAGCTGTGTTGCTGGCGACCGTCTTTGCGCTCAGCGGAGCGTTTGGCGGGGCTAGAACTACGTACCGCGCCTACTTCAAGTTTGCCGGCGGCCTGGAGCCCGGCGCCGAGGTGCGGTACGCGGGCGGGCCGAAAATCGGACGCGTAGAAGGCTTGCGCATCGACCCGCAGGACCCTACGCGCATCGAGATCACCTTCAGCGTCCAGCCGCAGGTCCCCGTCAAGAAGGACAGCAAAGCGAAAATCATGAGCCTAGGCCCGCTCAGCGAGAATCACTTGGAACTCGCCGCGGGAAGCCCGGGGGAGGCTCGCGCGGCAGCCGGCGCCACGTTGTCGTCGGAGCCCTACGTCGATTTCAACGCCATCACCGCCCAGCTCAACGCTTTGGGGCCGGACGCGAGAAAACTCATCTCCACGCTGAACGAGCGCGCCACCGAACTCCAAGTCACGGTGGAGCGCGTCAACGACCTCCTCAACACGCAGAACCGGAGGAGCCTCTCCGGCAGCCTTGCCAACGTGCACGCTATGCTGGAGGAGAACCGGCCGAAGATTAAATCCACGCTGGGCCACCTCGATACGGCCAGCGCGAAGGTAGGGCCGCTGCTCGATGAGCTTAACAAGACCATCGCACAGGCGGACACGGCGCTGAAGAGCATCGACGCCCTCATCGGCGAGAATCGCCCCGACCTGCACGAGTCGGTGGCCGACCTGCGGCAGACACTGGCCTCGACGTCTTCGCTGGCTGCGCAACTGGACCGCATGCTCGATGTAAACGCCGAAAACATCGACGAACTGCTCGAGAACATGCGCCATACCACCGAGAACCTGAAGGAGTTCACCGACCTAATCAAGGCCAGACCCGCTGCCCTGCTCCGCTCCTCAGGCCCGCGGGACCGCAAACCAGGGGGGTCGAAGCATTGAGCGCAAAAAGGAAGGTCTCCATGCGTCCGGTGGTCGCTGTGCTTGTAATCGTCGTGGCAGCGGGAGCGATGGCCGCCTGCGGCAGCACGCGCCCGAGCAAGTACTACCAGCTCGAGGTCCCCGAGACTCCGCCCGCCGCCTCCAATCCCTGGCCGGTGGCGCTGCTACTCGGGCGCATCAGCGCGCCGCACCTCTACCGCGACGACCGCATCGTGTACCGCACCGGCCCCGGGCAACTCGGCACCTACGAGTATCATCGCTGGGCCGAGCCACCCACAGAAATGCTGGAAGCCGTCTTGCTGCGGATGTTACGCGCCTCGGGTCGTTACCGCACCGTCCAACCTTTGCGCAGCAACGCCCGCGGCGACTTCATCCTCCGCGGACGGCTGGACCATTTCGAAGAAGTTTCCGGCGGGTCACTCGGCGCGCGCGTGGCCTTTGAAATGGAGCTCTACGAACCCAAAACCGGCACCACCGTCTGGACGCACTTCTACTCCAGCGAGGAGCCGGTACAGGGCAAAGAGGTCGCCCAGGTCGTGCAGGCGCTCGATCGCAACGTCAAGCGGGGTCTGCGGGAAGTCACCACAGGCCTCGAACAGTATTTCTCGGCCCACCCGCCCAAATAACCAGGCCTGATTAACCTGCTTGAAAAGACGATTGGTGGACGGCATGGGATTCGAACCCACGGCCTCCTCGTTGCGAACGAGGCGCTCTCCCAGCTGAGCTAGCCGCCCACCGAATAACCGAATTTTAGCAGACCACTATCCCGCTGCCAACAAGAACTTTCTCTTCGCGCGGGTTTACTGAGCTGAGGGTTTGGCAAACTTGGCGTCGTCCACCGGCACGTTGTGCCGGACCTCAGTCGCTTTGATCACCCAGCTTATGTTCGGGTTCACCTGGCGCACGGTGAAGGGCACCTTGACCCCATCCACTTCTTTATAGTCGTCGAAGTAGACTTCGATCTTCATGCGACCCTGGGTGGTGGTATCGAGCTCGGTATCGTTCCGCACCAGCAGTCCCGTCTCAACATCCAGGTACATGCGCCGCAGGCTGCCGTCTCCCGGATCAGCTTCCACCACGTAGCTCTCGCGCTGGCCGACTTTCTCCGTGCCCTTGAGAGTCATCTTCGGGTAAAGCTGGCGCAGCTTCAGAGACTGGTAGAAATCGGAGCTGCGCTTGGTATTCGCGAGTTCTTGGCCGCTCAGCTCCCGAAAGCCGGCCATCGGATTGTCGGCCCAGGCGAGGGTGCCATCGTAGCCCTGGCGGAATTGCCCGACGCCGGTGATCTCCACGACTGAGGCCGTCTTGTTAGGAGCCTTGGCGTAGGCGTCGAGCGACCCGGTCAGGCCTTGCTCCGGGACCTCAAACCTGCCCTTGGTGACGCGGCTGTTCAGTTTCTCGATGGCTGCCTTGCCGCCGAGCGCTTGAACGTACTTGTCGAGAATTTGATCCACGCTGGGCAGCGCGGGAGCCGGTTTGGGTGCCGGCGCCTTCGTCTCCTGGGCGGTCGCGCTGCCGCCGGTTGCCACGCCCAGCACCAAACTGAGCAGGACCAGCTTAACTTTTCGCCTCATCGCTTGCTCCTTTGGACTCCATTCTATGCGTATTACGCAGCACCGGGGTGGGCAGTTGCAACTCATTTTGCTTTGAACCTGCGAGGCCCGGCACCAGCTCAACCGCTGGCCGCTCCGACTGGCCCTCGGCTTATTCTGTAAAGTACTCCTCGGGCGCGGGGAGCTTGTCGGCAGGGCGGGCAAACCAGACGTACAGGGTTGGGAGCAGGAAGATGCTCATCACCAGGTCCGCAATCAAGCCGCCGACAATGACAATGGCGAAGGGTCGTTGGGAATCCGAGCCGATGTCGTGGGAAACGGCAGCCGGCAGCAGGCCCAACGTGGCCACGAGCATGGTCATCATGATGGGACGCAGACGCAGGATCGCTCCTTCTGTTGCGGCCTCCAGCACCGTGTGGCCGCGAGTGCGCAACTGATTGATGTATTCGACCATGATGACGCCGATCTGCACAGAGACTCCGAACAGCGCCAGAAATCCGACGCCGGAGGAGACGCTGAAGTGTGTCCCGGTGATGAGCAACGCAAAGATGCCGCCGACAGGGGCCAGCACCACCGTCAGGAGGATCAATAAGCACCACTTGTACGAGCCAAATGCAGTGTACAAGATGAGAAAAATCAAAAGAATTGTAATCGGAACGATGACCAGCAGGCGCCGCTCCGAGCGCTTCTGGCTTTCATACTCTCCCGCCCAGTTCAGGCGATAACCTTCGGGCAGCTTCACCTTCTGAGTGACTTCCCGGATGGCTTGTTCTACAGTGCTGCCCAGATCCCGCCCGCGCACACTGTATTTGATGGCGATGTAACGCGAGTTGCTCTCGCGATAAATCATCGAGGCGCCGTCTTCCAATTTGACGTCGCACAACTGCTCTAACGCCACGCGTTCTCCCGACGGGGCCAGCAAGCGAATGTTCTTGATATCCTCGAGGGTGCGCCGGTACGGCTCCTGATAGCGGACCACGAGGTCGTAGCGCCGCTCGCCCTGCAGGACTTGACTGACGGCCTTGCCCCCGACGGCGGTCTCGATGGCGTCCTGCACATCGGCAACATTGATGCCGAAGCGGTCCGCTTTCGCGCGATTCACGACGAGGTTCAGGTTCGGCTGGCCGACCACGCGAAACAGGCCGAGGTCTTCGACCCCGCGGATGCGCTTCATGACTTTGACGATCTCTTCGCCCTTCTGCTCCAGCGCTTTGAGATCGTCGCCATACAATTTGACGGCGAGTTCTCCCTTCACGCCGCTGACGGCTTCTTCGACGTTATCGGCAATGGGTTGGGAGAAATTCCAGATGACCCCGGGGATCTTTTCGAGCTGGGTATCCATGCCGGCGATCAAGTCTTCTTTAGTTCGGAACTGCCTGCGCCACTCCGCCCTGGGTTTCAAGTCCACGAAGTATTCGGTGTTGAAGAAACCCGTGCTGTCCGTGCCGTCGTCCGGCCGGCCCACTTGGGAGACCACCTGGGTCACTTCTGGGAAACGAGCGAGCACAAGCCGCGCCTCGTTAGCAATGCGCTGGCCCTCGCTGGGGCCCGTACTAGGCGCGAGGGTTCCTCTCGCCCAAATAGCGCCTTCATCGAGATGGGGCAGAAACTCCGACCCAATCACCCCGCTGAACGCAAGACACAAGGTGCCCGCAAAAATCAGAACCGAAGCGCCCACGGTGATTCCCCGATGCGCAATCGCCCAACTCAGCGCTGACCGGTAGTGGTCCGTGAGCCACACGAGAAGCGGGTTTTCCCACTCGTGCGCGCCCTTGCGGAACGAAAGCCTTGCCAAGACGGGGGCAAGCAACAGGGAGAAGAGCAATGCCCCGAGAAGCGCAAATGCCACCGTCCATGCCATCGGCCGGAAAAGCCGTCCCTCGACGCTCTGCAGAGTGAAGATGGGCAGATACGCCGTGATGATAATGGCGATGGCGTAGAAAACGGGCCGCTGCACCTCGTGCGCGGCGTGGCGGATTTTGGCTCCCACCGTTCGCCTTTTCTCGTTCTCCCGGCCGATGTGTCGCACGATGTTCTCAATCATCACGACCGCGCCATCCACCACCATCCCGAAATCAAGAGCGCCTAAGGAAAGCAAGTTGGCGGGAATTTGGCGGAGGTCCAGCAGAATGGAAGCAAACAGCAGTGAAAACGGAATCGTGATCGCCACGATGAGAGCGGAGCGTACGTTCCCCAGAAACACGACCAGGACGACCACCACCAGCACAAAGCCTTCCGTCAGATTGCGCAACACCGTGTGCGTCGTGTAACGCACCAGATCGTCCCGGTCGATGTGCGGGACAATTTTCACCCCGGCCGGCAAGACATGTGCGTTCAAATCCTCGACTTTCCTATCCAGCGCGGCCAGCGTGGTTTCCGCCACGGCCCCTTTGCGCAGCAGCACAATGCCATGGACAACGTCGTCATAGTCGATCACCCGGTCTCCCAGGCGAACGGCCTTGGCGACTCGGCCCAGGCGGATTTTTGGGCCCTGGGTGGCAAAGGCCACATCCCGAACACGCACCGGTGTGCCATTCACAGTTTTTAAAAATGTGGCACCGATGTCGTCCGTGTTTTTCATCAAGCCGACGGCCCGAATGTTCACCGCCTGTTGGCCCCGCTCAATGAAGCTGCCCCCGGCGTTGACATTGTTCGCGGCCAGGGCTTGTTCGACTTGCCCGATGCTCAGACCGTAGGAGATCAGCTTGTTCGGATCGACTCGGACCTGATACTCGCGCGTGATCCCTCCGAAACTCACGACATCAACCACATTCGGTACCGACTTGAACTGCTTTTCCAGCACCCAATCTTGCAAGGACTTGAGCTCCATCAAGTCGTACCGCGGGTTCCTGCTCTTGAGGGTGTAAAAGTAAATCTGTCCCGTAGGGCTCGCGTCCGGGGCAAGTTGCGGATTCACGTTTTGTGGCAAAGTGACGAGTGAGAGCCTTTCCAACACTTGCTGCCGGTTTATCAAGTCGACGGAATCGTCGTCGAAAACCACCGTGACGACGGAAAGACCGAAGAGCGAGGTCGAGCGCAAATGGGTGAGGTGCGCGATCCCGTTCATCTGCACCTCAATCGGAATGGTGACCTGCTGTTCGACTTCCTCGGCGGCCCGTCCGGGCCACTGTGAGATTACCTGTACCCAGTTGTTGGCCACATCCGGGTAAGCCTCAACCGGAAGCGTGTGGAAAGAGATGACACCCCAGACGACAAGGATTACGCCCAGGCTCAAGACCAGGATTTTGTTCCGCAGGGCAAACTCAACCAGGTACCTAATCATGCGCTACTCCTGCTGCACCGAGCTGGAGAACTGGAGGGCGTTGGCCACCACGCGGTCCCCCGCCTTCAGCCCCTCGACGACCTCCTGGTAGCCATCAGTCATGACCGGCCCGGCCTGAATTTCCGTGCGCCGGAAACGCTTGCCACTTACTGGCACAAATACCCAGTCGCGGTCGTGCATGCGCATCACCGCTGTGGCGGGTACGACCGGGCGGTCGACCGTGCCCTGAGAAATGAACGTCACCGTGGCAAACATGCCCGGTCGCATCAAACCGCCCGCGTTGTCGAGTTCCAGTCGCACCTTGGCTGTGCGCGTCGCGGGATCCAGGACGCGCCCGATGTTGCTCACGCGGCCCTTCAAGACGCGGTGGGGGTAGGCGTAGAGCCGTACTTCCGCCGAGTCTCCCAGGCGCACGTGCGAGAGGTTGTTTTCGTACACGTCGCACAATACCCACACCCGCGAGAGATCGGCGATGGTGAAGAGGTTAGGGGAGTTGTCCAGGGATTTCACCCCCGCGGCCTGCGTGGTGTTCTGCTCGATGATGGTGCCGGAGACGGGCGCCCGCAGTTCGATGATCGAGGAGGGATGGGCTGGGTCGCCCCCGAGGATCTTGACGCGATCCAGCGCGGTTTGCACGTCCACCTTTGCCTTTTCCTCAGCGTCTTCAGCTGCTTGCAGGTCTTTCTCGGCGATGGCGCCCTTGGAATAGAGGATCTGCGCGCGCTCGAGCGATTTCCGCATGAGCACCTCGTCGGCGCGAAACTTCTGCAAGTCGGAGAAAGCCATGGCCACGTCCGGCGTGTGGAGCTTGAGCAACATCTGGCCCTTTTGAACGAAGTCGCCGAGGCGCGCGTGAATCTCGACCACGCGGCCGGCGCTGAGCGAATTCACTGGAACCGCCCGGCTCACGTCGGGCGCAATGGCGCCGTTGACCTTCAGCTCCTCTCGCGCTTTGCGCACCGCAACGGTGGCAAGCGGAAATTGCTCGGGGCGGACCACGCTGACCAGGTTAAGGTCGGCCGCTTCCTCGACCGGCGGGTCGTTGAGGCCGGCCGCAGGTTTTGAATTCTTCGAGCAACCTGTGCTCAGCCCTCCCAGCACGGCCAGGGCCAGCCAGAGGCCAGCGCGCGAAAGCCTGCGCTTCATGGAATCACCTCCCGGCCGACCGCGAGATTCAGTTGACTCGCCGCGATTAAGTAAGAGCCGATCAGGCTCAGATAATTCCGTTCAACACTCCGGTACTCACTCTGGGCGTTCAAAAAATCAAGTAGTGAAGCGCCGCCATGTTGATAGGAAAACGTAATCGTGTCTCGAACTCTGACGGCTTGCTGCAGGTATTTCGCCTTATATGGACCCAGAAGAATCACGTTGCTGCTCAGCGTCGCATACGCGGAGTCAACGTCGCTGAACACCTGCGCTTGAATGGCGTCCCGCACCCTCTCGCTCCTGGTAATGTCCAGCTGCGTGCGCAGCTTTTCCCCCTGGTTTCGGTCGAAGATACGCAATGGAATACTCACACCGACGCCGAAGTATTGATCTATGGGAGGGTTGCGGCCGACATCGAAGCCGAAGATCGGGTCAGTCGACCCGTTGGCGGTGGCAAGTCTGTGGTCAGTCTTGGCCTTATTGACGGCTTGCGTCGCAGCTCTCAGGTCGGGCCTGGTATCCAAAGCCACCTTGCCGAATTCTTCCAATGTCTGAAGTTGGTCTGTGAAGTCGAAGGTCCCCGTTACGTCAAATTGCTCGACAGGTATCCGCTCATTCAAAAGCGTCAGGAGCTGAATCTTCGCCGTCCGCAGGTTCACCTGTGCGGTCTGCGCGTCGGATTCGTACAGGACGCGCTGCAACTCCAGGCGATCCAAGTCCACCTGCGCGATGTCCCCTGCCTTGTACCTCTCTCTGCTCACTTTGAGCACATCGTCGTAATAGGAAAGGTTGTCCTGCGCGAGCCGCAAAACAGCCTTGGCTTGCAGCGTTTGTACAAATGCGTTGCGCAAGCTAAACAGAAGGTTTCTTTCCAGATCGGCTTGCGCTGAGGTCGCAATCCCAGTTGCTTCTCGCGCGCTCTCCAACCGCAATTCGCGCTTGTGTCGCCTTTCGTGCAAATAGCTGACGGTTGCCACTGACAGTACAGAGCCGAATGTGCTGTGCGGAGGCCCTCCTGAAAACGGATTGATCTGATCAGCCGTCAGTGATAGCGCGGGATTCGGACGAAGGTAGGCCGTAATCTCCTGCGCCTTCGATTCATCAATGGTCAATTTGCTCGCTAGCAGTGTCGGATTGTTCTGTTCAAAGCGTTGGCGCACCTGCTCCCAGCTTA
>WNEY01001356.1_pt1 | contig 17210 bp, 17 predicted proteins | sample 5400531 | NCBI WGS metagenome assembly WNEY01 (sample SAMN13153338, study PRJNA577476) | soil metagenome | isolation source: 200 cm saprolite under Douglas fir tree site 1 | place: USA:California | collected 2015-04-18
GTTCCAGCCGCCGCACGTCGAGTGGCCGGCGCGCCTGCTGCACGCGCCGGCCCAGCCGGGTCAAACGCTCCTCGATGCGACGGGCGAAGCGCTCGTGCATGGCGCGTTCTTTCTCGCGCCGCTCGACCGAGCGGATGAGCCCGAACGTCTCAACGCCGTCCGGCCCCCCACACGGCTTGGCCTCGACGCCGTCGCGCACCGTCTGCCAGTCGCGGGCGTCGGCGAGCGCCCGCGCCCACTGGCGGAGTTCGCTCTTCGGCGTGCCCACGAGATACCGTCGGCCTGTCTCGCGGAGCCATTCGAGGTTGTCGGCGCTCGTCATGCCGCGGTCCATGACCCAGATTCGCTGCGCCAGGCCGTAGCGCGCCTCCATCGCCTCGACGATCTCCTCCACGGTGGTGACGTCGGTGCGGTTGCCAGCAAAGATCTCGTAGCCGACCGGCATCCCGTCGCGCGTGACCACGAGCGCCAGGCAGACTTGCTTGCAGTCAGGGCGGTGATCTCGGCTGTGGCCGCGCTGGGCCAACGGATTGCTGTCGGCCCGGCCCTCGAAGTACACGCTCGTCACGTCGTAGAGCAGCAGGTCGTAGTCGAGGGCGAAGAGCTCGCCGAGCCGGGCGACGAGATGCTGTTGCAGCGCGTCCTTGTGGGGCAGCAGGCGATCGAGCGCCCGATAGAGGCGATCATCGTTGACCAGCGGCACCGGTAACGCCAGCAGGTCCTCCAGCGCGGTGCCGCGATACCACGTTTCCGCGATGTGCAGCTCGCTCGACGGCTCAGTCAGGCGCGCCACGACGAGGATGGCGGCCATCGTCGCCCAGGGCACCGCTTCGCGCCCCTCAGGCACGAGCCGCGCCAGCACCTCGTCCAGCTTCAGCGCCCGCCACAGCGTCCAGCCGAGCCAGACGTCGCCGAACGTGCGGCCACGCTCGAGGCGAATCCGCTTCAGTCGGACCGGGATCGCGTCGTCGCTGGCGCTCGCCTCGAACAGATCTGGCTGGGGGCGGTCCCCGGTAATCGCCCGCGCCAGCGCGCGGGCCCGTGCGCGGCCGTCGGCGTCGAGTTCCCCGAGCTGGGCGACGGTTTGCTGGACGACCTTGCGCCCGACGCGTACCGAGCGGACCAGGCGCCAATAGCGGTGGACCTTGCCGTCCTTCCGCCGCGTCGTGTGACGAAGGTACATCACTCAGCTTATCCGTCACGGCAGCGGACGAAGTCAATGAACTTGGTCGGCACTACATCGTCATTTCTCGTGATCGGTGCGGACGGCGGCTGGAGATACGAACGGCGCGGCCCCGCAGCCGCGCCGTCTCCTTATTGAACTGCCGGAAGTTGAACTAGGCGACACGGACAGAACGCGGACAGCGAGGGGCAGGGTGGGGGCGATACTCTTGGGAAATCGCGACGATCGGCGCACGCAACCGTGCGGTCGAGATCAGCGAATCTGCTATGATGACGCCACCGTGCACGAGCGGATCCGTGTGCTGGTGGTGGACGACGACCCTGAAGTCCGGTCCCTGCTCGGCCGCGTGCTGACGAAGAATAGCTGGACGACGACGGAAGCGAGCTCCGGAGCGGACGCCATGGCCACCCTCGGCCGCCAGGAGTTCGACGTCGTCCTCCTCGACGTGAAGCTGCCCGACGCGTCCGGCCTCGACATCCTCCGCTGGGCCCGCGAGAGCGACGTCGATACCGAGTTCGTCATCCTCACCGGCAACGCCGACGTGGAGACGGCGGTGGAGGCGATGCGGCTCGGCGCCTACGACTTCGTGGCCAAGCCCTGGCGCAACGCCGAGCTGGTCCAGGTCATCGGCAAGGCCGCCGAGAAGAAGGACCTCCGGCGCGAGAACTATGCGCTCAAGGAGGTGATGACCCGCCGCGACGGCATGCCGAACATCGTGGGCGACAGTGGCGAGATCGTCGAGGTCGTCTCGATGGTCGGCCGGGTCGCGGCCAGTGATAGCCCCGTGCTCATTCACGGCGAGAGCGGCACCGGCAAGGAGCTGGTGGCCCGCACCATCCACCTGAAGAGCCGGCGCGCCACCCGGCCCTTCGTGTCCGTCAACTGCGCGGCCCTGCCCGACACGCTGCTGGAGACCGAGCTGTTCGGCCACAAGCGGGGCGCCTTCAGCGGCGCCGTCAACTCGCGCGTCGGCCTCTTCGAAGCGGCCGACGGCGGCACCCTCTTCCTCGACGAGATCGGCGAGATGTCGCCGGCGATGCAGGTGCGCCTGCTGCGCGTGCTCGACTCCGGCGAGGTGCGGCGGGTGGGCGAGGAGCGCGCTTTCAACGTCGACACCCGCATCGTGGCGGCCACCAACAAGGATCTCAATCGGGAGGCGTCCGAGGGCCGCTTCCGCTGGGATCTCTTCTACCGCGTGGCGACCATCGTGATCCAGGTGCCGGCACTGCGCCGCCGGCGCGACGACATTCCTCTCCTCGTCCAGCACTTCGCCACCCAGGGCGCCCGCGGCGGCAAGCCGCTCCGCTTCTCGCCGGAGGCGATGGAGCGCCTGCAGCGCTACGAGTGGCCGGGCAACATCCGGGAGCTGCGCAACCTCATCGAGCGCCTTCACATCCTCCAGGAGGGCGATGAGGTGCAGGCGAGCTCGCTCCCGCCCGAGCTGACGGTCGTCAACCGCGCCGCGGCTGAACCGGTCCAGACGACGCTGGTGTCCCTGCAGGACATGGAGCGGCAGTACGTCGATCGCGTGCTGCAATCCACGGGCTGGAACAAGGCCCAGGCGGCGCGCGTGCTCGAGGTCGACATCAAGACGCTCAACAAGAAGATCCGCGACTTCAACATCGTCCGCCCGGCCTGACTCGAGCCCCGCGCCCCGTTCGATCCCCCCGGAAGAACTCCCTACTCCGGGGAGTTCCTCCAGGGGGCCCACGAATTCGACTTCTTTCAAACCTCGAATTCTTCTGGGCTTAGCCGCGGTCGGGCGTGGCACTGGAGTTGCGATGCTCCATCGGCGTCGATGAACTTCTTGAATCCGAACGTCCTGAATCACCGGCACCACTCGCAGATGCTCGAAGCCCCGACCGCTCCGCTCGTCACGCGCTCGTCCGGGATCGCGCTCTGGCGCCCCGACGTCGTGCTCCCCAAGGCCATCGTGCCCGCGCCCGAACGGCCCCGGGTCACGATCGCCGAGCCCGGCCAGCGGCCGGACGCCGTGCGGGCGCAGGTGGAAGCGACGCGGTCGCTACTCGATTCGCTGGTCGAAGCCCGTCAGGCGTTCCATAGCCGTACCGCGGATCTCGATCCCGCCGCCGGCGGGAGCGAGCGCGAACGCGTGACGACAATGATCGAAACGTACCGGGCCAAGGGCGCGCTCGACGAGGCGCTCCGCGGCACGCTCCGCCGTGCCGGCACGATGATGGACACGCGAGGTCAGCGATGAGCCACCGCTTGAGCGATTCGAACGTCTACTTCCTTCCGTCGCCGACGCCGGCCGCCCCTGCCGCGACCGCCGTGGAGCCCGTCCGCCTCCTGCGCCGCCTCCGCAACGCGTGGTGGCGACTGCGGCTCGCCCTGAGCGAGATCCGTATGATCCTGCGCCGGCCGAGCCCGCGCTTCACCCTCGACGATTACGTCGGGCTGCTGGAGTTCGGGGAAGAGCAGCAGCGCCCGCGCCGGCGGCGGCCCCGCGCCAATCGGCCCGGCCGGCTCCTCGATTTCGAGACGGCCCGGCTCCGTCTGCGCCCGTCCCCTCAGGCCTGAGATCGCCGCGGTCGGCGCCCGAGCCGACCGCGGTCGTTGACAGTTCCGGCGCGCGTCAGTAGACTCCGCCGCCGCATGATCCGCCCGTCGCGCTTCGCCGCGTTGCTCGTCGTTGCCTTCACCGCCGTCGCCTGCGGCGGACCCACGCTCGATCCCGAGGCCGAGCGCGGTCGCCGGGTGTACCTGGCGCAGTGCACGGCCTGCCACGCAACCGATCCCGCTCAGCCGGGGCCGGTGGGACCGCCGATCAAGGGCTCGTCGCGAGAACTGCTGGAAGCCAAGGTGCTGCGGGGAACGTATCCCGCGGGCTATCGGCCGAAGCGCCCGACGGGCATCATGCCGCCCCAGCCGCAGATCGCCAACGACATCGCGGCCCTCGCCGCCTACCTCAAGTAGCGCCGAAGACGAGGAGCGCCAGAGACACGACGGGCCCGGCAGGCGGCCGCCGGGCCCGCAGCGAGCGCGGTGCGCCGCGCTCTTACATCCGCGGCGTGAGGATCACGCTGACGATCCAGAAGATCGCGGTCAGCACGAAGCCGCCCCAGAACGTCCCCTTGACCGTGCTCAGCATCTTCTTGCCGGGGCCGGTGGTGCCGACGAGCGCGTTGTACTCGGCCACCGCGATGACCAGGACCAGCAGCAGCAGCATGCCGGTCTTCGTGGTGCGCGTGAGGGGGCCGACCCAGGCCAGGTGCGAGGCGGCGCCCATGAAGAACAGCATCGGGATCGAGAGCAGCGTGTTCGTGCGGGAAGCAAAGCCGCCGCGCTGACCGCGGGCGGCCGCCTCCGGAATCGCCTGACCGCCACCCTTGACCTGCGTGGCCGAGGCCATGACGACTTGCTGCGCCGGCCAGATGATGAACCACACGTTGAACCACATCGTCGTGCCGAGCAGGCCACCGATCAGGATGCCCAGCCCGTACGGCTGGGCGAGGAACTCGCGCGGCCCTCCGAGCTGGCCCATCCGATGGAGGAGGTACAGCCAGCCGGTGATGAACGTGAACATGGCGCCCCACCGGAACCACCACAGCGCCCGGCTGACCAGGCCGCCCGCGAGCATGCCGGTGCGGACGGGCGCCTCCGCCGTCGCGAAGAACGGGGTCTGCACGAAGTTGAAGTAGTAGAGCATCCCGATCCAGGTGATACCGGCCAGGAAGTGGAACCAGCGCAGGAAGAACAGCCAGCCATCTCCACTCAACAGTGCCATTGGTGATGCTCCTCCACGTGTCGGGATGGACTACTCGGGGTCGTCTTTCTCCGCGCCCTCGTCCTCCTCCTCGTCGTCCTCGTCGAGATCGTCGTCCTCGAAATCGTCGTCGTCCGCCTCGAAGTCGTCGTCCTCGTCGAAGTCGTCCTCGTCCTCCACGTCGTCGTCCTCGGCCTCGGGTTCGTCGCCCTCGACCTGGTCGTCCTCGAGGTCCTTGTCGTCGAGGTCCTTGTCTTCGTCCACGTCGTCCTCTTGGCCTCCGTCGGGGGATTGACGGAGCTCGACGGGTTCATTCCAGGGGAGTGTCCGAAACTGCATGTGAAGGCTCCTCCGCAGGGTGGAGCGGCTACCGTTGGAAATGGTGGAGGGGATTATAACAAACGGGATATGGTGTCCAGCCCCTTTCGACCCCGCGATTTGCGGTACAATTTCGCCGGAGTCGGCGCGTCGTTCCTCTGCGGCGGTGTAGCTCAGCGGCAGAGCAGGGGTCTCATAAGCCCCGTGTCGGAGGTTCAATTCCTCCCACCGCCACCACTTCCTTGCTACACTCCGCCTCCGTGACCCAGCCCGACATCCTCGTGCAGCGCGCCGGCGCCCTCGCCACCGTCGTCTTCAACCGACCCGACGTGCGTAACGCGATCAGCCTGGCCATGTGGGGGGAGCTGGCCCGCGTGACGACGGACCTGGCCAAGGACGACGCCGTGCGCGCCATCGTGTTCCGCGGCGCCGGCACCCAGGCCTTCGCGTCCGGCGCCGACATCTCGGAGTTCACCGAGAACCGCAAGGATACCGCCACCGCGCTGCGCTACAGCGCCCAGACCGAGGCCGCCTACACCGCGATCCGACGCTGCCCCAAGCCGACGGTGGCGATGATCTTCGGTTACTGCATGGGCGGCGCGATGGCCGTCGCCATGGCGTGCGATCTTCGCTTTGCCGCCGAGGGCGCGCGCTTCGGGATCCCGGCGGCGCGACTGTCCATCATCTACGGCGCCGCCGCCGTCGGTCAGCTCGTGGACCTGGTCGGCCCGGCGTACGCGAAGGACATTCTCTTCTCGGCGCGGACCGTCAGCGACCGCGAGGCGCTCGACATGGGCTTCATCCAGCGGCTCCTCCCGGCCGGCGAGCTCGAGGCCTACACCGATGGGTATCTGCGCACGGTCGCCGACAATGCGCCGCTGTCGGTGCAGGGGGCCAAGGTCACCATCGACGGCTACCTCGAAGGGGTTGGCGGTGAGCACCAGGAGCGCCTGCGCGCGCTGGTTCTGCAGACGTTCGAGAGCGAGGACTACAAGGAGGGCACGCGGGCGTTTCTCGAGAAGCGCCCGCCCCGGTTCCAGGGCCGCTGAGGGGCGCGCCGTGCGCCTGGCCTTTCTCACCTCCACGCCACCGTCTGCAACAGAGGGCAGCGGGACGTTCGTGGCGCTGGACGGGCTCCTTCGCGGCCTGCACCAGCTCGGTCACGAAGCCGCTCTGCTGCCACTGTCCTGTCGAACGCGCTTCCACACGCTCGACCGCTGGTTCTATAACGCGCGGGCGGCGCTCGCTCCGCCGGCGGCCGACGTGGTGGTCGGCATCGACCTCGACGGCTTCCTGTGGGCGCGGCGGCGCCGGCGCCCGCCGTTCGTCGTCGCGCTCAAGGGCATCATCGCCGACGAGCTCCAGAACGAGCGGGGTCATGTGCGATGGCTCCTGACGCTCCAGGCGCGGTGGGAGCGCGCCAACTGCGCCCGCGCCGACCGCGTCGTCGTGCCGAGCCACTACTCGGCCGGCGTCGCCGCCGCCCTCTACGAGGTGCCCGCGGCCAAGATCGCCGTCGTTCCCGAGCCGATCGATCTCGGCGCCTGGCGGCGACTTTTCGCCAGCGTGACGGCGGATCCAGCCGCGCGGCCGACGGTGCTGGCGGTGGCGCGCATGTATCCGCGCAAGCGCCTGGACGATCTCATCACGGCGGCCGCGCGCTTGCGGGGCCGAATCCCCGGCCTTCAGGTGCGCATCGTAGGCGATGGCCCCGAGTCCGCCCGCCTGCGAGCGCTGGCCGGCCGGCTCGCCCTCGGCGAGACCGTCGTGTTTCTGGGGGAGGTCTCGCGCTCGACGCTCGCCGTAGAATATGTAGGAGCCCACTGCTTCTGCCTGCCGAGCGTCCAGGAGGGCTTCGGGATCGTGTTCGCTGAAGCGATGGCGGCTGGCCTTCCCATCGTCGCCTGCCGGGCGGCCGCGGTGCCCGAGGTCGTTCCGGATCGCCGGGTGGGCCTGCTCGTCACGCCGCGCAGCCCCGACGAGCTGGCGACGGCTCTGGAGACGCTGTTGGGCGACGAGAGGCTGCGGCGGGAACTGGGAGAGGAGGGACGACGTCGCGTGGAAGCGTTCGATCTCGTGCGCGTGGCGCAGAGCTTCCTGGAGGCGCTGCCGGCGTGAGCGCCACCGCCTACAGCACGCGGCGCTTCACGTTCGCGGCCGGCCACCGTTACTGGGTCGAGACCTGGCCGGCCGACGAGAACGAGCGGTTCTTCGGCCGCCTCACCGTGCCCCACGGCCACAACTACACCGTGGACGTGACCGTGCGCGGACCGATCGACGAGCGCACCGGCATGGTGATCGATCTCGGCGAGCTCAAGCGCATCGTCGGCGAGACGGTCGTGGATCGCTTCGAGCACGCCGATCTGAATGCCGATCCGCTCTTCCGCGGCCGCGTGCCGACCACGGAAAACCTGGCGCTCGCGATCTGGGATCTGCTGGCGGCCAAGGTCGGCGCTGAGCGCCTGTGGCAGGTGCGCGTGTGGGAGGATCCGACGTTGTTCGTGGACGTGCGAGGATGACGGTGGAGCTGACGCGCGTGTATCACTTCAGCGCGGCCCACCAGCTCGCCAACCCCGCGCTGACCGCGGAGGACAACGCGCGCCTGTACGGCGCCTGCGCGGGTCTGCACGGGCACAATTACTACCTGGAGGTCACGGTGGCGGGGACGCCCGATCCCATGACCGGCATGGTCTTCGACCTCGCGCAGCTCGACGGCCTCGTGCAGCGCGAGGTCCTGAGCCAGGTCGATCACCACGCGCTCGAGGCCGCGCCCGCCCTGGCCGGCGTGATCACCACCGGCGAGAGCCTGGCCCGGGCGTTCTGGCGCCCGCTCGCGGCCGGACTGCCGGCGGGAGCGCTCAGCCGCGTGACCGTGGTGGAGACGGCAAAGAACCGATTCGAATATCGAGGCGAACAGTCATGAGCGAGCAACCGGGAACCATCTCGCGCCTCGTCGAGCAGCTCCTCAAGGAGCTCGGCGAGGACGCGTATCGCGAAGGGCTCGAGCGGACGCCGGAGCGCGTGGAGAAATCGTTGCGCTATCTGACCTCCGGCTATCGCATGAACGTGCACGACGTCCTCAACGACGCGCTGTTCGTCGAGGAGTACGACGAGATGGTGGTCGTGAAGGACATCGACGTCTTCTCGCTGTGCGTGCCGAGCAAGCAGGTCGTCAATGCCGTCGGGGGTGCGAAGCCCGCGCGCCTTGTCCAGCGGGGCGATCGCTTGTGGACGCTCCACCAGGGATTCCTCAAGGAGACGACCGTCGCCGCCGTTTCGTCGCGGAAGACCTGGGAGATTGTCGAGGTGATCACGAGCGACGGGGCGGTGCGGTTAACACCCGACCACCCGGTCATGACCGAAACCGGCTGGGTCGAGGCCCAGCATCTGACGTTGGGCAGCCGGGTCGAATGGGTCAACCCGCGGTCGCTCTGTCGACGCGCGTACGAGGTGAGGCCGGGCTATGCGCTGGGCTATGCGCTCGGGGCGATTGCGTCGGATGGCAGCGTTCAAGATGGGCGCCGGATCTGCCTCACCGTGAAGAATGAGGTCTTTGCCGGCAAGTATTGCAACATGTTCGCCGAAGCTTTCCCGGGTTCGTCACCGAAGATCGAACGCGTCACTGTTCCGTCGAGTTTCCTTGGCCGGCCGGTCTCCATGGTGCGCGTCCGGACGGTGTCCCGAGCGATCGGGGAACAGGTATGCCGCTGGCTCGGAATCCCCGAGCACGGCTCCCGGAGCAAGACGACGACCTTCGACTTTCCGACCGTGGTGACGTCATCGGCCGAGATGATGCAGGGCTTTCTCGATGGCTACTGTGATGGCGATGGTTACGCCATCAAGCAAGGGCGGTTCATCATCAGCGCCAATCAGAAGTTCCTGAGCGTGCTCGGTCAGTATCTCCAGACGCCCGTGACGAAGGCAGGGCCGGCTGGTTGCTCGCGCATCTACGTTTCGAACCGCTGGCAACAGCCGGGCTGGTTCGGGAAGCATGGCTACCGGCAAGAGCGCGACTTCTATGTTCCGATCGACAGCACGTATACGACGGTGATCGACGTGCGGCGCTTGCCGCGCGCCGACAAGCCTCACACGGTGTACACGTTCACCTGCGAGCCGTACTCGACGTTTTTGGTCGGGGGACACCTGACGCATAATTGCGAACACCACCTCCTCCCCTTCGTGGGCAAGTGCCACGTGGCCTACATGCCGCGGAAGAAGATCGTGGGGCTCTCGAAGATCCCCCGCCTCGTCGAGATGTACGCGCGCCGCCTGCAAGTGCAGGAGCGGCTCACGACCCAGATCGCCACCACGCTGGACGAAGTCCTCCATCCGCGCGGGGTCGCCGTGGTCATGGAAGCCTTCCACCTGTGCATGGTGATGCGCGGAGTGGAGAAGCAGAACTCCAAGGCGGTGACGTCGGCCATGCTGGGAGCGTTTCGCGATCGGCCGGAGACGCGCGCCGAGTTCATGGCGCTGATCAGGACCGGCCCGGGGCTCTCGATTTGACGCTCGGCGGGCAGGTGGCCATCGTGACCGGCGCCGGCCGCGGCATCGGCCGGGCCGTGGCCCACGCGCTGGCCAGGGAAGGGGTTGCCGTCGCACTGGCCGCGCGCACGCGCCAGGAACTGGCCGCGGTGGCGGCGGAGATCCGCGAGGGCAGTGGCCGCGCGCTCGCCGTACCGACGGACGTCACGCAGGACGCCGCCGTGGAAGCGCTCGTGGAGCAGACGGTGGCCGAGTTGGGCCGGGTCGATCTGCTGGTGACAGCGGCCGGCGTCGCGGCCTTCGGTCCTGTCGGTGCCTCCAAGCCCGATGACTGGGACGCCATGCTGGCCGTGAACCTGCGCGCGACCATGGTCTGCTGCCGGGCCGTCCTGCCCGCGATGACCCGCCAGCGGCGTGGCACCATAGTGAACGTGGCCTCCATCGCGGCCACGCGGGCCATTGCTGGCGCCGCTGCCTATAGCGCGAGCAAGGCCGGGGTGGTCGCCTTCAGTCGGGTCCTGGCCGAGGAGGTGCGGGGTGACGGTATCCGCATCGGCGTCATTTTGGCGGGCGCCACCGATACGCCCCTGTGGGACACGATCCCCAACGCCCCCGACCGCGCGCGGATGCTGCGCCCGGAGGACGTTGCGCGGGCCGTCGTGCTCATGGCCGCGCTCCCGCCGCGCGCCTCGCTCGAGGAGGTGACCCTCCTGCCCGCGGGTGGCATCTTGTGATACGATTCGAGTAGATCAGGACCGGCAGGAGGCCATGGCAATGGTGACGCTGACTGAGACGGCTGCCAAGAAGGTGACCGAGCTCCGGCAAGAGGAAGGCAAGCCGGATTGGGGGCTGCGCATTCGCCTGGTGGGCGGTGGCTGCTCCGGGATGTCGTACGAGCTGGGTTGGGAAGAGGATCAGGGAGCCGGCGACACCGTCATCGAGTCCCAGGGCATTCGGGTCTTCATCGATCAGCACAGCGTGCCCTATCTGTCCGGCTGCGAGATCGACTTCGTCGACAACAACATGTTGGGCGCCGGGTTCGCCATCAACAACCCCAACGTGAAGTCGAGCTGTGGCTGCGGGCAGTCCCACCGCTTCTAGCCGATCGTTGTAGCGTCATCGTGCGTGTCCGGGTTCGTTTCTTCGCCCGGTACCGTGAGGCGGCCGGGCGTGAGCGGCTCGAGATCGACCTTCCCGAGAATGGCACCGTCGAATCCGCCTGGGCCGCCGTGGTGCATCGTCATCCCGAGCTCGAACCCTACCGGCCCTTCACGCTCTTCGCGGTCGGCCACGAGTACGTCGTTCCCGAGCACCGTCTCCAGGCCGGCGACGAGCTGTGCCTATTCCCGCCGGTGAGTGGCGGCCGCGGCGCCGATCGCTATCAGGTCGTGACGAGTGCGCTCTCGCCGGACGCGGTGGCCGCCGCCGTCGATGATCCGGGCGCGGGGGGTGTCGTCGTCTTCTCGGGCATCGTGCGCAACGAGACCAGCGGCCGGGCCGTGAAATACCTCGAGTACGAGGCCCACGCGCCCATGGCCGAGGCGAAGATGCGCGAGATCGGCGACACCGTGCACGCGCGTTGGCCCGGGGTGAAGCGGGTGGCCATGCTTCACCGCGTGGGTCGACTCGAGATCGGCGAGTCGAGCGTGCTGATCGCCGTCTCGGCCGCGCATCGCGGTGACGCGTTCGAGGCCTGCCGCTACGCGATCGACACGCTCAAGCGCACGGTCCCCGTCTGGAAGAAGGAGCACTTCGAGGACGGCGAGGTCTGGGTGGGCCTGCAGGGGGGCTAGCGGTCTGGCCTCCCCCGATCTTCTCGACGCCGTGCGCGCCACGATTCGCCGCCACGCGATGCTCGCGGGCGGCGAGCACGTCCTGGTCGCCGCCTCCGGAGGCGCCGACTCCACCGCGCTCCTCTCGCTCCTGACGCTTCTGGCCCCGGCATGGCCACTGCGTCTGTCCGCGCTTCACGTCGATCATCGTCTCCGTCCGGACTCCGCGCGCGACGCCGAGCACGTACAGGCCCTCGGCGCGCGGCTCGGTGTGCCCGTGGACGTGACCTGCGTGACCGTGTCGCCACGCGGCTCGCTGGAGGACGCCGCCCGCCGGGCTCGTTACGACGCCCTCGAGGCCCACGCCGACCGGATCGGTGCCGATCGCATCGCCGTGGGCCACACCGCCGACGACCAGGCCGAGACCGTCCTGATGCGACTGCTGGAGCGCACGGGGCTGCGGGGACTGGCCGGTATCCCGCCCACACGCGGGCGCATCATCCGCCCGCTGCTCGATCTTCGGCGCCGGGCGCTGGTGGCCCATCTCGAAGCCATCGGCCTCGATTGGATCGAGGATCCGACGAACAGCGACCCCAAGTTCCTGCGCAACCGAATTCGGCACGAGGTCCTGCCGCTCCTGGCGGCCGCTCACGACGGTGACCTGCCGGCGACGCTGGCTCGCGTCGCGGGCGAAGCGCGCCGGGCCGTCGACACGCTCGAGCGGATGGCGGCGGATGCGCTCGGGCGATTGGCCACGGTGGAGGGCGACGCCCTTCTCCTCACGCGCTCGAAGCTGGCCGAGCTGCCACCGATGGTAGCCGCCGACGTGCTGCGCCAGGGCGCCGCGCGCCTGGGCAGCCGCGCCCCACTGCGTGGCTGGGCGCATCGCGGCCTGCGCCGCGTGCTCGCTGTCCCACCGCCACGGCGGCCGTTCCAGCTCGGCCCCGTCATCCTCGAAGTGAGCGGCGACCGCATCAGGATCGGCGTCGGCGCTCCGCTCCGCGTCCGGCGGCGAGCCCTCGAGGTGCCCGGCGTGACGATGCTGCCCGAGATCGGTCTTCTCATCGAGGCGCGCACGGTCGCCGCGGCCGGTTATGCGATCCCTCGCGACCGTCAGTGCGTCGCTTTCGACGCCGACGCGCTCCCCACCCCGCTCCACGTCCGTGGCCGACAGCACGGCGACCGCTTCCGGCCATTCTCCGGACTGGGCGAGCGGCGCCTCAAAGCGCTTCTCATCGACGCCCGTGTGCCGCGCTGGGACCGCGACCGGTTACCCGTCGTCGAGGCCGGGGGCGAGATCGTGTGGGTGGGTGGCCTCCGCCGGGGAACCCAGGCGCCGATCACCGCCGACACTCGGCGCATCGTCGAGTTGACCGTCAAGCCTCTGGCGTAGAAACGCCCGCCCCGAGTAGAATCCCCCCGGTAGCGAATGCGCGCAGGTCTGATTCTCACCACCATACTGCTCCTGGCCGCTCCGGCGTGGGCTCAGCGCCGTGAGGCATCCGACGTCAATCCGCAGGCCGTGCTGCGTGCCATGGAAGATGCGTTCGCCAACGTCGCCGACCGCGTCACCCCGGCGGTGGTGAATGTCAGCGCCATCCCTCGCAAGGATGCGCCGCCCCAGGACCTCGAGCGATTCCGAGACCTCTTCGGTGATGAGTTCGTCGAGCGCTTCCGCCGTCGCCGCGACGAGCCGCGCGCGACCGGCTCGGGCGTGATCGTGGACCCCGCCGGCTACATCCTGACGAACAATCACGTCGTCGAGCACGCGCAGGAAATCATCGTCCGACTCTCGGACGCGCGGAAGCTCACCGCGCGCCTCGTCGGTCGTGACGTGAAGACGGACCTCGCCGTGCTCAAGGTCGATGCCAGCGGGCCGCTGCCGGTGGCCGAGCTCGGCGACTCCGACCGCTTGCGCGTCGGCCAGTGGGTGATCGCGATCGGAAACCCCTTCGGCCTGGACCGCACGGTCACCGCGGGCATCGTGTCCGCCACCGCCCGCACCCGGGTGGGCGTGGCCACCTACGAGAACTTCATCCAGACCGATGCGTCCATCAATCCCGGAAACTCAGGCGGGCCGCTGCTCAACCTCGACGGGAAGGTCGTCGGCATCAACACCGCCATCGTCGCCAGCGGGCAGGGGATCGGCTTCTCGATCCCCGTCAACATGGCGCGCGACGTCATGCGGCAGCTCATCTCCGGCGGTCGCGTCGTGCGGGGCTGGCTCGGAATCGTCATCCAGGATGTGACCGACGAGCTGGCCGGGAGCTTCGGTGTCCGCGAGCGCCACGGTGTCCTCATCGCCGACGTGATGAAGGGCGGGCCGGCCGAGGCGGCCGGTGTCCGAGCCGGCGATGTCGTGGTGGAGTTCGCCGGCGAGAGCATCCACGAGGTGCCCGAGCTCCAGCGCCGGGTGGCCGCGGTGACGCCGGGGCAATCGGTCACGCTCGTCGTGGTCCGCGACGAGGCCCGGCTTCCGGTGACGGTCGGCGTGGGCGAGATGCCGACCGACGAGCCGTCGGCGGCGCGCAGCGACGCCATCTGGGGGCTCACCATCGAGCCGCTCACGACCGATCCCGCCGCCCTCCTCGGCCGCTCGTTCTCGCAGGGCGTGGTCGTGACCGAAGTCGCTCCCGGCGGCGCCGCCGAGCGCGCCGGTCTGCAGCGCGGCGACATCGTCCTCGCCGTCAAGGGCCGTGCCGTGTCCGATGCCGCCGCGCTCTATCGCGAGCTGGCGGGGCTGAAGCCCGGCGACGTCGTGCCGCTGTGGGTCCATCGCTCGGGAACCGGCAGCGCCGGGCGCAATGAATACGTCGTTCTCGAGCGACCCCGCCAGCCATGACGCCGACACTGGTCGAGCATCCCACCGTGGTGCGCCGCGGCACCGTTCTCGTCGTGGACGACGAGGAGGGCGTGCGCGCCTCCGTGCGCGCGATCCTGGAGGAGGCCTGCGACGTCATCGAGGCCGAGGACGGTGCCGTGGCGCTCGACGTCCTCCGGGCTCGCGAGGTCGACGTCGTCATGCTCGATCAACGGATGCCGGGGGAGCCGGGCATCGAGATCCTGGCCCGCATCAAAGCCCTCGACCCGACCATCGTCGTGATCCTGGCCACCGCCGTCCGGGACGTGCGCACCGCCGTCGCCGCCATGCGGCTGGGCGCCTACGACTACCTCGTGAAGCCGTTCGACGTGGACGATCTCAATCTCCTCGTCCAGCGCGCGCTCGAAAAGCGAGCGCTCGAGCGCGAGGTCCTCTGCCTGCGGTCGACGCTGGCGCCCAGCGGATGGGAGAGCGCCAATGGCTTCGAGGGCCTGGTCGGCCGCCATCCCGAGATGGTGCGCATCTATCAGCTGATCACGCAGATCGCCGAGACGCCGACGACGGTGCTCATCACGGGCGAGAGCGGCACCGGCAAGGAACTGGTGGCGCGGGCCATCCATCGGCGCAGCCCGCGCCGTGACCAGCCCTTCGTCGCCGTCAACGTGGCGGCCATTCCCGACACGCTGATCGAATCGGAGCTGTTCGGCCACGAGCGCGGCGCCTTCACCGGCGCCCACGCGCGCAAGCTCGGCAAGTTCGAGCTGGCTCACGGCGGTACCGTCTTCCTCGACGAGATCGGCTCCCTGCGCCTCGATCTCCAGACGCGCCTGCTCCGCGTGCTCCAGGAGCGCGAGGTGGAGCGGGTGGGCGGCGTGCGGCCGATCCCGGTCGACGTGCGCGTGCTCGCCGCCACCAACATCAATCTCCGCCAGGCGGTGCGCCAGCGGGCGTTCCGCGACGACCTCTTCTATCGTCTCAATGTACTGCCCATCGACGTGCCGGCGCTCCGGCAGCGGCGCGAGGACATCCCGTTCCTCGTGGAGCACTTCGTGCGCAAGATCGCCCGTGAATGCAACCGCGACGTTCGGGCGGTATCGGCGGGAGCGCTGGAGACCCTGGTCCGTTATGACTGGCCGGGCAACGTGCGCGAGCTTCAGAACGTCATTCATCGCGCCGTCGTTCTCGCCCGTGAGCCGGCGCTCCAGCTACACGACATCCCGCTCGACGTCGCCTTGCCCGAGACCGGGATCGGGCTGACCGAGGACACGAGCCTGCCCCTGCGTGAGGCGTGCGATCAGTTCGAGCGCCAGTACGTCATGAGGGTCCTCGAAAGCGTGCGCTGGAACGTCAGTCGGGGCGCCCGGCTGCTCGGCGTCCATCGGAACACGATCCTTGCCAAGCTGGCTGCCTGGGGTGTGCAGCGCCCGACCGGCGCCGACGGTCGGAGCGCGTCGCTCTGATGCCCCGCGTCCTCGCCGCCAATCTCGTCGTCCTGGTTGCGCTGCTCACCGTCGCCGGTCGGGCGTGGGCCCAGCCCAGTGAGGCCGACGTGTTCGTGGCCGAGGGCATCCTGGCCCTCGAGGACAAGAAGTACGACGAGGCCCTCGCGAGCTTCCGCCGCGCGCTGGAGCGCGAGTCCGACCACGTCGAGGCGCTGTACTACGCGGGCGTCACCTTGATGGCCGAGAACAAGGCCGCCGAGGCCGTGCCGTTCCTCGAGCGCGCGCGCAAGATCTCGCCGGGCGAGAGCTCCGTCGCGTACCAGCTCGGTCTCGCCTACGTTGGGGTCAACCGTTACGACGATGCGGGCTCGCTCCTGGAAGAGGTGTACCGGCGTGATCCGGGGCTCGACTCACTCGGCTACTACGTCGGATACCTCCGCTATCGGAAGGAGAATTATCAGGGCGCGCTCCAGGCGTTCCGGGCCGGACGCACCGCCGATCCCAACATTGCCCAGCTCACGCGCTTCTATGCAGGGCTGGCCCTGGGCAAGCTTGGCCTGCCCGCGCAGGCGGCGGCGGAGGTCGAGCAGGCGCTGCGGCTACAGCCCGCGTCGCCGCTCACGGGGCCGGCCGAGCGTCTGCGGCAATCGTTCGCCGAGTCGCGCTCGACCGAACGGAGGTTCCACGCCTATATCCGACTGGGCGGCTTCTTCGACGACAACGTGAGCGTGCGTCCGAACCGCCACCTCAGCAGCGACACCGTCATTGCGCTCCGCCTCCCTGCGCACGAGAGCCCGGGTGAGCTCGCCACGCTCCGCCTGGAGTACGACTGGCTGAAACGCGGGCCGTGGACGTCGACGGTCGGTTACACGTTCTTCACCACGTACAACAACCGTCTGCCGTCGTTCAATATCATCGACCACTTGGGTACGGTGACCACCACCCGCCAGGACCTGCTGGCCTCGATGCCGCTCATCTCGGGATTTCAGTACGCGTACGAGTACCTGATGCTCGACCAGACGGAGTTGCTGCAGCGTCACGTGGCGTCGATCTACTCGACGCTGGTCGAGGGGCCGCACAACCTGACCAACGTCATCCTCAAGGCGGAGGTGAAGGAGTTCGTGGAGAAGCGGCCGATCGACCGCGAGGAGTTCCAAGACGGCAGCAACTACATGATCGGCTTGCTCCACCTCTTCCGGTTCGCCGAGGACCGCCACTTCATCAAGCTCGGCTACCAGTGCGACTTCGAGGACTCGGAGGGCCGCAACCGGGTCTACCTGGGCCACCGCTTCCTGGCCGGTGCGCAGTACACGCTGCCGTGGTACCGCGTACGGCTGAGCTACGACTTCGCGCTCCACCATCGCAACTATCAGAACAAGCACACGCTCTTTCCCGAGGACGACCCGGGGACTCGCAGGCGCGAGGACGACGAGTATTCGCATCTCTTCCGAGTGGAGGTGCC
>WNEY01006336.1_pt1 | contig 17210 bp, 12 predicted proteins | sample 5400531 | NCBI WGS metagenome assembly WNEY01 (sample SAMN13153338, study PRJNA577476) | soil metagenome | isolation source: 200 cm saprolite under Douglas fir tree site 1 | place: USA:California | collected 2015-04-18
CCCACCAGGAAACCGGCGCCCAGCGCAACTCCATCTGGGTTTCCTGCTGAAACTGGAAGAACAGAAGGCTAGACGCGGTGAGGATGGTGCCGGAAAGAAGGAATCCTGCGCCGAGGATCAGCGAGATGCGGTCTTGCGTACCTTGAAAGCGGACGAGGATGACGGCGGCGAACACGAACGCCAGCAAGCCGGTGGTGACTTGCAGATAGCCCTGCAAGACGGGGTCGGGCTCAAGGGGAACGAGACGCAGCCACATCGCGAGGAAAAACAGGACGATGAACCCCGAGACACTCGCCAGGATGGGGGCTACACGACTGCGGCTGGTATTCAGTGCGGACTCGGCCATAGTTTGTTGTTCTTCTATCTCGGGCCAGGTCCCTATCTAATTAGACTCTAATTTGGTCGCCATCGTTGCGACAGAAAGAAAGAGGATTCTCACTAAGAGATAACCGCTGTGCAATTCGACTGTCCGGCAGTGCAGCTGGCCGAAGGTGCAGGCGATTCGGCGGAATTAGCGGCCGCTAATTTTTTCTTACCTGCTGGGAATCGAAAATTTCGCGGACGCGGGAGAGCGTGTCGATTTCGGCGACCGGCTTGTCTGGGCGCAGGCGCACGATGCGCGGGAAGCGGAGGGCGAAGCCGCTTTCGTGGCGATCGGAACGCTGAATATTGTTGAAGGCCACCTCGAGGACGATAGTGGGCTCGACGTCGCGCTGGAAGCCGCGGTCTTCGGTAGTGTGCTCCAGAAAATATTGGGTTAGCTCGCGAATCTCGACGTCGGTGAGGCCGGAATAGGCTTTGCCGATATTGACGAGTCGGGCGTCGTCGCGCACGGCAAAGGTGTAATCGGAGAGCAGGCCGTGGCGCTTGCCATGGCCGTATTCGGCGATGGTGACGACAACGTCGAGCGTGGCGAGCGGACGCTTGAGCTTCATCCAGAATTGGCCGCGGCGGCCGGGGACGTAGGGCGACTCGGGTGCTTTTGCGAGCAGGCCCTCGTTGCCGCTGTTGAGGGCGAGACGGAAACGGTTTTCGATTTGTTCGGCCGTGCGGCAAAGCTCGGCGCGGGTGAACTGAAGGGCGGACTGCTCGGCTTTGGCTAGAAGGTGCTCCAGGAGAAGGCGGCGCTCGGCGAGCGGAGTGTCGAGCAGCGTGCGGTCATCGAGAAGAAGCAGATCGAAGGCCACAAAGCTGACAGGCACTTGGGAGCTGGTGAAGAGATCGATCTGCTTGCGGCCGAGGCGCTGCTGGAGTTCCGTGAAGGGAATGGCGCGGCCATCACGCCAGCCGATGATTTCGCCGTCGAGGATGAAATCGCCCGCGATGCCGCGGGTGGGATCGAGAAGCTCCGGGAATTCGGTAACGCGATCGAGGGTGCGGGAATAGATTTCGACTTGCGAATCGCGCTTGTGGACCTGGGCCCGGATGCCATCGAATTTGTCTTCGATGAGGGCTCCGTTGGGAAACGCGGCGACGAGGTCGGCGGCCGTGTCGGCGGGGCTGGCGAGCATGACGGAGATCGGGCGAAAGAGTTCGATCTGGACGGAGGAAAGCTGGCCCGCGACGGCGAGCCGGAGAACGTCGGTGATGTCGCCGGTAAGCATGTTGGCGCGCTGAACGGCGGGGAGAGGTTGACCGAAGGTTTTGGCAATGGCTTCTTCGACGAGACTTCCTTTGAGGCCGATGCGGAGCTCCCCGGTGGCGATCTTGATGAAGTATTTGGCTTCGAGGGCAGACAGACGCTGGAGCGTGTGTTCGAGAAGAGCTTGTTTGGCGGCGGGACCGCGCCGCTGCGCGAGGGAGGCGTAGACTTCCGCGATTTGGGGAAGAGCGAGGGATGGCCTCACGGTCTGGTGGCGCAGGATTTCCTCGGCGCCAGCGCCAAGATCGCCGTGATGACGGAGGAGTGGGGCGAGTTCGGTAAGACTCTTGTGAGCGATGGTCTCGATGGCGCGAAGGAAAAGCGAGAAGCCGATGGAGAGGACGCGTTCCTCACAACGCGGAAAAACGCGACCACACAAATAGAGTGAAGCGAGTGCGGCTTCCTCGACGGGAGCGCTGCGCAAGTAGCTAGCTACGAGGCTGACCTTTTCGTTCTTTTTGGTTGCGGCGGCGATGGATTCACAGAGTTGGGCGAAGCGCAGCATGGCGGAGGACCAGTATCGCACGGAGGCGATTCGACGCTTTGTCGGACGGAAGTTTGGGCTTGCCTGACGGAGGGGATTCCCACAGAATGACGCCGCTTGAAACGATTCAATAGAAGACGCGCTTAATCGGTGTTGAAAGGACAAGTGCTTGGGCACTGAGGCCACGACGGTTACAGCAGCGCCAAGATTGCGACGCACGCTCACGCTGTGGGATTTGATTCTGTACGGCGTCATTGTGATCCAGCCGGTTGCGCCGATGTCCGTCTATGGTGTGCTTAGTGATCGCGGACGTGGACATGTCGTAACGGCGATCTTGATCGCGATGGTCGCCATGCTGTTCACGGGAATCAGTTACGGACGGATGGCCCGGGCGTATCCGAGCGCTGGCTCTGCGTTCACGTATGTGGCGCAGGAGATTCATGCGTCGATGGGATTTGTCACCGGCTGGAGCATGGTGATGGACTACATGCTGAACCCGTTGATTTGCACCGTGTGGTGTGCCGGCGCAGCCCACCAATTTGCGCCGGGCGTGCCTGCATGGACCTGGAAGATCTTTTTTGCCGTTCTTTTCACATTGCTCAATATCCGGGGGATCAAAACTTCGGCACGGATTAACGCCGGCATGGCGGTCGCCATGGGTATGGTTGTCGTAGTCATCTTCGCAGCCGCTGCGCGTTATTTGCTTGGGCATCCAGTTCACGACTCGCTGTTTTTGACGCGCCCGTTTTACGACCCGCAGACATTTACATGGGCAGGACTCTTCCGATGCACATCGATCGCCGTACTGACGTACATCGGGTTTGACGGGATCTCCACACTTTCCGAGGAGGCCGAAAATCCGCGGCGCAATATTCTCTTGGCTACGGTGCTGACTTGCGTCTTGATCGGCATCCTTTCCGCGGCAGAAGCGTACGTCGCCCAATTGATTTGGCCGGCGTCGCAACCTTTCCCGGATGTAAATACGGCGTATTCCTATGTGGCGGGCCGGATGTGGTTGCCGCTTTTCACGGTCGTCAATCTTACGCTGCTGCTGGCGAATTTTGGTTCCGGACTAGGGGCGCAAATCGGTGCGGCGCGGCTGCTATTCGGGATGGGGCGCAGCAATGCGCTTCCCAAGGCATTCTTTGGCGTGGTGGATGAAAAGCACCGGATTCCGCGGAACAACGTGTTTGTCGTTGGTGGCTTTGCGCTGGTCGGCGCCTTTCTTCTGGAGGTTGTCGCTGGATATAAAACCTACGCCTTGGGAACATCGAAACTCACATTTGATACAGCCGTGAAGATTCTGAATGGGGGAGAAGCTTACGGGCTGGGAGCGGAAATGTTGAATTTTGGGGCGCTGATTGCGTTCATGGGCGTCAATGCGGCGGCGTTTCTGCGCTATTACTATCGCGCTGACGAAAAGAAACTAGCGAATTTGATACCTCCCGTGCTTGGATTCGTGATCTGCTTGGCGCTGTGGATTAACTTGAGCCGCCCCGCAATAATCGTAGGTTCTATTTGGATGACTTTGGGAATTGCCTTCGGCGTATGGAAGACGCGAGGTTTCCGGGAACCGCTTTCGTTTGAAGTGCCGGCGGAGTAGGTTTTCGGCGGCTGAAGCTGCTGGGACGCGCCCCTCGTTCCTCAGAATAAACTAAACCGCACCGCTACAACGGGTGCAAAGGGCGAATCGTTGCAAAGCTGCAGAGTTTGGCGGGATGATGCGGGCCACCAAGGAGTCCGGGTGAAGCGGCCTCACACGAAAACGCAAGCAGTTACCATGCGCGATGTGGCGACGCAGAGCGGCTTTTCGCCAGCGACCGTCTCGATCGTTCTGAACAATGCGCCGCTGGCGCGCTACATCGCGCCGGCGACAAAGAAGCGCATTGAAGAAACGGCGAAGAAGCTGGGCTACCGGCCGAACGTGATGGCGCGGTTTTTGCGCAGCAAGCGGAGCCACAGCGTGGGCGTGCTGTTCTTCGACATCACCGACCCGTTTTGCACGCTCATCATGCGCGGCGTGGAGAACGCGCTGTATCAGGCGTCTTATGTGGCGATTTTCGCGGACGCCCATAACCAGCGGAACCGCTTTGAGCGCTATCTGGAACTGCTGCTGGAGCGGCACGTGGAAGGGCTGATTGTGGTGGCCAACTGGCTGTTCGTGGACATTCAGCTGCTGGCCGATCTCAGCAAGCGCAATATTCCTTCGGTGACGATTGGCTGGGAATTGCCGGGCGACAACATCAGCTCCGTCATGGTGGACAACGAAACGGGGGCGCGCCTGGCGCTGGAACATTTGTATCAACTGGGGCACCGGAAGATCGTGTTTATTCGTGGACCGAAGATGCTGATTGACAGCGCACCACGATGGCGCGGAATTCAGAAATTTGCGCAGGGTGCGGGAATGGAGATTGATCCTTCGCTGGTTCTGCAACTGCCGGATTCGCTGGATCCAAATTCGAGTTTTGAGAGCGGGCATCGGTACACCGAAGAGTTGCTGGAGCACAAGAAAAAGTTTACAGCGGTGATGGCGTTTGACGACCTAACGGCGCTGGGGGCGATTCGGGCCTTGACGAAGGCGGGGGTGAAGGTGCCGGAGCAGTGTTCGGTGACGGGATTCGACGACGTGGCGCTCTCGGCGCTGGCGGCGCCGTCGCTGACGACGGTCCGGCAGCCGATGGAAGCGATGGGCGGGCTGGCGGTGAACATCGTGATGGAAGGGATCAATGCGGCGCTGGAGAAGCGCGATTGGAACGTGGTGAGTCAGAAAATGAATCCGGAGTTGGTGATTCGGGATTCGACTCGGGCGGTTTCGCTTGCGGGGGCGGATGATTGATCCTGATTGTCGAACCTGCTCGTACTGTGCTTGGTCCTCAACTCATCGGTTGAGGTCCTTCGGGCATCCTCATCGGATGCCCTCAGGATGACACGTGCTAGCTCGTCGCATGGTCTTGGGATGAACAGGTTTTCGCTGTACTCGGGTTTACTGCGACGGGGGCAGAAAAACCTCGGAGGGCGTCAGGAATTGTACGTTGGGGACTTCCGTGGTTACCCGGACACGCTCGAACTTGCCTTTTTTGCCGCCGCCGCTCGTTTGAAAGGTGAGCAAATACTGATTGTTGAGATGCTCCTGGATTTCATCGAAGTAGGCGCTCAACGAAACCGGGCGCTCGAAAGACAGGTAATACGATTCCGCGCCGGTTTCTTCGGAGAGCTTGCTCAGATTGGCCTGGGCGTTGAAGACCCGGAAATATCCGCGGCCGAGGTGTCCCGCGCCGGGATAGTAGATGGTCCAGACATTGATATTGTTTTTCTGGGCGTGCTCGATGGTGGTGTCGAGATCGGGGTCGAGGGGATCGAAGCCTCCGCGGAAGTAATCGATTCCGGAGGAAATCATGATGATGGACGAGCGGTGATCGCCTGCCGAAGAGGGCCAGCGTTTAATCCAATCCTGGAGCGAAAGATAAGGACTGGAGAATGCGCCCAAGCCACCTAGCGGAATACGCAAGGCCTTTGCGGCTAACGAGCGATCCGGAGTGAAGTCCTGCGCGATCATGGCGGCGCCGTTGCGAGCATAGGCCACGGCGATTTGCGTGCCTTGCGGTTGAGCGTTAATAAAGGATTTTAGGTCGCTCCATTGGCCAGCGGCTTCGGAGTCGAGCGAATCGTCGATGAGAATGGCGAGGTAGAGGGCCTCGCCGTGACGCCAGTCGGCTACCTGCATACGCTCCTTGCCTTGGTAAAGCTGCACGTCTTCCTTCTTGATTGGCGGCGGCGAGCCTTTTTTCGCTACCGCGGTGACCGTGGTGGTGACAGCATCCGAGGCTGCCCTCGTGGAAATGGCCGCCAGTGAACCGAATGCGAAAAGGCAGGCCGCAAGATGCACAATCGCCTGCCGGAACTGCGTTTGGAACTTCATGTTGGCTAACTCTCTTTCTTCCGTCAGCTAATTAGATGCAGAAACACGGTGAATCACTAGATGCAGAAACAAAGGAAATCGCATAGGATGCGGGGCTCCATCGGGGGAGGCGGGCCACGGGTGAAGAGCTATATCGGCGCGATTGACCAGGGCACAACCAGCACGCGCTTCATCGTGTTCGACAAGGACGCGCACATCGTGGCCGTGGCGCAAAACGAGCACCGGCAAATTTACCCTCGGCCTGGGTGGGTGGAGCACGACGCGGACGAGATTTTGCGCCGGACGCATGAGGTGATTGGCGAAGCGTTGCAGCAGCGGAGACTGCAACCTTCGGATTTGGCGGCGATTGGCATCACGAATCAGCGTGAGACCACCGTGGTCTGGGAGCGCAAGACCGGAAGGCCTATTGCCAACGCCATCGTCTGGCAGGACACGCGCGTCGCCGATGAGGTGGCGCGCTTTTCCAAACAGGGCGGCCAGGACCGCTTCCGCGCGCAGACCGGGTTGCCGCTGAGCACCTACTTCAGCGGGCTGAAGCTGAGGTGGATTCTGGAAAATGTCCCGGACGCGCGCGCCAAGGCCGCTGACGGCGAGCTACTCTTCGGAAACATCGATACCTTTCTGGTCTGGAACCTTACCGGCGGGCCGCACAACGGTTTGCACGTTACGGATGTCACCAATGCCAGCCGTACGCAGCTGATGAATCTGAAGACGCTGGACTGGGACGCAGACCTCCTGCAGGCGTTTGATATACCCCGAGCGATGCTGCCGCAGGTGCGTTCGAGCAGCGAAGTGTATGGCACGGCGAGATTGCCTGCGATATCGGGGGTGCCGGTCGCAGGAATCCTGGGAGACCAACAAGCGGCGCTGGTGGGACAGGCGTGCTTTCGGCCGGGCGAAGTGAAAAACACGTATGGAACCGGCTGCTTCTTGCTGATGAATACGGGCGAGCGGATTGTTCCTTCGACCTGCGGGCTGCTCACCACGGTGGCGTATAAGTTCGGGAGCGCAGCAGCCTGCTACGCGCTGGAAGGCAGCGTGGCCATCACCGGAGCACTGGTGCAGTGGCTTCGGGACAACTTGGGGTTGATTGAAAAGAGTTCGGATATTGAGACGCTGGCAAAGAGTGTTTCCGACAACGGCGACGTCTATTTCGTGCCGGCGTTCTCGGGCCTGTACGCACCGTACTGGAAAGAGAACGCGCGTGGAGTGATTGCGGGACTTACGCGTTACGCGAACAAAGGGCATCTAGCGCGGGCGGTGCTGGAGGCCACCGCGTTTCAGACGCGCGAAGTCGTGGAGGCCATGGAAAAGGATGCGCACATCTCGCTGGCTTCGCTGCGCGTCGATGGCGGGATGGTCGTGAATGAGCTGCTGATGCACTTTCAGGCAGACATCCTGAATCGCGAGGTGGTGCGGCCGGTGATTCAGGAAACGACAGCGCTCGGCGCGGCGTATGCGGCGGGGCTGGCGGTGGATTTTTTCTCGGGCCTGGATGAACTGCGCGCGAACTGGGCCGTGGATCGAACCTGGAAACCGAAGCTGGACGAAGCAGGACGGGAACGTTTGTACAGACAATGGAAGAAAGCGGTGGAGCGTTCATTTGCCTGGATTTCGTGAGAAAGGAAACGGCTGATGACATCGCCATTTCTGGGTGAGTTCCTGGGCACGATGATGCTGATCCTTTTGGGGGACGGTGTCGTGGCCGGAGTCCTGCTGAAGCGCTCGAAGAGCGAAGGCGCGGGCTGGCTGGTCATCACCGCGGGTTGGGCGTTTGCGGTCATGGCCGGCGTTTTCACGGCCATTGCCTGCGGGAGCCGCGATGCGCATATTAATCCGGCTGTGACGCTGGGTTTCGCGGTTCGCGCGGGTTCGTTTGGCAAATGCCTGCCGTACATTGCTGCGCAGCTGCTTGGCGCGATGGCCGGCGCGGCGCTGGTCTGGCTGCATTACCTGCCCCACTGGAGAGAGACGCCGGACCCGGCCTTGAAACTGGCTTGTTTTTGCACCGCGCCCGCGATACGGAAGGCTGCAGCCAACTTGGTCAGCGAAATCATCGGAACGGCTGTGCTGGTATTTGTTGTGGGAGCAATTTTTTCCAAGTCCGTTGCGGCCGGTGGGGGTACGCGATAAATCCGGCGCGCGACCTGGGCCCGCGCGTGGCGCACTTCCTGCTGCCAATCGCCGGCAAAGGCGGCTCCGACTGGAGCTATGCCCCGATACCGGTGATCGGGCCGCTGCTGGGTGGCGCGCTGGCTGGTTGGTTGTTGCGGTTGCTCGGCGTGTCGTGACCTTTTTCTGAATGGTCCGCCGATCAGATTGCAGTCCGAATCGTTCGGCCGGGGAGCGGGACGCTTTCGCTCGTAGTGTGAGGGGGAAACTATGCGCAGAGTGCTGTTTGGTCTCGTTTTCGTGGCGGTGTTTTACGCTGCTGTGCCTGCCCAAGAGAAATCTACGCTCTCGCCGGTTACGAAGAGTTTTATCAGCGTGGATTCTCCGGTCGTAACTCTCGAGCATGTGCGCGTCATCGATGGAACAGGAGCGGCCGCCGTTGCGGATCAAACCATCGTGATTGAAAACGGCGCGATTCGCGAAATCGGAAAAAGTGGCAGCGTCTCGGTGCCCTCCGGAGCGCGCGTCATGGATTTGACCGGGCGCTCGGTTATTCCCGGCCTGGTCGGGATGCACGATCATCTTTTCTATCCGACTGCTTCCGGTCAGGGTCCAGCGCCCGGCGCGCCCGCGCTATACGGAGAAATGGGCTTCAGTTTTCCGCGCTTGTATCTCGCGGGCGGCGTTACTTCCTTGCGAACCACCGGTAGTCTCGAGACCTACACGGACCTCGAGCTGAAGAAAATGATCGACACGGGAAAGATTCCCGGGCCCAAGTTGCACATTACTGGACCCTATCTCGAGGGCGTGGGTTCCTTCGCCCCGCAACTCCACGAGCTCCAAGATCCGGAAGAGGCGGTCCGGCTGGTGAACTACTGGATCGATGAGGGAGTCACTTCGTTCAAAGCCTACATGCACATCACGCGCGCGGAGCTCGGCGCGGCAGTCAAAGCGGCGCACGCACGCGGCGTCAAGGTGACCGGCCACTTGTGTTCGGTGGGCTTTAGCGAGGCAGCCGACTTGGGCATGGATGACCTCGAGCACGGCATCGTGGTCGATCAGGAGTTCAATCCCGCCAAGCAACCGGATGTGTGCCCGCCGTCCGCGAACGATCATCCCAGCGTGGAAAAGGTCGACGTGGAAAGCGAAGCGGTTCAAACGATGATCAAAAAGCTTGTAACACATCATGTTGCGGTCACTTCCACGCTGGTTATCTTCGAGACGTTTGCTCCTGAGCAGCCACCTGTTCAGGACCGCATTTTGCAGGCGCTTTCTTTGCCCTCTCGTGCCGATTACCTTTCGGTGCGTGCCAAAGTGGTGGGCGGAAAAGGTTCCGGCGGCGCGCTGCTGAAAAAAGAAATGCAGTTCGAGCGCGACTTCGTGAAGGCCGGTGGTTTGTTGCTTTCGGGGGAAGATCCCACGGGTTACGGCGGCGTGTTGGCGGGATTCGGGGACCAGAGACAAACGGAGCTACTGGTGGAAGCCGGTTTTACTCCGCTCGAAGCGATTCACATTGCCACCCAGAATGGGGCGGAGTTTTTGGGCGAGGCCAGCCGCATCGGGACCCTCAAAGCAGGCAAGCAGGCGGACCTCATAGTAATCAAGGGAGATCCCAGCGAAAAAATTGCGGACATCGAAAACGTGGAGTTGGTGTTCAAGGATGGAATTGGTTACGACTCCGGCAAGCTGATTCAATCGGTTCAAGGCGCAGTGGGATTGCACTAATCCACGGACACGGATTCGCTGATATTTTTTCATTTACGAGCCGACTAGAGATAGAATCCCCGCGACTGCCTTCCTGGGAGAGTCGCATGGGAGACGAACGCCGCCGCACGCCCAGGTACCCGTTCATCGCCACGGCTGAAGTGATCGAGCAGGGCTCCAACGCTAGCGTCTCGGCACGAGTGAGCGAGCTGAGTCTGCACGGCTGTCATATCGACATGCCCAATCCGCTGCCTCAGGGTGCAGCGATTACCGTAAAAATTTATTCGGAAGGGAAATTCTTTGAAGGAGCTGGCACCGTTGTTTATTCGCAGCCGAATCTTGGCGTCGGCGTCAGTTTTCGCGGCATCCGCCCACAATTTCTGAGTGTGCTGAAGCAATGGCTGTTGGCCGCGGCGGTGGCGAAGTACGGTCCCAAGCGCTGAACTCATCGATTCGTATTTTTCTGACCGCTTGACGCTTTCCCGACCGTTCGTTTGGGCTGCCGTGGCAAGAAAGCCTCTCGTGGTGTGCTTCCCGATGGAGGAAAGATGACATGTCGCAAAATGTTATTAACGGGGCTGATCGCGAGTCTCACGTTGGCGATCGCTTCGTTCCAGGCCGCTGCGGCCGATCGCGAAGAGGAGGCGTTGCGCGCACTTGTGCCGAAGATTGTCGACGCGTGGGCCACACTTGACATCTCGAAACTGGAGCCCTATTACGCGACCGATTCGGATTTCGCTTATTTCGACATTGCCCCGATGAAGTACAGCAATTGGAAGGAATATCGCGAAGGTGCTCAGAAAGCGCTCTTCGAGCCGAACCGCAGCATCAAAGCCACCATGGATGATCTGAGAGTTCACCGGCGTGGTTCGCTGGCGTGGGCCACCTTCACGGTTGGCCTGGACATCGTTAGCAAGGAAGGTGCGGCTTCACACCTAAACGCGCGCTGGACCATGGTGCTAGAGAAGCGTTCCAAGGGATGGATCGTGGTGCACGAGCACGTCTCGGCGCCGCTCGGCGGTTCCTAGTCTTAACGCTAAACCGATTCAACAGGCGAGATTTCTGCTCGCGCGTCTTCTCGATGTGAAGCAGGATCTGTGGGTTCTAGGGCCGCGAGTTCCGCTCGAGGGCAAGCTGCAACAGTTCTGCCAGGTGCATCGGCTTTCTGCCGGTGGCTTGCTCGATCTGTTCGCGGCAGCTGAATCCGTCGCAAACAATTAGCGTGTCCGGCGCAGCGCTTCGCACCGCGGGCAACAAAACCCTTTCTCCCACAGCTTGCGACACGGCGAACTTTTCTTTTTCGAATCCAAACGAGCCGGCCATTCCGCAACAGCCCGAGTCCAAAGGCTGCAAGTCCAGTCCCATCCTGCGCACAAGCGACTCCTCGTCGTTCATTTTCATCAATGCCTTATGATGACAGTGTCCATGCAACAAAACTTTGGCTGAAAGCGACGACGGAGTGTATTCCGTAGCATTCTTTTCCAGAAACTCACTAAGAAGAAAAGTCTGGCGACGTAGTCGCTCCGCGCGCGCGTCATTGGGAAACAAATTGCGCAGTTCGTCGCGGAAAACTGAAGCACAGCTCGGCTCTAACACTACAATGGGCACGCCCGCATCGATCTCCGCGCCCAATGTGTTCATCACCTTCCGCAAATATTGTTTCGCTTCCTTTAGCATGCCGAAGTCATACAGCGGACGGCCGCAGCACAGTACAGTCTCCGAGCAGCGAACCCGGAATCCTGCCTGCTCAAGAACGCGCAGCGCCGCGCGACACGTTTCCGGATGAAAGTAGTTGTTAAATGTATCCACCCACAAAATCAGATCGCGTCCATCTGCCGATGGTGTTGAGGCCGTGTTCGGCTCCTTCCGGAAAATCTCAGGGGCATGCCTGCGTGCCCAGCGATGGAAACTGACCGCCAACCGAGGGATCGTTCTTTTCGGCGTCAGCCCCAAGATCCAGTGCGGCAATTGACGCACTCCCGGAGTCTGTGTGAAGAAGTTGGCGAGGCTTGGCATCATAGAAGCCAGTCGCGCCCAGCGGTCAATTCGCCCAAACGCGTAGGCCTTTAGAGGCCGCCGCCCTTTTTCGTAATAGTGCGAGAGAAACTCGGCCTTGTACGTCGCGATATCTACATTTGCCGGACACTCGGATTTGCAAGCTTTGCAGGACAGACACAAATCCAGCGCTTTTTTGACGTGTTCATCTTGCCAGGCGTCACGGACGATCTCTCCCTGAAGCAACTCGAAGAGCAGGTGTGCGCGCCCCCGCGTGCTGTGCTCTTCTTCCCGAGTTGCCATATAACTCGGGCACATCGTCCCGCCATCGCTCTTCCGGCACGCTCCCAGCCCAATGCACCGCAGCGTGGCTTTCGCAAGAGAGCCGCCGTCCTCGGGGAATTGAAAATGCGTTTCCCGCTGCAGCGGCTTGTAATCTGCGCCCAGCCGCAGATTCTCCGTCGGCAGGTAGGCATCCACGACTTTGTGCGGGTTGAGCTTGTTATCCGGGTCCCAAGCTAACTTGAATTCGCGAAACGCTGCGACCAATTCCGGCCCAAACATTTTAGGCAGCAACGCCGCACGTGATTGCCCATCGCCGTGTTCCCCGGAGAGCGAGCCACCATATCCAACCACCAAGTCCGCTGCGCGTTCGACGAACTCCGCATATTTCCGAATCCCTTTTTCGCTCTCCAGATCGAAGCTGACGCGCATGTGCACGCAGCCGTGCCCAAAATGTCCGTAAAACGCTCCTCGATATTGGTACTCATTCATCAACGCGCGGATGTCCCGTAAGTAAGGCCCCACCTTCTCGGGAGCGACTGCCGCGTCATCCCATCCCTCCCACTCCGCAGGCGCCCCGGGTGCAAACGCTGCCGCGCGCGGCCCGGCCTCGCGTATCTGCCACACCGCCCGCGCGTCGCCTTTCGAGTACTGCCGCACATCCGGCGCATCACTCGCGCCCTTGACTCGCTCGACCAACGCGAGAGCTTGCCGCTCCGCCGCCTTGGGATCGTCTGCGCCGAACTCCACGAGCAGCAATCCGTGTCCCTTGGGCAGAAGGCCCAAATTTGGCGCGCCTTTCCTCGCGAGTCCTTCCGCGATGCTCCCTTCGAAGCCTTCCAGCCCGATGGGGCGAAACTCCAGCAGCTCGGGTACATGATCCGCGGCCGCAAAAATGTCCGGGTAACCGAGCCCGACCAGCGCCCGGTGCTGTGGGCTGTGAATCAGCTTCAACTTTGCTTCCAGAACGATCGCGCAAGTTCCTTCCGTTCCGACCAGCGCTCGCGCAATGTTGAAACTGCTCTCCGGCAACAACTCATCGAGGTTGTAACCAGAAACGCGCCGCGGAATTTTCGGAAATCGCGCCCGGATCAATCCCGCGTACTTCTCTTGGATGCCCTGCAACTTCCTGTAAATCTCTCCGCGACGACCACCCTGATGGATCACGCTTTCCAGTTCTACTTCGCTTGTGGCTCCCACCGTCATCACTGAGCCGTCGTAAAGCAAAATGCGCAGCTCCTCCACGTTATCGACGGTCTTCCCGCCGAGCAGCGAATGCGTCCCGCAGGAATTGTTTCCGATCATTCCGCCGATGGTGCAGCGATTGTGCGTGGAAGGATCGGGTGCGAACGTCAACTGGAGCAGCTCTGCCAGATCGCGCAGCGAGTCCAGAACCACGCCCGGCTGAACGCGCGCAAATCTTTGCTGCGGGTCAATCTCCAGGATGCGATTCATGTACTTTGTGAAATCCAGCACCACCGCGACGTTGCAGCACTGCCCCGCCAGGCTCGTGCCCGCGCCGCGCGCCAGAATCGGCGCTCCGAATTTTCGGCAGGCCGCCACCGTGGCGATTACGTCGTTTTCGTCGCTGGGCACCACCAACCCAATCGGCACTTGGCGGTAGTTCGATCCATCTGTTGCGTACAGGGCGCGGCTCCCTCGGTCGAAGCGCACTTCCCCTCGAACGTTTCGCTTCAGTTCTTTCTCCAGCTCCAATGCAAGAGGAAACGAATCGACAGGCTTTGCGTGAGAGCTGGGTGGCAGTGGCTCAGGAGGAGTCAAAGTGCACTCACTTTAGAGCAAATAAGAGTGCGCCGCGAATGGATTATCATCCGCGAGCGAAGAGCTTGCTGAAGTCCTCCACCGTGGCTGGCGGGACCCCTACGAGGCGGACGTTGGCCCGCACGTGCTCAGCGTGCGACATGCCCACCAGTGCGGTGGTGATGCCGGGCGAGGAGCGCACGAATTGCAAGGCGCGCTCCGCGTCGCTTTGCAAGCCGAGCGCTTGCGCCACAGAAGCGGGCAAGTTGCGCGTGACCTGGCCCTGGAAAAGGGAGGCGCTGGCGATCAGCGTAATACCAAGCTCGCTGGCGGTTTCCATCACGGTTTTCGCTGTGCCGGCGAATGATTGGTTCCCCAGAGTCAATGCTTCCGGCATCGCGAGATTGAACGGGAGCTGCACGAAGCGAAAGCGGTGCTTTTCGCCGGCGATGTCACAGGCGAGCTGCTCAAACTCGCTGAGCTGCAAGGAATCGCGCGCCGCGGAGTCTTGCCGGAAGCCGTTCCAGGTGGCAACGCCATAGAACTGAATCTTTCCGGTCGCGACGGCGGATTCCAGGAAAATGAAAGCGTCACGGATGCGTTCGAGAAAATCCGGGCGCGACACTTCGGCGAGCTGGGTTTCGGGATTGTGCAGATAGTAGACGTCGATGCTGTCGACGCCCAGATTGCGAAGACTGCGGCCCAGCTGATTTTCCAGGAAGCGCGGCGTCATGCAATGACTACCTTGTACGATTTCGTTGGGCTTGAAGATGCCGGGCTGGATGTACTCGCGATAAAAATACTCGTTGGGCTCGGAGGGCATGGAACCGTCCGGCGTGAGGTAGCCGCCCTTGGTGCAGAGAATGAATTCTTCGCGCGAGAAACCTTTTTGTGCCAGCTGCTTCAGTGCGGAGCCGATGCTGCGCTCGCTGCGCTGGAAGCGGTAATTGATGGCCGTGTCGATGACGTTGATACCGTTTTCGGCGGCCGCAATGATCGAGGCGGCATAGCCGCCGTCGGTTTTGTCGTCGGGCTGGCCGAGATAAGTGCCGATGCCTACCGAGGAGACAGTCCACGTTTGCGCTGCGCGAAAGTGACCCGACGCGGCGCTGCCGGCGAATCTCTTGGCGTAGCGCGCGGTTCCTTCGGTCGTTGCGGATATGCTCATGCGTCTCCTTAGTGTGCGGGGGCCGGTGAAGATGTGCTACCTGGATTGGCTTCCGGTTTCGATGCCAGCAGCCGCGAGCAGCCGCGCATGATTCTGCGGTATGGCCAGTCCTTTTCGCGAAAAAAGATTTCGCCCTCGCGGGGATTACTGTAATACCAGCGGGCCAGCAGCCACAAATGTTCGCTGAGCGCGCCTTTATTTCCGCCCGCTGCCGCGGCCTTGACCCGCGAGTTTTCTTGCATCAGGGTCGCAGGGCCTTCCAGATACTCGCGGAAAATGTGTTCGGCGGAGCGCGGCTGGCCGGCGATTTCGGCGAAGCGCACAAACGTGGGTTCGGCGAGCCAGCCGCCACGAACCGCGTAGACGCCGACGGTCTGTTCTTCGGCGCTGCGTTGCAGAATGACGGCGCTTAAGTCTTGAATGCGCCGCGGGAGCTCCGGCGAGCCGCGCAGGGCATCGTCTAATTTTTCAATTTTCTTGTGGAGAGAGGCGGCGCGCTCGAAATCGAGTTGCTCGCTGGCGCTTTCTCGTTCCCGCTCAATTGAATCGCGCAGGGATCCGCCGCCAGTGTCGAGGAACTGAACGAGTCTTTGCACCTCCAAGTCGTAGTCTTCTTTACTGCAGCCCGCATAACACGGAGCCAGGCACATTTTCATTTCGGAATAGATGCAGCCGGGAAAAGAGGGATCGCGGCGAATTTTGATCTGGCAGCGGCGGACTTTAAAAAAATCCAGAGCGCTGCCGGCGAAGGCTTCGGCGGAGCGCCGCGAGGCAAAGGGGCCGTAGTAGGCCCCGGCCGTAGGCAAGCCGGCTTCGTCGAACGGAATGCGCCGCGTGACGTAGCAGCGCGGATAGGCGTTTCGGAGGCTCAGTTTCAATATGGCAGGAGGCCGGAGGCGCATCTTATTCTGGTAACGATCGGGGAATAGCTGTTTCCCCTGAACGTAATAAGTGAAGATTTGCTCGAAGCGCGAGCCGGTAAGGCGGTAGCGCACCCTCCTTGCCACCTCCCGAAGGTTGAGGCGCTTGCTTGCGGGGTCGGGCGGACCGAGCAAGCGTTGCAGGCGACGCTGCAAGTCCTGCGTGCGAATCAGGAGCGGCTCGGCGCTCGGGTCGCGAAGCTCGATGAGGCAAACCGCTGGACGCGGCGGCAGAGTGGAGAAGAAATCCTTGTCCTGAGCGACGTCAAAGGTGGCTCCGCAGTCGAGTTCCAGCACGCATTCAGGATACTACGCGGCTTACGACTTCAGAACCCAGGAGGAAATGACCAGGCGCTGGATTTCGCTGGTGCCTTCGTAGATTTCCGTGATGCGCGCGTCGCGATAGGCGCGCTCGACCGGGTATTCGCGGCTGTAGCCGTAGCCGCCGTGAATTTGAATGGCTTTGTGAGTGACCCGCGTAGCCATTTCGCTGGCGAACAGTTTGGCGATAGCGGCGTCCATGCTGAAGCGCGCTCCGGTGTCTTGTTTCCAGGCGGCCTTGCGGACGAGCAGGCGCGCGGCGTCGATTTCCGTGGACATGTCGGCGAGCATGAACTGGATGGCTTGGAACTGCGAAATGGGATGGCCGAAGGCCACGCGCTGTTGCGACCAGTCCAGCGCGGCTTCGAACGCGCCTTGCGCGATGCCGGTGGCTTGCGCGGCAATACCGATGCGGCCGCCGTCGAGCGTCGACAGCGCGATCTTGTAGCCTTCGCCTTCGTTGCCGATGCGGTTCGAGGAGGGAACCTCGCAATCGGTAAAAACCAGTTCGCAGCAAGCGGTGGCGTTGATGCCCAGCTTCTTTTCTTCTTTGCCGACCTTGAACCCGGGCGTGCCCTTTTCCACCACGAGGGCGGTGATCCCTTTTTCGCCTTTAGCCGCATCGGTGTTCACGTATACGATAGCGGCATCGGCAGCGCCGCCATTGGTGATCCACGCTTTCGTGCCGTTAACGACGTACTTATCCCTTTTTTTCACCGCCTTGGTTTGCAGCGCTGCGGCGTTCGAGCCCGCTTGCGGCTCGGTGAGCGCATAGCAGCCGATTTTTTCGCCGCGCGCAAAGGGCAGCAGGAATTTCTTTTTTTGTTCCTCGGTGCCGCAGCGATGGATGGGGTCGCAGTAGAGCGAGTTCTGCACCGAGAGAATTACGCCGGTGGAGGCAC
>WNEY01001463.1_pt1 | contig 17209 bp, 14 predicted proteins | sample 5400531 | NCBI WGS metagenome assembly WNEY01 (sample SAMN13153338, study PRJNA577476) | soil metagenome | isolation source: 200 cm saprolite under Douglas fir tree site 1 | place: USA:California | collected 2015-04-18
TCGAGAACCGGGTAGTAGCTGACGAGCCAGTTGCGCGTGTCGTCCGGCGTCGCCGGCAACGCTCGTTCGATGTCGAGATCGAGGATGGGCTCGCCCGTCTCGAGCACCTGGCGGTGGAGCGGCTCGATCTCGGCGGCGAGTTCCTCGCCGAGCACGTCTCGGAGCGTACGGCCGAAGTGCTCGTCGACGGGGAGCCCGTTCAGCGTCGCGAGCGCATCGTTCACCCGCACATAGCGGAAGTTCGTGTCCATGAACGCCAGTCCGACCGGCGCCGCCGCGAAGACCGCGTCGACGACTGCGAGGGACTCCTGCGCGTGATGTCGCGAGCCTTCGGCTTCGCGAAACAGGCGGGCGTTGTCGACGGAGATCGCGGCGCGGCGCGCCAAATCCTGGGCGGTCGCGAGATCCGACTCCTCGTACCTCCGCCCGCTCTCCGCGGAGACGAACGTGATCGTGCCGAGCGCGCGATCCCGGGCGACGAGAGGCACGCACATCGACGACTTCAGCCCGAGCTCCTGGAGGATGTCGAACAGCTCCGGCGCATCCACCGTCGCCTCGCGCAGCAGATCAGCGGGAATCTCCGTGAAGAGCTCCGCCTGTCGCGTGCGGATGACGTTGGGAACGCCGTAGTGCGCGTTGGGGTCCGGCGGATACCGTTCCGCCAGGTCGTGTGCCCAGCGCACCTTCTCCGGGTCGACGTGGGCGACCGTTAACCGCTCGATCGACCCATTTTTGGCGACCATGTCGATCGCGCACCAGTCGGCGAAGTGGGGGACCGCGAGCGTCGCGAGGTTTCCCAGCGTGGTCTCGTAGTCGAGTGACGATGCGAGGAGCTCGCTCGCCTGTGCGACGAACCGCTGGTCTTCGGCCAAACGGCGTTGGGCCTGGTAGAGCTCGGCGGTCCCGATGGCGGCCGCGGCGAGGTTTGCCAGGAGTGATGCAGTGCTCTTCTCCGTCTCGCTGAAGCTGCGCGGTTCACGGTAGTAGAGGACGAGGGTCCCGACGACCCGTTCGCCGTAGCGGAGCGGGAGAGCCATCATCGAGCGCGTGCCCTCTGCGGCGTGCGCGCGACGGTGCTCCGCCGTCAGCCACGTGGTCTCCTCGATGTCTTCGGCCACGATGGGCGCGTCGAGAGACAGGGTGGCCTTGTTGCCGCGGATTGCGCTCATCGCTGAGGCGACGTACTCATCCGACAAACCGGCGCACGCCCCAACGCTCCAGATCCCCGTGGCTTCGTCGTACTGCCAGACCGAGTACGCGTCGGCGGCGAGCGTCCGCCCGGCAAGGGCGAGCACCTCCGGGAGCATTGCTTCGACGTCGAGCGAGCCGAGGAGCGTCGCGGACGCCTCGAGGAGGAGTCGCAGTCGCCCGAGGTCCTCGGCGTATCGCCGCTCGGCGTCGTCTCGAAATCCTGTTTCGACGTGAGTCGCCAAGAAAACCCCCCGGGGTTGGGCGAACTCTCTGACTGTACTCCGCGGAACGGCCGTTTTCCTTATTCGTCGGTTACCCAATGCCGGGATAGATGCGATAGGCCGTTCAGGGATCGAATCTCCGACCTTGCCGCCGCACACCGGGAGTGATTCACCAAACATCCATCGACGCCTGTGAGTTCGGCGATCTCCGGCACACGGTGAGGTACGGACGGACTATCCGGGTTGATCCTGGGTGCCCTCCTGGAGAATGTCGAAATACTCCCCGTACAGGTACACCCGGTTCCGGGCGCGGCCGGTGACCTCCCGGACGATTCCCAGGTTTTCTAGATGACCCGCCGCTTTGCCGATCGTGACCTCGCTGAGGTTCAGTTGCAACGCCGCCTCGGGAATGGTGAACACGATTCGATTCACGGCGAGGTCGTGTACCCGCGAAGCGGAGCCGGCCGCCCGTCGGAGCTCGTCCAGCACACGGCGGCGATCTCGGTCGACGAGAGCAACGATCCGCTGGGTGGTGTCGGTTGCAGAGCGTGAAACCTCGATCACACCTTCGAGGAAGAACGTCACCCATTCCTCCCATTCGCCGTGCGTTCGGATCCGTTGCAGGTGGCGGTAGTACTCCTCGCGGTTCTGTTTCAGATAGAGGCTGAGATAGAGCAACGGGCGGGCTAGGACGCCGGGCTCTTGTGCGCAGAGGAGAAGTGTGACGAGCAACCGGCCGACTCGGCCGTTTCCGTCGAGGAAGGGGTGAATCGTTTCGAACTGAGCGTGAGCCAACGCTGCCTTGAGCAGGATTGGGGTTGGCTCGGGGTCATCGTGCATGAACTTCTCCAGAGCCCCCATGGTGGGCATGACCTCATGCGCTGGCGGCGGGACGTAGCGAGCGTTCCCGGGACGTGTGCCCCCAATCCAGTTCTGAGTGCGACGGAATTCTCCGGGCGTTCGCTCGCTACCTCGGCCTCCTGCCAGAAGCACTTCGTGGATCTCCGTGATCAGGCGCAAGCTCAGGGGGAAATCGTCGTGCCTCATCCGATGGAGGCCGTGGTTCATGGCAGCGATGTAATTCGCCGTCTCCCGGACATCTTCGATAGGCACGCCGGGTGCGACGTCGTGCTCGAAAAGAAGAAGATCCGAGAGCGACGACTGTGTCCCTTCGATCTGCGACGAGAGAACAGCCTCTTTACGAATGTAGGAGTAGAGGAATTGATCGGGGTTCGGAAGGAGCAGGGTCACACCGTCGAGGCGCCCGAGAGCCTGGTTCGCTGTGTCCAGGAGTTCCTGCATCTCATGGTTGACCGCGAGCTGAGGATCCGGCGGCAAAGGATGCGGGTGGAAGATGAAGTAGGTGTCCCCGCCTGAGGAGATCCGGACGAACTGGCCAGCGCGTGAACTCACGCCTGGGCTTTCTCGGGTTCGTCGCTGGACAGCCAAAGTAGGTGATTCAGGAACCTTTAGTTGGGACTCACCTTAGCAAAGGATAAGCGCTTATCCTTAATTAGTGAGTTATCGAGGTAAAGGATGATTTGCCAGTTATCGGAGTAATCAGCGATAACGCCAAATCGTCAGTTAGGACGTTACTGATGAGCCCCAAGGTCCACGGTCTGAGCCCTGTGTGTTTCTTCCGTGTCCGAATCTGTCGCCCGCGTGGACAACGCAAGGTCGCTACTGAGCACGGCAGTGCGATGGGCCGTGCAGGGATCGAACCTGCGACCTTGGGATTAAGAGTCCCCTGCTCTACCAGCTGAGCTAACGGCCCGAAACGGGTGCCCAGTGTAGCCGGGGTGTCTCCTCAGTAGCCTTGTGCGCGCATGGGCGCAAACATCGCCATCGTAGGTGCCGGATACGTCGGGATGCCGCTTGCACGGGTCTTCGCGGACGCCGGCAAGAACGTCGTGCTCGTCGACGTGGACGAGGAGGTCGTCGACGGGATCAACCGGGGCGAGAGCCACATCGGCGACGTTCCCTCGGACACCCTCAAGACGCTCGTCGATGCCGGTCGCGTCTCGGCGACGACCGACTACGACGCTCTGAAGGATGTCGATGCGATCTTGATCGCGCTCCCGACGCCTCTGTCCAGCCACCGCGAGCCGGACCTCACCATCGTGGAGGGCGCGGCAGCCGAGATCGCGCGGCGCCTTCGGAAGGGCCAGGTCGTGGTGCTCGAGTCGACGACCTACCCGGGGACCACGCGCGAGTCTCTGCAGCCGATTCTCGAACGTAGCGGCCTGAAGGCCGGCGAGGGCTTTCACCTTGCGTTCTCGCCCGAGCGCGTCGATCCCGGACGCACCGACTGGACGACGAAGAACACGCCCAAGCTCGTCGGCGGTCTCACGCCCGCTTGCACCGAGCGGGCGGTGGAGCTCTACCGCTCCGCGGTCGACACGGTCGTGCCGCTCTCCTCGCCGGAGACGGCGGAGATGACGAAGCTGCTGGAGAACATCTTCCGCGCCGTCAACATCGCGCTCGTCAACGAGCTCGCTCAGCTATGCGAGCGTATGGAGGTGGACGTCTGGGAGGTAGTCGAGGCTGCTGAGACGAAGCCGTTCGGCTTCATGAGCTTCAAGCCTGGTCCGGGTCTCGGTGGGCACTGCATCCCGATCGATCCCTTCTACCTCACCTGGAAGGCGCGCGAGTACGACTTCTACACCGAGTTCATCGACCTCGCCGGCAAGGTGAACGCGAACATGCCGTTCTTCTGCCGCTCGTTGATCTCACAGGCGCTGAACCACGGTGCGGAGAAGTCCCTCAAGGGCTCACGGATCCTGATCCTCGGCGTGTCGTACAAGGCGGACATCGACGACGTGCGCGAATCACCCGCGAAGAAGATCGGCGAGCTGCTGCACAAGGCCGGCGCGGAGGTGTCGTACCACGACCCTCACGTCCCGGAGTTCGACGGCATGCGCTCCGTCGACTACGCGCCCGAGAGCTACGACTGCGTCGTCATCGTCACAGCGCACAGCGCCATCGACTACGACGACCTGGTCGAGCGCGCGCAGGTCGTGGTCGACCTCAGGAACGCAACCGGTAGGAACGGCACCGGCAAAGTGTGGAAGCTATGAGTGTGGTAGCCCAAGTGGGGTTGGGCCAGTGGGGCAAGAACCTGGTCCGCAACTTCGACGATCTCGCCGACCTTGCCTGGCTCTGCGACATCGACGAAGAGCGTCGTGTCGACCTGGCGCAGCGCTATCCCAGCGCCAGGATGACCGCAGACTTCGACGAGGTCCTCACCGACGACTCGGTCGATGCCGTCGTGGTCGCGACGCCTGTGCCGACGCACCACGAGCTCGCCAGACGCAGCCTGGAAGCGGGCAAGCACGTCTTCGTCGAGAAGCCTCCCGCCATGCGCGGCGCCGAGATGGAAGAGCTGTGCGAGCTCGCCGAGGAGCGGGGCCGCGTTCTGATGCCGGGCCACCTGCTGCTCTACCACCCGGGCGTGCAGAAGCTGAAGGAGATCGTCGATTCCGGCGACCTCGGGGACGTCCTGTGCGTCTACGGCAACCGACAGAACCTCGGCACGATCCGGACGCATGAGAACGCGCTCTGGTCGCTCGGCGTGCATGACCTGTCGGTGCTCCTCTACCTGATCGGCGAGGAACCGGCGGAGCTGTGGGCGCACGGTCACGCGTTCCTCAACCCGCACGTCGAGGACATCGTGTTCTGTTACCTCCGTTTTCCGTCCGGCAAGATCGCGCATCTGCATCTTTCCTGGCTGGACCCGCACAAGATCCGGCGTATCACCGTCGTCGGCCGCGACAAGATGGCGGTGTTCGACGACATGGAGCCGGAACGCAAGGTCACGGTCTACGACAAGGCGCCTGAAGAGCCGACGACGACCTACGGCGAGTGGCGGACGCGGACGGGCGACATCCACAGCCCGAAGGTGCCGCTGCTCGAGCCGCTGCGCCTCGAATGCGAGCACTTCCTGAAGCTCGTCGGCGGCGACGGCGACCCGCTGCGCGCCGCGCGTGACGGCCTCGCGGTCGTGCGTGCGCTCGAGCAGCTGCAGGCCTCGCTCGAGACAGTCACGGCCTGACCAAGATGAGCGCCGAGGTCGCCGAGACCGCGATCGTCTATCCGGGGACGGTGCTCGGCGACGGCTGCAGGATCCTCGACTACGCCGTCGTCGGCAAGCAGCCGACGCTTGGGCGACGCTCCACGGCGAAGCCGGAGGACCTGCCGCCGCTCGAGCTTGGACCGGGGACGATCGTGTCCACAGGTGCGATCGTCTTCGCTGGGACACGGATCGGCGCGCGTGTCATCGTCGGCGACCAGGCCTGCGTGCGCGAGCGTTGTGACGTCGGCGACGACGTGATCATCGGCCGCGGCGCGCTCGTCGAGAACGACACGACGGTCGGCGCGCTGACGAAGATCCAGGCCGACGCGTACATCACGGCCTATTCCACGCTCGAGGACAACGTGTTCATCGCGCCGCGGGTGATTACGACGAACGACAACTTCATGGGACGCACCGAGAAGCGGCACGCCCTGCGCAAGGGCCCGACGATCAGGCGTGGAGCGCGTGTGGGCGCCGGGGCCGTGCTCTGCCCTGCGGTGGAGATCGGCGAAGAGGCGTTCGTCGGGGCGGGTGCCGTGGTGGTGAAGGACGTCGCGGCGCGTGTCGTCGTAGTGGGCAATCCGGCGCGGGCTCTGCGCGACGTCTCGCCCGAAGAGCTCCTCGAGAACTAGGGAGACCTCTAACGCCGCGCGATCGTCAGCTCATACGGGCCGAAGCCTGGCGCGGTGACCTTGACCTCCGCGTAGTACCAGCCGGTCGCCGGCGCCTTGTAACCGATCGCGTGTGTCGGACCTGGTCCGATCGCCTGGGCCGCGCGGAGATGCTGGTTGCGCAGTTCGTTCACCCGTATCGTCCCCGGTTTCCAGAGCAGCAGGTTCGAGGTGGAGCCCTCGGGGCCGTTGAGCGTGAGCTTCAGCTTCTGGTTCTTCTTTAGATAGAGGCGGTAGACGTCGATCTGATCGTCCCAGAAGTCGATCGTCGCCTTGATGGAAGTGACTCTCGTTCCGATCCGGGCGGCAGAGCCGCCGGCGTCGTCATTCGGCTCGAGCCGGTCTGGGGGCGGCAGTACCCCCTCGAGTGCGCCGATCGCCTTCGCGATGTCGAGCCGTCCCCAGCCGCTGAACTTGTCGCGCGTCAGCGGGCATTGCTTGCAACCGTTCGACGCGTTCAGGTCGGTTGCCGTGCGTTCGAGGAGGTTCATGACCTGATCCGGCTGCAACGTCGGTTTGAGTGCGAGCAGGATCGCCGCGGCCGCCGTCACCTGTGGTGCCGCGAATGATGTGCCCGCCGCGTGGCGGAACTCGTCTGGTCCGCAATCTGAATACCCCTGGTTCTGGCAGAGCGGATGGAGCGCCGTCAGCGCTCGAGGCAGGGTGGAATAGATCTCCTGCCCGGGCGCCGAGATGTCGTTGTAGATGCGGTCGAGGTTGGAGAACTGCGGAACGTTGCCGGTCGGGCTGAGCGCGCTCACTCCGATCACGTGCGGCAGCGCCGCTGGGTAGCTGGCGAACGGCCACGGCGACTGCGGTGCGTCATCGGAGTTCCCGACCGCCGCGACGAGCACGGCGCCGCGGCTGACGGCGTAGTTGATCGCGCTCGCCTCGACACGCGAGAACGTGTCGCGTCGCGGGTTGAACGGATCGCGCAGGCCGCCGATCGACAGGTTGATCACACGTGCACCGGCGTCGACCGCCCAGCGGATTGCTTCGGCCTCGTCGCGGACGTCGATGGACTGGTCCGCGCGCGCGATCTTGGCAATGATGAGCTGCGCGGGAAACGCCATACCGGCGATGCCCTCGTTGTTGTTGATGGCCGCAGCGATCATTCCCGCGACGAAGGTGCCGTGGCCCTCCTCGTCGGTGTCCGCTCTGCCTCCCACCCAGCTCCTGGCCAGCCAGATCCGGGAGCGGAACTCCGGGTGACTGCCATCGATGCCCGAGTCGATGATCGCGACACGGACCGGGTTCACGACAGGAAGGTCTGTCGGGAAGGCGTCGAAGGTGTGGTCCTGAGCGAGGTAGTACTGCTTCGGCGCGAGGGGGTCGGTCGGGACGAAGCCCGCGCGGAAGGGCAGCGCGGCAGCGGCCGGCGCCAGGGCGAGCGCCAGGACCGCAAGAGCGGCTGTCTTCACGAGGTGGAGACCTGGAGCACCGGCGAGAAGCCGACCACGAACCCGTGGCCCGAGCTGACTCGCGCGCGATAGACGCCGGTCGTGAGCTGCAGCTTCGCAAGGAAGTCACCGTTTGCCTCGACGGTTGCCTGCCCGACCGTGGACCAGGCTTCGCCCTGCTGCTTCTGGATCAGGACCGTCGTGCCGGCCAGCGACGTCGGGCGAACGTAGCCGCTCAACCGATCTTGTCTTCGTGTCGGATAGAAACGCGCGAGCGGCGCAACGGGAACGCGTACGGACTCTGCGTTCACCTTGCCGCTCGATAGTCGGTAGCGCGTGGTGACGGTGGGCTTCACCAGCGCCGTCACGACGCCGTTCTCGTCCGCCGTCAGAGCCGCAACCTCCGTCCAGGTGTCTCCCTGCTGCCGTTGCAGGACAGCATCTGTCAGGCCGCGCGCAATGCCCGTCAGCTTGCCACGTCCTCCGAAGGTGACAGGTTGCAGCGGCGCAGTCAGCGACAGAACGCCGACGCTGAACCAGGTCGACCGAAGTCCCAGTAGGCGCCGCAGGTCCGCGCCCGGCACGACGAGCGTGCTCTTCGTCCCAACGACGTTGAGCACTTTGATTCGGCCGGACGAGTTCAGCTCCGGCTGCAGATCGACCACGCGGCCTTTCAGCTTCAGCACCTTGGCGAGCTTTGCCCCCGTGAAGACGAGCGGGCCCCAATCGTGGTGTGGCGAGATCGAGTCGTACGGGTCCGGGACCGAAACTAGGTACGGCAAGGGCTCTCCCCAAACGTCCTCCGCCGACGCAGTGCGCCCGCCCGACGTCGAGAAGAAGTATGTCTTTGCGACCTCGCCCTCGTACAGCACGACCTGGCCGGCCGTGTCGTTGACTGCGGTATTCGTCGACGGCTTCTCATGCTCGATCCCGAGATACACCTGGCTGCGCGTATCGGGGTAGAGATCGAACGCACCGGTCCTGCGCGTTGCCAGCGCGTACGAGCGCGCGACGACTGCCTGGGCTTTCAGCGCCTCCGGGAGCCAGGTGAACGGCATCTCGGATGGGATGACGCCGTAGAGATACTGCTCCAGGCCGACCATGTTGATCGCGCGCAGCTTGCCGGCGACGACGTCGATCTGGATCGAGCCGCGGTAGCGCTGCTTGAGGCCGAGTGCGGCAGCTCCGGGCTGGAACAGCAGTGGGCCCGGCAATGCACGGGGCGTGGCCTGGCCGTCGACGGCGAGCTTGAGTGCCGGCTTCAGGGTGTACGTCCCGGCGGTGACGGTGTGCACCACGCCGTTCGCGTCGCGCACCTTGAAGTTAGCCGTGGAACCGATGTCGAGTGAGGTGGCGCCGGTCTTCAGGAGGACGCGCAGGCGCGAGACCGGAGCGGCGCCGAGTTCCGTCCCGGTGAAGTAATGGAGAACGATCTCCTCGTAGCCGACTCCCTTCTGCGCGTAACCGTACGCACCGTACTGGCTCAGGCCGACCCCGTGACCCCAGCCGTGGCCGGTGACCACGAACGTCGCGGCTCCGGCTGGAACCGGCTGTGCGAGTGCAGAGGTCCGTGCGTGCGCCGAGCCGGCGACGAGCAGCAGAACGGAGAAGAGTAGGAGGGTTCGGCGCATCGTGCTGACCCCAACAAGGACGCAACCGAGGCTACCAAAGGGCTTCATCAGCAGCCTGGTTCTTTACGGAACCCTCATCTCATCGTTTGCGCGACCAACAGCCGGGCAAATCCGTTGATGTACTGCTGTGGCCGTGAAGACCTCGATCCTTCCGCCTCGCTACCGCGAGCCTGAGCTGATCGGGCGCGGCGGCATGGGTGACATCTACCGCGCGACCGATGCGGTGCTCGGCCGTGTCGTGGCGATCAAGATCCTCGTCGAGCGCTTCGCGCAGGACAAATCCGTCCGCGAACGATTCACCCGCGAGGCGCTGTCCGCGGCCCGTCTTTCGGGAGAGCCCAACACCGTCACGATCTACGACGTCGGCGAGCACGACAGCCGTCCGTACATCGTCATGGAGTATCTGGGCGGCGGCTCGCTCGACGATGTGCTCCAATGCGACGGCGTCCAGGCTCCGGAGCGCGTCTTCACCTGGCTCGAAGAAGCAGCGCGCGCGCTCGACGTGGCGCACCGCGAAGGCGTGGTTCACCGAGACGTCAAGCCCGCCAACCTGATGCTCGACGGCGAAGGGCACGTGCACGTCGCGGACTTCGGGATCGCGAGCTCCACCGGGATGGCCTCGTTGACGATGACCGGGACGGTGCTCGGAACGGCCGGCTATCTCTCACCGGAGCAGGCACAGGGTGACCGGGCGGGACCGGCGAGTGACCGTTATGCGCTGGGGATCGTCGCGTGGGAGCTGCTCACCGGCACGCGCCCCTTCGAATCGGAGAGTGCCACTGCGGAGGCGGCCGCTCACATCAACGCGCCGATTCCCGCGGTGTCGGCTGCGGGCGATCTACCGCGCGAGCTCGATCCCGTGTTCGAGCGGGCGCTCGCAAAGGATCCAGCCGAGCGTTACGGGACTGCGGGGGAGTTCGTTGCTGCACTGAGGGCAGCGTTCAGCGAGGCGGCGGGCTCGACGAGCAAGCTTGCCGCGGCGCCTCCGCCGACGGCAGCGACACGGCCCTTGCGGCGAGTCGACGAAGCGGAGTACGTGCCCGCCCCGTCGCGCGCCTACACCTCGCGCGGTGCGTGGCCGCTGCTCGCCGTGCTTCTCATTCTCGGTGCAATCGGTGGGGCAATGCTGGCGTATTTCCTCACGCGTGGTGACGGGGGAGCGGGCACACCGACGATCATCACCAAGACTCAACGTGTCACAACCCAGGGGCAGGTCACGACGGTGGAGAAGCCCGTCACTGTGACGACCTCGCCCGCGGCGGGTGCGCCGTCGCCCCAACCGAGCGGTGAGGCACTGAACGACGCCGGCTACGCGAAGATGCAGGCCGGCGATTACACAGCGGCTCTGCCATTGCTCGAACAGGCGATCCGGAAGCTGCAAAACACCGGGAAGCTCTACGAGGCGTACGCGAGCTACAACCTGGCGTTCACGCGCTTCCAGCTCGGCAACTGCAATGGCGTGCTCGACCTCCTCGATCGGGCTGAGTCGATCGAGGGACGCAAGGATGCGATCGACAGCCTCCGGCAGCAAGCGCAGGAGAACTGTTAACTAAGACGCGTCGCGTACTGCTTGTCGTAGTACTCGCGGAACCCGCCGGAACGCTTGATCGGCTCCCACCAGTCACGGTTGTCGCGGTACCAGTCGATCGTCGCGCGCACACCTTGCTCCCAGGCGCGCCGTGGCTCCCAGCCGAGTGAGCGGATCTTCGTCGTGTCGAGCGAATAACGCCGGTCGTGCCCTGCGCGGTCCTCGACGGTTCGGACGAGTGAGGGATCCGCACCGAGGTGCTCGACGATCAGCCGGGTGAGCTCGACGTTCTCGTGCTCCTCGTTCGCGCCGACGTTGTAGACCTCGCCCGCCTCCCCCTGGCGGAGCACGAGCTCGATCGCCGCGCAGTGGTCGTCGACATGGAGCCAATCCCGCACCTGGCGGCCGTCGCCGTAGAGCGGCAGCGACTCGCCGTCGAGGGCGTTCGTCGCGAAGAGCGGCAGTATCTTCTCCGGATATTGGTTGGGCCCGTACGTGTTCGAGCCTCGCGTGATCGATGCGTTGACGCCGAACGTCCTCACCGCTGCAAGCACCTGTAGGTCGCCACCGGCTTTCGCCGCGCTGTAGGGGCTCGAGGGCCGCAGCGGATCGTCCTCGCGTGATGACCAGCCCGGCTCGACGTCACCGTAGACCTCGTCCGTGGAGACCTGGACGAAGCGGGCGCTCGACTCCTCCGCGGCCTGGAGCAGCACGAGTGTCCCCAGCACGTCCGTGCGCACGAAGTCCTCCGGACCCAGGATCGAGCGATCCACGTGTGTCTCGGCGGCGAAGTTGACGATGACGTCGACCGGGCCGATCTGGTCGACATCCTCGCGGGTCGCGATGTCGCCCCGGCGGCAGTCGATTCCCTGGGGCAGATTGGCCGGATTCCCTGCATACGTGAACTTGTCCAGCACCAGCACGTCCTCGCCGGCCGCGAGCATTCGCTTGACGAAGTGCGAGCCGATGAATCCCGCTCCACCGGTGACCAGTAGGCGCACGGCGTCACCGTATAGACTCCATCCGTCAGTGAGGCAATGGAGCCTCGGGCGCCTCGTCTGCGCCTGGGGCTTTTCGCGTTTCAAGGGAGGATTTCATGGCGCAGGTCGAGACACAGAACAGGGCGACGTCGAGCGAGGAATCACGCAAGCGGGTGCACGGCCGGATCGAGAAGGAGGGGATCGAATTCGTCCTCCTCTGGTTCACGGACATCGAGGGGCACCTCAAGAGCTTTGCCGTCACGCCGAGCGAGATCGAGGCCGCGCTCGACGACGGCATGGGCTTCGACGGCTCGTCGATCACCGGGTTCAACGCGATCGAGGAGTCCGACATGGTGGCGATCCCGGACCCGGAGACCTTCCAGCTGATGCCGTGGAAGGAGGGCGAGACGAGGGTGGCGCGGATGATCTGCGACATCGTCACGCCGGATGGGAAGCCCTACGAAGGAGATCCGCGCTACGTCCTCCGCCGCGCGCTGGAGCGCATGGCCTCGCTCGGCTTCGACACCTTCAATGTCGGCCCCGAGCTCGAGTACTTCCTCTTCCGGGACGACAAGGGCACGGAGACGCTCGACGAGGGTGGGTACTTCGCCATGACGACCCTGGACGCGGCGAGCGAGCTGCGGCAGGAGACCGTCCGGGCGCTCGAAGGGATGGGCATCCCGATCGAGTACGTCCACCACGAGGTCGGCCCGTCACAGCACGAGATCGACATGCGCTTCTCGGACGCGCTCGCGATGGCCGACCACACGGTCACCTACCGGCTGATCGTGAAGGAGATCGCGAAGAAGTCCGGCTACCACGCGACCTTCATGCCGAAGCCCATCTTCGGCGAGAACGGCTCCGGGATGCACACGCACCAGTCGCTGTTCAACGAGGGGCGCAACGCCTTCTTCGATGGCGACGACCAGTGGCACCTCTCGCCCGTGGGGAAGGCGTTCATTGCCGGCCAGCTGCGGCACGCACGCGAGCTCAGCGCCGTGTTCGCCCAGTGGGTGAACTCGTACAAGCGGCTCGTGCCGGGCTACGAGGCGCCGGTGTACGTCGCCTGGTCGCGGCGCAATCGCTCCGCCCTCATCCGGATCCCCCTGTACAAGCCCGGCGCCGAGCAGGCGACGCGGGCGGAGATCCGCTGTCCTGACCCGGCCTGCAACCCGTACCTGACGTTCGCCGCCCTGCTCCACGCCGGCCTGGAGGGGATCGAGCAGGGCTACGAGCTGCCCGAGCCGATGGAGACGAACCTCTACCACCTCACCGCCGAACAGCGAAAGGAGCGCGGGATCGTCTCGCTGCCGGAAACCCTCGGGGAGGCAGTCGACGAGCTCGCGGGCTCGGAGCTTGTCCGCAAGGCGCTCGGGCCCCATATCTTCGACCGTTACGTGGAGTTGAAGCGGGCCGAGTGGGACGAGTACAGGGTGCAGCTCACCGAGTGGGAGCTCAAGAAGTACTTGTCGGTGCTCTGAGAAAGAGAGAGAATGAAGCCCGGTCTCGTGAGCTTCTGCGGCCTGCGAGATCCAACTGACGGCCGACTGCGAGCTGCTGCTTTATAGCGCAGCTCGTGGTCGTTTTACCGGAGAAAGTGCTGCGCACTTTCCCCGGGGGAGGGGTTAGGACTTCGCTTCGCTCGTGGATTTAAAGGAAGCGGCGGATGGTCTCGCGGGCGACGCGGAGGCCTACGACCCTGCTGGTCGGGTCGACGTCGGCGATCGTGTCGGCCGGGACCAGGCGACGGTGGCGGGAGAAGACGCCCGCGCGGACGGCGAGTGCGTCGGGAACGTCGGGGAGGGCTCCGTACATCGGACACTCGACCTTCCCGACGACCCGGCCTCGGTTGTCGGCCACGAGGAAACCGGTCGTGTCCACGAGATTCAGGGGGAGTGCTGACATGGTCCGAACCTATTCCTCGTCTGCAAGGAAATTCCCTTCCGTGCGGTAAGGGTTGTGTAAATGGGTTCTAGGCGCCGGGTTTCGCGGACATGGCCCACCAGGCCACAGCCAGAGCGGCCAGATAGACCGGCGCCAGGATCGCCACAGCCACCGACGCTCGGCCGACCCCGCCGCGCCGGGCGCTGACCCAGGCGAGCACGCCCAGCGCGACCAAGACGATCAGACCCGGCTCCGAGACGACGAAACCGACGTCGACCCAGCCGGGAGTCTTGTCCGGGAACTCCTTGTCCGCGATCAGTTGAGCGCCGACGCGCATCACGATCCAGGACGGGACGACGACGAGGATCAACGTTCGAAAGGCGAGACGTGAGAGCAGCGCCGCGTGTGCGCGGCGCGTCCGGGCCGCCAATGCGAGCACGGTGACCGCGCCGATGGAGCCGGCCAGGACGATGGCGCCCAGGACGTGCAGGAAGAGTGGAAAGTTCCAGCTATCAGGACGGACGAGTGCGAGCATCATGCGCCCGGCTTCCAGATCATCAGGGCGAGGATCGCGACGATGACGATCCCGCTGCCCCAGCTCAGGGTGAGCCACACCGGGTCGCGCAGCCGGGCCGTCAACTCCCGGCTCGGTGCGTCACCGTCGGCGGCGAGGCGTTCGGCGAGCTCCCGTGTCCGCTTCTCCCGCCCGCCGCCGATGCCGCCCAATGCGTTCGAGAGCACCCAGAGCACCAGGGCGAGGACGACCCAGGTCTGGCCCCAGCCGTACCCGGCGTTGTGCACGAGCCAGAGCCCGAAGACGAGCGTGACCCCCATCCCGGCCCCGATCGCCATCACGGCGACGCGGGCGAGTCGGAACAGGACTGCGATCTCGCTGGGACGCTCCCGTCGCAATGCCGCGAAGTTGAAGATCCCGGCCATGACGGCGCCGCCGAGAACGAGGAACGCTCCCGTGACATGGAGGAACAGCAGCCAGTCGTAAGTGTCCACGGCGGCTAGCCTAAGACGTCGAGTGGACGTACGAGCTCGCCACCTGCGCCTCCTCACCGAGACGATCGCCGCGGTGAACTCGACGCTCGACCTGGAAGAGGTGCTCGACCTGGTCGCCCGCAAGGTCGCCGACGCCCTCGGGACCGAGGCCTGCTTCGTCTATCTCTACGACGAGCGGACGAACGAGCTCATCCTGCGCGCTACGCACGGAGCGAGCGTCGAGGAGATGACGAAGCGTCCGCGGATGCGGCCGGGTGAGGGAATCACGGGAACTGCGGCTGCCGACCGGGCGCCCGTGATGATTCCCTCGCAGGCCCACCTCGATCCGCGCTTCAAGCAGTTCGCCAACCTGTCGGAGGACGCCTACGAGTCGATTCTCGCGGTGCCCATTCTGGCCCGCGACAAGCTCGCCGGTGCCCTGAATGTGCGCACGCTCGAGCCGCGTGAGTTCACACAGGACGAGATCGAACTGCTCGTTGCGATCGCGGATCAGGTCTCGCAGACGATTCAGCACGCTCAGCTGTATGCACATGCACAGAGCCGGGTTGCCGAGCTCGAGGCCTTGGCCAAGATCTCGGAGGCGGTCTCCGAGTCCCTCTACCTCGAGGAGTCGCTCGAGGCCATCGTGAAGACGACGATGGAGGCGGTCGGCGCCACCGGGGCGGCGCTCGTGCTCGAGGACGGCAACATCGCGTGGCCCGAGGGCCGGGCCGGGGCGCACAACGTACGGCTCCCCCTGCGGTGGAAACGGCGCCAGATCGGCGAGCTCGTCTGCGACCGTGACACGCCGTTTACCGACGAAGAGCGCGCGTTGCTCGTCTCGATCGCACACCACGCAGCAGTTGCACTCGAGCACGGGCGCGCCGTCATGCGCGGGGTGCTCGCGCAAGAGATCCATCATCGGGTCAAGAACAACCTGCAGACCGTCGCGTCGCTGCTACGTCTGCAGGCTCGTGCGACGGACGCGGACCCGCGCAAGGCGCTCGAGGATTCGGTCCACCGCATCCTCGCGATCGCGGCCGTGCACGAGGTCCTGACGGAACAGCGCGAGGAGGTGGTCGAGCTACGCGAGCTGCTCGAACGGTTGCGTGCGATGCTCGTGCAGGGCCTGGCCGTCGGCAAGGAAGTCCATGCCGACCTCGAGTCCGTCTCGATCGCCGGCAATCGTGCGACCGCGCTTGCGCTGGTCTTCAGCGAGTTGCTGCAGAACGCTCTCGAGCACGGCGGTGACAGCGTTCAGATCGAGCTCGCCCAGCGAAACGGCGAGGTCGTCCTCTCAATCGCGGACAACGGCTCGGGGATCGAAGCCGATGCGACCGGAACGGGCCTTTCGATCGTGCAGGCGCTCGTTCGCGACGAGCTGCAAGGACGGCTGGGTCTGAGTAGCGAAGGGAGAGGCACGCGGGCCGAGGTCTTCTTCCCGGCGTGACTCACCGGAGGCTTAGAACATATGTCGGTGTTACGGGGCCGGCTCTTCCCGGTCGGCGCGACGCCAGAGTGCTCTCAGTGAGTCTGCAAGCCGCTCGGGTTCGATCCGATGCGGCGGGTCGAAGTGGTGTCGCTCCTCGAATACCTCGAGCTCGAAGTCTGGGAAGACACGGCTGAGCCTGGTTGCTATCGCCCCAAACTGGTCGGGGTTGCTCAGCCCGCCAAGCGCGAAGTAGACCGGGCGGTCAAAGCGTGCCAGCGCATCGTGGTCGAGCTCGTACGTCTTGAAGGTCCTCATGAATGCCCGGATCCCGCCAGGACGTTTTGCCATCCACAGCGGCGGGTCTCCCGGCGGTGGTGGGGGCAGCTCTACGCCCGGCTTGACGTTGAGCCGCATAAACGTGCGCATGAACTGGTCCGGCGGGAGCGCTTCAAGCCGGTCGTACTCGCGCCAGAGCGCCTGCTCAGGTGGGCTCAGATCCCAGCGACCAGCCCAAGCCGGCTCCAGGAGGGCGAGGCTTGCCAACCGCTCTGAGTGGCGGGCCGCGAACGCAAGCGCTGCAGCACCTCCACCGGAATAGCCGACCAGATGGAACTGTTCCCAGTCGCGTTCATCGGCATCGCGCAGCACGCCGCCGATTTCGAGATCCAGCGTGTAGTCGCATCGCGCAGCACGCCGCCGATTTCGAGATCCAGCGTGTAGTCGAGCGGAGCCTCAGGTGATGCGTACACCTCCAGCTCCTTCACGACCGCATCAGCAACCGAGCCGAGGGCCGCCACCAAGGAGGCGTATGCGAGATCCCCGGGAAGCACGCTCCCGGGAAGCAGGATCACGCGGAACGGCGGCATCTCCGAACCATCCCACGCCAAGCCGTCAAGCGCACGGAAAGTTGCGTCGCTATCGAGTCCTTTGGGTGCATAGCGAACAACATGATTCCCAGCGACCACCACACGGTTGAGGCCAACCGCCCAGCGTTAACATCAAAAGGAGTGCGCGGGCTCGGCCCGCGCACGTTCAGCGCGAAGCGCCGTACCCAAAGACCAAGCGAAAGCGAAGCTTCTGCTTATCCGGTTAGCTCCGTGCGGATGGCTCGCGCTTCCTCGTTACCCGCTGGACCGCCTCCGCAGGCTGGGCGCTAAAACCGCCGCCGTACCCCGCAAGCCGGCTTCCAAGCGCGCCTCGGCGTCGAAACCG
>WNEY01001664.1_pt1 | contig 17196 bp, 21 predicted proteins | sample 5400531 | NCBI WGS metagenome assembly WNEY01 (sample SAMN13153338, study PRJNA577476) | soil metagenome | isolation source: 200 cm saprolite under Douglas fir tree site 1 | place: USA:California | collected 2015-04-18
AGCACCTGCTCGTGCACCTTCGTCAGCTCGCGCGCAAGCGTCAACCGACGATCCGGCAGCACCTCCGCGACGGCCGCGAGCGACCGCTTGATGCGATACGGGGACTCAAATCCGACCGCGGGCTTTGGGTCGTCCGCCAGCGAGGCCAGCAGCCTGCGCAACTCGCCCGGTTTGCGCGGCAGGTAGCCGATGAAGGTGAACCCCGGACCACCAAGCCCCGCGATCGACAGGGCAGCGGCGATGGCGCTCGGTCCTGGGATCGGGACCACTTTGTGGCCCGCTGCCCACGCCGCGTTGACGAGCGCGTCGCCCGGGTCGGAGAGCGTCGGCGTCCCGGCGTCGCTCACCAGGGCAACGTCACCCGTGTCCAGGGCCGACATAACGCGCGGCAGGCCGCGCCGCTCCACGGGTGCGCGGTAGCTGATGAGCGGCTTGCGGATGCCGTGCCGCGCGAGCAGCCGCGCCGTCACGCGCGTGTCCTCGGCGGCGATGGCGCCAACCTCGCCGAGCACGCGAAGCGCGCGGGCGCTGACGTCCTCGAGATTTCCGATGGGCGTCGCCACCACGTAGAGGGTGCTCACCCGAGCCAGGTCGCGACCTGGTCCGGGATCTCGGACGCCGGTCCGACGAAACGCGATGCCGGCGGCAGCACCTCCAGGAATGCGCGGCCGTAGTCGCGGCCGAGGATGCGGTGGTCGAGGATGACGACAGCACCGCGATCCGTCGACGTGCGAATCAGGCGTCCGAATCCCTGCTTGAGCCGGAGCGCGGCCTGGGGCAGCGCGAGCTGGCTGAACGAGTCGCGCAGCTGCTCGGCGCGCGCGGCGAAGACCGGCTCGGTCGGTACGGCGAATGGCAGGCGCACGACGATCACGCAGCTAAGCCGGTCACCCGGCACGTCGATCCCCTCCCAGAAGGTCGACGTGCCGAGCAGCAGCGTGCGGTCGGTCTCCTGGAACGACTTGAGCAATTGGCGGCGCTGCCCGTCGATGCCCTGGCCGAGGATGAGGAGCTCGTCGAGGTCGACGCGATGCTTCAGCGCGGTGTGGACATCGCGCAGCTGGCGGTGGGATGTGAAAAGGACGAGCGTGCGCCCGCCGGCGCGCCGCGCAGTCTCCGCGACGACGTCCTCGACGGCGCGGTCGAAGTCCTCGTCCTCTGGCAGCGGGAAATCCGAGGGCAGGCATACGAGCGCCTGGTGGTAGAAGTCGAACGGGGACGGCAGCACCAGCTCCTCGACGTTGTCGGCGAGGCCGATGCGCGAGCGGAAGTAATCGAACGTCCCGCCCACGGTCAGCGTCGCGGACGTGAAGACGATGGAGCGCCGCTCCGCGTAGACGCGATCGCGCAGCAACGCGCCGACGTTCAGCGGTGCCGAGCGCAGCAGCACGGTGTCGTCCTTCTGCGTCTGCGCGAACCAGTACACCCGGTTCGGATGCGGGGCGGTGAGCGCTTCGCCGATGAGCAGAAGCGCGCCCTGCAGGCGTCCGCGGATGATCTCCAGCTCGCGCACGCCCTGGTCGGGTTCGTCACCGCCGAGCCTGTTCCAGTCTTCGTCTTCACGCAGCCGCGGAGTGAGCCGGAGCGATTCCTCGCGGCGCTCGCCGTCGCTTAGCCGCTCCAGGACGAAATCGGTCGCGACCGCGAACAGGTCGTGCACGCGTGAACGCGCAGTGATCGCGTGAGCGATCGCGCCCTCGAGGTCCTTGCTCGCCGAGCCCAGGCGCGGCTGCGCACGAAGCTCCTCCAGCAGCCCAGCGGCCGACGCAGTGCCGGCCGGTCGGCTGGCGAGACGATCCAGCAGCGCCTCGAGCCCAGGTCCATCGACCTCCTGGCGCAGACCTTGCGTGGCCGACTCCTCCAGGTGATGCGCCTCGTCGACGACCAGGTGGTCATAGTCCGGAAGCAACCCGCCGCCGACCTCGGCATCGGCGAGCAGCAGCGCGTGGTTGACGACGACGAGATCCGACGCTTCCGCCTCGGCGCGAGCCCGATGCACATAGCAGTCCTCGGCCGTGCAGCGCACGCCGACGCAATCGAGCGGGTCGGAGGCGATGTGCGTCCAAAGCACCTCTTCACGCCCCTGCAGCCGCAGCTCCGAGCGGTCGCCGCTCTCAGTGGTGTGCAGCCACACCAGCACCTTCACCTTGAAGCGGAGCTCCTCCGCGTTCGCGCAGGGCTCGGCGAGGTAGCGCCGCCACCGTCGCAGCGAGATGTAGTTCGACCTGCCCTTGAGCAAACACGCCTTGAAGTCCCACGGCAGCTGCGACAGACCCGGCAGGTCCTTGTTCATGAGCTGCTCCTGCAGCGTGTGAGTGTGCGTCGAGACCACGACGCGCTCCTTGTGGCGGACGGCGCGAGCGAGCGACGGCACGAGGTACGCGATGCTCTTGCCCGTACCGGTGCCCGCCTCGACCAGCAGCGGGCCGCCGCGGGCCTGGATCTGCGCGACGGCAAGCACCATCTGCAGCTGGGGCTCGCGGTGCTCGTAGCCAGGCAGAGTCGCTGCCAGAGCGCCTTCGGGTGCGAGCATGGCGGAGATCTCGTGCGGATCGTCCGGAGGCGGTGTCGCCCCGGGCCGCGGCGCGGTCGACCTTCGATCGGCGACCTGCGCAGCGGGCGTCTCCGGATTCGGCGCCGTCAGGGCATCCGCGAAGAAGCGCGCGAGCGCCCAACCGTACGGCGCGACCAGGGCCAGCACGGACTCCTTGAGCCCCTCGTCGAGGGCTGCCGCATCCTCGCGAAGCCGCAGCAGGAGCTGCCGGGTGGCGTCCGCGTCGTCAAGCGCGCGATGCGGGCGCGGCTGCGAGAACCCGAGCTCGATCGCAAGCAGCGGCAGGCTGTGGCTGGCAGCCGCCGGCATCAGGATGCGTGCCACGTCCAGCGTGTCGAGGATGTCCGACTCGGCGTCCCACAGCCCCGATGCAGTCAGGAACTCCAGGTCGAGACGAGCCCCATGGCCGACAGGCTGGCGCCCACCGATGAAATTGATCAGCTCGGCCACCGCAGACTCGGCAGTGGCGGCGCCCTTGAGGTCGGCCTGCGTGATTCCCGTGAGCCGGGCGACGGCGTCAGGCAGCGGTCGCTGCGGGTCGACCAGGCGCTCCAGGGTGGCCAGCGTGCCGTCGGGGGTGAACGCTACTGCGCCCACCTCGATGACCCGATCGCGGGCCGGATCGAGACCTGTGGTCTCGAGGTCGAGGGCTACGTACTCCGGCACCGCTGGGGATTCTACGGTTGCCCGTAGCCGCTCATTAAGGCCCTCTTAACGATGGGCGGCCCGAGCGCCGATTGGTATATTTGCGCGCGTGGTAACGGGTGCGATCGAAGCCCCGCGGCGGCTCGAGGACCTTCACGTCCGCCGGGACCTCGTCGCGAGCCTCCTCCTGCGCACCCTAGCTTTCGCAGATCAGCTGAGCGGCGCGGCGATCGAAACTAGGCTTGGACTTCCTTTCGAGACGCTGCAGCCGATCATCGAGGAGTTCCAGAAAACTCAGCTCATGGACACGATGGGCTTCTCCAGCGAGCCTGGTCTCGAGGGCCGCCCGATCCCCGTGCGCATGAGCTACACGGTTTCGTCCGCGGGCCGGCAGCGCGCGGCCGAGATGTCATCGGTCCAGACGCGATACCTCGGCCCCTGCCCCATCAACTTCGACGACTACCTCAGTCTCATCCGCTCGCAGGTCACCGGCAAGGCCAACGTCACCGACGCGGCCTTGAAGCGGGCGCTTGGACAGCTCGAGCTCGAGCAGCACGTCATCGACCAGATCGGCGGCGCGATGGTCTCGCGCGCCTCTCTGTTCATCTTCGGGGCGCCCGGAAACGGCAAGAGCACCATCACCGAGCGCATGGCGCTGCTGATGGGCGCCGCGATCGAGATCCCGCACGCGGTCGCGATCGGTGACGAGATCATCCGTGTCATCGACCCCGTCTATCACAAGATCTCCGAGGGCGAGCAGCCCATCGACCGCCGGTTGGTCAAGGTCGAGCGGCCGGTCGTCGTGGCCGGCGGCGAGCTGAAGCTGGAGCAGCTCGACCTCACATACGACACCGCCAACCGCTACTACGAGGCGCCCTTGCAGTGGAAGGCCAACGCGGGCGTGTTCGTGATCGACGACTTCGGACGCCAGGAGGTGCCGCCCATGCGGCTCCTCAACCGCTTCATCGTCCCGATGGAGAAGAAGGTCGACTACCTCGACCTCTCGGCGTCGGGCCGCAAGATCGAGCTTCCCTTCCTGTGCCAGGTGGTCTTCTCGACCAACCTCTCGCCCACCGAGCTCGTCGATGAAGCGTTCCTGCGCCGCATGGCGTACAAGATCGGCGTCGGCAACCCGTCGCCGGAGGCGTTCGGCCGGATCCTCAGGTACGAGTGCGACCGCCAGGGCGTCTCGTTTGACCCGAATGCAGTCACCTACCTGCTGCACACGCTGTACGGCAAGAAGCCGCTGCGAGGCTCGCACCCGCGGTCGCTCGTCGCGCGACTCGTGGACCTGGCCAACTACCGACAGGAATCGCCGCGGCTGACGCCGCAAACGCTGAAGGAGGCGTTCGACGCCTGCTTCAACCCGGCCCTCGGCTCGGTCACAGAAGATGACTGGGCCCGGCCGCAAGTCAACTAGACCGGAGTACTGACTCCCTCCAGCCGCTTGCGCTGACCTTCCAGGTCGCTGAACTCTCCGCGCATGTCCGGCGGCAGCAGCTCCGCGATGTGCAGCATGATCGCGTCGGACGCTTCCTGATGGCCGACCTTCGTGCCGTCCGGCTTCTTCGCCGCCACGCGAAACGGCTTGCCGAACGTCACCGACACGGGCCCGCGCCGCGGCAGCCAGGCGCCCTTGGGCATCGCCTCCCGGGTCCCTATCAACGCGACTGGCACCACCGCGCACCCGGCCTTCTGAGCGATGAATCCCGCACCCGGCTCAGGCTTCGCCAGCTTGCCCGACGGAGTGCGCGTGCCCTCCGGAAAGATGATCAGCGCATGGCCGTCGCGCAGCAGATCGAACGAACGCTTCAACGCGGCGCGGTCGGCCGAGTGCCGAACGACCGGAAACGCGTTGTACCACCTGAAGATGGGCGCAGCCCAGGTGCGGAAGTACTCGGACTTCGCGAGGGTCCACGCGTCGAGGCGTGGGGTGAAGCCAGGCACCATCGGTGGATCAAGCGAGCCCGCGTGATTGGCGCATACAAGAAGAGCACCGGTCGGCGGTACATTCTCGCGGCCATTCACGGTGAACAGGCCACCGACGAGAAACGACCGCGTGAGAAATCGCATCAGCCACGTCATGAAGCGGTACATCACTCGCCGCCCACCGTGTCTTCGATCTCTGTGATGATCGTGTCGACGACGTCATCGAGCGACAGTTCGTCGGTGTTGATGACAACCGCGTCTTCTGCTGGTTTCAGCGGCGCAACCGCTCGCTCGGAGTCGACGCGATCGCGCAGCTCAACCTCCTTGCGCATCGCCTCCTCGTCGACCGCCTCCCCACGCCGCTCGTACTGAGCCGCGCGGCGCCGCACCTTCTCGGCGAGGCTCGCCGTGAGGAAGAACTTGTGCTCAGCGTCTGGAAACACGACGGTGCCGATGTCGCGGCCCGCCATGACGACGCCACGCTCGCCCATCCGTCTCTGCTGCGCCACCAGGGCCTCGCGCACGCCTGGCGTCGCCGAGATCACCGGCAGCGCGTCCGCGAAGTCGGAGTCGTAGATACCCTCGGTGAGTTCCTTGCCGTCGGCCCACACCCGCTCACCTTCGATCTTGATCTGGGTGCCGTGCGCAAGGGTCGTTGTTGCATGCGAATCCTGTGGGTCGATGCCGCGCTCGGCCGCGAGCCGGGTGACCGCGCGGTACATCAGGCCGCTGTCCACGAATGGCAGGCCGAGCACGTCGGCCACGCGCTTGCCCACCGCCGACTTGCCCGAGGCGACACCGCCGTCGATGGTGACGATCATCGAAGCCCCGCCGATTTGTGGAGCGCCGCGACCTCCGCGTCGCGAAGCAAGCGCCAGTTTCCAGGTTTCAGGCGGCCGAGACGAAGCGGTCCGAACGCAGTTCGGTTGAGCGCGTGCACCCGATGGCCGACCGCTTCCAGCATGCGCCGTACCTGGCGGTGCCGACCCTCGCGGATGACCACGCGCACCTCTGCGCCCGGTCCCGGTAGCACACGCAGCACGTCCGCCTCGGCCGGTGCGGTGACGCCGTCGTCCAGCTCCACGCCGGAGCGCAGCCGCGCGAGGTCGTTGCGGCTCGGGCTTCCGCCCACGATCGCGACGTACTCCTTGTCGACCTTGTAGCGAGGATGCGTCAGCCGGTAGGCGAGCTCACCGTCGTCTGTCATCAGGAGCAACCCTGTTGTGGCCGCGTCAAGCCGCCCGACAGGGAACACGCGGTGCCCCGCCGCACCATCACCGAGCACGTCGAGGACGCTGGTGCGCCCGGCATCGTCCTTTGCGGTGGTGATCACGCCGAGCGGCTTGTTGAGCATCAAGTAGCGATATTCGGTCATGGGTTTGACGGTCCGGCCGTCCACGGTGACGCGGTCGCGCGCTGGGTCCACCATCACGCCGTCGGGTGGCGGCACGCGGCCGTTGACCCGCACCGATCCGGTGGCGATCAATCTGTCGGCGCCACGCCGGCTCGTGACGCCGGAGCGCGCGAGGAAGGCGTTGAGCCTCGTTTCGCTCACGCACCGCTGCCGGGGGCCGGCAGGTGGTCGAGCGATTCGAGACCCAGCACCTGCAGGAATCTCATGGTCGTGCCGTAAAGCTTGGGCTGGCCCGGCCCGCTGCCGCGCCCCACCTCGGTGATCAGGTCGCGGAGCTCGAGGTTCGTCAGCACGCTCTCGCAGTTGACTCCGCGGACCTCTTCGACGCGCGACCGAGGCACCGGCTGGTTGTACGCGACGATCGCCAGCGTTTCGTAGGCCGCGGGCGAGAGCTTGCCGGAGACTTCCGGGCGCAGCGCGCGGCGCACGGCCGCCGCGTACGCAGGCCGCGTGGCGAGGTGCAGCTCGTCGTGGTGGCGCATCAGCATCACGCCCCGACCCTCCAGCACCGAGCGCAGCTCGTCCAGCGCGTGCTCGACCTCATCGCGCCCAGAATCGGTCGCCTGCTGCAGCTCGCGCACCTTGAGCGGTCGGTTGGAGCTGAAGAGGATCGCCTCCACCTGCGCAGACAAGTTCGTCACGCCGCTCGAGCCTCGATGTGGATTGGACCGAATCGTTCCTTCTGCCGGATGGTGATCGCGGAACGCCGCACGAGCTCGAGCACGGCCACGAATGTCACCACCGCCTCCAGCCGGTCCACAGACTCGAGGATGAGCCCGACCAGCTCGATCGGCCCCTTACGGAGGCGCTGGGTGATGACGTCCAGCTTCTCCTCGAGCGTCCAGGTGCGCCCGCTTATGACGACCGGTCGCGGCGGGATACGCGCGAGCACGCTGTTGAACGCAGCCACCAGCAGGTCGACGTCGAGCAGCTCCTCCTGGCCGCCCGCCTCCACCGGACGCGCGGCGGGCGGGAACGCGAACACCTCCTGCTCGGCGCGCGTCATGAGGTCATGCGCCATCGCCTTGTACGCGCGGTACTCCTCGAGGCGCTGGCGCACGTCCTCCTCCCATCCAAGCAGCTCAGTCTCCTCGTCGGTGGGCTGCTCGCCCGGTAGGAGTCGGATGGACTTGAGCAGCAGCAAGCGCGCCGCCATCCATAGAAACTCCGCCATCTCCTCGAGCAGGGGGGAACTCCCCCCTGCTAGGGCGGCGGACGGGCCAAGCCCTTCCTCCGCCGCCACCCCCCTGTGCGGGTCCGGCACCAAGCGCTGCGCGATCTCGGTGAGGTAGGCGTCGGTGATGCGCGCGAGCGACACCTTGAAGATGTCGACCTCCTCGCGTTCGGCCAGCGCGAGAAGGAGCTCGAGCGGTCCCTCGAACACTGGCGTAGAGATCGGAAGGCGCGGGCCAGCGATCGGCGGCTCCATTCGCCGCCTAGCCTATCGCAGGTCTACCTGGTGGAACTTTTCGATCCGGGCGGTCTCGCGCCAGCGTTTGCGCAGGGCCGGCGGGTACCGCGTCTGGCTCGTGTGGGCGAGCCGCGCCTCGATCTTCTCTTCGATGACGTCGCCGACGTCGATCTCCAGGTTGGGGTGCTCGCCCGCGAAGCACCATGCCTCGGCCGTCTCGTGCGGCGCGCCTTCCTCCGGATACGTCAGGGGGTCGCGTGCGCACGGCCAGGCCGCGTCCACCGCCACGCGACCCACGACGCGATGATCCGGGTGGTACCGATAGCCGCCGAACGGGTCGAACGTCAGCAGCACGTCGGGCTTCGTTGCGCGGATTTCGCGCACGAGCTCGCGCCGCAGGTCGAGGTTCTCGGTGAGCTCAGCGTCTGGATGCCGCAGGAAATTGACACGCTTCACGCCCAGCACATAAGCCGCCGCCGCCTGCTCCTCCTCACGCGTCGTGGCCAGCTCTTCGCGCGCGACGCGCGAGTCGTGAGAGCCCTTGTCGCCTGAAGTGGCCAGCACGAAGTCGACCAGGACTCCGCGCCTGGTCATCTTCAGGACTGTGCCGCCGCAGTAGAACTCGATGTCATCGGGATGGGCGACGATGCAGAGGGCTCGCTTGATGCGGCGGTCCTCGGGGCCCGTGAAGAGCTTGCGCACAGGCACGGCGGCGCTACTTCATCGGGACGAGCGGCCGGCCCCACCCGAGCTTGTCGCCCAGGCGCCGGTAAAAGTCCTCCGGCGGACCGAATCGGATCACCTTCAACCGTCGCGGGTGCGGGCTGCATCGCAGGGTGTCCCCGGTGGCGACCGCGCGGCCGCGGCGCCCGCCGTCGACGCGCATCTCGGCCGGGCCGCGCACGATCGACAGGACGATGTCCTGCTGCGGAGAGAACACGATCGGGCGCACGGTCAGCGCGAACGGGTTCATCGGCACGAGAAGGATGTCTCGCAGCGTCGGCTCGAGGATCGGCCCGCCGGTGGCAAGTGCGTACGCGGTTGAGCCCGTGGCGGTGGCGACGATGACGCCGTCGGCGTCGATCACACCCACGCCCTGCCCTCCGACCTCGATCTGCACGCGCAGCATGCGGGCGTCCTCCGCGCGGTCGACCACGACCTCGTTGAGTCCCATGCTGCTCGCGACCCGACGCGACCCGCGCAGCAGCTCGACCTGGAGCATGGTGCGCTCCTCGATCCGGTGCTTGCCCTCGATGAACCCGGTCACACCGGCCTCGAGCTGATCCTCTTCGAGCTCGGTCAGGAATCCGAGCCGGCCGAGGTTGACGCCGAGAAGCGGGATGCCGCGGGGCCCCGCGAGGCGAGCGCCGGCAAGGAAGGTGCCGTCCCCGCCGAGTGTCATCAGAAGCTCGGTCTTCGCGAGCCGCGGTGTGATCGCGCTCTCGGGCTGGTCCCGCTTTGCGTGCCAGCACTCGACGCCATGTTGCGCGAGGCTGTGCTCGGCCCGCCGCAGGACCGCGTCGGCCGCGCCGGGACCGGAGACGATGCAGGCGATCATCGACGCGACCGCTCGAGGTGGATGAAGATCTCGCGGTTTCCGTCAGCGCCGGCCAGCTCCGATGGCGCCTCCCCAAGCACCCGCAGTGAGTTCGCCGCGCACCAATCACGGAATCGCTGAAGCGCGCCCGCGACGGCATCGGGGTCGCGGACGATCCCTCCTTTCCCCACCTGCCCACGGTCGACCTGGAACTGCGGCTTGAACAGGGCCACCACCTCGGCGCTCGGCGCCGCGGTCGTGATCGCCGGCAGCACCTTCTCCAGCCCGATGAAGGAGACGTCGATCACGACCAGGCTCACGGGCTCGGGGAACGTCTCGAGGTTCCGCGCGTTGACCCGCTCGATGACGACCACGCGCGGATCCTGCCGTAAGCGCCAGTGCAGCAGCCCCCGCCCCACATCGACGGCGTAGACGCGCGCTGCTCCCCGGCGGAGGAGCACGTCGGTGAACCCTCCCGTGGAGGCGCCGATGTCGGCGCAGACGCGGCCCGCGACCTCCACCCCAAACCGGTCCAGCGCCGGCGCGAGCTTGAGCGCTCCGCGGCTGGCGTATTCCTGGTCCGATGCAACCGCGATCGGCGTGCCTTCGGCCACCGCGCGATCGGGCTTGCGCACGGTCTCGCCGTCGACCTTCACCTTGCCCGCGAGGATGAGCGCCTGAGCGCGCTCACGGGACGGCGCCAGGCCCGCTTTGGTCACCAACGCGTCCAGGCGGGGCACTAAAGAATCAGCCCTACAACGACGCCGAGGATCGCTCCGACCAGCACCTCGAATGGCGTGTGGCCCAGCAGCTCACGAAGCTCCTGCTCCTGCATCCCGCGCATGTGCACCATGTCCTGGACGAGCCTGTTCAGCACCGCGGCCTGACGGCCCGCCGCGCGGCGCACCCCGGCGGCGTCGTACATCACCACGAACGAGAAGATAAGCGCGATCGCAAACGAGGGGCTCGTCACGCCCCCGTGGTGGCCGATCGCCGTGGTCAGGCCCATGACGATCGCGCTGTGGCTGCTGGGCATGCCGCCCGGGTCGGCGAGCACGCGCAGGTTGAGCCTGCGCTGCCGAATCGAGCTCAGCGCCACCTTGGCCACCTGGGCGATCGCCCAGGCCACGACCGCCGGCAAAAGAAATGTCACGGCTCCAATTGTCGGCTGAGGTCCTCGACTCGGGACCTCAAAGCCTTCAGCTCCTCCTCCGCCTGGTCCAGCAGCTTTTGCGCCAGCTCGTGTGCGGTGACCAGCTCCTCCAGCGGCGCGTCAGGGTCCGAAAGACGGGCGATCGCCCGCTCCAGGCGGTCCAGAACGTCGGCCGGCTCGGCGCTCACGCGGTGGCGGCGGCGACCCGGCCGAGGATGCCGTTCACGAACCGCCCGGCCTCGTCGCCGGAAAAGGTCTTGGCCAGCTCGATCGACTCGTTGATCGCGGCCTTCGGCGGCACATTCTTGTCGATGGTCAGCTCGTACACGGCGATGCGCAGGATCGTGCGATCCACCTTGGCCATCTGCTTGACCTTCCAGTGCTCGGAGGCCTCGCCGAGCACCGCGTCGAGCGTGTCCCTGTTGGCGAGCACACCGCGCACGAGGTCGCCGGCGAACGTCGTGATATCAGGCGTGGCCGCGCTTTCGGCCGCGTGGTACTGCAGCACCTCGTCGGGATCCTCGGTCGACGTCTCGAGCTGGAACAGCACCCGAAGCGCCAGCTCGCGCGCCTGGTGCCGCTTGCCGGAGTGGCTTCGGTGGGGTTTGGAGGCCCTAGCTGGCAAACGCGACGCTGGAGACGAAGACGTTCACCTCACCGACCTCGAGGCCAAGCATCCGCTCCGTCGCCTCGACCACGTTGCTTTGCACCGCGCTGGCGACCGGCGCGAACTGTGACTCCGAGTCGACCGAGATGAAGACCTCCAGGTGGATCGAGCGATCGGCTTCGACCTGCACCCGCACGCCGCGGTGGGCCGTCTGCCGCCTGACCCAGTCTCCGAAATGCCGAGCCGCAGCCTCGTCCATGCCCGCTACGCCTTCGACCTCGCACGCGGCCATCGCCGCGATGCTGGCGATAACCTCGTTGGCCACACGAACGGCTCCGAGAGTGGCGGTTTCTCCCATTCGCGCCACCATACGCCCTCGGCCGCGAGTGCGGCTAGTGCCCGGCTACAAAGACTAGGCGCGCTCTATGTAGGTGTGAGTGCGCGTATCGACCCTGACGACGTCGCCGGTCTGGATGAACAGCGGCACCTGGATCGTCGCTCCGGTCTCGAGCTTCGCGAGCTTGGTCGCGCCGGAGACGGTGTCGCCGCGAAAGCCTGGATCCGTCTGGACGACCTTCAGCTCGACGTTGATCGGCAGCCCCACGCCTATGAGGCGCTGATCGTGGCGCTGCAGGAACACCTCGCTGCCCTCCTTGAGGAATGGCAGCACGTCCTCGAGCATGTCCTCGTCCACGGGCACCTGGTCGTACGTTCGCGAGTCCATGAAGTAATGGTGGTTGCCGTCGGTGTACTGATAAGTCGCCTCGGTGCTCTCGATGCGAACGGTCTTGAACTTGTCGCCGCTGCGAAAGCTCTGCTCGAAGATCGAGCCCGTGATCACGTTGCGCAGCTTGGCCTTGATGACCGCGCCTGCCCGCGCCAGCTTGATGTGCTCGACCGTCACGATGGACAGGAGCTGACCGTCCATCTCGAACATCGTTCCCGGGCGAAAGTCGTTAGTGCTTACCACCCTGTTCCGCCAGGTACTCCAGAGCGAGCTTGTAGCCGTCGAACCCGAGCCCTGTGATGACGCCGCGGGCCGCGCGTGCGGTCACGCTTTTGGATCGAAACTTCTCGCGCGCGTGGATGTTGGAGAGGTGGACCTCCACCACCGGGAGAGAAAGCGCCTGCAGGCAATCGTAGAGGGCGAGCGAGTAGTGAGAGAACGCGCCCGGGTTGATGATCACGCCGGCCGAACCAGGCGCCTCCGTCTGAAGGAAGTCGATGATCTCTCCCTCGCTGTTGCTCTGGAAAAGGGACACCTCCACGTGCAGCTCGGCCGCCCGCGCTCGCACCATGTCGTGCAGGTCGGCCAGCGACCGCGTGCCGTAGATCTCAGGCTCCCTCTTGCCGAGAAGGTTCAGGTTGGGTCCGTTGACGACGAGGAACTTGGTCATGCCAGCGACCTTCGAACGACTCGCCGCACCAGCCGCGCCGGCACGTTCTGGCCGATCACAGCGTGGCCGATGCGGCGGGGCAGCACCCACGCCACCCGACCGCGCCTGGCTTTCTTGTCGGCAGGAATGGCGGCCATCATCCTCTCCAGCGACACGCGCGGGTGCTCGTCGCGGAGACCGTACGTCGTGAGCAGCTCGTCCTGCGCGTCGACCAACCGCTCGGAGCAGAGGCCGAGGTCGAGCGCAATCCTGGCTGCGACCCTCATGCCGAACGCCACCGCGCGCCCATGGGAGATGCGGAAGCGGCTCGCCGCCTCGAGCGCGTGCGCTGCGGTGTGGCCGTAGTTGAGGATCGCCCGCGGCCCGCGATCGCGCTCATCGCGCGCCACCACCAGCGCCTTGGCGGTGGCGCAGCTTTCGATGACGTCCTCGAGCGCGTCCTGATCGCCTGCGGTGAGTCGCGCGCTTTCGCGCTTGAGGACGTCGAACAGCCCGTGGTCCATGGCGACGGCGTACTTTACAACCTCGGCAAAGGCCTCTCGATACCGATTGCGAGGCAGCGTGTCGAGGCACGCGAGGTCGGATATGACCGCCGAGGGCTGCCAGAACGTGCCGATGGCGTTCTTCATATGCACGCCGTTCACGCCGGTCTTGCCGCCGATGCTGGAGTCGACCATCGCGAGCAGGGTCGTCGGCACCTCGACGTAGCGGATGCCGCGCAGCCAGGTCGAGGCGGCCATGCCGGCAAGGTCGCCGACGGTGCCGCCGCCGACCGCCACCACGCAGCCTCCTCGGTCGATCCGCTGGCGCTCCAGGAACGCGAGCAGCCCCGCCAGCGCGGCAAGCGACTTCGATCTCTCGCCGCCCGGCACGACGTAGATCGCGTTTTTGACCCTCGCGGCCTTCAGGTGCTTCGCCACCGCGTGCGCGATCGGCCGCACGCTGGTGTCGGCAATCACCACCGCGCCGGTCGGCTCGAGCCGCGCCATCGTTCGGCGCAGCTCCTTCAGCACCCCGCGGCCGATGTGCACGGGGTACGTGCCGCCGGGCGTGTCGACGATCAGCCGGGCCAAAGCGCCAGGAGGTCCGTTGCGACCTCATCCGGTGAACGGCCGGCGTCGACCCGGTGGGCCGCCTCCTCGTAGCGTGGGCGACGGCGCTCGAACAGATCGGCCACCTCACCGCGCAGGTGACCGGCGATGAGCGGTCGGTTCTCAGTTCGGCCGATGCGCTCCCAGATGGTCTCGAAGGACAGCTCCAGGTACACAGGCACCGACCGCTGCTGGATGAGCTGCCAGTTGGCGTCGTCCATCACGGTGCCGCCGCCCAGCGCGGCGACCGCGCCGCTCTGCAGCGCGTCAGGCAAGAGCCGCGACTCCAGGCTGCGGAAGGCGGCCTCCCCGCGCCTGGCGAAGATTTCGGGGATGCTCATGGCGGCCTCGTTCTCGATCATGAGATCGAGGTCGTGGAACGGCGCTCGCGCGCGGTCAGCCACAAGCGCTCCCACCAAGCTCTTTCCCGAACCCATGAAGCCGATGAGCGCAATGCTCTTCTTGGGCGACGAGATGTGGGTTCAGACGCCTGACTGGCCGGTCGGAGCGCCTGGCACACCGCGCCGCCGCTCCGACTGCACAAACACGTGGTCACGAAACACACCGGGCTTGGGCAGGTGCTCGAGCACCTCGGCACCCTGCGCGCCTGCAGCATCGACCTCGACGCGTCCGTAGCCGAGCATCCGGCCCAGCAGCGACTGCCGCGTCGTGCAGTCCTGGATGCGGTCGATGGGGATGATCTTCTCCGACCGCGAGAACACGCCACTCTCGAGCTTGATGCGCTGGTCGGTCAGCGTGTAAACGATCGACTGCCAGCGGATCCACACGACGATGAGCCACAGCAGTGCGATCGCGACGATGGCCAGCGTCAGCGGAAGGCGGATGTTGCTCGCGCTGGTGGAGCCGAGGACGATGTCCGCCACAACCACCAGCAGGAGGAGCGCGATCGGGATCAGAAGCGACTTGGCGACGAAGATCCAGTGCTGGTGGAGCTTGAGGATGAGGTTCTCGCCGGGAAGCAGCTCGCCAGCCATCGGCGCCTAGGGTAACGGAACCTCGCTACTCCAGAAAGAAAAGCCCGAGCAGCGCTCCCGCGGCGAGGTAGGGACCATAGGCGATATTGCCCTTCAGCGATCTGTGCCAGACGATGAAGGCGATGGCGCCGGCGCCCGCGAACAGAACGCCGTAGAAGAGCGCGCTGAAGATCATCGGCACGCCGAGCAGGAGGCCCATGAAGACCGCAAGCTTCACGTCGCCGAAGCCAAGCGCCTCCTGCTTCATCAGGGCCGAGCCACCTGCGGCGAGCAGGAAGAACAGCAGGCCTGCGCCGAAGCCGGTTGCGAGGCCGGCCCACCAGGGTTGCCCGAACACACTCACGACCGCGGCGAGAGCCATCGCGGGGAACATCACGCGGTCGAGGATCAGGTGGTGCTCGAAGTCGAAGAAGATCACCTGGACGAGCACCAGCACGAAGATGCTGCGCAGCGCGAGCAGGCTCGGTGAGCCGGCCAGCGTGTAACCGAACACTGCGAAAAGGGCGGCGGCAAGGATCGGCGGGCCGTAAACCTGCCAGCGCTTTGAGCCCGACTCCAGGCCCTCGAGGCGGGCCAGCCTGACCGAGCCCCAGCGCATCACCCACCCGGCCAGCGCACCGACCACGGCCCAGACGATCGCGACGACCAGCGGGTTCATGGTGTGAGAGCTTCGCGCATCGCGTCGACCGGGGCCGCCTTCCCGGTCCAGATCTCGAACGATCGCGCCCCCTGGGCGACGAGCACGCCCCAGCCGTCGGCGGTGCGCAGGCCGAGCGACCGCGCCTTGCGGATTAGCGGCGTGCCACCTGCGACGTAGACGAGGTCGATCACCGCGCCTTCCTTGGGGAGCGCATTCGGCCGCAGCGGCATCTCCTCGCGCCGGCCCAGCGGCGTTGCGTTAACGAGCAGATCAGCCGATCTCGCCACTGTCTCCCAGCCGTGGTCGAACCACGCGGCCACGTGTCCAGGGAGCTCGCCGGATCTATCGGGATGCCGGGCGATGAATGTCAGGTGCGCGCCTTCGAGCGCGACGCCCGCCGCCCGTGCGGACCCGCCGGCGCCGAGCACCACGACCTTGGAGCCGCGCGGGTCGGTCAGGCCGACCTCATCGAGCGCCGACCGAATCCCGGCCACGTCGGTGTTGGACCCGACCAGGTGCTCGCCGTCACGGCTGATCGTGTTGACCGCGTGCGCGCGCAGGGCGTCGGCGTCGAGCCGATCGAGGTGCTCCATCACTGCCAGCTTGTAAGGAATGGTGACGTTCGCCCCGGCCGCATCTGGCGCGCGCAGCTTCTGAAACGCTTCGAGCAGCGCCGCGGGCGGCACGTCGAGCAGGTCGTACGTCCAGTCCAGGCCCGCGGCGCGGAACGCCGCAGACTGCATCGCCGGGCTGCGTGAGTACGAGATTCCGTGGCCGAGAAGGTAGATCTTCACGGCATCACTCCCTTGCGCCTGCACGTGGCGGGGGTGGCTGGGCTTCGCCCAGCCACGACTTTGATTTCATTCACAGCAGGCGTGGTGTGCTGCTCGAGGAAGGAGAGCGGGGCCGCTGGGCGGCCCGATGAGAGGAAACCAGGCGGTTTCCTCTCATGTTAAGAACCGCTCACGCCGTACTTCTGGATGTCCTTGTTGAAGTCGGTCTCGTTGGTCTCGAAATGAGTCGTCCCGCTGCGGTCGGTGAAGTAGAAGAGGTACGCAGTCTTCGGCGGGTTGATGCATGCAAGCAATGCGGCTTTGCCCGGGTTGCTGATCGGGCCTGGCGGCAGGCCCGGGTGCTTGCGCGTGTTGAAGGGCACGTTGAGCTGAAGCTCGGCGTAAGTCGGCTCGGGAGTCAGGCGCCCGAGGTAATAGAGCAGCGTGGCGTCGACGCCGAGCGGCATCTTGTTGGCGAGGCGGTTGTAGTACACGCTGCACACGTTGCCCCGGTCGGAGTCCTTGTTGGCCTCCCTCTCCACCATCGATGCGAGGATCACGATGTTCTCGATCGACTCCGACGGCCGCCCGGTCGCTGGCTGCGCGATCTGTGCGCGAAGGTCGGCCGAGAAAACGGTGCCGAACTGGTCCAGCTGCTGCTTGATCAGCCCGTTCACCCCCGCAGACGGATCGACGGAGTAGGTGTCCGGGAACAGGTAGCCCTCTAGCGGCGGATCAGCATTGGCCGGCCGCGTGCTCAGGAAGTCGTAGTCCTTTGCCCAGCTCGGATCGGCCGCAGCCTTCAGGTACTCGGCGCCCATGCCGGGCCAGTCCTTCTCCACGAAGTTGGCCTGGAACTTCAGCGGAAAGCCCTCGGGGATCGTGATGACCTTCTGATCGGCGCCGCCGCGTTGGAGCGCTCTAGCGATCTGCACCATGTTCATGTTGCGGTTGAGCAGGAACGACCCGGCCTGAAACCGCGAGCCGACGCCCGAGATGCGCACGTACCACTCAAATATCGTCTTGCTGCGCAGCAGGTGCTGTCGGTCG